>Ga0207021_1094_pt1 | contig 21525 bp, 12 predicted proteins | sample Alteio_BWMinCont_49_FD_153496 | JGI IMG/M metagenome (GOLD analysis project Ga0207021, IMG submission 153496) | Enriched cells from forest soil in Barre Woods Harvard Forest LTER site, Petersham, Massachusetts, United States -... | ecosystem: Environmental > Terrestrial > Soil > Temperate forest >... | reverse complement strand
CGGCCGGTCGTCTCCTTGCGTGGCGAGCATTTCTTTTCGAAGTTCCAGTTGTGCCTCACGCAGTGCCTCGTGCTTGCTCTCGCCGGAAAGCCATTTCGTATAGAACAGCGTCATGAGCTGTTGAGTCTCCTTATCCGGAACCGACCACATACTCATGAGCACCGCTTCTGCGCCAGCTTCCTGCATGGCGCGTTGCAGGCCGAATACACCTTCGCCACTTTGTATATGGCCCAAGCCCGTTTCGCAGGCGCTTAACACGACGAGTTCGGTTCCCTGCAGATTGAGACCTGTGGCCTCGAAGGCAGTCAGTATCCCGTTGTCCAGATCGGCCGGAGGTTGGCCCGCCAAAGTGCGGTTTGCGCCAGCGAAGAAGAGTCCCGATCGCAGCATTGGATCTTCTCGAATCGCCGGCTGATCGGCTGCCTGGTCTCCGAGTGTAGAGGCCTGGTCAGGCTCAAAAAAACCGTGCGTGGCAATGTGAAGCAGCCCCGGTTTTTTTACGCTCTTCAAAACCTCCTCCAGAGCGTTCTGTTGAGTATAGGCGGCGACTTGCCAGCCTTGCGATATAAGCAGGTTTTCGACAGACTGAATTTCGTTTTGAGTCCCGGGGAGCGGATCGAGAGCCTGACCGTGCGCGCCACGGGAGAGTTGTCCGTGGGGGATATTCGCGCGAGTGTTGGCCGGATCGAGTGAAGGCTGTACGTCAGCTTTCACCAATGCGAGTCCAAGCTGCGGTGGGTTGAACTGCGCCTTTGCTTGCAGGGCGGCCAGAGCCTGCTCCTGTTGTTGCCCGGTAAGATCGAATGTGGGATTGCCGATCAGGACAGCAGTGCGGTTCGCCGATGGGCGTTCCGCCACAAGTAAATCTTTGGTCGATAGCAATACTTGGATGTCATATTTCTCGATCAGCAAGTGACCATCGTCGCTTGGCACTGCTGCCCAGGAAATCCGGTTCAGCACACCGTCCGGTGCGACATAGACTCGCGTAATTCCCGTCAGATGAGGCTCCAGCGGCTTCCAGAACGCGCGGTAAAAAGCCGTGCCGTTATCCGGCGTGGCGGGGGGACCCCTGTCGACACGTTGCAGGTAATCCTCGATGGGGGCGCCTCCGAGGTCGGTTGCGTCGCCGATCGGAATGAGAATGGGAGTACGGTCACTTTTGCCTGCGGTTCCGGATCGCGCGAGCAGCGCCAAATAAACGATTTCCTTTGCCGATTTCGTTCTGTCCCAATAAAAGAACCGTACAAACTCCACTGCAGCTTCGTTCGGCTTGAGTGCTTTGCGCACCTGCTGCCAGTTTGAGGTTGCGAACTGCTTCTGCTCGGCAAACGCTGCGGAGCGCCGAGTGACCTGTTGCTCCAGATCGTCGGTTTCGCTCTGTAGCTGATCGATATTCTTGCGCCAATGTTCCTGATCGGTTGAGTCGGCGCGAAGCTGCGCCGCCAGTTGATATTTCTTGCTGACAAGCTCATCTAACAACGCGACGGCCTGCGGATCGCCGCTCGCCAGTAACGCGGCGCGCTGAGCAGTTACGCTGGATGCAACCATACCCTTCTCCCACAAAACGGCGTTATACATTTTCGCAGCGAACTGAGGGCGCTCGTCCTTGTAGTAGTAGCCAAAGCTCAGATATGTGGGAAATTGACCTGAAACGCTATTGAGGAATGTAAGGCGATCCTTCTCGGTCATGTAAGCAAATTGCTCGGCAAAGATCTTTGAGAGGACACTCTGGCTTTGATCGAAGTAGCCTTCTGCGGCGTCGGGATGTTGTCGCGCCCATTCAGCACGACCGAGGTCGAACAACTCACGTCCGACGAGTGGATTATCGGGACCCAAGGCGTTCTTCGAAATCCGGAGCGCTTCTGTCAGGTTTTGCGCAGCCTCGTCGTATTTTCCAGACAAGAGATATAAATCGCCGAGCTGGTACAGTGTGAAGCCGACTTGCGGGTGATCCGGGCCGAGAACCTTGCGGCGAATTGCCAATGCCTGGTTGAAGAGTCGCCCGGCTTCGTCATACTGGTGTTGTAGCTCACAATTGAAAGCGAGATTGTTATACAACTCCGCCATTAATGGATGCTCCGGTCCAAAAACTTGCAGGCGAATCGCAATGGCTTGCTTGTAGAGTGACTCGGCGTCTTGATATTTCCCTCTCCAGGACAAGGAATTCGCGACGCCATTCATGGAGATTACGGTGTCCGGATGTTCAGGCCCAAGCGCCTTCTGATCAATCGCGAGCGCTTGTCTGTAAAGAGACTCGGCCTCGGCAAATTTTCCCTGTTCCGCATAGAGCACCCCCAAGTTGTTCAACGAGGTGGCTACTTTGCGATTATCCGGACCATAGACTTTCTGATTGATGGCCAGCACCTGCTTATGGAGCGGCTCGGATTCACCATATCTGCCCTGATCGTCATATACCCCGGCCAAGCTGTTGAGTGAGAGAGCCACATCAGGACCGTCTGCTCCAAATGCTTTCTGTCGAATCGCCAGCGTCTGCTTGTCGAGCTCCTCAGCTTCGCCGTATCTGCCTTCAGTTTTGTAAAGACTTGCTAGGTTGCCTATCGCGTCTGCAGTTTTGGGGTTGTCCGATCCATAGGCCCTCTGTCGAATCGCCAGCGCCTGTTTATACAAAGACTCAGCATCGGCATATTTAGCCTGATCCTGATAGAAACTTCCAATGTTATTTAGCGCGAGCGCTACATCCGGATGATCCGGCCCATAGGTCTTTTGATAAATTGCCAGCGCCTGTTTGTATAACGGTTCGACTTCGGAGTATTTGCCCTCATTCCTGTAAAGGTGAGCCAGGTTGTTCAGCGCCAGGGCTACCTCGGGGTTTTCTGGTCCGAAAGCCTTCTGCCGGATTGCCAGCGCCTGCTTATACATTTGCTCTGCGTCGGCGTACCTGCCCTGGTCATCGTAGAGACTGCCAAGGTTATTCAGGGCGAGCGCGATATCAGGATGGTCCGGCCCGTAGGCTTTCTGGTTAATTGCCAGCGTCTGCTTGTAGAGTTGTTCGGCTTGAGCGTATTTGCCCTCCGTCACATAAAGGTGCCCCAGATTGTTCAGTGAATTGGCCACATCAGGGTGATCCGGCCCAAAGGCCTTCTGGCGAATTGCCAATGCCTGTTTGTATAGCGCCTCTGCAGCGGAATATCTGGCTTGAGTCTGATAAAGCCCGGCGAGATTGTTTAGCGCGGTCGCGACGTCGGGGTGATCGGGGCCCAGGGCTTTCTCGTCGATTGCCAATGCCTGCTTGTAGAAAGGCTCGGCGTCAGCGTACCTGCCTTCGGCATTGTAGAATCCTGCAAGGTTGTTCAGGGATTGAGCTACGTCCGGATGTTCCGGGCCCAGAGCTTTCTGTCGAATTTCCAGCGCCTGCTTTTCGAGTGGCTCGACGTCGGCATATTTGCCCTCGTCCTCGTAGAGACGAGCCAAATTGCCCAGCGAACTCGCCACAACAGGATGGTTCGGTCCCAAGGCCGCCTTATTGATCGCCAGTGCCTGCTTCAGCAGTGGCTCAGCGTCGGCGTATTTAGCCTCAGTCATATAAAGAAGCGCCAGGTTGTTCAGAGATGTTGCATAATCGGGATCTTTCGGTCCCACTGCGTTCAGCATTATCGTCTGCGCCTGCTTCAGCAGAGTCTCAGCCTCCTGATACTTCATCTGGCGCTCGTAGACGCCTGCGACGTTACCGAGAGCCTTTGCCAGTGCCGGATTGTTTGGATCAAGCTTCTTCTGAAAAATTGACAACGTCCGCTTGTACTGAACTTCGGCGTCCGCGTACTTGCCCTGGTCCTCGTATACCAGGCCTAAATTATTCACTGCAGATGCGGTTGCAGGATCATCAGGTCCGAACGCCTTTTCGGAGATTTCCACGGATTGCTTATTGAGTGCTTCGGCTTCAGCGTATTTTCCTTCTTTGATATAGATCGCGCCCAAGCGAATGCAACTTAGCGCCAGGTCTGAATCGTCTGGCTTGAGCGTTTTCTCCTGAATGGCAAGGGCTTGCCGGTACAGCGGTTCCGCTTCGGCGTACCTTGCCTGCTGGTAGTAAAGCATTGCCAGGTTTACGAGCGTATCAACGGCTTCGGGATTGTCGACGGCGCTGCCTTGGTAAATGGACAGGGACTGTTTATAGAGCGATTCTGCCTCCGCATACTTTTTCTCGTGCACGTAAACGTCGGCCAGAGCGTTTCGCACGGCCATGGTCCGGCGATCGCCCGGTCCGAAACGCTTCTCGAGAATCGCTAGATCGCGAGCGAAGAGCGGGTCGGCGTCAGCGTATTTGCCGTCATCGCGATAGACCACTGCAAGGTATCCGAGTACCGGGAAAACATGTGTGTCGTCTCCAGCGGAATTCTTCTCCTCTATTGCGAGCGACTGGCTGCAATATTGTTCCGCGTCAGAGTACTTCTTCATGTAATGCGAGACGATGCACAACATGAACAGCGGTTTTGACACCCTTTCATCTGTGAGCCCGTATGTCGTCTGGGCCAGCTTTAATGCGCTCTGCGCAACCGCCAACGCTTCCGGAAGCTTGCCCTGCTTGCCCAGCTCAGTGAATTGATCTTCCAGAGTTTTCAGCTGTTGTTGAACAGCGTCCTGTGGCAGCTGGGTACCTTGAGTTGGCTGGGCATAAAGAGTAGGGGCGACCGCGAGGAGCATCGTGCAAACGCGAACGGCGAGTGGGCGAAAATGCATGCTCTCACCTCATCAGCAACCGGAACGCATCAAGAGAAAGTTCATTGGGACGATTTTCCACCAGTGGATGTTGTCCAGGACACCCATGCGGCAACCGCCTTCTGAGCATCCGGTAGTCCGATAGCCAGCGCGGCGATTGTAGTCCGCATTTTCAACACGAGTGACTCTGCAGTCTGGGATTGCCAAAAGCGTTCCTGTGCCGCCTGATGCATGAATTCCCGCACCCACCAGGAAATCAAGTCGTCGGGTTTAGTTGGCACCGTTGAAAGATTTTGAAAAAGATACTGGGGCGGCGCGCTGTCGAATACCAGCGGCTTCAATGTCGAAATTATGTACGGGCCTTCGGTCAAATTGCCCGGAAGGGCCTTCAGCAATGCCTGCGCTCGCGCATAGTCGTAGTGGTCAACGAGCCATTCCGGTGTCGCGTTAGGCGGCGAAACGCTTTCAAGCGGCAAATAAGTGATGTTCAATTTGCCAGGCGGAACGTAGTCTCTGAGCTTGCCAATATCTTCCATTCCAGTGAGATAAGCTTTGATTGCCGCTACATAGCGCTCGCGGGAGGAATCCGATGGACGCGACCCCAGCAGCAAATAACTGTACAGGCCGTATCCCGGGTCCTCCTTCTTGCCTTTGATCAGGTATGATCTGCCTGTCACGCGGACCCCGCGCTCCGCTTCTGCGACGATCACTTGAGCCGAGCAGGTGGCGGTGACGGTAGGCAACCGAACGCTTACCGTCGCCTGATGAGGCCGCGGACTTGCGCTGACTTCCGCAAGATCCCACTGAACCTCGCGTCCCGAGCCGCTCATCTTGCCCGCATCGGCTGTCCAGGAATACTCGATTGCCTGAGCAAGCGGTGGAACCCAGGCTCGCAAAATCACCGATTTTCCTTCGTCGACGACTGGCGTATCCGCGCTGCACGCGATCGGCGCCTCTTCTGTCGCGGGCGAACCTTTTATTGGCCGCGAATAACCAACGAGAGCCGCGAGGACGGCTGCCATGCAGTAACCAGCCACTAAATGCGTTTGCCGTTTCATCGATTCACCGTTTTCTTGGGGTGAACACGCTGCCAGAGGAGCCTGCATAGGAATACGACAACAAACCAACCACCGGCTACGACTGTTGTCTCCGGCACGGTCAATTGCATGGATTCAATGTGGAAGAAGAACCAGGTTGCCAGTGAAAGCACGAGAACAAGAGCCGGCACAAGCAGAAGATTCTTACTTGCGTTCGCAGTCTTCGGTGTCTCGCTCTTGCTTTCCATGGGCGTAGCCCCCGGATTCGCGCTACGAAGATATCACAAAACTGGCGAGAAAATCGCGCAGAACGAGACTGGATTTGATTGACTGCTCATGCGTGTGGAGGCTTCGCAACACCGTCGCTGACGTGCTCAGTACGCAATTCCTTCGTGTGTAGTCGGCAACTCTCACCCAATCTCGATAACATCCAAGTTGCCCGTGACTTAGGGGCAATCTCCTCCGCGGCGAGTGAATTGACCGCAATAGTGCCGGAGAAATTGGATAGAAACGGTCACAATTATGCAGTTGAGTCCATGACGGACAACCGCCGAGGCTAGCCGACCTCCCAGGATTGATGGTCTGCCTGAGGCACTCAACACCGATCGAACTGGGTCTGCTAACGCACTTCCTGGAAAACGATGGTGTAGCCGTCAGGGTCTTCTACGCTGAAGAGCTTGAGCCCGTATGGTGCCGTTTTCGGACGCTCAGCCCTCAAACCTCGGTCGGTGAGTTCCTGGTACGCAAGCTCTACATCGGAACAACCGATGTAAAACACAGCATCCTTGGACCTTTTCTCTGGAGGTTGTATCGGGCGCTCATTCGAGTCATATTGAGTGTTCAGCATGATCTCGGCTCCCCCAAACCGTAGCCACATCCAATGAGAGAACCGGCCCTCCGCCGTCTCGACCTCAGGTGAGGCTGAGACTACAGCGAACCCGAGCATGTCTCGGTAGAAGGCAAGTGCCCTTGGCATATCGAAAACGCCGATCAGCGGCGTCAATCCCAGCGGCGAGAAGCCCATGTTTCCTCCAGTTCTTGATTTTGCGGGCATGGCAGAAGTGGAGCAAGGCTTATTTCTCTTCAATGCTACCAAGATGTAGAAACTGCCTCACTGAAAGTTAGCCCGGAATGAATAGTTGACGCCGAACAGTTAGCCCTTCCGGTCACTTGGCCGTGTAGTCGCCATCTCGGACAAGTGCCTCATGCAGCTGTCTGTAAGCGGGATTTATCCGTCTCGGCGAGTTATCGCCAACCGAGAGCTGGGGCGACAGTAGTCAGAATGGCTTCCAGAACGTGCGCATTGTAGGCGACACCGAGTTGATTTGGAACCGTCAGCAGTAGCGTATCGGCCTCGGTGATCGCCTCGTCTTTCCTAAGCTCGGCAATGAGAGTATCCGGTTCTGCAGCGTAGCCACGACCGAAGACGGCCTGTCTGTTTCCGTCAATGAATCCGATCTTGTCCTGTTCCTGACCTCCTCGTCCGAAATAGGCGCGATCACGGTCGTCGATCAACGCGAAGATACTGCGGCTGACGGAAACGCGCGGAGTGCGAGAGTGGCCAGCCTCTTTCCAGGCGGCGCGAAAGGCACGAATCTGGGCGGCTTGTTGGATATGGAACGGCTCACCGGTCTCATCGAATTTGAGGGTCGAAGATTGCAGGTTCATTCCAAGCCTGGCGGCCCAGACAGCGGTCGCATTGGAACCCGCACCCCACCAGATCCGATCACGCAGTCCTTCGGAGTAGGGCTCGAGACGCAACAGCCCCGGTGGATTGGGAAACATCGGACGTGGGTTCGGTTGAGCGAATCCCTTGCCGCGTAGCAGTTCGAAAAACTCTTTGGCGTGGCGTCGGCCCATGTCTGCACCGCTCTCACCTTCACGCGGGGTATAGCCAAAATAGCGCCACCCATCGATCACTTGCTCGGGTGAACCGCGGCTGATTCCCAACTGCAGGCGGCCGCCAGCGATGAGGTCCGCAGCGCCGGCATCCTCCGCCATGTAATGCGGATTCTCATACCGCATGTCGATCACTGCCGTGCCAATTTCAATCTTTCGCGTTTTAGCACCGACTGCCGCGAGCAGCGGGAATGGTGATGCCAGTTGTCGGGCGAAGTGATGAACACGGAAGTAGGCTCCGTCCATCCCCAGGCGCTCGGCCTCCGCCGCGAGGTCGATGGATTGCAGAAGCGTATCAGCTGCCGACTGCGTTTGTGACTGCGGCGAGGCTGTCCAATGGCCGAACGAGAGAAAGGCAATTTTCTTCATGCAGGTAAGTCCAAGGTTCCGGTTCTGTTGTTCTTTCAGGAGAGTTCGGCACGACGGCTTCTGATTTGTGCCAGCACGTCGACCAGCATTTTGAGATCGGTGGACTTTACACCTTCAAACAGTCGATGAGTCTGTTCGTGAACTGGACCCTCGATGATCGTGAGCAGCTTCTTGCCTGAATCGGTGATGAAGGTCGACACCTGCCTCCGATCATCCTCAGCCCTCTCTCGAGTGATCCAACCGGACTTCTCCATGCGGTCCAACAAGCGAGACATATCAGGCGCCGCTGCTACCATGCGTTCAGAGATCTCGTTCCTGCAAAGACCCTCCGTCCCAGCTCCCCGCAGGATGCGAAGAACGTTGTACTGCTGCTGGGTGATGTCGAATTGGCGCAGCAATTTGTCGGCAGTGTTCGACAGCTCCGAGGCTGTGCGTAGGATGCTCAGGAATGCTTCCTGCTGCAAAGAGACAAAAGGCCGGTTCTGCTTCAGCGTTACGGCCAAAGGAGATTTGCTGGTAGTCGCCATAAGTCACTCTTTCAGAGCTACACCCAAAGTTGACGATCCCGCTCACAGGCGAGTGAGGCTGCCGACGGGTTGCGACACCGAACCGAAGTCAAAGCAGTCCCACTCGAATCGAGCACAAGCAGAAGTGTGACCTTACCCTTAGTAGCCGATGGACAACTGGCCACGCTCATGAGCCGGTGTCTCGATCTCATCTACCAAGGCGACGGCGTAGTCCTCAAAGGAAATGCGGCTGTCCCCCTTCTCGTTGGCGATCAGGTTAGTAGTCCCCAGCCGGAACTTGCCCGTTCGCTCGCCCGCCTCGAAGTAACCGGCAGGGCTGAAGTAGGTCCAGTTGATGTCAGACGCTTTGAGGATGCCGAGAGCCTTTTCGTGTGACTTAGCTATGGGGAGATACGCTTCGGGTAAATAACCCGAGGCAATAAGTGTGACGCCGGGCGCAACCTCAAGCAGTCCGGCACCTCCGACGACGATCAAGCGCGCCGTGCCAGCTTTCTTCACTGCGGCGATCTGCCGCTCGGTGACGCCGAGCAGTGCGTCGGTGTTGTCTTGAGGGGGAGCGTAGGCGCTGGCCACAACATCCGCCCCGGCGATGATGGAGGCGATCGCCTCTACGCTGCTTAAGTCGTCCTTGACAGCTTTTACGGTCGAGGGGATCTTCGAGGTATCACGGGCGACCGCCGTAACATGATGCCCGCGATTGATGAGTTCCTTCAAAATACGTTGGCCTGAGTTTCCAGTGGCTCCATAGAGTACGACGTTCATTTTGATTCTCCTTTGCGCTCCCGGGTTTCCGGCAAGCATTTGAGTGTTACAACACGTATATGAGTGTTGCAACACGTATCGCGATTCAAAAAAAAGTAATTCTCGGATTCTGTTTCGACAAACGCCCTTTCACTTTCAGAACCTCCGCTACGTTCCAGAATGGGTCCTTTCGGGGGCTTTACCTGTAGCCCGGTGTCTTGAAGGCTATTTCGCCCAAGAAGAAGTCCCTTCGCCGCGCAGTGGCACTCTTACCCCAGCGCAAAGGACGAGTCACCCAGCAACCCGGAATTTGTAACGGATGTAAAGAAAAACTTCACGGCTTATGTTTGACGATGTCATGGATGCAGCTTCTGCTCTAAATCCGGCACAAACAGCGGCTGGGCATAGGCTTCCAATCGATGCGCCGCCGCCAGCGCCAATTCATAGGCGGCTCGTGCACTTTTTTTGTCGCCCAATGCCGTCTGGGCGTTTCCCAAGGCCATCTGCGCCAGCAAATTCTCCGGCTGCAAGGCGACAGCCTTCTTTGCCGCAACCAAAGCCTCTGCGGGCCTATTCTCCCTCAGCAGGATTTTCGACTGCGCCATCGGCATCCACCGAAATCGCTCGAAGACATTCAACTGGTCGCTGGGCCAGTCACAGGCTTCCAGATCGTCTGCGCTTAACAGGAGGTTGCCATGGATGGTTTCTGGCACGTCGACCGGCAGTATCTCTCCTCCGGTATGGGCCGTGGGCAGCAGGTGGCAGGGAATGCCGTAGGCTTCCGGACGAAGATCCGGATAAGCGGAATAGGCGAACCAGCACTCCTCGCCAGGATGGGCGTCAACCCATTGCTTGACGTGTGGCAGTTGCTGCGCCCAATCCACACTGGAATCGCTCAGGTATTTGTGTGTGTTTGCCGCTCCGCCCCAGGCTTCGTTGGCATACGCCATCTCCGCCGGAAACACAGCCAGTGCAGAAACGACATGACACGCCACCAATCCTCCACCGATCCAAATCCAGCATCGGCTGTGCTGCGCGAGCGCTGTCAGACCCGCTGCTGCCAGCAACGCGGCCAGTGGATACAAGAACAGAACATGACGAGTGCCGATGTTCATACCGCTGAGGATCGCCACAGTCAGATAGATAGCGCCAGGCACAACCAGGTACGCCAATTCTCTTCTCTGCCTGAGCCGCCTGCTGATCAGCGCAATGCCGGCCAAAACCATGAGACCGATCAAGCCCAGAGAGGTCTTGATGGACAGCGCGACTGGAAAGTACCACCAAACACCGTGAGCATAGTCGTGCCCTAGCAGGAAGATGGGATACTGCTGCGCTGCATAGTGGATGTCAGTCATCCCCATCAGGTAGGATTCGGGCAACAACCGCCAGTTGGCGAGATGTCCTATCACCCAACTGTTCACCCCCTTGAGAGGTGCAGCGTATTCGCTCAGCGTCGGATTCATAACCAGCCCTGCCGGTCTGGCCGCATAGCGAAAACCGTAAAAAGCCCAGAGCACCACAACCGCGAGGACCACGATGGCTGCAAATCCGCCAAACAGTGTCCCAGCCATCTGCTTGCGCCGTCCCCCCTCGGCACAGGCGATCTCTACCAGCGTCAATCCCAGCAGCATCGGAGCCAGCAAAATCCCGCTGTGCTTGGCCGACAGCGTGAGTCCAGCGGCCAAGCCGGTCACCAACAGACGAATCACAGATGGCTGCCTTGCGTAACGGTAGAAGCAATAGATTGTGGCCAGAAAGAAGCAAGCGACTCCCATATCGGTCGTGACCAGATCACTGTTGGCCAACACATTGGGCTCGAAGACTACCAATAGCAAAGCCAGCAAACCAGGGGACTCGCCAAAGAGCTTGCTCCCAATCAGAAATACCATCACCGAAAGTCCCGCAGCAAAGACACCTGCTGCCAGGCGCATGCGGAAGAGCAGGCGATGCCTTGGGCCATCATTACGTTCCAGAAAATCACGGCCGTCCCGGTACGCCTCTGTCTTGAACATTCGCTGTTGCAGCGGAGGCACCCAAAGCTTCTCCTGCAGCAGTGGCAGTGTCGCCACCAGCTTCACCAGCGGCGGGTGCTCGGGATTCAGACCGTAGTCGCCGCTGTGCCACATCATGTAACCGGCGAAAATATGGTCGCCCTCATCGAAGGTGAGCGACTCGCCATGAACGATGATCACAACCAGGATCATCTGCAAGATGATCAATCCGCCTGCAAAGGACCAGGCGGGCATTTTCAATCTATTCATCGACCCTCCGCCTCCACAGATTTACGGGTGTAATGCAGTAGCTGATGAAAACGCTATGCGCAATTATTCGCGCCTACATTATAGGGAGTTCCACGAAGGACCTTTTTCCGGACGGATTCCTCCGCAATTAGCCGAGTAACGTGCCAGCAGTCGATATGCCCTTGGCTTGATTGTTGCGCACGATTGAGAAACAAAAAACGCGCCCCACTTTACCGACACTCTGGACGAGTGATAAATCTCTAGTGCCGTATCGACAGTGCTCGGCAGGCAGAGTTCGGCCTGCAGAAGATTTTGGAGCGAGCAGTGTGGATACGGCACTAGAGATGTAGACTAGCGTCAATCGAGATGGCAGCAGAAGAGATTCAAAGTCGGCGGCCGCGGTGCATCCTCATAATTGAAACTTTAAAATCTCTCTTGACATCCCTCCACTTCTAGGCCTACCCTCGGCAATACCTAGAAGTAATGGGGTCAGCCAATGGCTAGGAACGATTTTCAGGGAAGTCTGGATCTGCTGGTTCTCAAGACACTTGCTCACAGGGGCAAGCTGCATGGATACGGGATTGTGCTCCACATCCAGCGCGCCTCTGATGAATTGCTTCAAGTGGAAGAAGGCTCGCTCTACCCGGCTCTTCACCGCATGGAGCAGAGCAAGTGGATCAGTTCCGAGTGGGCGCTTACCGAAACTAACCGCAACGCAAAGTATTACAAGCTGACCGCCGCGGGCCGGAAACAGTTGCAGGAGGCTGAGGAAAGCTTCGAGCAACTGGTAAAGGGCGTCCGCGCCATGCTCAAGTACGCGTGAGGTAAATCCCATGCCGCTTCTTCGCCGTATTGCCAATCTCTTCTCCCGCTCGCGCGTAGACCGAGAAATCAAGGCCGAGATCGAGGCTCACATCGATCTGCGCATCGAGGACAACCTCGCCGCCGGCATGTCTCCCGAGGAGGCGCGCAGAGATGCGCTGCTACGCTTCGGAAATACCACGGCAACCAGGGAGCGCGTCGCTTCGGCCGACCTGGCGCTGAGCCTTGAAAGCATCTGGTCCGATCTCCGGTATGCCGCGCGTCAATCGCGCCGTTCGCCCGGATTCACGCTCACCGCAGTACTGACACTGGCATTGGCAATCGGTGCGAACGCTGTGGTGTTCAGCATTCTGAATGCATTTCTGCTGCGCCCGCTGAATGTGCCCCAGGCGCAGAGCCTTTACGGAATCTGGCGCACAACCACGAAGGACATGGCTCAGTCCTACCCGGACTATCTCGATCTGCGCGACCGGAACCGCAGTTTTGATGGCCTGGCGGCTTACAACGCTGTGGTGGCAGGGGTGGACACCGGCCAGGATCCGTTCCGATCCTTTATCGAGGAAGCCAGCGGGAACTACTTCGATGCATTGCGCCTGCAACCGTTACTTGGGCAGTTTTTTCACAGCTCCGATGAACGCGGTCCCAACAGCGCTCCGTATATCGTCCTGACCCATGCCTTTTGGCACACCCATTTCCACGACGATCGCGGTGTGATCGGCCGTGTCATCCGGCTGAACAAGCATCCTTTCACCATCATTGGCGTGGCGCCGCCCGACTTCCACGGCACCCTGTCTTTTTTCAATCCCGACATGTTTGTGCCCATTGTGAACCACCCGGTCTTTGCGGGGGACGACTTCAACGATCGCAGCAATCGCTGGGTTTTCATGACGCTGGGGCATCTCAAGGCGGACATCTCCCCGGCACAGGCAATCGCCGATCTGAACTCGATCGGTGGCACTCTGGCAAAAACCTATCCCAAAGACGACAGCGACATGACCTTTACCCTGGCCCGTCCGAGCCTCTACGGCGACTATATCGGGCGTCCGATGAGAATGTTCATGACGGGGCTGATGCTGCTGGCCGGCCTGATACTGCTGGCGGCGTGCGCCAATCTGGGCGGCTTGTTTGCCGCGCGCGCGGCCGACCGTTCGCGGGAGATTGCCCTGCGACTGGCGCTCGGGTCAAGCCGCAGACGCATTTTGCGCGGACTGTTTACCGAAGCTGTGCTGATTGGGCTCGCCGGAGGTGCGGTTGGACTCCTCGGCAGCGTGTTGCTGTTGCACCGACTGAGCACGTGGCAGCCGGTTTCCAGATGGCCCCTTCAGATGTCTGTGAACCCGGATGCAAGCGTGTATGCAATCTCTCTACTGCTGGCTCTGGCGAGTGGCCTGCTCTTTGGCGCGGTTCCGGTGACGCAGGTGCTCCGCACCAATCCATATGAGATCGTCAAGGGAGGCGCTACCGGGACAAGGCCGGGTAGGTTCGGGCTGCGGTTGACTGCCCGGGACGTGTTGCTTGTGGTGCAGATTGCGATCTGCGCAGTGCTGGTGACTTCTTCCATCGTTGCGGTGCGCGGATTGGCGCAGTCGCTGCGGAACAACTTTGGTTTCGAGTTGCAGAACACTCTGCTGGTCGAGACTGACCTGGACATGGCCGGGTACAAGGGCGATGGAGTGCCCACGGCACAGAAGCGGATGATCGACGCGGTGAAGACGATTCCCGGCGTCGCGTCCGTTGCGATGGCCGATCAAGTTCCCTTGGGAGATACCCAACCCGACTCGGATGTTTTCGCCGACACTACCTCCGATCTGAGGCCATCGAACGCCGCCGCTGACGCCTTTATGTTCAAAGTCTCTGCCGATTACTTTCACTCAGCAGGAACAACCTTGCTATCCGGAAGGGCATTCACCGATCACGACAATAAAGACAATACCTACGTCGCGGTGGTGAACCGGGAGTTTGCGCGCAGGATCTTCGGTTCCATACCCAGGGCGATCGGTAGTGACTTCAAAATGCCGGATGAAAAGGTAATACAGGTAGTGGGCGTCGCCGAGGACGGAAAATATGCGAGCCTCACCGAAGATCCGAAGCCAGCAATGTTCCTTTCCGTACTGCAATGGCCCTCCAAGTCGGGCTACCTGGTGGTGCGCGCGAGCGGCGACCCGAACCAGGTGGCGCTCGCCATAAGAAGCCGGTTAAGGCAGTTCGATGCGGGGGTGCCGGTTTTCATCCAGACACGTTACAAGTCGCTGGATGTATTTCTACTTGGTCCGCGCATGGCCACACTTGCACTGGGCGTGCTGGGGATGATGGGGGCCATGCTTTCGATCACGGGCATCTTCGGCATGGCGGCATATTCGGTCAGCAAGCGGCGGCGGGAGTTGGGAATTCGCGTCGCCCTCGGCGCGCAGAGGAAAGAGGTCTTGCAGGCGGCGCTGGGACGCGCCGTCAAATTGCTGACAATCGGCTCAGCGGCAGGATTGTTCCTCGGAATCCTGGCCGGCCGGCTGCTGGCCTTCGTCGTGTCCCAGGCTACACCCAGAGATCCGCTGGTACTGGCGGGAGTTGTCCTGGTCATGTCGATCCTGGGCCTGTTGGCCACGTGGATTCCGGCTCAGCGCGCACTGTCGGTGGATCCCGTGAAACTGCTGCGCGAGGAGTGATCGGCGGGCGATGCGATGACTGATTACACCGTCATCACCTCGACTCCCTGCGCCTGCAAGTCAGCCACTACATCCGGTGAAACGCTTTCATCGGTGATCACCAGGTCGACCTCCGTAGCTGGACAAACCAGGGCCGGGCTGACCATACCCATCTTGCTGGAATCGGCGACCACGACCACTTGTTTGGCCTGTCGCGCCATTGCACGGAACACCACCGCCTCATCCATTTCGATGGTGCTGGCTCCTCGCTTCGCGTTCATGCCGCAAACACCGATGAACGCCCGGTCCACATGGATCTCGCTCAGCGACTGAATTGCGGCGGGACCGATTAGTGAGAACGATCCGGCCCACTGCACCACCCCGCCCGTCAGCGACGTCTTCAGGCCAGGCTGATTGCACAGCTCCATGCCGATGTTGACGGCGTTGGTAATGATGCGCAGGTTGGTCCTGTGGCGAATGCTCCGCGCGATCTGCGTAGTCGTCGTGCCGGCGGTGAAGGCGATCGTTTCATGCTCGCGAATCAGGTCGGCGGCAGCCATCGCGATCCTGCGCTTTTCCTCCACGAAGCGTTCCTCGCGCGTCTGAAAGCCGGCATCGAAGCGGAACGGCACGTAGATCTGCGGTCCAAAGAGTTCCGCGCCGCCGTGGGTGCGGCACACCAGTCCGCGCCGCTCCAGCTTCGCCAGGTCACGGCGAATGTTCGGCGCCGAAGTCTCGAGATCCTGAATCAGGTCTTCAATCGACGCGCTGCCGTGACGCAACAGCACGCGCAAAATCTGGTTGGCACGGTCGTCGGTCTTAAGTGACATGGTTCGCTCGCAATCGGATTAGACATGCCCCCGGCCAACCCCGCAACTATGCATCCTTCACAGCGTTCTCCGCGACCGAAGTCCGCTCGTTATCGATTGAGTCGAGCTCCTCGCGCAGCGCCCGCACATCTTCTTCTCGCACCACATACCGCGAGTAGTCGCGCTCCATGTCCGTTCCCAGAAATAAGGAATCGCTCCGGTGCCGGACGGGACTGGGAATGCTGGTATTCAGACTTGCGTGGAATTCCGAGGCGCCAGTTCCTTCCGCAACCGTCCGGATATTGTCCGGACTCAGCCCGCCTCCGGCCATGATCGCAATGCGGCCTTGGGTACGGTCTATCGCATTGGAGATATCCCGCATACCGTCCACAGAGCGCCGCTTCCCGCCAGAGGTCAGCACGCGCTGTGCGCCGGTCAAAACAATGCGGTCCAGAGAGTCGGCAAGATCGGCCGAGACATCGATCGCGCGATGAAACGTGACGGGCAAAGGTCGTGCCAGCTCCACCAGTTCCCGTGTCCGCGACACATCCACATATCCATCCGCATCGAGAATGCCGAGCACCACTCCATCGGCGCCGAGTTGTTTCGCGTATGCGATATCGCTCTTCATGACCGCGAATTCCTCCGCCGTATAGCAGAAGTCGCCGCCTCTGGGACGGATCATCGCAAAGATGTCGATCCGCACGCGCTCGCGAACCAGTTCAAGAAGCCCCGGACTGGGCGTAATGCCGCCCTCCAGAAGGTCACTGCACAGCTCCACGCGCTCCGCGCCGCCACGTTCAGCGGCCACCGCCGATTCCACTGAATCAACACAGATTTCCAGAACAGCCATCGAACCCCTGTCATCCCTGCCGGAGAGGAAGATGCCTCGCGGCAATCTTCCTCGCAGCGAAGGGACCCGCGTTTTCCTCTAATCGTCTTAGAACTTGTAGTTCGCCGAGAACTGCAGATGCCGTTCCACCGAGCGGACCGCTCCTGACCCCTGGTTCGAGATATTGCCGAAATTGCTGTCGGTAATGCCCACATCCGGGTTGCCGTAGCTGGCGATGTTGAACGCGTTGAAGGCGTCGAAGCGGAAGCCCAGCGTCTGCTCGCGCCACACATGGAAGTCCTTGAACATTGACAGGTCGGTGTTGAAGAATCCAGGACCGCGCAGGTTACCGTTTCGCGCCGTGCCAAAGGTATTCGGCGCAGGCACGCCGAATGCGCACACGCCGTTGTCAACACCCGGAGTCCGGCAGTAACTTGCCGAGGGATCCGTGCCAAACCAGTTATCGATGCTGCGGTGCACGATCCTTATCTTCCGGTATTGATTCGGGCGTGAGATCCCGAAGCTGTTCGAGTTGTTTCCGGGTCCGGTCGCCGTCTCCGGCAGGCCCGAATAGGCCAGTATGGCAGTTCCGATTCTCCACCCGCCGAGAATCTGGTCCTCCCAGCTGTTCACGCCCGAGAGAAACTGTTTCCCACGGCCGAACGGCAGTTCGTAAACACCGTAAGCGCTGAGATTATTTCTGACGTCGTATCCCGCCGGACCCCAGTCAGCCGCGCTGTCGTAGTAGTTCTGGAAGGCGCCGCTGAACCCGTTGACGTTGAGCGCATAGTTGCCCAGGCTGTTGGTCAGGGCCTTGGCGTAGGTGTAGTTCACCGTGTACTCCAGCCCATGGCTCAATCGCTGCCGCAGCACGGCCTGCAGCGCGTTGTAACTCATCGCCGCCCGCGATTCTGTAATCAGCAGCGAATTCTGCCCGATGCTCACCGATGGATCGATTGCGTTAATGCCAAGATATTGATTGTTGTAATACGGAGCCGACGTCGGATCGCCGTTCACCAGCCACTGGTTCAGGTTGCCGTAGTCCTCGATGTGCTGGCCCTGCTCGCCAAGATATCCCACCTGCAGCGACATGCTGTTGGTGAGCGCATACTCGGCGGTCAGGTTCCACTCCTGCACATACGCCGGCTGAATATTCTGGGGATACACATTGAAGGTGCCGCCGGTCGCCACCGTGCCTCCCGTGAAACCCTGCTCTGCAGTCCGCGGTGTTCCCGCATTGCCCGGCGTCGGCGCCACCGTCGTCACGTTCACCGCCTGAATAAACGGCGTGATCGACGTCAACCGCTGATTCGATGAGTTGCCTTCATAGAAGCTCGTCGCCCCGTATCCGCCGCGAATCACAAACCGGGGCGATGCCTGGTAGGCAAAGCCCAGTCGCGGCATGATCTGCCGGTAGTTGCTGTCATAACATGCACCGTTGCCGCAGAGTCCCGACCCGACCGGCGCGCCCACCGGCACATGATTGGCGTAGATCACCTGCCCGGTCGCAATGTCGATATTGCCCGTCTTGTTATTCTCCTCGACCCACGGCTGATCCCATTCATAGCGCACGGCGATATTGAGCGTCAGATTTGGCATCACTTTGAAGTCATCGCTCACAAACCCCGCAATGCGCCACTGCCGCTGTCCGACATTCACACTGCTCAGCGTTGCCGCTGCCGCGCCCACGTAGTCCAGCACAAAGTCCGCGCCGCCATATCCGCCCGTGCTGCCATTGCTGGTGAAGTTTCCGTTGTAAGTCAGCGACCCCAGGTAGCCGTTGTTGTTACTGGTCGGATAATTGTTCTGGTACCGGATCGCCTGCACGCCCATGCTCAACGTGTGTTTGCCCTTCTGCCACGTCAGGTTGTCGATGTAGCTAAAGGTGTTGTCGATAAGGCCGAAGTTCGACGCCGGTGTGCCCACGCCGCTCAGGCTGTTAGCGGGATTCGTTGCGCTGCTGGTGCCGCCCTGGATGTTCTGGAAAGAAAACCCGTTGAACGCCTGGTTGGGGAAGGTAATGCCGACCTTGCTGTTGCCCGACGTCCCGAACTGCCCCGTCGGATCTGTCGGGAAACCCTGATCCCATACCGTACGCGTAAAGCCGATGCGCGCCGAGTTCACAATCGATGGCGAGAAAATGTGCACCCAGTTCGCGCCGGTGACCTTCGTCGGATAATTATTCGCCGTCGGAAATGTAATTGCCAGCAACGCGATCTGTCCGTCATACGCCGTCGACATCGAATAGAAGCCCGTGATCTTGTCCGACGGCCGCGGGTCGTACTCGATCTTGATGTCACCCTGGTTGTTCACCTTGAACATCTCCGTCGGTCCCTGCAGGTCGTTATTGGCAATTCCGTCGGAAGGCACCGCGTTCGGCAACGGATAGTACTGCGGATGCGCAAACAGGTACGTTGCCACCGGGTTCACGATCGGAACCCCCATATTGTTGACAAAGGGCTTAAATCCATTCTGCGAGTTGTAGAGCTGAATCGGATTGCTCCCGGAAAGCAGCGCCGAAAAGTCCCCGTTCCGCATCGCCTGTGTGAAGACGCTGGCCTGCCCGGTGCCGCCCGTGTGAAACCGCGATCCGAGGTAATCGACAAAGAAGAACAGCTTGTCGCGTTTGATCGGGCCGCCGAACGTTCCCCCAAACTGCGTTTGCGCATACGGATTGATCGGGATGATTGGATTTGCGTGGTTGTTGCTCCACGAGTTGGCGTTGATCTTGTAATCCTGCAGATATCCAAACGCCGAGCCATGGTAGCTGTTCGTACCGCTCTTCAACACAGCGACAACGCCGCCGCCGTTCACATTGCCGTAGTCCGCCGGAGAGTTCGCCGTCAGCACCTTCAACTCCTGCAACGACGCGGGAGACGGGCTGTACGAGATCAGATTGTTGAACGTCTCGTTGAGGTCGATTCCGTCCAGTGTGTAGTTATTCGCCTGGGCGCGGTTGCCGTTCAAGTTCACCGAATCGGTGTAGTAAGTGCTGCGCTCGATGACCGTCGTGCCCGAGGTTCCCGCCGTGCTCACCGCTCCCGGCACATACAGCGTCAACGCCGAAAAATCGAGCCCGTTCAGCGGAAAGTTCTGGATGTTATTCGCTGTGAAGGTGCCGCTCAACGAGGGATTCTCTGTGTTGAGAATCGGCGCCGTCAACTCATTCACTCTCACCGTCTGGGCCTCGCTGCCCACCGTCAGCTGCACGTTGAACTTTGCCGTCTGGTCGATCTCCAGCGAAAACGTCGGCACGGTCTGCATAGCGAACCCGGCCGACTTCACCGTCACCTCATATTGGCCGATGGGCAGAAACCGGATGATGTATACACCCGAGGCATTGGTCGTCGCCCGTGTCTCGACTCCAGTCTGTACATTGCGCGCAGTCACTTCAGCTCCCGTAACAACTGCGTCTTTGGGGTCCGTCACCGTTCCGGTGATATTTCCCGTGACCGTCTGAGCTAGCGCCAGGTTTATGTTCGGGATCAGAGCAAGCACGCAGGCGATGGACAGAACCACCGCTCGGATGGGGAAAATCTTTCTGGGGGAGAGCATTTTTTAATTCCTCCTGTAGTTCCACGACCGCAGATTGGCCTCGCAAGCGATCGAATGGCGGAGAGTGGCGTGAAACGGCAGGCCACGCACCGCGATTCAATGCAACTGCGGAGTATACCCTCCCAAATCAATGATTGAACAGAAAAAATGTTCATTTAATCAAAAGTGAACATTTTATCGCCCGCTTTGAGCAGAAATCCTCCTTTGAGAAAATCGGATTTCGTTTGCGAGACCCGGCCTACTTCCGATCCGGAAGCAAATCCCAGATACCAGGATCCTCCGAACCCAACACCCACGAACAGAAGCCTTCGACACCGCGTTCCTGCGCCAGCTTGTAGCGGTCCTCAAAGGTGCGCGTATCGGTATAGAAGAACCATTCCCGCATCTGATCGCGATAGATGTAGAACCAGGCAGTGTGATCGACCGCATCCCATTGCGGGACACCGTTGAATTCTCTGGCGAAAAGCAACACTTCCGGCGTACTGATGTAGTCAGCCGCGATGTTCGGCTGCTCCGTCATTTTCTTTGTCGCCGGATCTTCTCGCATGATCGGTGCGCCTGCATACCAGTGATATCCATAAACAGGAATGCCGAGAGATAGCTTTTCCTTCGGGACTATTTTGAGCGCATAGTCCAGATTCTCAACCGTCCAGTCCCATCCCGCCACCGGCCCCGGAGGCGTCCAGCGAGTGTTCTGGTCGTAAGTCATCAGGCAAATCAGATCCACGAATTGAGCGAGAGCCTTCAAGTCGTATGCTCCGCGCCAGTCCTCGTAAATCCATTTAGCAAAGCCGCCTTTTCCGGGATACCCCGGCGCATTGGGCACAGTCGCGATGCTCAATTGCAGCCCTTCGGCGTGCAATGCATCCGCCGTCTCCTTCACCAGTGCCGACAGTGCATCCCGGTCTGTCCACGAGATGTCCTCAAAGTCGAATTGAAAGCCGACATAGCTATTGTTTTTTGATTCCCTGATAAGCGCGGCAATCATTGCCTTCTGTCCCGTGACGTTAATCAGCAGCGCGTGCAACGCGTCCTTCCCGGCATTGGCGACAATTGGCATCACCGGCAGGTTCTGCTTCCGCGCCACCTCCATTACCGTGTGATTCGGGCCGCCGTAAACCAGACCATTCGCATCCACCGAATACCAGGTGGGCACCAGCATGCCGATCTTGCCCGAGTGTGCGAGAAACGACCACACGGAATCGGGACTGTCGGTCATATAGAAGAGTGCAACCGGACGAGTTTCGGCCTGCGCGGAGACAACAGCCAGGACCACAAGAATCAACCGCAAAATCACAGACGGTCCTCCTTATTCATTTGATACATCGAATCTGGCCGCTAGCTGCACTCCTGCCTCGCACGCGACTCTATACCT
>Ga0207021_1093_pt1 | contig 22042 bp, 6 predicted proteins | sample Alteio_BWMinCont_49_FD_153496 | JGI IMG/M metagenome (GOLD analysis project Ga0207021, IMG submission 153496) | Enriched cells from forest soil in Barre Woods Harvard Forest LTER site, Petersham, Massachusetts, United States -... | ecosystem: Environmental > Terrestrial > Soil > Temperate forest >... | reverse complement strand
GACAGCAGGGTTCATGAATTATCTTGCCTGGGTCTCAATCTCTAAGGGACTCTGGGGTGTTTCTTCAGCCACTTACGGAAAGAGCCATTCGCCGTCTGAATATCTTCAGGTTTTTCCTTGGGAGGGGGGTCCTCGATGAAGCCTATCAGGCGCCCCAGATCTTGGTTAAGGAACTCCATCAGACGCAGCTCGCGCACTTCGTCGATCAGACGCGCATCGAAATTCTCTCGCTCACCAGAACTCTCTCCCGCAAGAGAACTCTTTCGCGCAAGCCACAAGAGCTCCTTAATAGCGCGATCCTCGAGGCGTTCATAGAGCCACACGCGAAAAGACCTATTTGGAACCAATGGGAGCGCCCCGACTTTCGCCAAGGGCCGCAGCTTTCGGACATAGTGGAGAACCCATAGCTCCCGGTAAGACAGACCCGGGGGAGCCGGTTTCATCAGTGCCACGGCGAGATCGATATCTTCGCAGAGGACGCTCAGCGCTTGTGTCCTCCGAGCAGCATCTCGAAAAATGAGCCGATACAATCCATCCCAAAGAAAGTTGTCAATGGCGGCCGTCGAGAATACTGAGATCTTCTGGTAGCTTGCCTCTTCCATGTCTGCTCTTTCTATCGTCTCGTGCCGTACCGCCTGAACATCGGAGATAACCCGGCAGTCAATGGCGAATCGAAGACGTCCAAGGACGACGTGTTCTATCTGGGATTCCCAACAGCAGCGCGTTATCAGCATCGAAAGGAGTAGCCCCAAGGGCAACCACAACGATCGGTACGTCGGATGGAAAAGAATAATGATGGGCGCGGAGCAAAGGAGCAGGAGAGCGAAGCCGGAGTGGTAGGCGGACCATACGTTCGCCGTCGCGAGGCGTGCCTCTACCTGATCGTCGTAATGTTCTTTGAATTCTTTGCTATATTGCGCTATCGCGAGTCCGAGTGTGACTTCCAGATCTTCGAGCGCGGGCGAGGCGGTGTAGCCCTCGAAATAATGAATCAGCTTGCGCAGTTCATCGAAGCACTTGCCCGCCCTCCATAGCGCCGGTTGCGAGTAGCTCAGCTTGAAGAGTGGAAGTCGGCCGAGGATCAAACTCAGCCGTTGGAAGGTAACCAGATAAATGACGCAGCTTATCCCCGCCACAACAGGCAGCCCCAGACCGATCGTCTGCAAGGAGGTCTGTATCGCCTTAAGCGAAGGCCATACACCGAGCCGTTCCGCATTATGTATGGCGCTTGCAACGCTTGGAACGGAGATGACGTGGGAAAGAATGGCCCATGCCAGGAACACGACGTGAAGAATGATCAGAGTGGTTATCTGTTGCCAGACGCGCCCAACGCTCTCGATGGTTTCATCCACTTTCATTGATGCACCGCGAAGGTAGGCACAATCCTATCGCATCTCCTGTTTCCCGCTGCTATTACTTGAATTCAGGCCTATTTGTTGCCTGGAATAGTCCTAGCCTGCCTTTCGAATGGATTCACCCTGTTCCGGTACTTCCACCGCCTTTCCGCCTTCCGCTTCCAGCTCACGCAGCCAGTTCGGTTTTTGCCCTTTAGCGAGCCAAACAAGCGTTTTATCTGACGGGTGCTGGTAACTTTCCGTCACACCATGTCATGAGTTTCATTGCTTTACGGATTCATCGTTTGAGCCTCCTGTAGCGTAAGTCTCTTCTAAAGGCCTCATCCACAATAGGAAGGGAACTGACCGGCTCCAAAGGCGACTTTGAGGGCATGTTGCTCATCGCCCTCCTTGGCGGATCTTCATTTCAGCTTGTCGTACAGCTTGATATACGCTGCCACTTCCCGACGGGGCAGCCGGACGGTTTTGTCTTCCGAAAAGCTGCTGAGCGCACTGCGCAGGTTACGAAGTCGCTGCGTACGTTCAGATGGGAGAACGTCGCACAGGCTCATGTAGTAAGGAAACGTGGTTAGGGGATCAGTTTAAGTCCCTAAGGGCAAGCCGGACCACCACCACAATTCCCGCTGCGAGTGCGGCAACAGGTAAGCCACCAGTAAGGCTGGCACAGGCTCTGCGTTTGGGACGTTGGCGTAGGCCACGAAGCAGAGACTGAAGAAGCCGATGTAGGCAGCAACGAACGGTGACAGCAAATGGTCAGTGGTTTAATCGTTCTAACCGCGTACTAGAGAGGTGTAATATGGCCGCGGGCACGGGGCATCAGTGATGTCGTCATCATAAAGACATTGTGAGGAGGACAGTATGTTAACTGTCGCGGTTGCCGGACATGTTGTTCAGTCCGGCGTAACTGATCCGGGTGTTCTTCGCGTCGAAATACACAGCAAGAACGCGCGGCCATCGAAAATCCTCGCAGTCTGCGATTCGCAACCCGATGGGAAGTTCGAGGTCACAATCGATCGAGAGCTGATCCCGCGTCCTCGCGGCCAACGCCCACTGTCCCTGGAATTCAGAGTTTTTCGCGACGAACTGCCGATACGCATCCTTCACGGCAAAGACCTAATTCTACGGGGTGCAGCGCGAGTTGAACCGGTAATCGAAATCGCTGGTTCTGGGTCCAGTTCAACCCTCGTTATCAGCGGCCGAGTGACCAATACCGACGGGACTGCTCTGCCGGATATAGAAGTGCTTGCCCTTCGGCTCATGGTTCAGGGCGCGCAGAAGGAGGTGGGGCGTGCGACTACAAACGCAGACGGCAACTACACGATCGACTGCGCGAAAGAAGACCCCGCCTCGCCCACGGTAATCACAGCGAATGCTGGGGGCAAAGAACTGACGCGCTCAAGCCTGATTTGCGACACCTCGGGCGAGGTGAGCTGCAACCTCGTTGTCAAAGCCGTCGAATACCAATCTCCTCCCGAATATACACGTCTGATGACGGCTGTGCTGCCACAGATCGGTGCGGTCCCGCTGAAAAACCTCTCGGACGACGATCTGTCGATTCTTGCGTGCGCAGCTCAGGTGCCATTGGCTCAGCTAACCGCGTTGCGCGCGGCGTCGCAGATCGTCGGAGACAGCAAGGCTTCGAAAGGCGCGGTGTATGGCCTGATTCGCGAAGGTTTGGCGGCAAGCCGGCAGGCGCTGTTCGCGCAGACTCCCCAAGTGCTGACGACGGCGCTCACCGCGGCAGTGCAGGCCCGCATCGTACCCGCAATGACTGATGACGAAATCGCTGCCGCCGTGCAACTTATGGTGAGTTTGCGGATCAGCGATGTGCTCGCTCCGAACGATCCGGCAGGATTGTCGCATTTACTGAACCTGGCCGTTTCCGATCAAACGGTGCAGGCAGCGATCGTGCAGGCTTACAACAATTATCAGGGCGATCCCGATACTTTCTGGTCGACGACGCTGGCGCAGGTGAAAGGTCTGGAGAATCCTGGTGTGCGCGCCGGCGTAGAACTGGTCGCGGCCGCCGGGACACTCACATTCGGGCATTCCCCGCTCATCGAGGCACTGCTTTCCGCCAACTCGCCGGTGATGATCAACAATGTGCGCGACCTGGCCACGCTCCAGACAACGGACTGGAAAACGCTCATTACTTCACAGGTCAATGGCGCTACGGTTGCTGTACCTGCGGGCGTACCCGGGGCAACGGACGATGCGAAGGCTACCCTGTTCGCCCAGGCTGTGGCGCAATCGGTCGCCGCGAATATGCCCACGGCTGCAATGGCCGCGGCTCTCGCTCGTAGCGGAAACACGGCACTGGCGGGCGCAAGCACTCTGCTCAATCAAAAGCCGGATTATGAATTAGCGGGAGCGCCGGTCACCAAGCAATTCCCACTCGCGGCGAACGCCACACCTGCGGACCAGGCAGCCCTGTTAGCGCTGACGCAAGTTCAGCGGATCTACAAGCTCACACCGAACGTTGACGAGGTGATTGCGCTGCAGAAGGCGGGCTACACATCAAGTTGGGATATCGCGCGCGCCACGCCTCAGGATTTGGTGAACACCGCTGGGCTTTCCATCACGCGCGCCCAGACGCTCCAGCAACTTGCCGGCTCCAGGGTGCAGACGGTGCTCGGCGTCATCGGTAAGTATGGCGCCCAGGCCGCAGGCACGGCGATTCCCGCCGTGCCTGCTCTCGGCAGCGTGGCAACAGCAAGCCAGCAAGCCGACCTGGTGGGACTGTTCGGTCCGGAAACGGTCTGCACTTGCGAGGAGTTCCGTTCGCTCGATGGTTATTGGGCATACTTTGTTTCGCTGATGTTTTTCCTCCCCATGAGCGCGCGCAAGGTGTTGAAGGGCCGCCGGCCGGATTTGTGGGGATTGCGTTTCAGCCAGGCCAATGCCGAGACGAACGACCGCTATCTTAGCCTGGCCCTCGAAGTGCTCGAGAACGCCGTGCTCTCGCGTCGTAATGAACTTGCCGCCCCGCCACAGCCGGCCTACGTTTGGCCTTTCAACCAGACGACATTCACCGCCGACCAGCTCGCAGCGGGCTCGCAATACACCAATGCCGACGCTTACACGCTCCTGGCCAATCCCACATTTCCAGCAGATACCGTGTATCCGCCGGCGCTGCCTTTTGACTTCAACGCGGCGCAGGCGAAAGCGTTCAGCGCGCTGCTCGGTGTGACGCGCAGCGACCTGATGGAAGCGCTGCAGAACCGTACCAACCCGGCAGCGCCATCGCCGTCCACGGAGGCGATCGCGCGAGAATGGCTTGGGGTGCCGGTGGCCGCGTGGGCTCTTTTGATAGACACCTCCAACCCGCCACCGGCATCCGCAGGCCTCGACCTCACGAAGCCGGCGAATCTGCTTGAGGTAGCCGGCATCAAGAGTCGCGAACTGGTGAGACTTTTAAATTGCCGCTTCATTAACCCGCCGGAAGTACCGTTCGCGCAGCGAGTAGGCTTGCAAACCGATGGGACATGCAATGCGGATTCGTCCGGCGCGGCGATTACCGATCTCCCGGGAGGCGCCGGCAACAACACGTTTTTCGGTCGAGTCGCCAGATTCGTGCGCCTTTGGAGAGTCTTGAGCTGGCCGATGGCAGATGTGGACCTTGCCATCTGGCAGCTTAGCCGCGCGACCGTCGACGGGAGCGGTTTGGTACAGATCGCAGCACTCGCCCGCTTGCGTGCCGACGTCACGCTTTCGCTGCCAGAACTGCTGACCTGGTGGGCAGACATCGATTCGGTGCAAGGCTCAGCGCAGCCCTCGCAGCTGGCGACCCTGTTTCCCGCTCTGCCGCTGAACCCGCCTCTCCCTGTGCCGTGGAATGACGCCTGGCCGGGCCAACTCAGTTGGGTTGTCACCGACCCGGTTCAGCCATCCCAACTTCCGGCGATCCTCTCAGGACTTGGCATCACCGCTGACGACTTCGTCCGCCTTTTGCCGGCGCCACCGGCAACGCTCACTTTGCCGGCTCTTTCGGCGCTCTACCGGCAGGTGTCGATGGCGCGCTGGCTGGGGTTCGACATCCCCAGTTTTCTCGCCCTCCTTCCTCTGATCCAGGCGCAACCATTTGTCAACGTCATGGCAAGCCGCCAATTCCTGCGCGCGGTGGACCGTCTGCGCGCCTCCGGCTTCTCGCTGACGGAGCTTCGCTACTTGCTTGCAGGTCAACTTGCAGATGATGCGCCGGCAAGCTTCGTTATCAGCAGCGGCCAAGCCATTGACTTGGGCACGCAGATACGTGCTTTACTCACACCCATGCCCGCCGACGTAACCCCACGGCAAAATGCCGTGGTGGCGAAGGTGGCAGCGTATTTCTCCATTGCTTCCGCGGCAGCCGGAACATTTTTAGCCGCGCCGTTCCAGTCTCCGATAGCCGAGATGGCTCCCCTCGACTATCTGACGAATCAGGTGCTGCTGGACACCTATTGGATTCCCGGGGGTGCCGGAACAACGCCCGCAACGGCGGCAGTCACCGACCTGCAAACCCTCATGACGCAACTCACCCGGCAGGCGCTTCTCGTGGGGCGTCTCTCGCTGACCGCAGACGAAGTGGGGCGGTTGGCAAAGAAAGCGGCGCAGGCAGGCAGCGGTTGGCTGGACCTTACCAGGCTTCCGCAGCCGACTGCGGCTCCGGCCACCTTCGAGATGCTGGAGCCGTGGCTCGCGTACCAGTCCCTGGCTCGCTCGCAGCCGCCACTTACGCCACCGTTATTGAATGTTTTAGATCCGCCGGCGGCCGGCCCGGCGCCGCAATGGAGCGACGTTGCGGCTTGTTTTGTCTGGGACTCCGGGGATGTGACGGCCATTGCTCAGCAGACCGGGTTGACTGCGCCCACCGCGCCGCAGGATGTTCGCAACCTGCAACGCGTGAGCCGGGCTATGCGGTTGCTCAAGCGGGGCAGTCTGACCGTCTCAACAGCCGTCGCCTGGATTGCCGAACCCGTTTCAGCGCCAGCATCGAACAATGTCGTTTCCGCTGCGCGCGCCTGCGTGGGCGAGCAGAATTGGAGCGCCGCCGCACAGCCCATTCGCAATCAGGTGCTGGTGCAACAACGAAACGCGTTACTCGCATACCTGTTCGGAGCCGGTCTGCCGGGTGATGGCACCACCAGCTTCCCCGACAGCGATGATGTGCGGGATCGCTATCTTGTCGATCCCTTGGTGGGTCCGGAGTTTATCACCACCCGATTGGAACTGGCGCTGCAAACCTTGCAGCTTTTTGCCGACCGCTGCTTCCGAGGACAGGAGCAGGGTATTGTGCTGACCGAGGCTCTTGCAGAGCAGTGGAAAAACTTCCAGGGCGAATACCGGGTGTGGCAGGCAGCAGTGGACATTTGGCTTACACCCTGGGCCTATGCCGACTTCAGCATTCTCGACCGCTCCAACGACCGGTTCACTGCCTTCACCCAGGCACTCACCCAGCGCGACGTCACCAGAGACAACGTCGCGGATGCGCTCGAGGACTATCTCCAAGCCCTGGCCGACATCGCCTATCTGGAGGTCGCTGGTTACTACGAAGACTTCCAGTCCGACGGGAGCAAGGTGTTGCATGTGATCGGGCGAACGGCTGCGACACCCGCAACCTATTACCATGCGCGACGGGATGGTGCGAGCTGGTCACCGTGGCAGAAGATCTCGGCCGACATCAACGCCGGCGACAGCAGCGTTATGGTCGCCATGTTCCACTCCAAGCTCTTTGTCGCCTGGCCGGTCATCACGACTAAGTCTGACACTCCGGCTCTTGGACCTGTGCCCAAATCCGGTGCGGCCGCACCTGATCCACCATCGTCCTATCCCGAATTTCAGATCGGCTGGACTGTGCTCAAGAACGGGGTCTGGTCGGCCAAGCAGATCTCTGACACTGTTCTCAAATCGGATTGGCCGTCTTACTATCCAAACGGTGATTCTACCGAGGGGATCGTCTTCAGGGCGGGAGTGATCCCTGCGCCGGATGATCCCACTCAACTGCAGCTACGCGTGAGTCTGACCCTGTGGGACAACGATGATGCGGTGGACACTCTTATTAATGCCAATGGAGATCCCCTACTACTCGCTAGCGCACAGACTCAAAATTTGCTGGCGACGCAGGGCGGTGAGCCGGAATTTGGGTTTACGAGTTGCACCTCCGCGCCAGTTATCCACTCGTTTGGCGTTTTCGGATTTCTGTTTATGCCCCTGCTATCTACCATCACATGGAACGGCTTTCTTCTGAGTGTGGACGATCGACGGGTTCAAGATCGGACATATGTATCGGGAGCTCCCAATGGGCTTAAACTATACAGCGGAACCGCTCCCGATCTGCCCTATCAAGGTCAGCCCTGGCCCGATCCCTACTTACAGACTTTGACAGCGTTACAGGCAAGTCCCACGCCATACCAGTTGCTATTCTCCGCGCAATATAGCCAGCCGGTAGCCCAGTCGTTTTGCTTCCAGGACGATCGGTGGAGCTTTTACGCGGAGTATCTCCGCACCCCGATAACTCCAGTCACCAGCGTCCCGCTTTTGAATCCCGCTGCTGCCGGTGGATGGCAGATAACCAAGCCGGTGCCCATCACGATTGCCGGAACGCTCGCCACGCGCACGCTCGACAAAGCCGTCAATGTGGTCGACGTAAACGCAGCCGCAGTGGCGGCAGCGTCCGGCTTCATTAGTATTCAAAATGGACTTAAGGCTGGTTCCCCCCAAGTCTGGCCTACTGTTCCAATTACGATAGGCTACAAGCACGCACCTCTCTATCGCTTCTACACCTTCTGCCATCCTACGGTGTGCAGTTTTCTCGAGGCGCTCGACGCCCAGGGCTTATCCGGGCTACTGCGCAGAGACCCGACGAGTCCCATCCAAAACCCAGCCCCGCCCGCGCCGGAGTTTTTCAATGCACGCTATAAATCCAATTTCAGCGTGGTCGACAACGGTCACCTGCCCAATCCAGGAGTTGAATTTACCACCGTAAACCCTTATGGGCAGGATAACCAGAACGTCTTCTACTACGGCGTCGGCGCTGCAGCCGTTGCGTTGACCGGTGCGGGAAGATTCGACGACGCGGAATGGTTCTGGCGGGCGATTTTCGATCCGATGGATGGCAGTAGCGACCCCGCGCCCACGCGCTACTGGAAGTACGAACCACTGCGCACGGCGCTCACGGATACGCTCAATGATCTCTACGGTTTGTTGAACGCCGATCCTGACATTGCTGCTCAGGCGTTGGATGAGGTTGAGGCCTGGACCGCTGATCCATTCGATCCCTGGGCCGTGGCAGAAAGCCGCCCCATCGCCCTGATGAAGATCGCGGTGCGCAACTTCCTGCTCAATTGGCTGACCCAGGCCGATCAGTTTTACGCGCAGGCGACGGACCAGGAAACGCTCATGCGCGCAGCGGACGGCTACATCCGCTGCCTCGAGATTCTCGGCCCCGCACCGGAGCCGCTCGAGCCCACGCCGTCGGCACAGGAATCGCCCAACAACTATCACTGCTTTGCGGATCTAGAAAATAATCCGCCGGGAGACGCTTCGTTGCCTGTCATTATCGAGAGCGCGCTCCCACCCTTGCAGGCGACGCCCACCAACTCGCCGACGCTCCCGGCGGACAGCTTTCCCTGGAGTACGGCGGCTAACCTCATCTCCGCGCCCGATCCGGTCACAAGTGCGCCGGCCATGGTGTTTTGTATCCCTCCAGATACGAGCTTCGATCAATTGCGTCAGCGGGCCACCACGAAGATTAACAACATCCGGGCGGGTCTCAACTTCAATGGTCAGCCGCAAGTTTATTCCACCTTCGGCACGCGCATCGATCCGGCGCTTCTTGCGCGAGCCGCCGCGGCGGGCATCGATCTTTCAAACGCCACCAGCGGTGTGGCTGCCCCCCCGCGCTACCTGCGTTTTGCCGTGTTGCTCCAGCGGGCTAAAGACTTCGCCGGTGAGTTGGAAAGGGTCAGTGGCTCTCTGCTGGGCGCGCTCACTGACGACTCCGCCGAAACCCTGAATGAACTGCGCGCCGGGCAGGAAGTCGCGCTGCTCGCGAAAACGCTTCTGGTCAAGCAGGCGGCCCAGACAGAGGCACAAGAGACGTTGGCCAGCCTGCAAGCGTATCAGCAAGTGTTGCAGGCGCGATATCAGTACTACAGCACAAGGCAACTGATCAGCGTGGGCGAGGCTGTCGCCCTGAATTTGACCGAGGCAGCACTCGTTCTCCAGGCCGTCGCCGGCGCGATCGGTCTAACCTCTGGAGAACTCAGCGCGATACCCAATTTCACGGTTGGCGTCGAGGGGATTGGCGGGACCCCGACCGTCACCGTGACGGAAGGCGGATCGAATGTCGGTGGAGCGCTCACCGCCGTCTCCCGCGCGCTCGACCTTGCCGCGACATTGTTGCACGCGCAGTCTGGCGCTATTGCCACGGTTGCAAGCTATCAGCGACGTATGGACGATTGGCAGATGCTCGCCAATACCACCAACCTGGAACTGACCCAGGTGGCGGCGCAGATCGAAGCGCAGCAAGCGCGTGTCGCTGCTGCTGCCGCCGATTTGGCGGCATTCCAGCAGCAGCAGGAGAACGCTGACGCGGTGCAGTCGTATCTTCAGTCGCGCGTCAACAATGTCCAGTTCCGCGCTTTTCGCATCAACCAACTGTCGAGTGTCGCCCACCAGGGCTACCTGCTTGCTTACTCACTCGCCAAGGCTGCCGAGGGCGCTTACCAGTTCGAGCGTTATCTGGGATCGGGGTCTCCGCCCTCCTTCATCCAGTTTGGCTACTGGCAGAACAACTACGACGGCATGACTGCTGCTGAGCAACTCGGTTCAGCTTTGCAGCAAATGGAGTTTGCCTACACAACCGTGGATCCAGGCGACAAGCCGTGGCCCAGCGTTGCGCTGTCGCTGGCCATGATGCAACCCAGCGCGCTTGAATCCTTGCGTTGCACCGGCGATAGCGGCGTTTTCAGCATCAGTGAATTGCAATTTCTCCGCATTCGCCAGGACGCGTATTTCCTCCGTATTCGCAGGCTCAGGGTGCGGATTCCGAGTGTGTCCGGCCCCTATACGCCACTCCTCTTCAAGGTGCAGATGCAGAGCCAGGGTCTGCGGCTGAGCGGTGACCAATATCAAGCCCCGAGCGCCGCGGGCAGCTCCTTTTACAGTCAACCCGGATTGAACGAGGTCATGTACACGACAGGGCGCGCGGATGAATCCGAACCTACGCCTATCGTCGACGGTCAATATCGTCCATTCGAGGGCTATGGACCGGCGGAGAGCCAGTTTCAAATCAGCTTCCCGGCTGCGATGGCGGCGCTTTACGGAGCAAGCATCGCTGACGTGATCTTCGAGTTCGAGCTGACTTCTCGCGTTGCAAGTTCCGGCTTCGCCGGCCAAGCCGTCACCGCGCTGACCAACCAGAATCTGATGCAGCTCCAGCGTCTCACTACCGACTATCCCAACCAGTGGTATCAAGCGACCAGTGCGCCTGCGGTGGCAACCTCGACGTTTACTATTCCGCTCACGGCGGACCGCTTTCCCTACGCGGGTAATAGCAACGTAACGATGGGGACCCTTGCTGTCATGGCGGTGTGGAGTAACACGTCTCAACAGGCTGCGGCCAGCGGAGCCGCGCTTTCGGCAACACTTGGCGGAGTTGTCCTCAACGCGCCGGCTGCGGCCGTCAATACTTCCTCCGCATTTGCAGCGATTCCGAACGGAAGCGCTGCGGTTTTCGATCCGAAGAATTATGTCATCGCCGCGGACGCTGTAGTGCCGGTCACTTTAGTGGTTACCCTTGACGCTTCTAAGCTTCCAGCCGAGTGGACAAATGGGGGGAACGTCGCTGTGAACGAGCTTCTGGACCTCGTCGCTTTGGTGACCTACTCCGTCACGTGACAGGCGCGGTCTCTAAGGGCCTCTAAGACGACCAGAACCCAGTTACGGGCACGGCCTCATCCGGACCGGACTAGGGCGGCGTGGTCGACCGGAAAGAAATCTGATGTATCGACGCTACGTTGGAACACAACACGGCGGCTACTTAGCCCGCGACTTAGAAGGCCTTGGCTTAGGAAACTCAAGCCCATGTTTCTTCAACACACGATCTGCACTCCTAATGAAATGCGGTCCTTTCTTGTTCGAGGAACTTATCGGACCAATTTTGTCCGCTTCTGGGTGTCCGAAGACCTCATATAAAAACTTTTCTAGACCGCGTTGCTGTGCATATACATCGGTTAGAAAGAATATTACAAATTCGTATTCACTATAATCTGGATTTCTTGCGTGTTCTCCTATTCTTCTATCTACATCGTTGCTCCGACCAGTTTTCTTACCGGTGCCGGGTAAGATCCGTCCAGTTGTGGGATCGTAACCAACGTAAACCCCGCCTTTCGGGCTCACAGAGACGCCTTCGCTGTGTTCTCGAGGGGGCAAGCTAACTTCTCTTCCCGAAGTGGCGGGTAGTTGCAACTGTTCGCTCGACGTTCCTGGCACATGAATCTCGGGAGAAGAATTGATTCCGCTCGGAACCGTGATGGGGACAGCATTGCCGTGACCGGGGAAGGAGAAATTTTCAAGTGAAGGATTGAAACGATCTCGACTGGACGAATTCCTTGGTAACTCATGATTTCCGATCACGGCAGCCGCGCCAACTAATCCAACCGCTATCAGACCAGCAATGATTTCGGGGGAAGCGGCGGTGATCACACCCGCAGCGGCAACCTTTCCCTCCGGTGGTGCCTCGTAAAGAAGTTCGCCAATCTCAGAAACAGCCGATTCCACTTGGGGTATAGCCCCTTGGACGATCCTGTTGCCGCTCACCAATATGTCTCGAATCACATCGCTGATGGGTACATTCCCCGCCGCTCTAAAATCCTCGCCTACCTTTCCGGTTTGATCGACATAGATTACTGGATTGTTTCGGCAAAAGCTGTATAAGTTCGTTCCGTCGCTAAGCTGTTTCGGATCGGTCGAATTCCAAATGCCAAGCCAGGAAGCATAGTACCGAGCGCCGTGATACGCAAAACCAGTCTCCTCATCCCGTTCCTTTCCGGTAAATCGATATCGCTTCGGTGTATCAACTAAACTAGCCACTGCCTGGTACGTTGTGCTCCCGTAAGGCGAATATTCCTCGTACGAAATGATCTGCGACTGGTCATCTAACTCCAGCACAGCTGACCCCAGATGATTGCCGAACTGGTATCGGATAAGCTGCGCCGGTGCTTTGTCCACCTTTTGCGTATCAAGGGTGCGCGCTTCAATGAGGGCGATGCGTTGCTTGTCGTCCATGACATGCAGAGTCTCTCGTTCCAGAGTGGCGGTGCCGACTCCGATGGATCCGGGATGGCGGCGGAAGATTTCGAATCCAGCCAGATAAATTCGCTCCTCGATAAGAGCGGCAGACTTCTCCCACACCTTGCGCAGGCGTTGCCCGCCGCTGTCGTAGACATACCACGCATCGCCTCCGCCGATCAGATCGACGCTGCTCATACAGTCGCGGTAGTCCCAGGCAATGGTAGGCAGGTGCGCGATCTGGAGCATGTTGCCGTGAGCATCGTAGCCATCGCCACCGGTGCTGTAGCGTTGCCAGGTATGGCCGCCATCGAGGCTCGTCGCACTGAGGCGATTGCTGAACTTCGCTGGCTCAATCTGGCTTGGTTCCTGGTAGGAATAAATCTGCGTCCATCCCGCATTGGCCGGGTTGCTCCCGATGTGTGCCATTTGCTGGAAATTGCCAACCGCATCGTAGACGGAGCTTTCGACGTAGGTGCCCATCGCCTTGCCATCGTTTTGCGACCATGGGATACCCACGCGCGGCGCATCGTTCCAGGAGTAGGGTGTGGGCACCCCACCAGCCTGCCCGAGATGCTCTCTGCCGGTTGCGGCGATCAGCCGGTAAAGTGGGTCGTACGTGTAGCTGTTGCTCGGGTCCACACGCTGGTTACGGAAATAAATGGTCTGCTGCGCGGAGTCGGTAATCCTGGTGATGTTCCCCACCGGATCATAGGAGTACGCCAGGTTCTGCGCTTGGCTGCCAGGCCATTGAACTGGGGGCGGGGTGGGTGCGTCACCAGGGAACGTGGCCGCGTTGCGACTGGTGAGCAGCGTCTTCAGGCGATAAGTCTCCCGGTCGTAGCTGTAAGCCGTAATCGTCCCGTTGCCATAGGTGATCCTCTGCCGCTGGCCTTTGGCATCATGATCAATTGCAGTGACGAATGGAGTCCACACGAGTTGCCCCGCTACGGCTGCTCCGCGCAGGTTCACGTCCACAGTTTGCAACTGGCTCAGCAGGTCGTAGCCGTTTCGCGTCTGGTTCGCCTGCATAGCCGGAGTATGCGGGCTGGTCATCAGCAGCGGCCGGTGCAGTGCGTCGTAGGTGGTCGTTGCAAGGTACGCATCTGCGTCCATCAAAGGCAACTGGGCCGCTTCCAGCGTTGCCGGATCCACCGCGATGGTCGCAACCACCGGGAGAACCGCATCCACCGCGCCCCAGGGAATCACGTTTTTGTAGTCGAGCGCCACGCGGCGGGATGCGCCGGTTGTATTACCTTCAAAGTCGATCGTCTGAACCGCGGCGAGACCTGCCTGGTCGTAGTGGAACCAAAGCTTACCGAGAAGGTTGAGGCCTTCGCCGCCAGCGTTCTGCTCGCCGTACACAAAACGCTCGGTGAGCACCGTGTCCGCCGGGTTTGAGGGATCGGCGCCGGTAACGAAGATATGCAACGGCCGCCGCAGCGGGTCAAAATCCGTCTGGGTAAAGTGCGCTCGGCTGTCCCAAGCCTGGATCGTTTTGCCGGCAGCGTCGAACAGCGTCCATCGCGCGCCCGCCTCCATGCTCTGTTGGCGCAACCGGTGCTTGAGCATGTCGTAGTCCCACAGCATGACGGTGCGATCGAGCGCGTCGCGTACAGCGCGCTGATTGCCCTCGATATCGAGCGCAGTGTGGGTCGCGAAGAGCAGGTGTCGACCGGGATTAGCCGTATCGGGACCGTTGTCGGCGAAGGTCACAAACGGCCGCCCCAGGGAATCGAAGGAGTCCGTCGTGGGGGTACCGGCGTGCGCCGCCGCCTTAGCAGCAGCGTCCTGTTCCGCGGGATCGACCCCAGCGCTCTGCCGCTGCTGATACCAGGTCTGCCAGGCCGGGTTGGCAGGTAGCGACGCAAAGTATCCCTGAGTGATGCCTGCGATGTCCGCATCGGTGCGCGGGTCGGACAGCACAGTATCGTTCGCGTCCCAGGTGACTTTGGTCCAGGCGTCAAACGCGACTTTGTCATAACTGTGATCGGGGTGCAGCGTAGCGACCACTCGATCGAGCGGATCGTAGAACAGAATCGGACTGACCCCTACAACCACGCCCAGTTCGAACGCCTGGGTATCGGTAAAAAACGGCTCGTACTGGCGGACGGGCTTGCCTTTGTTGTTGAAGACCGTCCAGCCGCTACACAACCATCGCGGATGGATACTACCGGCCGTCAAGACCGGTTGCCCATCCGGACCGATCACGATGGCGCCGTTGGCGTCGCGCTGGGGGGCCTGCCCGTCCGGCGCCAGCCGCTTGGTCTGGATCTCGCGGCCGAAGCCATCAGAATAGGTGAAGCCCATCTGCAGCACCGATGCCGTGCCGTCGGGATCAGAAAAATGCGTCTGGCGAGCCAGTAGATGCGTCACGGGCGCCTGGCCAGACTGCTGGTAAGCATCGAGATCATAGAGGAAACGGGTGCTCGCGTTACCAATCAGCTTCTGCGGCGCCGCGGTGGGATTGGCGATCTGCCCCTGCACGACCGCATCCGGAAGATCCGGAACGAGGCCGTCGAGATTGTCGCCCAGCGCTTCCTCGGGCTTGCCCATCACGGCGGTGGCCGTCAGCAACCCCAGGGCATCGAATGCAAGCGCTTGACGATTGCGATTGGGGTCGGAAAGAAGGCACAGCTGCAGAACGCGGTAATCATTGCCGAGTATGGCGGGGTCGATTGAGTCATCCGCCAGCCGCTGACCAGCCGTAACGCGATTGCCTAGGGGATCGCGCGTTTCCACCACCAGCAGATAGTGCGCATCCCAGGTGACCAGCGATTCCGTGCTGACGGTGGCCGTGTGGAACGGCGTGCGATAGCGGCAGGCGAGGAAGAAATGGGCGCGAGCATACGCAAGTTCGGCCAGTGCATCGTCGGCACTGCCGGGCGAAAAGTAACTGCGGCCGGAAGGGACCCAGTGCGAGCCGTCGTTATCAAGGTCGACGAAGCCTCCGGTACTTCCTCCGGGCGCGTCCAGTACAGCTGCAGGATCGGGGAGGAGATTCACTCCGTTGCGAACGAACAGACTCGCGACCAGGCCCGGCGTCAGCGCCATCTGATAGCTTTCCAAGGGGATTGCCAGCGATTGAATTACGCCGGGGCCCAGGCTCGCGGAGAGATCGTCACTGCGATAGAGCGTTCGCAACTTTTTAAAGGGCCGGCGTTGGCGCCCGGCAGTGGGCGAAGACTCATAGGCGATCTCCGTATCGAACAACATGGCGCCGCCAGCGATCAGGTCGGCCGCCTGGAACCTGCCCGCAGGGCCGCTGGGGGTGTACCCGGTGAGTTCGTAGGTGATGGAAGAGGCCGGCAGCGGGCTGCGATAATCGTCGGTCTGATCTATGAAATTGGTAACTCCTGCGACCGCATAGGTGACCAGAGTTTGCGCCTGAACCGCCTGGTCAGCGGCGTTCAGGGTTGGGTCTGGCTGCCGCCGCCCGTAGGCAATCGACGCCGACTGCAACACGTCGCCAAACGCATCCACCTCAAGCGCCAGACTATGCTCAACACGCGGGTCGCTTGCCTGCCGCTCGTAGTTGTAGCTAACAGACTCGGCCGGATCGACGCGAAAGATCGCATGCCGGTTCGACCCGATTGCCTGTACCAGGGTCACGGTGAAATTATGTTCTTCGACCGTGTAGGGGATGGAGGCGCGAGCACTTCGGTCGAGACCGTAAACCTCCTGCCGAAGCAAGGAGCCCTTCAGGGCACGATAGGCTTCGCGTACATCGTCCGGCGTCGGGCCTGCAGGGAGCGCAGTCTCGGGCAGAAGCAGGGCTCGGAAATCCGCGTCGCTCAAGCCTGGCTCGCGAAAATAGTTTTGCGCATTGCTCCCACCACGCAAGCCGGCAAAGGTTTCGAGCAGCTGGTCCGCTCCCATGTACACGCCGGTGTAATACCAGCTGCGAGTGAGTACCGGCGGAACATTCGAAGCCGGATCCTGATTGCGTACCGTGACCTGGGGGCTGCCGCTGAGCAGGCCGATCGCTTCCTCGTCCTGTTGTTCCACCATCGCGAAGCCGCGAAACTCACGCTCGACCCCGTCAAAAAAGCCGTGATGGTAGGTATTGCGGGTTGTAAAAACGTTGCCGGCAATGAGATCGACCCGCTGCACGCGTTCGACCACGTGCACCGGGAACGGCAGCCGCGTCAGCCATGGAATACCGGCTTCCAGGTCGTCGAGATAAAACTTCGTCGAAGGCGCGTACGAAACGCGCGTCTCCGCGCCGAAGTTATTCCGAACCGCTACCAGAAGGTGCGGCTTTTGCTCCATCAAGGTGATGTAGCGGATTGACCGGCGCGCCGTGGGTAGAAGAGGGGATGACCATACAAGCGACGCGGTTCCGGTGCCAAGCAAATCGAGAACTTCGACAGTTTCCAGCTCCGCGGTACAGGGAAACTGCGTCAACGTCACCGCCGCGCCAAAACTATTGCCGGACTGGTTGGCATAGAGCCGCGGACCGTCGGGATGCAGATAGACCACATCCGTGGTGCCGGAGCCATCGATGTCTGCGAGACGAATGCGGCTCTGATCATACCGGTCCGGAAAATCGAACCACGGCGCATCATCCATGGCCACTTTCGCGCCGAAGGTCCCGTACCCCAGGTTCGGCCAGTAACTCACGTTGCCATTACGCACCCTTACCATGTCAGACAGCCCATCGCCGGTCATGTCGGCAAGATAGATCGCCCCTTCACTGTCGGCGAACACCAGCCTGGGCCCCTTTTCCTCATCAGCGGGCAGGTCGAAATCGAAGGATGGACCGAAGCCTTTCTCTACCAGTGAGGGGTACCAGCGCAGCCGGTCGCCCTCGGTGACCAGTATGTCGGCGTGGCCATCGCCGGTAAGGTCGACCAGCTTGAGCTCCGGGTCTTCGAGCGACACCGCAGGACAACTGGCAAATGCGCGGAACGCGGTCCAGCGGCCGTCCTCGGCGCGCTGGTGATAGCCGCGTGCCGCCCCCTCCAGGCGCACAAGATCGAGTTGCCCATCACCGTCCAGATCTTCGAGGCGCATATCGCCGTGCGTGGACGCGGCGGGTTTCAGGCCAATCGCCTCAAGCGGGCCAAAGCGGGCACCGATGTGCGAGAGACCATTGCTATCGGTAACACGGTGATTGGCACTGCGATTGTGTTTGAAGTACCAATCGGTGGAGTGCTCGCTGAAAATGCCGGGCATCCCCTCCCCAAAAAAGTCGATCCATTGGTAGAGCCGGCCGTCCACACCTTCCGGCAGATTTTCCAGACTCTTCACTGGTAAGTCGCGCACCGGTTGCGCCGCCAGGGTTGCGGCTGCCGGAACCATGCTGAATTCGAAATCCAGGGGCGGCATGGACCGCATGAGAAATCGATTCGGGGTCGTGGTGTTCGGTTGGCGGACGAATCCGGACTGCGTTACGGAGGAGAGATACGTGGCGACCGGATTGTTGGAATAAGTCAATGCCGTCGAGCGAACCAGGCAAGCGTCGATTCCGAGTTCATCAGGAAAACGATGGAACATGAGAACCCGGGCGCACAAGCGATACATGCGTTGCTCAAACCCGGCGCGATAGGACGAGAAAGGATCCGGCCGAGGCATCCAGCCTCCCGCACCTGGCGCGGGATCAACCGAGGCGGTGACAAAGACCTGGCCGTTGGCGTCCGGAGCATCTGCGGTGAAATGCCCTTCGCCGTAGTCGAACACGACCTCGAACATCCAGTCGGTGTCAGCCAGGGTCGCAGGGTCAAAGGCCACCCAGGATTTTGGGTCACGGTTCGGCGTGCGGTTTCCATAACGAATCCGCTTCAGATATCTGCTGGCGGAGCGATTGGAAGCGCTTCGATTCTTCTCGTTCAGCAGAGATAGATCCAGATTGACAGAGTCCTCGGGCACATATTGCCAGGAGATAGCATTGCCTTTATCGTCGAACCGCTGCTCGATCAACCATTCGAAGATACGGTTCGCGTCGTCCGGGTCGGCGATGCGCGCCGCTGGCGTGGCTCCGTGAACCGTGGTGATGTTGTCGCGCGAAAGGGAACGCCAATGAATTTCTCCAGTGTTACGATTCGTCCATCGTTCGATACGGGAATAAAGGGCATCGATGCGCGGCCGGTAGCGACGGACGGTGAAATCTGCATTGTCGTCCTTACCGGTAGGCAAAGGAACCAGGTCTTCGGCGCCAGCAAGGATAAAGACGTCGGACTCCTCCGAGTCCCGATAGAGTGGGAGCCCCTTATCGGTCTTCCTGGTGATGGAGGGCTGTTTCAGACCCCAACCGAGACCGAAGGGGCCATTGCCCGCACCGGAGTCATAGTGAAGCGCCAGATCCGGGCCGAACCCGGCTCTACCTGGGCTAAAGGCGATCGGCACAGAAATTGAGCCTGTGCCGGTGACCGCGTCCACCCCGAACTTTTCCCCGATGCCGCGGATGGATCCACCGCCTTTGGGAAGAGAAAGCGTGGGTGCTTGCAATCTATCGCCAGTTTCCGCGCTTGTTACATTGTTCGAGTTGCCAGGGGAGCCGATCGCAGTCATGGCACCACCTCAGAGCGATCCTTTGCTCGCAATGATCCTATCGCAAATCTCTTATCGGGATCGTAACGGCCCTATACGGATTCTGGTAGCTGTTCAACTAGCGACCTGTTAAAGCACATTCTCGCCACGACGCCTGAACTAGCTCCTCAACTAAAAATCTCGTTTGCAGAAACTGTAGGAGGGACCCGACTGGCGACCCAAGGGTCCTAAATGGATGGGTGGATCTTACCTCTTATCCTTCGTCACCGCCCCGGGGCATACACGACATTGATTTGTGTTCGACCTCGGCCGGCTTGTCCGCCAGCAAATAGGGTGTGTAAACCCACTGTCGTTCGCCAAAATAGCGATCTGCCTTCAAAACAAGCAGATGAAGGTTCATTCGACGTGGCTTGAGTCCATGTAGCATCGGTGTCATGTTGTGTTTATTGAGGCTTCTGCCTGTTCCGGTTATCCGATTCTTTCGTTCTCGCCGCGATCTCCTGTTGGAGAATTTCGCTCTCCGCCAACAGCTTGCTGTCTTGAAGCGGCGGCATTCTCATCCTCGACTTGCCGTTACCGACAGACTTTTCTGGGTGATATTACGGCGCTTCTGGTCCCGGTGGCGGGAGACATTGATTCTCGTTCAGCCGGAGACCGTTGTGCGATGGCACCGGGCCGGCTTCAGGCTGTATCGGACCTGGCTCTCGCGGCATCCAATTCGCGCGGGCAGGAAGGGAGTTAGCGTTGAACTCCGCGAACTCATCCTCCGCATGGTTACGGAAAACCCAACGTGGGGCTCGCCGCGGATTCATGGCGAACTAAAGATGCTCGGCTTCGACATTTCTGAACGGACGGTGTTGCGCTGGATGCGGAAAGCGCCACGGAATTCGGATCCGGCAAAGCGATGGGCGGCCTTTCTGAGCAATCATCGAGAAGCCATCGCTGCGATGGATTTCTTTAACGTGCCGACGCTCACCTTCGGCGTGCTTTACTGCTTCTTTATCATTGCGCATGATCGACGACCTATCCTTCATTGCAACGTGACCAGGCATCCAAGCAGTGCCTGGCTTATTCAGCAGTTGCGCGAGGCATTTCCCTACGACTCGGCGCCCGGCTACCTGATCTTTGATTGCGGCGCGAGCTTCAATGAGGAAGTCATCGACACAGTGAAGAGCTTTGGCATTCAGCCAAAGCGGACCAGTTTCCGAAGTCCATGGCAGAACGGGGTTGGCGAGCGTTGGGTTGGCAACTGCCGCCGGGACCTACTTGACCATGTAATCGTTGTGAATGAACGGCATCTGAAGCGGCTGCTGAACGCGTACATCATTTACTACCACGACGATCGAACACATCTCGCGCTCGCAAAGGGAACACCTGCGGCTCGCGAACCAGAGAAGAACCCGAATATAGGTTGCCCAGTCGTATCCATGCCAAGACTTGGTGGCTTGCATCACCGTTACGGTCTGGCCGCCTAAGCTGCTGCGAGCTTCTCTCGTTAGAGCTGAAGATGAACTGAGGCGAGGTGTGGCTGCTGATCTCTCGCCGCCCGCTCGGCGAAATCTCTGTGACTATCCGTGGTCACCCACATGCCCTGCCGAATCTGCCGGCGAGTTCAAAACGCCGGTTCCTTTTGCGCTCAGATGACAATTTTGGCGAGTCACACATTGGGCATCGCCCCTCGCCCGGCTGACTTTAAGCGCGATAATGGATTTTATCGGGTTAGGAAAAGCAAGCTGATAAGAAGTAGCTAGGAGGAAATGATGCCCAATCCGGGCCAGCCGACAATCGCTCTCGGCGCTACAGGCGATGCGGTCAAACGTTTGCAGCGGGCATTGCGTCGAACTCCGGACTTGAGCCTTACCGTGGACGGTATATTCGATGCTGCGTTAGAGACGGCAGTAAAGGAGTTCCAGAAGGAAACCGGCCTGACCGCCGACGGCATTGTTGACCAGCCCACTTGGAACGCTTTGCCCGACGGTGGCCCGATGCCAACTCTTCAAGAAGGCTCCGTTGGCGACGTGGTTCGCAGCCTTCAGAGCGTTCTAACAAACGGTGCGGATGGGCAGTGGAACACCACCCCGCAAGGAATTGACGGTCAATTTGGGCCTCTTACCAAGGCATCTGTCCAGGCTTTTCAGTCCTGGGGTGGCATCACCGTCGACGGCGTCGTTGGGGATCAAACCTGGTCGGTTTCCTTGCATGCAGCAAGTGCCACCTTGGAATCCGTGGTTGGTCTCAACTTCGTCATCAATTGAGCCGTCGCCTACTCATCGTCTCGATTTTTGTTCTTCCTATCCCTTTAACGTGGGCTTACCTAAGAGTGAGTATCGAGATCCAGATTGTGCGGTCGTGTCATTGGGATCTAGATCTGTGAAGTTCAATATATCGCCGGAGTGAAAATCGGTAATCGTGATACCGTTCAGGTTAGAAGTGAGGTCAGGACTGAACTCGCGGCATTATGGCTTTAACGAATTTGCGAGTTGCTGGCCGCCACTTTGCTGGCCGCTGCCATGTCCGTGCTGCGGATCCTGACCTTGTTTCTCAACCATTGTGAAACCTCCACGGGAGTTTGTTCCCGTCCTTGGTTAGGTTCATTCGGGAGGCTGTGGGTTGCCACCGCGAAGGGTTGTCACCGCGGCTGGAAGCCGATCACGTTTGTCGGGTGTGGTGGTGGTGCCGGCGCCTGGGACGTCTGTGCGATCAGCGCGTCCTTTAGGGAATCTCTGAGTAAGGTGCAGTTTTTGAGGCCTTCGAAATTAATCTGAGCCAGCGCTGCGTGCCAGGTGTACGGTCGAGGCTCAGCGGTTGTGATTTTTGTCCGGAGCGCGCGTCTTCTGCGCTCTCCGGGCACACTACCCCCCAAAAGGACCAGCCGCATACGGTGCATGTAAAGGTTCACTAGTGCGAAGGCTGCGCACAGCTGA
>Ga0207021_1092_pt1 | contig 22171 bp, 17 predicted proteins | sample Alteio_BWMinCont_49_FD_153496 | JGI IMG/M metagenome (GOLD analysis project Ga0207021, IMG submission 153496) | Enriched cells from forest soil in Barre Woods Harvard Forest LTER site, Petersham, Massachusetts, United States -... | ecosystem: Environmental > Terrestrial > Soil > Temperate forest >... | reverse complement strand
CGTTTTCGGGGAACTACAGGAAACCATTTGTCCGAGATGCGGACTTTTCGTCCAAGTGACGACATGGGCGTTTTCTGCGGCTTATCGCGAATGAGGGGAACTGCCCTCCCCACCCGCGATGAGACTGCGGAAGGATGGGGCACCGCCTGGAGTTGGCATTCTTCGAGAGCCTTGGGTGAGCCACCCGCAATTTCCCGTGTCTCGACCTTGACCGTGATATACTGGCGGCGCTCTGTCCTAGACCCTCTTCCAGTGCCTTACCAGACCCATTCAAGAAGCCTGCTGAAAGGAGACAAGGATTGGGACCCCCAGCAACTAATCCCGCGCCCGCTCCCACAGAGTGGAAGTTTGTAGGTGCCGCTCCGAGGTTAATCGCCCAAGTTCACGAGAAAATAGACGCAGTTGCACAAACCTTCCCGGTCAAAGCTGCTGACGTCAAGACTTGGAGGCTGGACTTTGACGAACACCTCACTTCCGGGAGCGGCGGAAAACTTCCGTTCGGCGAAGAAGTTTCCAAAGTCGAAGCCGAACTGAGACAAAAAATCCTCGTCCTACCGCGAACGTATGACACGACTTCAAAGGCCGCAAACGAGTTCAATGCGTTCCTGATGAAGAAATCGGTTCCTGAGATATACACTGATCCGGCTTTGGACCAGACTGTAGCCTCGGACGACAATTTCATCGCCTTTTCGGACTACACGCTCAATGCGCCAGGTACGAGCCACCACGATCCAGCGCGGTTCAGACTTCATCAAGCCTTGAAAACTCATGGCTGGAATATCAACATAGTCACTGAACTGATCGGCTTAGGGGTTTTAGCTTTCAATGCCGGTTATTCGATCGCGCCTATCAATAGCGGAGATTTTTCGAATGGACTAACCATTATGATCGATACAGTAGCCCACGCCTTAATCTTTGTGAAGGATTACAGCTATAGTTCCGCGCGTGGTAAGTACGACATCGAATTGGTGTTTGAGCTTTATGATGCCTTCGGCTTAAATGACCATAACATTGAGAGAACGGGTTACAAAGCAAAAATTCAAAATCGCTTGGAGGAGAACAAAGGCTTTACGGCTTGGTGGCAACTCCAGCACCAATTCGCATACGCCCCCCTCGTCACGAAAGTATCGATAACAAGACGCTTCTCAGACGTCTCAGCCATATGATCACTGGCCGCAGTCCATTGGCGCTGACATACACGGCGTTGGCATTCGGGATTGTTGTTGCGCCGTACTGCTTCTTAGGTGTAATGATGTCCGTGGAGGAGCCACTCCGACCATACATGATCTTCACGCTTCTTGCTTGCACGTTGATCTTGGTCCTGCGGCTGCTTGGCTGGTCGAAGCTAGATGGATGGTTGGCGCAGAAGCAAAAAACGATCGCGCGTGTGTTGATGCACGCCGTAACCGTTATCGCATTCCTTTGTTCCTGTCTCACTCTGGTATTTCTGGCAGCAGGGGGCGGAATGGTGGGGTCTTTTATGTGGTTTTACATACTACTGGCGCTGGGGCTAGGCTCAATCATTGCCTTGTTGCCTATAACTCTTTTGAAACCATCGAGATTTGAGCGAGCTTTCAGCTCGCGCCTAACTGCTAAGCTAAACCCGTTTCGGCTAGCAGCATACGGATTTTTGGTTGTTTTGGCCGGCTTCGCGTGTGTGGAGGTTATTAAGTTTTACCATCTTACTCATCCTATATACTAGTTAGTGGATCGCACGGCCATTTTCATATCCGGTGAATCGTTCCCGCGAGAGCTAGAGTTGAGGATGATGGGGAATGCAATAAAACTCTGCGAACGGGCTGCCAGGATTATTGGGATTGCCCCTCGATTCTGAGACCTGGGAGAGCACGAAAGCTCCAAGAGCTCCAGTCGGGAACTATTACTCCGGTAGTGTTGCAAGTTTCAAATGCAGATAAGTTTGTTGCCGAGCGTCTGTCGTGGGTTCTTAGGCTGCCAATCGAAAAGACTGTCGATGAACTGAATCTAACGAAGAAGATCATCTCCTGCCACCCATCGAACTTGCCCCTGCCGGATCATGTGGACTGCTTCGTAGCCTTGAATCGTTCGCCGAGCCGCCCGGAATTCTCGGAAGCCTTGCTTGGCATTCACGCGACGTTTGATAGCTCGATGTTCCTGTTCGAGAATGTTGTTCAAGTACTGCACCGGTCGGTGTCGACAGCGGTTGCGTAGCGTCCCTTCCTTCTTACTGTCGGGGATCGCGGAGCTGTAAATCGGCGCCAGGTCGGTGTTGATCACTCGAGGTTGAGGATGGGATCGATCGCCGAGCGCCTTGCGAAACAGGCGCTTGGCAGCATCGGCGTCACGGAACGCTGACAGCAGGAAATCGATGGTGGCACCCGTGGAATCGATGGCCCGATACAGGTAGCACCAGCGACCCTGCACGCGAACGTAGGTTTCGTCCACCCGCCACGACTTGTTGGTCGGCTTGAGATGCCTTCGCAGTCGTTGCTCCAACTCCGGGCCGTAATCCTGCACCCAGCGCCAGACCGTTGTGTGATCGACATGGAGACCGCGCTCCTCCAGCAGCTCCTCAACATCGCGCAGCGAAAGAGAATAGCGAACATACCACCGGACTGCACAGAGTATGAGGCCGGGTTCGGTCTGCCGCCATTTGAAGACCGCCGGTCGGGTTCCCATTTCGCGATTCTTTCACGTCACCAGCCAGCCACCCTAAAAGTTGCAACACATCCCTTTATTTTGTATTTCGAAATGCGTAGTGGGCATGATAGACTTCGCTCCGTCCCCCTGACACTTAAAGGACTACCCGGATGGTGGCTCGTGTAACCCTGTTGATTCCGCGATAGAACCCACCCCTTACCAAATACCGACGCAAAAGCTACTAAAGCTTAGACTGGGAGTCTTTCTGCCTTGAAACCGATGCCTTTGTGTGCCCGCACCTCGATTTGAACGCTCATTTCTCAGCTTGCTTCCGTGCGACCTCTTAATTCCCGCGTGCCGATTGTGGCATTTCTGTCAGTCGCAACCATGGTTTCAGGGGCATGGAAGATCGCGTCAGCGCAAACGAAGACCGCGACGAGCACGACGATCGCAGTTACCTCCGGAGGCGCGTCGGCGACCACGGTTCCGGCGGGCAGCGTAATCACGCTAACGGCAGTGGTGAAGGCCGGAAGCACGGCCTTGACGACTGGTCAGGTGAACTTCTGCGACGCGGCTGCGAAGTATTGCACCGACATTCATCTGCTCGGGACGGCACAGCTGACGAGCGCGGGAACAGCGGTTCTGCGCTCCCGCCCCGGGATCGGCAGCCACAGCTACAAAGCGCTGTTTCTTGGGACAACGAGTGATGCAAGCAGTTCATCCAGCGCGTCTGAATTATCAGTAACCGGCACGGTCGGTCCGTTTGCGAGCACGACGACCATTGCCGAAACGGGGAGTTGGGGAAACTACACCCTTACAGGGACGGTGACGGAGGTTGGCGGAACGACGCCGCTCAACGGAAGCGCATCCTTCTTGGACACTGCGAAGGGGAATTCGATTCTCGCTACCGTACAGCTGGGGGCGAGCGTTGCGGGTATCAGTTGGCCGAATCCGCCGGGGCTGACGACGAACACGTTCAGCCAGACAGTCACGGTCGGAGACTTCAACGGGGACGGGATACCCGACGTTGCTGCGGTTGCGGGCGGCACAGGCAGGCCGGTCGAAATTTTCCTGGGAAACGCGAATGGGACCTACACCGCGGCTCCTTCCCCTGCTATCTCCGCCTACACGTTTCGTCCCATCGTAGTGGCCGACTTGAACGGTGACGGCAACCAGGATTTGGCATTACTGGACGGCGACAATAACACCGTGGTGGTTCTGCTGGGTAACGGAGACGGAACCTTCACTGAGGCTGCTTCTAGTCCCTCGACGCCGCCGAGTGCCGAAAATCTTGTGGTTGCAGATTTCAATGGAGACGGGATCCCGGACCTGGCAGTTACCAGCACGTCCACAAGTTCAGTGACCGTTCTGCTGGGCAATGGGGATGGGACTTTCAGTGCAGCGTCGACGAGTCCTCAAGCCGGCGGGAGCCCCTACGGCATCGCCGCGGGGGACTTCAACGGGGACGGCAAAGTGGACCTCGCCGTCACAGATCAGTACCACGATACGATCTCGATCTTGCTGGGTAATGGTGATGGGACATTTACGGCTGGCACGAGCAAGCATTCCGGGAGCAGCGGTTCGCTGATTACAATAGCCGACTTCAATGAAGACGGCAATGCTGATCTTGCCGTTGGAGTTATCGGCGCAAGCGGTAGCCCGGACTCGGTGACGATTGTCTTAGGGAATGGGAACGGCACGTTCATTTCACCTGCGCCCGGGCAGACCGTGAATTCCGGCTCCGTTGCTGGAATCGCAGTGGGTGATTTCAACGCTGACGGAATCCCAGACCTGGCCGTGTCGGACTCCGCAGCCGACAGCCTTACGGTCTTCCTTGGCAACGGACGTGGCTCGTTCGCTGCCACAACGCCAATCCTTTTGGCTTCGCTTTATGAGCCACCTGTCTTTGCGACGGGAGATATGAACGGAGACGGCAGGACCGACCTGCTCGTCGGCAACAGTTTGCCCGATACGGTATCGATTTATCTTACTCAGCCGAGGGAGACCGCAATTGCAACCACAAGCCTTTTGGTGGCGGGCGTGGGTCAGCATCTGGTAGATGCGAGTTTCGGCGGAGGCGGCAATTACCAATCCAGCGTTTCCGGCACGCTGCCACTCTGGGGCGTGCCACTTGCCACATCGACAACACTAGCAGTGATTGCAGGGGGCACTTCAGTGACAACGGTTGCTCCCGGTACCGTAGTGACCCTCACGGCAACGGTGAAGGCCGGGGCGAGTGCGCTGACGGCCGGGCAGGTGAATTTCTGCGACGCGTCAGTGAGTGATTGCACCGACATTTATTTGCTGGGAACCGTTGCCCTCACAAGCAGCGGAACGGCTGTGTTGAAATTTGTCCCGGGCCCCGGTGTGCACAGCTATAAAGCTATGTTCGTCGAAAATGGCTCCGGTATGAGCAGTTCGTCCTCCGTCGCGACGCTCACTGTGGGTCCGGCTCCGAGCCCTGTCTATTCAGATACAACCTCGATTACAGATACGGGGTATTCCGGCGACTACACATTGATCGCGACCGTCACCGGCTACGGAGGGCCGGCAGCGCCCACCGGAAAGGTCTCCTTCGTCGATACCAGTGTCGGAAACAACAATCTGGGCACCGCTTCGCTGGGCGCCAGCACGCCCGGGCTGGGCTGGCTCATCTCGCAGACGCCGGCCATCGGGGGTACTCCGATTGCTGAGGTTACCGCGGATCTCAATGGTGATGGCATTCCAGACGTTGCCGTCCTGTGGAGTAACAACAATCCGTTCGGTCCATTCTCCGTCACGGTTTTCTTCGGCAAGGGGAACGGCACGTTCACTGCAGGACCAACGACACAAGCTACAGGCGTACAAGAGTTCCCCTCCATGATTGCCGCTGATCTCAATGGAGACGGCAAGACAGATCTGGCGTTGCTGAGCACTCCTCTCGGTTATACCGCTACTTATGTCACGGTGATGCTGGGCAATGGGGATGGAACATTTGCTGCACCGCAAACAACCCCGGCCTATAAGGAGCCACAGACGGGGGGCGACTTTATTCAGGGCTCGATGGTTGCTGCCGATTTCAACGGCGACGGCAAGATGGACCTTGCCGTAGTTGGCGACTATGTCTCTTCCGGTGGAGTCACAGTCCTTCTCGGAAACGGCGACGGAACGTTTAATGCCGTTGCAACGAACTTTGCCCCAGACAAAGGCTTCAATGAGGTCGCGACAGGAGATTTCAACGGAGACGGCATTCCCGATCTCATCGCAACGAATTACTTCGCTCCCGGCGGCGCCACCATCCTTCTCGGCAAGGGCGACGGAACGTTTGCTTTAGGGACTCAACTTACGGTGGATACCTTCGTCAGCTCCATCGTCACCGGCGATTTCAATGGTGACGGCATAACCGACCTGGCCTTTGGATACACCGGCGCTGTCGAGGTCTATCTCGGGAAGGGCGATGGGACATTCAATCAGGCGGCGGGCAGCCCGATTCAGGGCGCGGGCCTCAGCCTCGTGGCAGGCGACTTCAATCACGATGGCAAGCTGGATCTGGCAGGAATCGATAATTACAACCTGCAGATCGATCTCTTTCTGGGCGCAGGGGACGGCACATTCACGGAAACCATAACGACGCCGAATGTGAGTCAGAATTTCCTCGGCCCATTTCAAATTGTTGCGGCCGATTTCAACGAAGACGGCGTCCCGGATCTCGCCATGGTGGACAAAGATGCCACTACTGCGGCGATCCTGCTTACGGAACCCACCCAGACAGCGACGGCTACCGTGACCGGGATCGCTCCAATCGGAACCGGCACGCACAATGTGGAGGCGAGCTATCCCGGCGACAGCAATTACAGCGCCACCGTCTCCGGCACCGTGGCCCTGACTGCCGGAATGGCGCCGGTTGTGATATCGCCTGCCTCCGGCACCTACTCTTCTGCTCTGACTGTCACAATTACCGAGTCGGTCCTCGGAGCGACCATCTACTACGCGGCTTATGGACCGATCAGCACCAACGGCTTTGTGCAGTACACGGGGCCGATCTCGCTCAACCTAGGCGGAGTCGAAACAATCCAGGCTTACGCATCTGAGACGGGTTATCAATCGAGTAATTACACGACCGCGAACTACAGGTTGAATCTACCTGCCGCGCCTACACCTGTGATTTCGCCGGCAGGGGGCAGCTTCGCGAGTACGCAGACGGTAACGATTTCGGATACGGTAGCGGGCGCAACCATCTACTACACGACAGACGGTACCTATCCGACGTTGGCCTCGACGATATACACGGGACCGATCACAGTCTCGACGTCGGAAACAGTGGCCGCCATCGCAACCGCCATCGGATACAGCACGAGTAGTACGGCGAGTGCGCAGTATCTGATCGATTCATCGTCGAGCTCATTCATTTACACCATCGCGGGGAACGGAAGTGCGGGTTACAGTGGAGACGGTGGCCAGGCGCCAGTCGCCGATTTGAACTCTCCCACCACAAGCGTGTTGGATAAGTCCGGCAATCTGTACATCGCGGACAGCAACAACAACGTGGTGCGCAAAGTTGCGGCCGGGACGGGGATCATCACCACGATTGCAGGCACAGGCGTTGCGGGATTCAGCGGCGATGACGGGCCGGCAACGATGGCACAACTTAACTATCCATATGGTCTGGCGTTCGACAGCGCCGGCAATCTCTACATTTCGGATCTGTCCAACAGCAGAATCCGCAAGATCACGGCGGCAACCGGAATCATTACCAACTATGCCGGAAACGGCACCTTCGGAACCAGCGGCGACGGCGGACCAGCCACCAGCGCGGAGTTGTCTTATCCCGAAGGAATTGCAATCGACGGGTCCGGCAATCTCTTCATCGCCGACACGGACAACAATAGCGTGCGCGAGATTGTCGCAGCCACTGGAAAGATCAATACGATTGCTGGAGACGGAAGCAACGGCTATTCGGGTGACGGTGGCCCGGCAACCAGCGCTTCCTTCAGGTTGCCGCAGGGAGTGGCAGTGGATGCATCCGGGAATCTTTATATTGCCGATTCCTGGAATAACGTGATCCGGAAAGTGACGGCAAGCACCGGTATCATTTCGACCTTTGCAGGAAATGGGTTCGGCGCCGGCTCCAGCGGCGGTTACAGCGGAGACGGCGGTCCGGCGGCTAGTGCCGAACTCTCTCACCCCACAGGAGTGGCTTTCGACGGCGCAGGCAATCTCTATATAGCCGACTTTTCCAACCTGGTGATCCGGAAGGTAGTCGCGAGCAATGGCTATATCAGCACCGTTGCCGGAAACGGGCCTCAGAACCCGTGCGTCTCGTTTGGAGGAGATGGAGGTCCGGCAACCAGTGCGGCTCTTTGCTATCCGTCGGGCGTTTCCATCGACAAAGCCGGCAATCTATACATCGCGGGTAACGACAGCCGAATCCGGATGGCGACAGTTACTGCTGCGCCTCCAACTGCGTCGACGGCCGCACCGTCGTTCTCTGTCTCTCCGGGAACATATGCCGGCCCGCAAACTGTAACCATCAGTGATGCCACTCCGGGTGCCGCGATCTATGTGACGATGGACGGATCATCACCCAGCACGCTCTCCCAGGATTACAACGGGCCAATCAATGTAACCGGTACGGTCACAATCAAGGCGATCGCCGTTAATCCGGGCTATCTGCCCAGCGCACCTGTCACAGCGGCTTACACCATCACCACCCCGCCCGCAGCAGTGATTACGACGGTGGCCGGAAACGGGGGGAATGGCTTCGCCGGAGCGGGCGGTTCGGCTACCAGCGCCCAGGTTGGCTACCCCTACGGGATCGCGCTCGACAGCGCCGGCAACTTCTACTTCTCGGATACCGCGAACAACCTCGTCTGGATGGTTTCGGCGAAGACCGGAACCTCGTCGGTGATCGCAGGCAACGGAACGCCGGGGTACGCCGGCGACGGTCGTCCGGCCACCAGCGCGGAGTTGAATAGTCCGACCGGAATCGCCATCGATGGCTCCGGGAATGTGTACATTGCTGATTCGAACAATAACCTGATTCGCAAGGTCGCTGGGGAGAGTGGGTTGATTTCGACGGTTGCTGGAGATGGCCAGTTTGGGAATCCGAACGCTCTCGGTGACGGCGGGCCGGCCGCACAGGCAGAGCTGTTCAACCCCCTCGCAGTGGCGTTCGATCGCACCGGTAACCTGTATATCGCGGATGCTGATGACAATCGCGTACGAATGGTGTCTGCGAGTACTGACATCATTTCAACCGTCGCTGGCAATGGATCCTATGGATTCAGTGGTGATGGTGGTCAGGCAACCAGCGCGAGCGTTCAGGAACCAAAATCATTGGCCTTTGACTCAGCGGGCAACTTCTATATCGCAACCCAAAACGGACGCGTCCGCAAGGTGGCGGCCAGTACGGGTCTCATCACGACTGTCGCTGGCAATGGAAACATAGGCAGCAGCGGCGACGGTGGTCCTGCGACCAGCGCGGAAATCTCCCCTCAAGGCCTTGCGGTCGATGGCGCGGGCAACATTTATTTGTCGGACTATCCTGATGCGATCCGCGCGATCGTGGCGAGTACGGGCACGATTACGCGAGTAGCCGGCAACGGATATGACGGGTACAGCGGCGATGGCGGCTCCGCGACAGTCGCCGGGCTCGCCGATCCCGTGGGTATTGCCTTCGATGCGGCCGGCAACCTCTTTATTGCAGATAATGGCAACTCACGAATCCGCAAGGTGACCTTCTCCGGCGCTGCGGCAACACCGGGCTTCAGTCTTCCTTCCGGAACTTACAGCGGTGCCCAGACTGTAACGATTACGGATACTACACTAGGCGCAGCGATCTACTACACCACCGACGGAACCACCCCAACGACAGCCTCATCGCTTTACACCGGGTCAATCGTCGTTTCGGCTACGGAGACCATCAAGGCGATGGCTGTCGCTGATGGTTATATCGACAGTGCGGTTGCGTCAGCTACGTATACGATCAATTTGCCTGCTGCCTCCACGCCGGTCTTCTCTCCAGGTGCAGGCACATACACCGCTGCGCAGACCGTAAGCATCACCGATGCCACGGCTGGTGCAACGATCTACTACACCACGAATGGAACTACACCCACGACTGGCTCCAGTGTGTACGGCGGCCCGATCAGCGTTTCCCAAACCGAGACGCTCGAAACCATCGCCATAGCTCCCGACTACTCACAAAGCGCGGTGACAACGGCGGCCTACACCATTCATCCGCTACTGACTCCCACCATGACGCTCACGCCGTCTTCGTCGCGCATCACGACGGCACAGCAATTGACGGTAGCAGTTTCGGTCAGTGGCGGAAACGGCAACCCCACTCCTGCAGGAAACGTAGCACTCAAGAGTGGAAGCTATAGCGCGCAGCAGGCTCTCGCATCGGGCGCGGCAAGCTTCCTTCTGCCGGCGGGAACACTACCCGCAGGAACCGATACGCTTACTACGACTTACGCTCCGGACCCGTCAAGCGCTGGCACATACTCAAGCACCACCCAAACCGCGACCGTCGCCGTCACGGTGCCAGGCGCGGCAATCGCCACCATCTCAATAACGCCTGCTGCTCAAAGCATCACAAATGAGCAGTCCGCCAGCATCAGCATCTCCGTGAGCGGCGGCAGCGGGAAGCCGACACCCACAGGATCCGTGACTATCTCGAATGGTGCATACAACGCCGTGCAGTCGCTCGCGGACGGAGCAGTCAGCTTCACCATCTCCGCGGGTACTCTAGCTGCCGCCGCTAATCCATTGACCGTGGGTTATTCAGGTGACTTAACGTATGGCAGCGCGAGCGGGACTACCGTCATAACGGTTTCACCGGTTGTCATCATGGTACAAACGCCGCCTGCCGTCTCGCCAGGAAGCAAAGCAACTGCGAACGTCACGTTATCCGCAGGTAGCAACTACTCGGGGACAATGAATTTGACGTGCAAGTTGACGACTTCTCCTTCGGGCGCTCAGAGTCTTCCCTGATGCTCTCTGAATCCGGTCAGCGTAACGATTGCATCGGGCGGGAGCGGAACGTCGACATTGACGATTCAAACCACCGAAACCAGCGGCAGCGCACTTCTCGAACGAAGGATCCACTGGTTGAGAGGCGGAGGGTCCGCATTGGCGGCTGTGCTGCTGCTGGGTATCCCCGCGAGACGCCGGCGATGGACGGCATTCTTCGCGCTGCTATTGGTCATCGGCACCGCTGGAGTTATTGGCTGCGGAGGTGGTGGGAGCAGTCAGACGACGACAGCCCCCGGACCTCCACCAACCACCGCCGGTACTTATGCCTTCACCGTAGCGGGAACCGACACCAGCACGAATGTTAGTACATCGACGTCCGTGACCACCACGGTCCAGTAGGACATGCGTGAGCTAAAAGAGGAGTGGTGTGGGTGTATCTAAACCCACACCTTATGGAACGGCCGGATTCCCCCGATTGGAGCTTTGATTTGACGGAGTTTAGGAAGGCGGTTTTCGGGACCCTTTTGAAACGGGCAGGATCTCACCTGGCCAGACTCTGGAGCGCGTAGCTCCGGAATGCTCGGAGAGGTCCACAACTGCTCGGTGGCCGTGGATTGCTTGCCAATTACAGGATAGATCCTCGGAAACGCCGATGGCGTCGCCAATCGCTCATCCTCAATCCAGAATCTGTTTACGGAAGACTAGCCGACTCGGGGAGTAATCGGCCTCGATGAGTACGTGATGACTTATCGCCAGTCATGAGGCGGATTGGCGTTACTCCGAGCGTAGTTGTTTCGTGAAATGCAGGACGAGGTAATCGTCAAGCAGGACATGTGAGCCCTCGTCGATGTAACAATCCCGGTATGTAACACCGTGACCATCCGGTATGTAGCCACGTCTACCATACAACCGTTGGGCGGCGTTGTAGCCCGGATGCAATCCCACTCCGATTCCCACGACGCCGGAAATCCGCGCCACTTCCGCCTCCGCACGGTCGAGCAGATGGGATGCGATACCTTGTTTCCGAAATTGCCGAAGAATATTCAAGTCCTGAATCTCAGGAATGTTCAGCTCCGAGAATCCCGGATAGGAAGGCCGCCAATTCACCGTCACGTATCCCGCAAACTGCCCATCAACAATCGCAACGAAGCACATTCGGGTGCCAGCCGCCTGCTCGCTCAGATACTGCCGGTACTGCGCCTCAGGTTTATTCCAACCCATCCGCGCGAAGGCGGCAGCGATGACAACCGGATCGTGTTCATTCAACGGCCGAATCGCGAGGTTTTGCGCGTTGTCCATACGCAATACCTTATTCCGATGCGTGCCTGACGGTCAGGCTTGACAATATCGTTGATAGATCAAAACAACAATTGAGCGCAAGTTAGGGGCTCCAGGTCGAATTAGTAAAAAAAACCGTCCCAGCCTTGCGCGATATGTTATTTCCGAATTACTGGAGCCTGGCCGACTCTTGAGGACCTATCCGACTTCGATGAGTGCGTTGGCGATTTGTACTAAACCCGCTCCGCGGGTAAGTGGAAGCGTGGTAGATTTTTTGGCAGGACAAATTGCATGTTGCCCACGGCAGTTGCAACGTTTCCGCTCAAGTCAGCACAAAATAGGTGCGATGGATTGAATCCCCATAAAGCAATTGTCCTGCCAAAACGTTACCGGGTTTAGCACAAATCGCCGTATCCACAATGCTCGCTCCAAAATCTTCTGCAGGCCGAACTCTACCTGCCGAGCACTGTCGATACGGCGCTATAGATTTAGCGCGAAGCCAGAATTCCTTTCGGGTGCATCGGCGTTTTTGGAGACCGCGTGGTTTCCCTGCCTCCGCGGTGTCACTCCGTCATTTCGGAGCGAGATCGCCAAACCAATAGGCTGCCGTCACTCCGCCATCCATGAGGAAGTCGCTTCCGGTAATGAACGCACCTTCTGGTCCCATGAGGAGCGCACCGACCGTCCCGACCTCGTCTGGTGTGCCGGCTCGTCCAGCCACAGACACTTCGATCATGCGCCGATAGCCCGGGCCGCGGGGCCCCTTCAACTCATCGTTTGCGAGCGGCGTAATGATGATGCCGGGGCTAATTGTGTTAACCCGCGCGCCGCGCTTTCCCCAACGGACTGCCTCCGCCATCACGCGCAGGGAGTTGCCGCGCTTCGATACCTGGTAAGCGTGCAGGGAGTCCTTGATCTGATCGGCCTGAAGCATCGAGAGCGCGAGCAACTTCTCGACGGGAGTGGTGGCGAGCAGCGCATTTTGTTCTGTCGAAAGCGGTCCAAGACGATGCCCGGACTGAGACGCGATCACCATGCCTGAGCCACCCCTTGCGATGACGTTGCCGAACTCCTCGAGCACGAGCGCGGTGCCGTAGAGATCGACCTTGAGGATCGTCTCCGGCGAGGCTTGAGAAGGCGAAACACCCGCAGCATGGATGACGCCAGAGACTTCGCCGAGCTTGGTGGCCGTCTCGACGAGGGCATGAACCGAGGCGCGCGAGGAAACATCGACCGTCGCTGTGCTGACGTTGAAACCGGCGTCGAAAAGAACTTTTGCCACCGCATCGGCGTTCTCCTGCCGTATATCGGCCAATAAGACATGTTTGCCTGCACTGACGCGCCGCACGATTGCCTGGCCGATCGAACCTGCTCCGATGACTGCGATCACATCTGTCATTTCAACCCTCACTGAGCTTAATGTTGTGGGTGCTTTGCCCGAAAAGCGTTCATTGCCTTGATGTCGAGCACCTGGTACCGAACGGAAGTGACAACGGAGTTTTCACTTTCAGCCGGCGTCTGATTCAGATGAATACTTACGCCGCAATTCGACGGATACGAGGTAACCGACGGCTTCATGAGCCCCTCGGTCGATTTCACAGCGCGCTCGCCTGGATTTGCACTCGCTACCGGCCCAAAGGGCGACCATGCCTCGCTTGACTCTGGACGGCATTTCGATGGGTCGGACAAAGGCGCTCCGGTTGCGTCGCTGAACCACCAGGTATCGCCCTTGTTGATTTCGGCGGGCGTCCAGGTTTGCTTCGTAATGAGACCGCGCAGAATAGGCACGGTTGGTTGCTGACCTGGAGGCAAGAACGGCAGTTGTCCCGGAGGCAGGATATGCATGACGGAAAAAGCAGCGACTTTGCCGTCGATCAATGTGAATGCATATGACTCCATCACAGTTTCTGCGATGAGAAAGCGCATATCCGGATAATCAGAAGCCTGATTGAAATAGACCGGCGCGTTAGAGGTCAGTGCTGTTTTTACCTCGGTCTCACTCATGCCAAGCGCGATATTCGCTAGCTTTACGTTCTGCGCCAGGACTGGTTGAGCAAATACGATCAGACCCGCGATCAAGAGCTGCAACTAGCACTTCTTCATTGCGTATGCCTTTCTTCTTCTGGGCTGCGCTAACAGCGGTTGGCTGACAATACGTGCAGATCGTCCTTTACGCGTTGCGGCTCATCTTCCAGGGGTTGGTTCTGCATGTCGCGCACGCCGTCCAATCCATCTTTGGAGTCCGGATCGAGGGCAGCGAATAGAGCGTAGAGATCGTGCTGCGCCGGACCTTTGGTTGCAACGAGTTCAAAGGTCTTTCGTAGTGCCTCATCCGACGTCAGACTACTGACGAGAACTTCTGCAATCTGGCGTCGAGCGATGACGCCAATCGCTGGAGTTGCCGGCCTGACGCGTATCGCCCTGCAGGAAGACGAGCTTATGCTCATCGGCTTTGTTGTAGTCGAACCATCCGGGACGTACGATCGTGTACGGACACCCGCTTGCGCGTACCAGCCTTTCAGCGCGCCTCTTCCAGTCGTGAGAGTCCGTGGAACGGTTATACGAGCCGGTCCGGTTCGTGACTCCGATTGCAGTCATCAACGCAATGCGGGGTTTCCGCGGACCTAGTGCTGCGAGGACGTTCCGGACGCCGCCGTAATCGACGTGCTCCGAACCGACCTTTCCCGCACCATCCGATCCGTGAGTGAGGACGATAGCGTCAATGCCTTTGACCGCAGCTTCGAGAGTGTCGGGGCGAGTCAAGTCGCCGATCGCCGCTTCCGCTTTCGCGGGAAGTCGACGCGCCTTCTCAGGGCCGCGCACGAGCGCGCGAACCGAATATCCCTGACGAATCGCCTCTTCAACAACCAAGCCTCCAATGCTGCCTGTGGCGCCAACCGCCAATAGAGTCATGGATTGATTGCTCATGATGCTGTTACCTCATCGATACCGCGCAGCCCATTCAGCGCACGGGGATATCCGATAAATGGCACCAACTGCGTGATGACATCGATCAAGCGTGCGCGGTCATTTCCTACGTGAAGATTTGCGGATACATGCCTTTTGACCTGCGCTTCGCATCCGCCGAGAGAGACCAGCATGCTGAGTGTGAGTAGCTCGCGGGTGGGAATATCGATGCCGCCGCGGGCAACGTGATCGCCAAAGCAGTTGGCCGATAGAAAGCGCTTGATGTGCATCTGATCTTCGGGAGCGGAGGCGTGGAGCTTCTCGACTCGATCCGCGCCGATGATCTGCGCTTGAACCTCGCGGCCCTTGTCGGCGCGAGTCTCGGGGGTAGTTGTGGATTGTCCAGGAAGCGGCAACTGGATGCCGCGTTCGCTAAGCACCTCATTGGTGGCGTGGAGAAAGTCATAGACCTTGGCCATGCCAACATACGGCACGGCCTGGTAGACGATCTCTTTTGCCTCAATCGGAGTAACGCCGACAATGAGCGCAGCGCCGAGCATGATGCGGTACTCGCGCAGAGCTTGGCAGGCGATCATCGACGCCAGTTGCACCATCAGTCGGGTGCGCGGACCCAGGTTGCCGTGATGCAGCACCTCGTCAAACGCGAAGTTGTCGAAGACCTCTATTACCTCCGGGTCGGTCACAGCCAACGTCGAGGTGTGGCCGGGGAAGAGCTCATCGTGGTTCTTTCGTGCCTGTTCGCTGATTGCCATCGCAATTATCCTTGTCTTTCGAACGCTCCGCAGCACACGCCCGTGTCGGGAGCCTTGCTTGCCGAGAGTGGCCGGCTTTAGCGGCCGACGCGACTTGCGAGTTGCGCTGGGTAGCGAGCACCCTGCACCTCAATGCCGGAAACTGCACTCTCAATCTCCGCAAGATCGCCGGCGGTCAAGTCCACGGCAGCGGCACCGAGGTTCTCCTGCAGCCGATGCAGCTTGGTGGTTCCAGGGATGGGAACGATCCATGGCTTCTGAGCGAGCAACCCGGCGAGAGCAATCTGCGCGTTGGTTACGCCCTTTTGTGCGGCGATCTTGCTGAGCACATCTACGAGGGTCTGGTTAGCCTTGCGGTTCTCTTCATCGAAACGCGGCACTACGTTGCGGAAGTCCGTTTTGTCAAAGGTGGTGTTTGCGTTGATGGCTCCAGTCAGAAATCCCTTGCCGAGCGGGCTGAAGGGGACGAAGCCAATTCCCAATTCTTCGAGCGTGGGCAGGATCTCCTTCTCCGGCTCGCGCCACCAGAGCGAATACTCGCTTTGCAGAGCGGCGACGGGTTGCACCGCATGAGCCTGGCAAATGGTCTGCGCTCCAGCCTCCGACATGCCGAAGTGCTTCACCTTGCCTTGCGCGATGAGATCCTTCACGGTGCCGGCGACTTCTTCGACGGGGACATTCGGATCAACACGATGCTGATAGAGCAGATCGATCACCTCGGTCCGCAGACGCTTCAGTGCCGCTTCCGTCACCTCGCGGATGCGCTCTGGCCGGCTGTCCATGCCCAGGGCGGGCTTGCCATCAACAAAACCGAACTTGGTGGCGATGACGACCTTGTCCCGAAAAGGAGCGAGAGCCTCGCCGAGGAGTTCTTCGTTCAGATTGGGGCCATAGGCTTCTGCCGTGTCGAAGAAGGTGACCCCGTTTTCGTATGCCGTGCGGATCAGCTTGATGGCCTGCTCCTTTTCTGTTGCCGGGCCATAACCGTAGCTGAGGCCCATGCAACCCAAACCCAGAGCTGAAACTTCAAGGCCGCTCTTTCCCAATGTGCGCTTCCGCATTGTTTCTCCTCTTCCAAATCTGCTTCATAGCGTTGCTGTGACGTTACATCCTCTTTATTGACACCTCGATACTACGGAGAAGCGAGTTTCGAACGGTATCACGATCCTGCGAAGTTCTTGCCTATTCCTCTGATCGGCCCATTTTCCAGTACACGCTAGCCGACCCAGCGGTACGCTGAAGATGGAGGAGCAAAATGCGGATAGGAACGGCAAACAGGGCAGAAAAGCCTCGCAAGACCAGTACCGACCCAGGCAGCGATGGGGACCAAGCGATTGCCCTGCGGTCCGAGCTGGCCCACAAGATCGCCGCCCATATCCAAGTAGAGGGCGACCAGGTCACTCCCGTGCCCGGCCTGGTCCTGTTTCGCCGGACCGCCCTGACAAGCTGCTACTCGGCCACCTACGAGCCCTCGATAATCGTCTATGGGCAGGGCGAGAAGCATGTCAACATCGGCAGCGCGATGTATGTGTGTGATGCGTCCACGCTACAGCTCACCTCGGTCGACATGCCGGTCATCAGCCAGGTGACGCAGGCGAGCCAGGAGAAGCCAATCCTGGCCTTGATTCTCAAGCTCGATATGCCGTCGGTTCGCGAGATCCTGAGCCAGGAAGAGTTCCTATCAGCGGACGTCTGCGCCGGTACGCGCGGCATGGCTATCGCTAAATCCACGCCGGAGTTGCTCAGCTCCTGCATACGCCTGCTGGACCTGCTTGACACTCCGCGCGACATACCTTTCCTCGCTGGTCTGATGCAACGGGAGATCGTCTATCGCCTGTTGAGATCGTCTCTGGGCAAGCACCTGCGCGCCATCGCCACGCTGGGCGAGCAGAGCAATCGCACAGCCAGAGCCGTCGTTTGGCTAAAGGAGAGCTTTTCGAAGCCTCTGCGTGTGGAAGACCTCGCCGCCGTGGCCAAGATGAGCGTATCTACTTTTCACCAACACTTCCGTACACTGACCCAGATGAGCCCGCTGCAATACCAGAAGCGGATGCGCCTGCACATGGCGCGCGTGCGCATGATGACCGAAGGCCTGGACGCAGCCAGCGCTGCCTTCGAGGTCGGCTATGAGAGCGCCAGCCAGTTCAACCGCGAGTACCGCAGGCTCTTTGGCCTGCCGCCCATGCGGGACATCAAGGCGCGCCAACTGGTCGAAGTCGAACGAAACTAAATCAACGGATGCTAACAGCGGCAACACGGAACTTTCGCCCCGTTATTTCCGGGTTGCCGGTCACACGTCCCAATACATCACTTCCGCCATGCCGACTTTTCAGCCAAGTGGCTCTTGGCGAGTGGGAAGTTATCGAGAATCCCCATTTGCGGGCCCCGGCCGTGGCATTGGCTGGTTATGCTGTCGCCTCCGCAATGATCTCCACGAGCTATTCGTCGGGATCCGAAACGACCACCCCGTCCTCTCCCAAATATCGCAGGAAGGTATCGAAGTCATTCTTCATTCTTCGTCGTGCTGCACATCGCAGGAAAGGCAGCCACTTCACGACGAGCTCTCGATCCTCTGATTCATCGAGCAGCAGGAAATCGCCCGAATCCAGACTTCCATGGGCTACTTTGTGGCGAATCTCGCGTAGCTGGTTCTCGAAGATGTTGGTGATTTTCTTCCCGCGAACTTCAGGGATAAATATCTCCCCTAAGATCCCATCGTCCCAGTTGCGGTTTACATGAAAAAGCGCCGCAAGCCACTGTTCCATCTCTACTCTTGATGCCCCAGCGGGGATCCGTTCACCTTTGCGCTGCGGCCCTAACGATATCTTCTGCTGAGGATCGAGCCTGTTCCATCGATTGATGCTCGCCTCAATAATCTTGTAGAAGCAAAGGAACCTATAAATGGGAGTGTTACTATTCAACGCTTCACGATAAAGCGCCATGGTGTGTCGCAGCTCTCGGTCATTCGGATTTTCTCTGGCATTAACAGCCAAACCGGTGACCGGAAATGGTGCCGTGAAAGTGATGCCTTTGGTGCCAGTCGCCAGTTCTGTAACTTCCACAAGTTCAATTATCAGAGGGATGTCGAGCTGCGCCGACAGATTGCTGAGCAGACTTCGCATGGCCGTCGACCCAATTTTTTCAGCCTCACCTCTGTTTGATGCGTGGAAAGGATCACTTTTCAGCTTGGCGAGGTAACCGGCATCGTTGGGGAACCATGAAACACAAGGGCCGGGCCTGAGGGGCTCTGGAAGTGAAGTAACAATTCGGTTGGATCTATGTCGATCACTGCGGGCTTTGCGACTGCGAGATGGGAATCGCCTCGACGCTGGTCAGCGAAGCGGAACTCGTTTTCCGGGGCGTTTCTCACGTCTGGTTTTGCCAGTACGAACTCCACCGTGTACATCCCGGGCAGCCCCGAAGGGCCATGGGCGTTTAGGTGAGCCTTTGTGCCGGTATCGGTGTAGTGGAGTACAGTAATGATCCCTTGAGTTTCCCCAGGGAAACCTGTCAATCTTGCCCGCCTCTGGATTGGTGGCTGGCTCGTGGTGGTTGTCGAATTTGAGCCTGTCATGACGCCTCGCTTCGTCGAGATAATGGCCGATGCTCTATAGACAGGTACGCGCAAACAAAAGTTGCCATTCCATCGGGAGAGCTCGCTTAGGCAGCATGGACAGCATTAGTACCGAGAAACGCGCTGGCGTTCAGCGAAACAGCACTTCTGAACTGCCGGAGCCTGGCCGACATATCGGTGCTAATCCGGTGTCGTTGAAAGGCATTGAAGTCCTGGTTTCACCTGACTCCAACCCGCAACCTGGCGCGCCTGTACCTCCCAGTGCACCTCGCAATGAAGAAGCAATCCGCATGAGAGAGATCTTGGCCAGCCAAGAGGGAAAGCTCGCTTACGCACTTCGAAAGTCGACGGTCGAACAGTCTTTGGACAGATCAAAGAAGCTCGTGGCATCCGTAGATTCCGCTTACGAGGCCTATTCAAAGTGACATCGGAGTGGAGACTTATCAGCGCCACGCACAATCTCTTAAAACTATTCCGCCATCGTACTGCCGTTGCTTCCGCATAAACCATTCTCAGCATCATTCATGCCGCCTCTGCATCCCTTTAGCTGTATTTTTCGGCTAACAAGTCGCAAGAACAAGATTCTTGCCTGCGGTCCCAAGGCTGGCACTTCCTTAATGTCTATCTCTATTTCTTTCCCCGATTTTCATGACTTTCTCTCCGACACTCTGTCCGTCTGTCACCGAAATCGTCCCATTAAAACTTACAAACGGACTCTCTGGCACGCCACATCGCGACATCTCCTCGATATTTTCGATGAGCGGGCAATGACGAGCAGTCGCCGACAGAACTGGCGTATCATGTTTGCGGCGTGCGGGAAACGCAGAACGCAGCCATCTAGTTACACGGGCGTGGGGGAATTAGCAACCTGTACGCCTTCGTATATATGCAGAGCGGAAGCAGCGAGACTATGACTCAGGAGACCTCTCATACTCCGGCCATGCTGTTCGATCTCGATGGCACGCTCAGCGATAGCGTCTACCAACACGTTCTTGCGTGGCATGAGGCACTGGAGGAGCTGGGTCTCGCGCTCGGCGTGTGGCGCATCCATCGGCCCATCGGCATGAGTGGCGGTCTACTGGTTCAGGCTCTCGGATCGATCCAGCCGATTTGTTGATTCACCTCGATGAAGTCGGCATCCGGATTGTGGACTAAGGAGCTGAAGAGCGGAGGATCGGTGACGAACAAAATACTTACTCTGAAATCTGAGTTCATGGACCTGCACTCGAAATGGAAAACCCTGTCGCTCTATGAGCGATTTGAGCAGACCGTCGTCTCGGTACTCACGCTGGTGATAGCCATCATCATAACGCTCGCCGCCTGGCAATTGCTGCTGCACACACTGAAGCTGGTCGAAACCCATGCGGTAAACCCTGCTGATTCCCAGGCATTTCAGGGTCTCTTTGGCATGGTGCTCACGGTGCTGATCGCTCTCGAATTCAAGCACACGCTGCTGGTCGTCAGGCATCATCGCCGCGCCATCGTCCAGGTACGCGCCGTAGTGTTGATCGCTCTGCTCGCACTGGTTCGCAGGTTCATCATCCTCGATCTCTATCAGACCACTCCGAGTGTGGTCGCAGCCCTGGCCGGAGCCGCCTTGGCGCTCGGAATTGTATTTTGGCTCGTCACCAATTGTGCCCCCCCCTTGGAGGAAGATGTGTTGCAGGAGTGACCATCGCGATACCTGGCGGGCAAAACTGGGCTCAACCGCATGATTTGTTCTCACGAATTCAGGCTTCAACGAAGGGAGAGACCATGAACAACGCTAAGGTACAGGTACGGACTCGAACACCTCAACAATTTGTCAGCATGCTTCTCCGCAAGAGCCGGGGCGGGTCCCACCATGGGCGTCCAGATGAAGCGAATGCATGTTATGCATCTCTCCCACATAGCTCTGGTCATCTCGAACAATGGATCGCGAGATGGGGTTCAATCCGCCTGCTGCTCCTGGTGTGCCTGATCCTGATACTTGGGGGATAGCCCCTAGTATCGTTTGCACAGCCGGTGGCGCTGAGTCCGACCCAGCTGGATCAACTCGTGGAGCGCATCGCCTATCCTGATCCCTCCTGGCAAATATACTCACCGCTTCGACCTACTGGAGCGAGATTCCTGAAGCTGCATCCTGGGCAGATCAGCACAGCTATCTGAAAGGGGGTGCGCTGGCTCAGGCCATGCAGGCGGACCATTTGCAGTGGGACCCCAGCATCCTGGCCTTGTTGCCCTTCCCTTCGGTTCTGGACATGATGGCACGGGACCCGGCATGGACGGAGCAACTCGGTAATGCGGTCCTGACGCAGGATGCGGAGGTTATGGATGCCGTGCAGCGGATGCGCCAGCGTGCCAGGAGCTACGGTTATCTGGCACCGAATAGCTACATCAATGTCATCGCGACCGGAGGGTATATCCAGATCCTTCCCGTCGATCCAAATGTGGTTTACGTTCCCTATTACGACCCTCGCGTGGTCTTCGCGCCACCGCGGCCTGGCTTCGCGATTGCGGGCGCAATCCACTTCGGCCCGGGAATCACCATTGGTGCGGCATTCGGTGGATGGGGATGGTGGCTTGGCTCAGGATTTCTCTGGCCTTCACACACCATCCTGATCGATCACCGTCCATGGACTCGAGTGTGGGTCACCCGAGCTGGATACGTTCATCCTTACGCGCATCCATGGGTGCGACCGGTAGCGCCGCGCGTGGAGGTACATCGGTTGAAAAAGTAGGTAGGCCATATCTGGCGGATCCATTACGAGAGACTGTCCGGCGGAATAATGTGCGCGGTAAGACCTTCACCTACGACTCCGAAAACCGGCTGCAGTCGATGAACGGCGGTGCCGTCACGCTGTAATACGCCTGGCACGGATTCAGCAAATCCAACCCAATCTGCCGGGGACGGTGCGGCGGCGGTTCTGGAGCGCGACCATGAAAACGAAGGATTTTGACGCGTTGGGAAAACAACTGCTTCTGGAGTTACCCGGCTTCACGGTTGATATTCGCCTATGTTTAGTTACTTTCCGTCGCAAAATGGCTGAATTTGGGACGACTCGGCTTTGCGCGAGGATGAAGC
>Ga0207021_1091_pt1 | contig 22575 bp, 21 predicted proteins | sample Alteio_BWMinCont_49_FD_153496 | JGI IMG/M metagenome (GOLD analysis project Ga0207021, IMG submission 153496) | Enriched cells from forest soil in Barre Woods Harvard Forest LTER site, Petersham, Massachusetts, United States -... | ecosystem: Environmental > Terrestrial > Soil > Temperate forest >... | reverse complement strand
TTGCACCAGTAGCGATCCAAAATACTGCGGACGCTCGTGAGGCTCCTGCTTGGGTCCCACGCTCATCATCGGCGCGATGATGAAGGCCATCTGTAAGCTGCTCACAAAGAGCACCGCAGTCCAAGCAAGTGCGAAGACTCCAAAATCGTTTATCCCGAGCGCGCGGGCGAGGATGATATTGGTGATGAAGTTTGCGCCGCTTACCAGTGCCTGGTCAATCAGTGCGGAGAGTTCTCTCCCTCCGCCAAGCCGTGACAATCTTGACTGAATGCTTTTCCAGGCCAATCTATGATCCTTAATTCTCTGCGTGGGGAATGGTTTAATGGGCTGTTCGTGCAGGCAGAAGCGACCATCTGAAATTTCTATTCTATCCTTATCGTACTGGCTGGGGAGATTCGTAAATCCCCTCCAGCCCGCTGATTATTTGGTTTTCAGGTTGGAAACATGGTACTTTCCGTACCGCAGCATATGGTCGACATGCAGATTGCGCAAAGTGGTTCCATCGCTGGCCTGCAGATCGAAGCGGCTAAAGGTTTCGTGATCGAACTGGTTGAAGGCAATGTGCCCCATCGTCATCTGGGCAGGGCTCTCGGGTAAATTCAATCAATTCCAGTTTGTCGGCATCGATTCCTGCCAGCTTCAACTCATCTTTGAAGGCCGCACACATGGAGAAGATAAATTCCTTGGAATCGAGTACCTTCCTGACCATGTTCCAGTTTGGATCGGAGGCAAAAACTCGTCGTACCCTTTCTCGCCTTTAAATAAATCCCAACCGGCTCTCGTATTGTTCCTTCTCAGGCTGGAATCCAGGACGAGCGAATTGGTCCGTGGTTGTACGAAATTCTGCAAGCGTTCGATCGCTGGAAACTACGCACTTTTGTTAGCGCACGCAGGAGTATTTCCAGGGGACCATGCTGCAGTCGGGGATTTGCCGCACCGTGGCTTACATCACTGTTGCCGAACTATTTTCCTGGTGTCCATTTTCTTCGCACCAGCTGGCCCAGCTTCGGCACATGCCCGAGGAGGCGGACGCCGTAACGAGCCGCGCCGATAAGATCCCGATTAAGCCAGCAGGCGTAAGCGCTGCGCGACAAAAGACGGGCGGTAGCCGAGGATTCTCCTCTGAGCTGTGATTCGAGCCCGACGGGGATGGTCCCGTTATCGGCAAATTCACGAGCTATGGCATTGACTTCAGACAGGGTGAGCTTGCCCTGATGGTACAAAGGCAGCAGCCGATTGCAGGCCCACCAGGCTTTGGCATTGCTGGAGCCGCCCGACTGAGGATGGATCCGATAAAGCACCTGCGCGTCCGGGCAAGTGGTTAATTTCGTTACCTGTCGAATCTCCCGAAAGAGAAGTATGTCTTCTGAAATCGAATCCCGAAAATATCCGACTTCGGCAATCAGGCTGATCTCCGACAGAAAACCGGAAGGGAGGAAAAAATCTGGAGCCCGGCTGACCAGAACGCCCACGCGTCCGGAATATTCGCCGATATATTTCATGGTTGCGGCGGCACAGCGCAACTGATGCTTCTCCACCCAGGCGGTGATGGCCCCGAGATAGCCTTCGCAGAGCACATCGTCATGATCCAGCAAAACGACGTAGGGAGTTTTACAGGCTTTGATACCCACATTGCGCGCATTGGCGGCGCCGACCGAACGTTCAAGATGAATCATCCGGACGCCGGGAAGCCTGACGGTGTCCTCCAGCTGCGCTGGGGGGCCACCATCGTTGACGAGAATGATTTCGCCGAACTGCTGGGCCACGGCGGAAACAACAGTCTCTTTCAGATAAGTTGCAGAACCGCCGTGGGGAATGACGCAACTAACCTGACTGGATGTGATATAGGCCATGAGATGTAGTCTGCCTGACACTTAGAGTATTCCCACAAATGGTGCAAAGCAGAAGAGAGTCTCAACGTAGCGCAGGCTACGTAACGACAGTCCAGATAACTGTGTTTTTGTTGCCCGGACCTGATGTCAGATTCTAAGGACTGACAAACAGATGCATGACTAACCGCTTGTTCTGAATCGACGTCAGTTGCAGGGGAGCCACAATTTTCAGTTTCTTTTACGTGGGCCGCATTGCCCCATGGAGTGCAATCAGTGGATTGCCTACAAGAGCAAGTCCAGATTCATTGACAATCGCTGCCAAACCAATGGTTGCGAAAGATTAATGCAGAAGTCGCGGCGTTCCTCCAAGATCGATCGCCGAAGTGGAAATAGGAACATGTCCGCCTGTCAGATCATCCACCTGCAAAACCTTCCAGTCCGCTGGAATGGTAAAACTCTCTTTATCCCCGGTGGTCCATACGATGTATTGCGGCGCTCCGTTTTTCGCTCGCAATGCAACGATCCATTCACCGGCATGAGTGTGTGTGACGGAGAGGTAGGTGGCGCCAGTCAACCACTTTGAGATGGTTGCGTAAGCGGTGGTTGCGTCTTTTGGAGTGGCGCCGAGGTCATCGACGATGGCATATTGCGGCTCGCCCCATCCGTACCAGTAAAAGCGCTCGATCCCCGAGGCCCAGCCCAGGGCATAAGCCCTGCCGACTGCGTCGACGGCTTCTTGCTGCGAGAGAACATGAATATGAGGCGGGAGATTGCCGATCTGAGTCCTCGCAGCCGGAGAGCTGTGGATGTAGTAACCGGATTCCGTATTCCAGATCGGCTTGTTGGGGAGCCTGACGATGGCCAGCATCTGCCGCAGGTGTTCGGCGGTACCAATGATCGACTCCGGATGGATCTGTGTGGCGCCCAGGTTGTCGTAGAAGTGGAAGCCCAGAATGTCGAAAGTATCTCCGGCGCCCTGATCGATGAAGGTATGAAGCCAGATCGATCCGCCTCCAGGCGCGGGAGAGGGTGAGACGACGAGGATCGCCGGATCCACCTGTTTCAGCACCCGGTAGGCGGAGCGGCAGAGCTGAATAAGCTGTGCGTTGCCGCCGGTGAAAGAGCCCTTCATGTTGGGTTCGTTCCACATCTCGTAAACGTGAACCCGCCCTTTGTAACGCTCTGCGACTGTGCGCACGTAGGTTTCCCAGTCTGCGATATTTTCGGCCTCGGCACGGCTGCCGGACGGTTCCCACGCATAGGGGTAGGTTTCATTTGGACGAGCGGAGGCCCAAGTCGGAGTGGTGTCGAGCACCAACTGCGCCTCGGCATGATGAGCCTGCGCGGCTGCAACATCCTGATCGAGGTGAGTAAAGTCCCATACACCCTTTTCCGGCTCGACTTTGGTCCATTCCGAGTCGAAAGTGCGTACAGAACCGACATTGACAGTGGGCCATGGATGCTTCCATGAGGCACCGGCCAGATTCATGCCGAAATAGCTTTCCGGTATCGCGTTTTGCGCTGCATTGGGGGCGAGTTCTGCCTCCGAACCGGCGACCTGTGCGTGCAGCGGTCGCAGCGCCATGGCCATCAGCAGAAAACTCAGAAAGGCAACCTGCCACACCAGATGAACGTAATGCTGCCGCAATTCCTGGTCCTCGCTGCGATTGTGAGAGTACGCTTCCCTGATATCGCTGGATCCGTTCATGCCTGCCTCACCCATTCCAATGCGGGCCGGTTCCTCGGCTCAGAGATCTCAGTCACTTTGCTCGCCACTCGTTTTTGCTCCGGTGCGACAACACCGATGAATGTCAGCAGAAACAGCGCGCTTACCCTGGAAATCTGGATCGTGATAAGGGGCATGGTGAAGGCCATCAGAGTAATCTGAACGAGCACAATCAGCAGAAATATCTGCCTCATGCCTTGGTTCGCTCCCCGGATGGCAGCCCAACAGGCCCGCCCATAAATCGCCGAGACCAAGACTCCGGCCAGAATGCCGCCCGAAAGCAGCGCCTGAAGAAATTCGTTATGCGCGTGAGGTGGAATCCAGTTAGGTGAGGTCCAATGATCGAGAATTGCATTTCGGGGGCCCGCGATGAATCCGTATCCGATATAAGGCCGCTCGATGAAGGCGTCGAAGCTGGCCTTCCAGACCAGAGTTCGTTCCGAGAGCGTGGTGATCGTGCGCATGCCATGGCCCCGCTCGAGATATTTCAACACCTTCTCATGCAAAGCGACTGCCACTGCCAGCAGACTCACTCCGCCGAGCAGTCCAAACCAGCGCAGCAAAGCGCTGCGTGACAGCACCAGAACATAAATGGCAAGAACCACCAGCAACACACCCAGCTCGCTGCGTCCGTAGGTCAGGATAAGGGTAAGGAACGCCAGACTGCATGCCGCCGCTCGCTTCGGTCCACGCATGAATATCAGAGCATGAAAGAAGGCTACGCCGGCAAGTACAGACAGGTGTCCGGGATGGATCATCAATCCACCCAGACGCGGATGACCTCCGGCGGTATCATCCCCGGGTGTGGCGTACACCAGGGAAGGCAGAACGGGAAGCGCGACCCATACGATGAGGATGTTGGCCCAGCAGACAGAGGCAATCAGCCGAATGATCAGATCGGTAGCGTTCTCTGCCTTCTCTCGCGTGTAGAGCGATACCAGCAACACAAAAGCAAGGACCCACTCGCCAAGACGGTAAAGACTCAGCGGAATATCGGTCATTTTGTACGGCGTCAGATAACTCGCCGGCTGCAGAAAAGAAGCGATCGCCAGATTGAGGAGCAGAACGATCCAGAGTGCGGAGGAGACGTGGATCTTCCTGCGCATAATACGATGACGGTTGAGCAGCGTCATCGTAGCCAGTAGAAATCCGGTGAGAAGGGTCAGAGCAATGGACAAAATGGAAGCGGTATTGAACAAACCCTGTTTATGAGTCCTTCCACTGCCGTCGAATTTCACGAAGTTCGGTAAACCTACCGCGTACACCACAAAAATCCAGTAGCGGAGCGGATGGAGTTTCTTCGTCAGCGATGGATCCAGATGCGGCATAGGGATGATGGATCTCTCTCAAAGTGCGGTATGGCGGTCGAAGACTCAGTGCATGGTGTAAATTGCCGCCGAGGAAGTGGAAGCTGCGAGCCCGGCGGACAAAACCGACTTGATCTTACTGATCGGAACATACACGATGTCTTCTGCCTGCAGCATGATGGGCTTCTCTTTGCCGCTGGTGATTTTAGGATACGAGATCGGAATGGTCTGGAGTGAGCCATCCGGCTGTTTGCGCACCACGCGAATCGATCCCACCGCCGCATTGATGCTCGTTCCGTAGGCCAGCGATAAGGCCTGCGCCACATCGAGCTTTCCATCTTCCTGCATCACGTAGCCGCCGGGCCGGTTCACTCCGCCGAGAACATAGACGATGCCGGCGCGGGGAACCACCACCGTGTCTCCCGGCTGGACCATGATGTTGCGAATATCGTCGGAGTTGCCGCTCCGCGAGTATGTAATGTTTTGCGTCTGCTCTTTGCCATCCACGATGCGGCGAATGGAGATGATGTCGCCGGCTGTCTGCGTTTCCCCGCCAACCATGGCCAGAACATCCGGCAGGTTGTGAGGCGCGAGCAGTTGAACTCGCCCCGGAGTCTGCACCTCACCCAACACAGACACATTGTCCGCCGCGTACTGCGCCACGTCGAGATTGATCTCAGGACTCTTAAGAACCTCAGCGTCAATCAGCTTCTTCTCGATGACAGCCTGCGCCAGCGGCAGCGTCAGTCCCGCAACATGGACTTTGCCCGCGAGAGGAACGGCAATGTCGCCCTTGTCGTCGATTCGTAGTTGGCTGCTGATCTCCGGCATATCGTAGACCTGCAGATTGAGAAGAAAGCCCGGTGCCAGCGTCAGCTTTGAAAAATCTTCGGGGACGATGATCAGGCCGCCATTGTCCAGTCCGCGCCCGGTCGTGCGGTTCCCATTGTTGCCTGCGGGCGGCAGGCTGGTGGGACCGCCAATCTGCGGCTGCGGCTGGATGCCCTGCGCGAAACAGTGAAGGCCCAGTCCCGCAACTACTGCATTCACAGCTGCGATGAGGAGCAGCTTCCTGGAAACCGCGATTGCTGCATATCTAGGATTCCGCATATTTCGTCTCCTTCCGTTTCCGTTGATATCCATAGGAGTAAAACAGGCCCATCGAGTCTTCTTTGATTCCGTTCAGAACAAAACCAATCACCGGCGCACGCATTCTCCGCAACAGCGTGGAGACTGTGGTCAGCATGCTTCGCGACACGGTCCCGGAGCGAATGACCGGTAGCACCGCATCCACTTTCGTAGAGACCACGGCGGCATCCGAAAATGGTAGAAAGGGCGGACTATCGATGATGATCCAGTCGAATTTCGTCCGCGCATCGGCAAGCAACCGGTCAAATGTGGCCAAGCTGAAGAGCTCGACCGGCAGGGACGGCTTGGACCCTGCGGGCAGGAGAAACAGTGTTTCAAACGCATCATGCCGCGTCAGCAGACCTTCCAGGCTCTTTACCTGTGAGCTGAGCGACCAGCTGAGACCCTTCTCATTGGAGCCACCGAAGTACCGGTGCAAATCCGCGTTACGCATGTCTCCATCAATCAGCAGCACGCGTTCGTTCTGCTGTGCGAAGGCGACCGACAGATTGAAGGCGACCGTGCTCTTGCCGTCGCCGGGCATGGGGCTGGTGATCAGCAGCACCTTGTTTCTATCGACCGGACGGGAGAGAAGGATAGAAGTGCGCAGAGAACGGAAAGCCTCTGACAGCGGCAGTTCTGGCGTTGTCATCAGCACGCTGCTGCCCGGCGATACCGGCAGAGCACTCTTTCCGTTGGCAAAGAGCGGCAGATAGGCCATCACCGGCAGCTGAACTACATCTTCCATATCCTGTGGCAAAGTCACCGACTGGTTCATGCTCTGGCGGATAAATGCAGTGATAATCCCGAGGAATATACCGGCAATTGCCGCAATCGGCAGAGTCAGCAGATAGTTGGGAACGACGGGAATGCCAGTGACCTGGCCGCGATCAGCAATGTTGAGGTGCGTCGCGCGCATGCCGGCCGAGAGATCGGCCTCGTGTAGCTGTGAAAGCAGATTCTCGTAAAGCTTGCGGTTGGAGAAGGCCTGCTGTGCCAGCACTTGCAGCTGTACGCTGGCATCGGTGAGCTTGTCCGCAACGGCCTGCTGCTCCTTCACCTCCTCGAGGATTGAGTTTTCGTTGTTCTTCGCGTAGAGGTAGTCGTTCTCCGCGCGCTTGCTGATCTTCTTCAGCTCATCCCTAATCTGGGCATCGAGTGCATCCAACTGATTGTGAAGCTCGATCAGGCGCGGGTTCTTCGCGCCAAATTTGGTGGCCTCGTCCGCGTACTGGGTTTTCAGCGGGACTTCCTGCGCGCGAAGATTGCGCAACAGATCGAGCCCGCCACCCTGGCCGAGCACGGTACCGCCGCTAGAAATGCTCATCGACCCGAGACCGAGAACCACCTCCGGGTCCTCCGTTTGAATCAGTCTATAAACAGCTTCGCTCGAGATACGATTAGCCTCGGCGGTGGTCCGCTCCTGGTTGAGGGTGTTCAGACGATCGAGCACCGAATTGTGGGCCTGCATAGCCAGACTGTTGCCGCCCTGGTCGGTGCCCATGTCGACGCCCACGAGTCCGGTCTTATGCTCGTAGTCGGCAAGCGCCTGCTCGGAGTCCACGACCTGCTGCTTCAGCGTCGCCAGCTGCTTGCCGATCCAGTACGAAACCTCCGAGGTGGAATCGATACGCCGCTTCAGGTAATCGGAGATGAACAGCTCGCTGAGCGTATTGGCAACGTTGGCTGCAATGACAGGGTCCGGATTGCGGAAAGTCACCTGGATCAGTCGCGTATTCGGAACTGCTTCGACCTTGAGGGCTTTTTCGAAGAGTTTGATGAACTTGTCGCGTGTCTTCGGTGCCTGATCGAGAGGAAGTCCGGCCTCTTCCTTCGGGATCGCTTTGATGAAGGGGCGGCGATGCGCGAGATCGAGCTTCCGGATTACGGCCAACGCCAGTGTTGAATCTTGGAGAATGCTGGTGTCGGTGGTCACTTCGGTCTGAACATCATCCACCTGAGTGGCGATGTCTGTCGCTCCGCCTCCGGCGCCCGGTGCCGCGGCTGCATCGCGGTTCACCTCGATGATCGCCGTGGAGGCATACTTCGGGGTCATGATCAGGCAAGCCAGCAAAACCAGAAGAAATACCCCGACAGCGACGAAAATCACGGTCATGCGGTATTTCCTGAGCACAGCAAGAAGATCCTGCAGCGACTCGTACTGAGCCGGCTGATCCGGCCCCTGCGCCGGATCGGGTCTCACATTGAATGGCTGTGAGATCATATCTCCGCTATCATCTGCGGATCGCCAATTCGATTGAATCAGACTCATTGGGTGTTTTCCTTGAAGAGGAGTTCGATCTAGATCGTTGCTGTGGAGAGCTCTGGACGGCTTTATGGCCGGGCAATCCTAATAACTTGTGCGATCCGGTCCATTCAGAAGTAAATGCAACCTTTAGTTCGATCGATAACTATGGGTTAGTCGATACTGCGCCGGAGAGGCGAGCTTTCCGCGCGAGATAGTTTGCACGGCAGTACTGCAGCAGGTTATGCGATTGGGTATTTACGCAGGCCGCTAAGTTGCAGACAGGTCAGCCATAAGAACCTTGGATTATTTCGCAGGTACCGGCTCGCCAGCCTTCGCGGTTCCATCAGCAAACGATAGAACCACTGCAGGCCGGCGGTTTTCATCCAGTTCGGGGCGTCCTTCAGATTGCGGCTGTTGATGTCAAACGCGGCTCCCACTCCAACCATGAGCTTTACCGGCAGCATGCCGCAGTATTGCGCCATAAAGCGCTCCTGCTTTGGAGTGCTGAGCCCGCACCACAGGACATCCGCTTGCGCCTCATGCAGCCGCCGTTCAAGATCGGCTTCTTCCTCTGCGTTGAGCGGCCGAAACGGCGGCGTGTATGTGCCTGTAATCTTCAGGCCGGGAAAGCGTGCCAGCAATACATCCCGCAGTTCTTCTGCAACTCCCGGATTGCCGCCATAGAGAAAGTGTTTATAACCGCGCTCCACAGATAACTTGCACAATTCGAGCATGTAATCCGGACCGTAGACGCGCGCCATCTTCCTGAATCCGTGCAGGTGTCCGAGCCAGACGGTGGGCATGCCGTCCGGAGTGGTCAGAAACGACGAGTTCAGAATCTTCCTGAACTTCGCATCGGCCTGCGCTTCCATGATTCCGTGTACTCCCGTCACGCAGACGTAAGCCTGCGAGCCCTCTTGCAGGAATGCATCGGAGAGATGAACCGCATCTGTCATGGAAATTGTACTTACTCCAACGCCGAGTATATTGACGCGACCTGAATCAGCCATGAATCTTCCCGGGCTTGTAGTAACGGTTCTCAAGCATAAGAACCTGCGAGTTCATGCTGCATCTGTTCGCTGATCCAGTCATAGGTGATGCGCAGCCCATTCTGTAGTGTCGTGGACGGCTCCCACCCCAGATACTCCTGAATCAAAGTATTGTCGCTGTTCCGGCCACTCACGCCTTTGGGTGCGCTCAGATTGTAGTAGCGCTTCAGCTTTATCCCGGCAAACCCTTCGGCAATGTCGACGAGCTGGTTGATCGTGACAATCTCGCTGCTTCCCAGGTTGATCGGCTCATGGATATCGCTTTCCATAATCATACGCGATCCCCTGGTGCAATCGTCGATGTACATGAAGCTGCGTGTTTGGTTTCCGTCACCCCAGATTTCAATTTCATGTTTGCCCGACAGTTTGGCTTGCAGCACCTTCCGGCAGATTGCGGCTGGGGCCTTTTCCCGCCCGCCGTTCCACGTGCCCAGCGGTCCGTACACGTTGTGATAACGGGCGACGCGGCACCGCAATCCGAAATCTTCTTCAAAATGGCGGCACATGCGTTCGCTGAACAGCTTTTCCCATCCGTAGCCGTCTTCGGCGAGTGCCGGATACGCATCCGCCTCGCGAAGGGGAATCACATCGGCATTGCGCTGCCTGTCCGCGTTGTAAACACAGGCGGAAGAGGAGAAGAAGAAGCATGAAATGCCGGCCCGCTGCGCGGCCATAAGCATGTGAGTATTAATGAGAACGCTCAACATGCAAAGGGCTTTGTTATTTTCGATGAAACCCATCCCGCCCATATCGGCCGCCAGATTAAACACCACTGTCGCGCCATCCACTGCCTGTTCGCATACAGAAGCACTTCTAAGATCCGCGGACAGGTTCTCTCCTGTTGCCGATACTTGATACCACTCATCGATGGGCTTGATATCCACGGCGCGGACGACCTGCACCCCATCGTCAAGAAGGCTCTTTGCCAGATGTCCGCCGATAAAACCGCCGGCACCACACACAACAACCTTTTCATTTTTTAGCTTCAAAATGTTTTCCTCCTGTTGTTCTCAATGCCGTCTGCGACCGCTGCTAAGCTGCCCCTGCGCCGCGGAAGACGGCGGGAACTGTTCTGGCCAGTATCTTGAAGTCCAGCCAGAGCGACCATTCATCCATGTACTGAAGATCCAGCAACATCCATTCATCGAACGAGATCCCATTGCGGCCATTTACCTGCCACAGACAGGTAATACCGGGCTTTATGCTGAATCTGCGGCGTTGCCAATCCTCGCTGAAGCCTTCATAGTCGCGCACCGGAAGTGGCCTCGGACCCACCAGGCTCATATCTCCCTCGAGTACATTGAGCAATTGAGGCAGTTCGTCAATGCTGCTCTTTCGTAGAAACTTTCCGATAGGAGTAATCCGCGGATCGTTCGTTATTTTGAAGACCGGCCCTGACATCTCATTCTGCTTTTCAATGTCCAGCATGAGTCTCTCGGCATTGGGAACCATTGTCCGGAACTTGTAAATCTTGAAACGCCGCTTGTTCAGGCCGATTCGGTCCTGAAGAAACAGCACCGGTCCAGGTGATGTAAACCGGATTGCGATTGCCACGGCAATCAGGATGGGGGACAGGAGCAGCAAAGCCAGCGCCGAGATCGCGATGTCGAGTGTTCTCTTGATGGTTCGCGCCCAGAATTCGCTGGGGCCGGTGTAAGTAGCAATGTACTGGTTGCCATCGAATTCTTCCGCTCGCCAGAGTGAGGCCTTCACTCCGAAGATATTGGAGTTGAAGCGCATGGTAACGCCGTGCTGTTCGCACAGGCGGGCAACCTCGAAGCAGTGCCGATAATACGTGCCGAGAGGGAGGTAGATGGCGACTTCGTCCACAACGTTCCGCCGCAGAAATTCGGCCAAACCCGAGTGGTCGCTCACGACCTGAAAACCTGTTTTTTCGACGGCACCGATTCCCGGCCAGTTATCGTCTACAAAGCCCAGCAGTCGATATCCAAGCTCTGGATTTGTCGAAATTCTCCGCGCAAATTCCAAGGCGCGGGGATTTGTGCCGAGTACCAGCATATAGCGAAGGTCTCTTCCATGAATCCGAAGATAGGCGGCAATCAGACGAAGCAGCATTCGGGCGGCGGAGAGGAAAAGCGCGCTGACCACCCAGAAGATTGCCAGAAAATGGATAGTGATCATCTGGATGGAGAACAGAGAGCTGAATGCCACAAAGCAGGCTGTGTTTAGGGTCGTCGCTTTCAGAACATCTGCAATCTCGGTAAGGCGCGATGAAAGTCTCCGCGACCTGTATAAGCCGCAGAGCTTAAAAACGATATGACAGATGAGCAGCGCAACATTAAATACCGCGAAGTTGGTTACCCTCGTTCTCATCGAAAGAAACTGCGCAAGGGGAACGCCATGCTGCGTCGTAACGATGATGACGGTGGTAATTGCGAAGGAGAACGCTACGATGACAAGATCGAGCAGTTTTAGCAGACTAATTGTCAAACGATGCTTTGCGTTCATGCTATCTCTTCCTATTGCCACGGGTTGAATTTCTTCAAGATTGGTCAATTGGAGTGCCCGGCTCAATTTGTACCGGTGGAAGTGAGACAAGCTGGAACAAGAGGAGCGGAAGATGGGGCGAGGCAAGAAGCACAGTGCAGAACAGGTTGTGAACCTGCTGAGGCAGATCGAAGTGGCAGTGGCGAACGGAAAGACAACGCTACAAGCGTGCAAGGAAGGGGGAATGGTGGGGCAGAACTACTGCCGGTGGCGTAAAGAGTATGGCGGTTTGCGTTGTGGACCAGGCCACGGCGGCTGAAGGAACTGGAGCAGGAGAACGCGAATGTCGAACACCGCCGACATCTCCCGCAGAATCTCGTTCGTCATAACCCGCACCGCACGCGGCGGATGATCCTTCCGCACACGCTCTTCCGGCGACAGATACCTGAATACATGTCCCTGCTAATGATCAATCCCACGCATGCCCAGGTCTTAGCACACCTCACCTGTGCAAAGGGAGTCGTTTTTCAGCAGCCTGCTAGGCCGGAATTGATTCCGTAAAGGAGCGAGGCTGAAGCCTCGCGATGGGTTGCGGTCGCATAGAGGTAGCGAGGATCCGTCGCAACTCCGAAAGGTGACTCTCTGAAACGGTAGTGAGACCAAGACATGTTTTTCGTTACGTACCTTAATGATCAAGAAGGTTGCTGACGCGAATAGTCACGAAAGGTTGGGAGCATTCTCTTTACGCGATTTCGCGGGTCTTCTCAGGTATCGCCATGACCGGCAGGACATCCCTCTCCGATACATTCATTGCAAGTGAGCGGTGGATCACCTCAATCGAAATGACTATCCGGGATTTTGAGCCGAGGCGTACGAAGATACCTTCGACACCGGTTAATGGTCCGCGGACTACCTTTACACGATCCCCTTGCTTCAGAAATTGATGAGGAGCGAATTCAACTCCGCATTGCAGCAGAGCGCGAATACTTTCGATCTCGGAGTTCAGGACTGGCAAAGGCCCCGAATGATCCCCCACAAATCTCGCTACGCCGGGTGTCTTGAGAACATCAAGCTTCACGCTGCTCCACGGATCGATATGCACGAACAGATAGCCGGGAAACAGCGGGACGTTAATCGTCTGGATGCGATCGCTCCATTGCCTCGTTTGTGACTGCAACGGTAGGAAGTGTGCGATTCCAAGAGCCTGTAAGGTGTTCGCGGCGATCTTCTCCTGCCTTGATCGCGTCGTAACTGCGTACCAACGGGTTCTCGAATTCGGTTCGCTCAAACGATGCTTCATGGGATAAGGCTCCAACAATATCTCCGCTCGACCTCTTCACCTGCTTAGTGAGGCACGTGGCTCCGCCCCTTAAGTCCCAAGATCAACTTCGGATCTTGGCCCGGGGCCCTGAAAACTCTTGCAATGACTGTAGGTTAAGAGTTAGAAACTCATCACTTACACGACTTTGAGCAATTGTTGTTACAAATTGTCAGCACTCGACGCTGCACTCTTATGCTCGAGTGATCAATGAATGTGGGATACCAGCTTCTCTTCGGACAAGCTTCAAGACACGGCTGGATGCACGATTTAAGAGACGCGACCTTCCGATCACAATTCCTCATAGCCACATCTTTCTACAATAATGCCCACTCTCAAAATGACTGGACATTGGAATCAACAATGGGTAAAGAATTAGCACTGTTCGCTTGTAACAAGCTATCGTCCTTACAGTTTCATCTATCTGACGCGTTGCTGCGCAGTGAACCGGCGTAGCGCTCACGGAATCGCGATACCACGAGCTCACTTAGACTCCGCCACCACCGACCCTGAATGTAGATTCTGAGAGTCATTTGGCGAGATACATCCGTGGGTCAAAGCCTACTTCATTTCCAAAGACGCTCACAAGGAGCCGATAGTTGGAGGGGTGAGGGGTAATTCTACCCTAATGCGTACTAGTCCTTCTTATGAACGTCGATGGCCGGCTCCCCGCGCCAGGGTTCCCGAGTTGGGCAACGTGGCTAAAGACAACGGCAGAACGAACTGGAACTCACTCTTTCTGCTGCGCATGCACGACGCTGAGGCATAAGATGTCAACTTTTTGCTGCACCATGATCCGAAGTCCCATGTACTGAATATTGGGCGAGGCGTCGCCGTCTACTTCGAACCTTCCACGATTTACTTCAAGGGAGTGGGGGGTGAAAGCTTCGCTCAATATGACAAGGTAGCGCCGATGGACCGTCTCATCAGGCGGGTGTCCTGCAACATCTTCGGATTGCCGCCAGAAGCCTATGGGCCTCTTCAGCCTCGGAAACTTCGCTTGAAGAATTTTTGTGTCGGAGCCGTAGCTGTCTATGGCATCGCCCTGGAGTGTTCGCTGTCGCTGGTATCTTCCTCTTTGGGTTGGAGCCGGGAGCGGCGAGTAGCATTCTCCTTGCAACAATTTGTTACAGTTTCCTTCTCACAAACCTTGTGGAAGTGGGCGAAAACGTGCGCCCCCGCTTCGAGACTCACGCCCTCACCTTGATGGTTGCGGCGCGATTCCTGCAACAGCTTTGCGGATTGCCGCACGAGCCTGAGCCATCCTCCGCGTCCTGACTCCAGGAGAGATAACTAAAAAACGCGCTGAGAATTTGTGGGGATCACGCTGCTCGATTGTCCAGGAGACGAAAGGCGTGAGTAGAATTCTCATTCGGAACGCTACCGTTCGGCCTTAAAGTGGCGTTAAGATAAGAATGTCTTATCCGTGGTCGGGTGGCTCACCAGAAACCGGCCCCGAATAGGTATCAAGTTTGTATTCTGGCGCCTCCCCTCACTTGGTGCCTGTGACTTGCACCTTAGTCATCGACAAAGATAAATTCAGTTCCCCGTATTCGGCACTAAATTGATGAACCACTGTGTTTCACAATCTCCCCCAGAGGAGAACTCTCATGTCATTGAAAGTGAGTAGCGAAGAGCGCGTTCCCAAGCAGGATGAGAGTGCGGAGCCGCCGCTCCGCGTGCTTATCGTCGACCGTGACGCTATGAGCAGTCACCTTCTGGCAGAGGCTCTTGTTCGCAATCGCAGATGCGATGCCACGGCGATTCTCGAGCCGGATCTTCTTCGCACAGTCATTACCGGCGAGATTTATCTTGTCGTCATCGGAGCCGATCTCAACACGGGCCCTGGAAGGGGCTTTGAACTCGCCGCTGCTGTGCGCCGCGCTCATCCGGAGATCATAATCGTCCTCCTTCTGAATCAGGCAGACCACGTGTCTGTAATCAATGCATTTCGGTGTGGTGCTCGCGGCGTCTTCTCGCGACAGCGGCCAATACCGGAATTCCTCGATTGCATTGAACACGTAAGAAAAGGCTATATCTGGGCCGGACGAGAAGAGACGAACTCTCTGCTCGAAACCTTCAAGAATATCCCTGCCCCGGATGGATTGACCGCGAGCATGTCAACGCCGCTCACCCGGCGCGAGCTGGAGGTTGTCCAGTGCGCCGCCAAAGGAAGGACCAATCGAGCTATCGCGGCCGAACTGGACCTGAGTGAACATACGGTGAAGAACTACCTCTTCCGGGCTTTCGAAAAGCTTGGCATATCGAGTCGCGGCGAGTTGCTCTTCTACCTCGCTACTCGCGGACACATTTTTGACACGAAACAGAAGTCTGATGGGCGTCATGGGTCATCGCCTTCCATCCTGTCGCGATCATCGCGTCAAGATCGGCGAGATCTGGTGCAAGAGGTTTCCTCCGTGAGTGGGCCACCTCGGACGTCACCAATCATATGTTTGGCCGCGAAGAAGGATGGATCGTCACCCCAGTCATAACAACTTCCCTCATATTCATCGAGGAACGTGCGGAGAAAAGAAACCTTCTGTTGCGGCCTGCTCCGTGTTCTTGATCTCTAGGAAAATCAAAAACTCAGACGCTGGTGACCGATTGAATTGCGCGCGCAAACCTGGTCTGTCGGCCGCGCTGTCGCACCCGGAGCCGAGAGGTTCAAATTCGCAGAACGTTTCGGGGAAACCCGTCAAATCGGACGACTGAGAGCGAGAGTTAATTACTTGATCTCTAGGAAAATCAAAAACTCAGATCGAAGCTCCGGATACGGGTGATGATTCTTCCCGAACGAACGTGGATGGGGACTATTGCGTGTGCGGAAACAGCGACCACCAACAGAGCGCCACTACTTTCGAGATTGAAAATCAACACATTTGACCAGGGCGTCGGCTCCTTACCCATTTCATGCGATGGCCGAACTCATCCATGAGTGGATCGACTCCAAAATGCTTCTTGAGGGAATCCACCCAACGCTGTCTGGGTGGCTTCGGCCGCGTGTGCTGACCAAGCAAAGCAAACAGGGCCGCTGAAGTCTGGCTCTTCGTCCGTGGCGCAAGAAATCCGAAGTAGCGCATTGAATGCTGGTACCGATCGAGGACATGTTGCGCGAGCATGGCAACGAATTCCATTGGTGTGCAACGGCTTTCGAGGAGGACCTTTCTTTTCGTGTCCTTGCTCAGGTAAACAACTTCCTGTGCGGTCACTTCGAGTATGCGTTTCTGAGAAATGGGAAGCCGGCGGATGTAACGCCCGGCGTATCCAAGGAAATGCTTCTTTGACAGTTGTGCCGTGATGTGGATGTTCCATCGGCGTTGCAGGAATCCCTGGGGGCAATGCCCGAGGTGCATCGATGCCTTGTGATAATCCCACTCTGCCGTTTCGGCAATTACGCGTGTTGCTGGGGAGAATGCTGGCGCTGCACGGCAGAGGTCGAGGCAGGGAAGCCGAGGGTGTTGGCGAGGGTGCTGAAGTAGCTTGCGCTAGGCTCGAATGGATTGGTTCAGCACTCGGTTCAGGCGTTGGACGAAGGTGGCGGGATCCTTCAGCGGCACGCCTTCGAGCAGCAGCGCCTGGTCGAAGAGGAGCCAGGCGGCGTCTTCTACCATGCTGTTGCTGGGATCGGCTAGTAGCTTTCTGATGATCTCGTGATCGGGGTTGATCTCAAGGGTGGGTTGCAGCTCGGGCAGGTTCTTCTGGCCCATGTCCTGCATCATCTGGCGCATGCGGGCTGAGGGCTCGTCCTCGTCGGAGACGATGACGGAAGGGCTGTCGGCGAGGCGCGATGAGGCGCGCACCTCTTTGACGGCCTCGCCGATCGTGGCCTTGATCTTCTCGAGCAAGGGCTTGAGTTCTTCGGCCTTCGCGGATGTGGAGTCGTCTTTTAGATCTTCGGGAGTGGAGGACTTGTTGACGGCCTTGAGATCGATGTCGCCATACTTGGTGACAGTCGAGAAGACAATCTCGTCGATGTCATCGTCGAGGATAAGGACTTCGATTCCATTCTTCCTGTGGATCTCAAGTAGGGGCGAGTTGCGCAGCATGCTCTCCGAGCCGCCTCACGGGTTCGTGGTCATAAACGTGCGTGCGGTCGCGTCCGGGGAATCAAATCGAGCGGAGACCAGGCAAATACCCAGGGAACGAATGCCTTTATTGCCCGGAGCGGTTGAGGACGATCGCATCGCGGCCGTTTAGAAGTGTCCCAATCGCGTCCTGCTGCCCCGGTGCCGTGTTTCCATCCTGGATCGCTGTCCAGCCTTGATCATTGAGGGTCATGGCACAACTCATATTGTCATTCCCCAGAGTGCCCAAATCGGTAACTTTGTAGCCCGTTTGAGCAACCGCATCGCTGGCGCAAGCCAGAATAACCGTCGTCACCCACGGTAGCCAGAAATTCCGGAACTTCCTAGGTGTGCTCATATCTCGTTTTCCTCCAGTAGAGTCGTGGTGCCGAGATGGCTGACAATCTAAGTCAGGTTCGACTCGGCGTTTTGAGAGTTTGCGTGGAATTGAGATCAGAATTGGTACACAACTTGACAAATCCTTGTTGAGCGACAACTGAGTAAGCATGCGAACCTCCTAACATACCGACCAGTTTGCACATTGCTAAGTTTAAAGTCAAGCACAACATCTGCCTAGACAGATTGAGTCATAAGATGCATACTGATTGGTATGCTAGCGAGTACAATGGATCTGTTAGTACGTGGAAACAGACCGAGACGCAGCGGGCCTGCACCGCGCGATCCGGAGCGCACGCGGGAGCGCTTGCTGCAGGCGGCATTCCGCGAAGTATACAGATCGGGCTTCCAGAGTGCCGGCCTGAACGCCATTCTGGCCGCAGCCGGGGTTACAAGGGGGGCATTATACCACCACTTCGGCAGCAAAGAAGCCTTGGGATACGCCATCGTCGAAGAGATCATCGCCCCCGACAATCGCGGCCAGTGGTTGCGTCCTCTGCAGAACTGCGAGGACCCTATCGACGCTTTGATCGGCGCTGTTCAAGAGTTATCAGTTCAGCCCGAGGCTGTGGGCGGCGGCTGTCCTTTGCTCAATCTTGCGCAGGAAATGTCTCCACTTGACGCGGGATTCCGCCAACGGCTCGCAACAATATTTCGTAACTGGCAGGACGGCGTTGCCGCTGCTTTGCGGGATGGTCAGAACCATGGAAAGGTGCGCCGCGACCTGGAACCCGCTCAAGCAGCTGGATTGTTGATTGCCATGGTCGAAGGTTACGGCTCGCTTGCCAAGAATGCCCAAGATGCGAAAGTGATGGAAGAGGGGATCAGAAACATCGTGGAGTGGCTGCGGTCTATGCGCCCGCCGGGCAACGGCAAGCGGGGGTGAACGGATCGTGCAAGATGGGCCGATATTCTCGCACACCAACCAGTCTGTACTCACTAAGGCGCAGCCCGGTACGTGCAAGCACAGGACGCCAAGTGCGGTGACCTGCTAAACGCTCAGGACGGCCCCAGAGGCCACTAACCCAAGAATCTGGAACAGGAGAATGGACATGACACGAATCGGAGTATCACGGCGGAAGGCGCTCGAAGCGGGAGCTTGCGCACTGGCTGGAGCGGCGGGACTCCTGGTGACGGCAAGGGCGCGCGCAGAAGGGGGGTCGAGCACGGCAACCGAAGAAATTATCCGGAAGTGGTATAAGGCGTGGGTGGAAAAGGACGAGGGTCAATTCGAGGCCCTGATGACCGACAACTTTACCTTCACCAGCGCGGCCGGCGACGACCACATCAGCCGGAGCACTTTCAAAACGCAATGCTGGGATACGCAGGCTAAGCTTATCGAGCGATCCGATCTGGAGCGCGTGATCACAAGCGGCGACGAGGCATTTGTGAAGTACCTATGCCACACGACGAACGGTAAATCATTCCGGAACGTGGAATATCTCCGGATCAGAGGTGGGAAGGTGGAGGCTCTTGAGTGTTATTTTGGCGGGGCCGGCTATCCGTCAGCAGCAAGCAAGGGGATGTGACGCTGTGTTTGCCAGCCTTTCGGTATGGGAGGTATGGGTCGGAAAAGACTGGCGCCGCTTCCAGGATGCAGGGGCTCATCGCGGTCAATGAATTCGTTCCATGGTTATCGGAAATGCCGCAGAACAAACGAAGGGAATCGAACATGAAGCTTACGGGATGGATGAATGCGAATATTGTCGGCGCCCTGTCAATCGGCATGCTATCCAGCGGTGCGGCGGCTCAAGACAAGCCTCAGGAACCCACCCGGGATGTGCACTTGGTAACCGCTTCTACGCCGCGCGAGCGCCAGATCGAACTGGCGAGAAGCGCGGCTCCAACCGAGGTGTCGAGTAAGGCCACAGTTTATATTCTGGGGCCCAAAGGCTACGAGAAGGCTGTCGAAGGCACGAACGGCTTCAGTTGTTTTATTTGGCGGTCGTTCTCAGGTACAACGCAAACTTCGTCAGCGCCGGCGTGCTTCGACGCAGAAGGCAGCCGAACGATTATGGTTGCTTACATGCACAGGGAAGAACTGCGGGCAGAGGACAAGTCCGAGGAGGAGATCAAGAATGACATCGTGAAGGGTTATAAGGATGGCCGCTTCAAAGCGCCCGGGCCGGGTTTCCTTTACATGATGTCGAACGAAAACTATGTCTATGATTCCGAGTCCAAAGAAAGCAGTTTCGTGCCCCCGCACCTGATGTTCTATGCGCCTAATAAGACCGTGCAAGACGTGGGATATGAATCGGTATCGCCCACCATGGTGCCTTTTCTGACGACGGGCAGCGGGATAGGAGCGGAATCATTGTTAGTCGTACTCGCGAAAAAGCCGTCCCAGGGTGACTCCACTGGCGATTCCCACAAGCACTAGTTAATTGCATCTGCAGGCGTGAGATCGGTCGGTTATTGCCCTGAATAGCGCTCGCTCAACGTCCTTTGCCAACCGATTGACCATCGCATGTTGGATAAGAAGAAGCCGGAGCAGGAAGAGGGCGGCCAAGAAGACGTCGCTTGAGCGATGGTCGTGTATTGGTCGTGCGACTAAAACTCGAACTCTTTGGTTGCCGCTAAGTTATTTAGAATGTGGTGGCCAGAGACGGGATCGAACCGCCGACGCCGGCCTTTTCAGGGCCGCGCTCTGCGAAAGAGCAAGAAGCACATGTCTACAACTGGGCCTATAAGGCCGACAGGAAAGTCGGACAGTCCTAAGACGGGCTATTAAGTGAGCCACGGCCGATTGTCGAAGGGCAACTCCCGTTTAACAGGCCGCCATCGGATGGAGATACCAGCCCAACTCGCGGTCCCACGGCTAACCTCGACGTTACCGCCGGGTGCCCCATGGACTGCATCGATGCGCCGAGCACGAACACACAGCTTCTGATTCGGCGCTTAGGACACTTGGATCCAAATTGGGTCCATCTAGCTCCCGAATATCGTACAAGAGTACAACACGCAGAACAAACCTAAGCGAGACAATAGGTTAGTAAATCGGTTGTTGGTTCGGAACAAGTGACCGAGGTACGTCGCCGGTACTCTCTGGTCAAGAACAGTTGTCCGCTCCGCATACCACTATTAATATTCGGCCATCGGTCAGACACAAGGAGATCAGCCGAGAATATGCCCCTCGTGCGGCCCCCTTTATTCTCCGTACATAGTTTGTACAAATATGTTGTAAATCTGGCACTTTGAGCGCATCCTAGCATTCATATAATCAATAAGTTAATCATTAACTTCGGAAATGAATAGTATTTCTATTGCAGCCAGTTAAAGGAAATAGTCGGCCAACTATTTTCGCCGCTGTTGGACGAAGTCACACGTTAACCCGGGCAGCAGAGAGAAATTCTTTCTGTCCGGGTTGGAATGGTTCATAATGATTCGGAAGGAAGTCGAGCGGAGCTCCCGTGAAAATTAAATCCGTAGTCGTCGCATTGCTGCTGGGACTGGTCCTTGCCATGCCCATGCAGGGCAAGTCCAGCTCGACACACCCCCCAAAAAAGAGCCGCAGCGCGGGCGGCGAGATTGCGAGCGGCAGCGGAGACATCGGTAAAGGCGCAGCCAAGGGCGCGGGGAACCTTGCTGTGGGTGCCGGAAAGGGCGCCGTCGATCTGGCCACGCTCCATCCGATCGATGCGGCTGCGTCTGTCGGTAAGGGTGGCGTGTCCGCAGGCAAGAATGTTGCTGTGGGCACGACGAAGGGGACCGCAAAGATCGTCACGGGTGTCGGAAAAGGGATCAAGCACGTCTTCTAATAAAGAATTTACGATGCGAGACATTCGCACCTACAAGAGCGTCGCGTGAATTCAGCGAAAGGCTCGCAAAATCAAACTCTCAAACAACGAGAGAACCAAGGCAGACTAGCCCCTCACCAGAGGGGCCGTTTTTTGGCATCTGTTAAATGTTCCAGTAAGCAAACAACAGCCATATCTTGACCACCGCTCGGTAGAATGTCCATCTGGCGTGACTAAGCATGAGGTCGACGGATTTAGACCTCTGCATTTCCCGGGCTCTTGTGGCCATTAGCACTACCAGGAGTCGATGAAGCTCTTGGATTGATTCGAGTAGGGCATTTTCTCTTTAAGCTGCGATGCAAGAGATGAACTAGCAGTTCAAATTCGACGCCACATCAGTCTCCAGGCCCGGCGCATTGCCAGGCCCTTCGTGTCTCTAATCTCCGCGCAGAGATTCTCTCTCACTTTACAAGCTCGTTTCTCTTTTGGGTGTGTCCAGAGGGGCTATTTCTCTTTTACGGGTCGGTGAGCGCAGCTGGATTATCTTGTAGGGACTGATTCGAGTCTCAATGCGTGCCATGGCGATGATGCGCCGTGCGCCGGGATAAAACCCTGATGAGTGCTGCGCACTCATCCCTGGTCACGAAAACGGATTCGAGCAGCTCGCGTTGACATGCAATCGGATGTCCCGGATGATCGTGCCCATCGCCGAAGTGAAGGACGCAGCCGGACTGGTGGCGATGACCCCGTGGTTAAAACTGTACCCTGCTGGCATTCTGTATCCCTGATTGGTGCCTTTGGCCCGTGGAGCAACTTAATGCGCTGTGCCAGCATTCGGCGACAAGGAGCAAGCATGAGCAAAATCAACGAACGCTGTGCAGGAATTGATGTGGGGAAGAGGTTTCTTCTGTGTTGTGCCTTGACAGGTGCAGCCCAGGAGAGCCGCGGAGCCAGACGCGGCGATTTGACGCAACGGTGCAGGATCTGGTGCAGCTGCGGGACTGGCTGAGTTCGAAGAGCATCACGCACGTGGTGATGGAGAGTACCGGCTCGTACTGGGTTCCGTTTTTTAACATATTGGAGGGGCACTTCATCATCGTGCTGGCCAACCCGGAAGAGGTCAAGAATCGTAGCGGCCAAAAGCGCGCCATCGTTGCAATCGCTCACCAAATGCTCACCGTCCTGTACTTAATGTTAAGAATACTGCTCCGTTCCGTGGCGCTGATACGCTGCCGCAAAAGCACCGACGTCTACGCCGCGCGCATCATCACCTGCGATGCCTGAGACGCCTTGGCGTAACGGTGCAAGTCTTCGGATCTCTC
>Ga0207021_1090_pt1 | contig 22657 bp, 22 predicted proteins | sample Alteio_BWMinCont_49_FD_153496 | JGI IMG/M metagenome (GOLD analysis project Ga0207021, IMG submission 153496) | Enriched cells from forest soil in Barre Woods Harvard Forest LTER site, Petersham, Massachusetts, United States -... | ecosystem: Environmental > Terrestrial > Soil > Temperate forest >... | reverse complement strand
CATGCTCGTAGGCCAACGGATATCGCAGATACCAACGTACGGCTTGCAGAATTACATCGCCGGATACTGGCGGCCCTTGAACGGATTTGTCACTGTGATCGGCATGGGCTCTTTACCCTATCAGTCCTGATCCTGAACTTCGCAATGAAAACCGTTCTGAGCCACGGCTGGCGTTCAACAAAACAGTGGTTTTGCCTTATCGGTTTAACTTGGAGGAGCGCGGCCTCGCTCCTGGAACTATCAACGTCCGGCTTGCAGCTGTGCGCCGGTTGGCTTACGAAGCAGCCGACGCTGGTCTGTTGAGCCCCGAACTTGCAGCCGGAATCCATCGCGTCAAAGGTGTTCGGAAACTGGGCTCTCGTTTGGGTAACTGGCTTACGGCGGGAGAGGCGTCGGGCGCTCTGGCAGCTACCCGATGGCCGGACTCTTACCGGGAAACGTAATCGAGCGATTCTGGCTATCCTCCTCGGTTACGGGGTGCGGCGGCGGAACTTGCGGAACTCGCCATGGAGAGCCTGCAGCGTCGCGAGGGGACCTGGGCCATTGTGGACCTGTCGGCAAAGGAAGGCACATACGGACTGTCCCTGTACCGAATTGGGTGAAGGAAACCTTCGATACCTGGTTAGCGGCAGCCGGCATCGAAAGCGGCCCGCTATTCCGATGTGTCTGTCGGGCGGGTAAACTCTGGGGGAACGAGCTTCTTGCAACACCTCGTGCTCCTCCCTCGACTTAACATTCAAACACCTCGGCAAAGTGGATTCCTTTCAGGTGCCACTGAGTGACTCGGTGATTTAGATCAAGTTGAGCTCCAGTCTATGCCCCTTGACCCAATCCTTGTGCCGAGTCGAGGCTCAAGGCCCAAAACATTGACGCTCCGAAGCAAGCACCATCTTCCCGGTAACAAGCGTTCGCTGGCCACTGCCGAGTCTGGACAACGAGGGATCCTCCGCAGCGCCGCCGGCGTGGAACGCGCAGACTTCTTTCGGCGTAAGTTCTCCGGAGGGATTAATAATTGTCCCGCTCGGACGTCATCACTATGAAGAGAGAAGAGTGTGAACCATTGACAGCCGCCAGCGCACTCATGCCGTCAACCGAGAGCCTCTCCCATCTGTTTGGGGAGCATCACCGGTGTGTGCTCCGCGCGGCCTATCGGATTACCGGCAGCATGGCCGATGCCGAGGATGTGATGCAGACGGTGTTTCTGCGTATGGCAAATTTGGAACGGCCTCTCGAGAATGCCGGCAGCTACCTCTATCGGGCGGCAATTAACGGAGCGCTCGATCTGCTGCGAAGGCGGAAGGCAATCACGACAGAGCCGCTCGACCAGGCCGACGACGTGGTCTCGGCCGGTCCGGGTAGTTCGCCAGAAGCTGAGGCGGCGACCAAACAGCTTGGGGACGCGCTGAGGTTGGCGATTAGTGAGTTGTCTCCACGAGCGGCTGAGATGTTTACGTTGCGATACATCGAAGATTTGGGGAATCGCGAGATCGCGGCGTTGATGGGGACGTCGCAGGCGGTTGTGGCTGTCACGCTGCACAATGCGCGATCGAGATTGAAGAAGCGACTTAATGAGATGGGCGGACAAATCAATGCGACACGATGATGCAATGCTAAGAACTGCGATAGAACAGCTGCGAGAGACTGAGCCGGATTCGGCGCAGATGAACGCTGCATCCAGGAGAGTGGCGGATCGTCTTGGCATCGACGTTGTCTACTACACGGACATCGAAGCCATCGAGAGCTGCGGCGACGTGCGGCGGTTGCTAACCGCCTATCGCGGCGGGATTCTCTCTGATGGCCGCAGGCTGGTTATCCAGGCTCACTTGCGCGAATGCGGGGCATGCCAGCGTTATTATCGCGGCGGTCGGGAGAGCGCGGTCCTGGATTGGTCGTCTCCCAAGGCAGCCCGTGGATTTGCCTGGCGTCCTCGCGTCCTAGGCTGGGCTCTGGCCCCGACATTCGCGCTGCTTGTCATCGGATTCTTCTTCTATAGAGCCTTCTGGCAAGTGCCCCCGGGAGTTAGGGCTGAGGTTCAATCGATCGATGGCGCTGCGTATCGAATCTCCGATGCAGGCGATCGTCAGCTATCTGTTGGCGACAAACTGCAGGAGGGTGAGCGTTTTCGGACAGGCGGGGGAGCGCACGCGGTTCTTCGCCTGGTGGATGGGTCGTCAGTTGAGGTCAATGAACGGAGTGTTCTCGGAGTTGGCGAGCGGGGACGCGACACTACCATCTCACTTGATCACGGAGCGGTGATCGTGCAAGCCGTCAAGCGCACTTCTGGACATTTGTTTGTGAGGACTGCCGATTGTCGGGTAGCAGTTACGGAAACCGTCTTTTCAGTCAATTCCGGAATAAAGGGATCGCGTGTGGCTGTGGTACAAGGCGCGGTTCACGTTACGCATGGCGGTATCGATAAGCTGATACGCGCCGGCGATCAACTCTCAACCAATGAGAACCTCCGTTCGGAGCCGGTCGATCAGCAGATCGCCTGGAGCCAGAACAGAGAAGAGTACCTGGTCCTGCTGGGACAGTTTGACGTGCTTCAGCATCGCATCGAACAAATTCCGATGCCCCAGTTGCGGTATACGAGCGATCTATTGCCAAGGGTCCCGGCTGATACGTTGCTATACATCAGCATTCCGAATCTTGGTGACTTTCTGAGCGAGGCGGAAGGCATCTTCCACGATCAGTTGAAGCAGAGTGCGGTGCTGCAACAGTGGTGGAACGCGGTGCACCACCTTAACACCGCAGATCTAGATACGCTGGTTGAAAAGATACATCAGATGAGCCAGTACCTCGGTGACGAGGTGGTCATCGTCGGATTGAAGCAGACCGACAATCCCGGCTTCGCCGTCGTTACCGATGTTCAAAAGAGCGGCCTCGCCGATTTTCTGAATGCACAGTTTGCCTCTTCCTCCTCGACGCCGGGTTTCGTCGTACTCGATGAAGCTTCACTAGCCGCCGCGCCCATCTCCACGAAACCGCAGTATGGAGAGTATGCGCTCATCCGCCAGCATGAGGCGGTCTTCTCCAACAACATCGCCACCTTGAAGCAGGTAGACGCCCAATTGAACGCGGGAGTAAGCGGATTTGCAACTGGAGCGTTCGGACAGCAAATCTCGCCCGCCTACGGACGCGGCGCCGGAGTCATTCTCGCGGCGGACCTTCATCAGATGCTGCTGAACAATCCTAATCCGCATCATGCGGCTGGCAACGGTATGAGTGCGTTTGAGAACGGCGGAATCGATGGCGTCCGGTATTTGATCGCTGAGCATCGCGAAACCAATGGCGTTCCGGATAACCACCTGAACCTGCAGTTTGCAGGTACCAGGCAGGGCATCGCCTCATGGCTCGCCACCCCGGCCCCTATCGGTTCGCTGGACTTCGTCACTGCGAATGCGTCGATGGCGATCGCGCTACTCTCTAAAGACCCGACGGCAATTGCTGATGACCTGATGGCCATGGCCGGAGACAATGGGTCGCAGAATAATAGCTGGGATGAAGTCCAGGCCAAGTTGCAGATCGATATCCGCAACGACCTGGCGGCCAACCTGGGCGGCGAATTCCTGATGTCGCTCGACGGGCCCGTGTTGCCAACACTCTCGTGGAAGGCCATCATTGAAGTCCGTAACGCGGGTCAGTTGGAACAGACACTGGAACGAATGACTAACAGCCTCAGCAGTCAGGCACAAGGAAAGCAATCGCACGTCATGGCGATTACTTCGAGTGAGGTCCGCAGCCAGCTTGTTTATTCCGTGCGCGATACAACCGCCGGTACGACGGTCGCCCAATACACATTCGCCGACGGCTACATGATCGTCGCGTCAAACCAAGCTCTTCTTCTGGAGGCGATTCAAACGCATGACAGTGGCAATTCTCTGGCTCGTTCGACGGCATTCAAAGCGCTCCTTCCGGTAGACGCAAATGCTAACTATTCCGCCGTCGTGTACCAGAATGTCGGCCCGGCTTTGACTCCGCTTCTCTCGCAGTTTAGTGGAGACGCAGCGCAAGCTATCCGCCAGATGGCAGTGGATGCAAGGCCTACGGCGGTTTGCGCATGGGGGAAAGACAATCGTATCGAGGCGGCAAGTAACAGCCACCTTTTTGGATTTGATTTTCTGGCTCTTCCCGCACTGATTCATTCCGGGAACCATGCTGCCAGCGCCAGCGTAAGAGAGTGACATGGGCATCATCGAGCTCAATGGATTAGAGGTTCGACTCGGCAATCGCATCGTGCTTGATCGTCTTACAGGAGAGTTGCGCGGACGTTCCATTGGGCTGCTAGGTCCGAATGGCGCCGGGAAATCCACACTGATCAACACGCTGCTCGGCTTTCACCCATCGTCGAAAGGGACGGCCAGCGTGTTTGGCCTCGATACCTATCGCGATCGAGCCCAGATTCGCGGGCAGATCGGCTACATGCCGGAGAACGATTCCTTCATCGGCAACATGAGCGGCGTGCATTTCGTCCGCTACATGGCTGAGCTTGCGGGCCTGCCCTCGCGGCAGGCCCTGGAACGCGCTCACGAGGCGCTTTTCTGCGTGGGACTGGGCGAAGTGCGGTACCGCAAGGTGAACAGCTATTCGTTGGGCATGAAACAGCTCATCAAGCTGGCCCAGGCGCTCGCGCACGGCCCTAAACTGCTTATACTCGACGAGCCTACCAACGGCCTCGACCCGATTGCGCGCCAGCGCATGATTCAGCTAATCAAAGACATTCGTAAAGAGGGAAGCGTCTATCTGCTGATCTCTTCTCATCTGCTGAGAGACATCGACGAGACCTGTGACGAAGTTCTGATTCTCAAGCGGGGACGCATCGCCGAGCTCTGCAATATCGAAGCAGAGCGGCGATCGAATCGCAGCTTTATGGAACTCGAGACGGTGGGCGCGACCGAGAAATTCTCGGTGAGCCTCAGGGGACTTGGCTGCGAATGTGCGTCCTTTCCTGGTGGGCGCATCAAGCTTGTGATTCCCGATCATATCGAAGCGCGCGACTTGTATGTCGTGGCCGCCGAACAGGGAGTCCAGATTCGCCGTATGAACCAGCGTCGCGATTCTCTTGAAGACATTTTTCTGAGAGCGATGGACATGGAATCCGAGAGGCCTTCACATGTCGGTGTATAAACACGAATACCGCGCATACAGCGGCAAGGTTACTCCCCCGTGGACTCGCATGCTTGTGGTGGCTCGCTATGGTTTCGCCGAAGCCTGGTCATCGAAGATTACAGTGGGGCTTTTCATTCTGTGCCTCATTCCACCGCTCATCGCTCTCTTCGGCATCTATCTCGCGAACAACCCACTCGCAAGAGCGCTCATCGCCCATGGGGGTCCACGCAGTGTGGGGATCGATGCAAGTTTCTTTCTTGCGGTGCTCCAGGTTCAATGCTGGTTCGCCCTTGTGCTGGCGTCGTGGATCGCTCCTCGGCTGATCACGTTTGATCTTGCCGATAACGCGCTACCTATCCTGCTCAGTCGTCCCATTTCTCGTGTCGGATTTATCTTCGGCAAGTTTCTGGTGTTGTTCGCAGCTCTATCTGTTGTCACCTGGATTCCCGGCCTGCTGCTCTTTGCCTATCAAAGCTATTCCTCAAAGCCGCCATGGGCCGGCAGCCATCTCCAGATTGCCAGCGGGCTCTTCTTGGGCGCATTCCTCTGGATTATGTTGCTGTCGATTCTCGGCTTGGCGCTTTCCTCCCTGGTGAAATGGAGGGGCGTGGCGACGGCCATCATCTTTGCCGCCGTCTTTGTTCCGGCAGGCATTGGAGCCATCGTAAGTGGAGTGCTTCGCACAAAATGGGGCTTCATGCTTAACCTCCCGTTCATGATGTCGCTGCTCTGGCAACGCCTGCTCGGAGTTGAGCGCCCGATTTTTTCGCAAATATCACTGTCCAACGAAGCTATCGTGACCATGCTTGTGCTTGTTTGCCTGCTCTGCGCGGCCATCCTGAACGCGCGCATCCGCGCTCGCGAGGTGGTCCGCGGATGAACGATCTAATCGTCTTTGATAATGTGTCAAAGTTTTACGGCGAGGTGCTTGGAGTGAATCGCATCTCGCTCACCATCCCGCCAGGAATCACCACCCTGGTCGGCCCCAACGGGTCCGGAAAGACAACGTTGATGAACCTGTTGACCGGACTGGTTCAGCCGTCGAGCGGAAGTATCTCGGTCATGGGACTCTCTCCTCGCGATGCGACGGAATTCTTTGCCAATGTCGGGTATTGCACCCAGTTCGACTTCTTTCCTCGTGGCATCACCGGCTTGCAATTCGTGCTCGATGGTCTGATGCTGCATTGGCCGATCTGGTGGAGCACATGGCGAAGGAGGTGAGCTGTGGCCTGTAAAGAGAATCACGCCGTCTATGTATCCATAATTACGCCGATACGTAAGACGGGAGGCTGGTTTGCTGTCTCGCTGTCGCCGTATGTGTATTGATTCGTCCGGATATACTGAGAGTATTTCTGTTTGCAGTGTGTCTTCGTGTAGGCATATTTATAATTACATATGAAGACGCAGAAACGCTTGACCAAAGTCCCTACGGCCAAAGTGCAGTCTCTCCGGCAAAGCGGAACGCTTCATCGACGACCGGGAAACGTACAGGATTGGTTGTTTTTGGAAGAAAGCTTCTTCGGTCCGCAGGACCTGACCCAGGTCAAATACGAGATGCTGCGCAGGGTCCAGAAAGACGAGATGCCGATCAGCGCCGTAGCCGCCAGTTTCGGGATTTCCCGGCCGGCTTTCTACAAGGCCCAGCGGGACTTCGCGCGCGCAGGCCTGGAGGGCCTAATTCCCCGACGACGCGGACCGAAACAAGGCCACAAGTTGACCGGGGAAGTTCTGGCGTTCGTGAAGCATATCCGCACTCAGGAGCCGGATATGACAACGCCGGAGCTAGTGCGAAGAATTCAGAAGAAGTTTTCCTTCCAGGTGCACCGCAGGACCGTGGAGCGAGCACTGGCAAACGCGGAAATGACCATACCCTTGCCTTGGTCCGCCTCGTACTCGGCATTATCTTTTTTATGCATGGCGCGCAAAAGACTCTCGCCTAGTTTGGAGGATATGGCTTCCACTCCACCATGCACTTTTTCACCGTTGACATGGGCATTCCAGCGGTGTTCGCCCTTCTTGCCATCACGGCGGAGTTTTTTGGAGGGATCGGATTGATCGTCGGCTTCCTTTCGCGGATTGCCGCATTCGGAATTGCCGTGGACATGCTCGTCGCCGTTTGCCTGGTTCATGTGCACTACGGCGTCTTCATGAACTGGTACGGAAACCAAAAGGGTGAAGGTTACGAATACCATCTGCTGGCCATTTCTCTCTGCATACTGATTATGGTCAAAGGCGCAGGCGCCCTTTCCGTGGACCGGGCGCTCGCGAAGGCTTAGAGCCCTCACTACAATCGGTCTCTATCGCAGCGCTTCTTCGGACGGGAGCCTGGTGATTTTTCTTGACACGGAATGAAGTAAGCCATAGCTTACCGTTAGTTGTAGCTTACGAATCGACACCCTGACATCTGTCCATTCTGGAGTTAGTCATGAAGCCACCGCTCTTTCTGCGCATTGCCTCCATCCTCGCGCTGGTCTTTTGTGCCGGACACACAGTTGGCGGGGTCTTCTCCAAGCCGGCTCCCGGCGTGCAATCTCTTGTCGTTCAAACCATGAAGACGAATCCTTTCGATGTCATGGGGCACATGCGCACATTCTGGGACTTCAACATCGGATATGGCCTGCTGATCTCGACCGTTCTATTCGCCCACTGCTTTTTGTTCTGGCAACTCAGTGCGCTCGTGAAAACTGACGGGGCCCGGCTGCGTCCTGTCTTCGCGTTGTTAGCTCTCGAATTTCTGGTTCAGGCGCCCATCGCAGCCCGCTATTTTTTCCTTGGTCCGTGTATATTTTCCCTGCTGATTGCCGCATGCCTTGCCGGGGCCTTCTTCACCGCCGGCAGAGTAGCATCCACGTGAGGTTTGCTCCTACAGGTGGAACCACCGGTCCGCGCCGAACACCAGCCCCAGCGTGATTAGCGCGATCGCCACCTCGCCCACGGCGCCGACAATAAATGGCCGCGCTCCTTGTTTGCCCAGTTCGCGCAAATTGGTCCTCAGCCCTACTCCGGCGAAGGTGAGAAGGAAGGCCCAGCGCGAGAGGTTTCCCAGCGCCGTCAATTGTGGTTTGGTAAAGACGCTCAGCGTCGCGAGCAGAGAAATCAGCAGAAAACCGAGCACGAATTTGGGGAACTTGCTCCACAGAAACGCCCCCTTGTTCTTCACCTCGGCGGCCTGTCCCTTCGACGCCCAATAGATCGCGTACCCCAGCACGACAAAACCGATCAGCGCATTCCGACAGGTCTTGGCCAACACCGCAACTTTGCCCGCTGCGTCGGAATAGAGCGCGCCCGCAGCTGTCGCCTCCGCCGTATTGTCGACCGCCAGTCCCGTCCACAGACCATAGGCATGATCGCTCATATGCAGCGCATGACCCACCACCGGAAAGATGAACAGAGAGATCGCGCCTAGCGCCAGAATCGCCGCAATCGCATACGAGGCATCTTCTTCGTCCGCCTCGATTGCGCCCTGAGTAGCGATAATCGCCGACACGCCGCACACCGAGGAACCCACGGCAAGCAGAGTAACCAGCTTAGGAGACAGTTTGAACCCGCGCCCCAGGTAAGTCATAAAGGTAAGCGCCACCGCCAGCTCGATAAAGACCAGCACCAGGCTCAATCCACCCAGGCGCAATACATCGCCTAGCAGGAATCGCGCGCCCAGCAACACGATACCGGCCTTCAGCCAGAACTCATAGGTCGCAACGCCCGCGCGAAAGATCGCCGGCACGCCTATGGTGTTGGAGATCGCAAGCCCGAGCAGAATGGCCCACAGCACATATTCGATATTCGGCAGCACGAGGTGACGCGCCTTGCCGTAGTGCGCGATGGATTGCTCGATGAACTTACCGGCATACCCCACCACCAGTAAGAGCAGAATTCCGGGGATCAGCCCGAAAAAGCGGCCTGAGAACGAAGTCGGGCGAACCTGGGGAAGTGTAACTGAACTTGCCATACTCGCCTCCTTACCAGGGAACCGTTTTGAGAATGCCGATGCGGACCAGCAGGGCGGCGGCGAGCGCAAGCAGAACGGCCCAGCTATCGAGTGAGAAACGTCGGGTCGAGGTGGACATAAATTTATGCTCCGGAAATAGGGCTGATCGCGATGGGAAACCGCGGTTGGATATTCAGATTTCAGGGAATGTGCGGAAGGGAACTAGCGACAACAACAGGCGCGCTGGTCGAGAGAGTCGACGGATTGGAACCGCACCTTCATAGTTGATCTACTTTGTAACACGCTACGGGTCTGCCCGCAACCAAAAGCTCCGCTCGGGAGCGGGGCTGCGGTGTGCAAAATGAGTAGAGGTCTACTGTAACCTTGTCATGATTTCCTGAAGAACCTGCTTCGAAGGTCGCGTCCGCTCCTCGGGCAGCGTCGCCAGAGGTTCGTCGACCAGGTTCAGCAAATCCGTGAAGCTTGGCTTCTTGGTATCCACGTAAAATACCCCGGTCAGCACCTCTCCGCGCTCGTGCGCATCCATCAATGCCTTGACGGCAGTTATGCGACTGGTCGGGTTGTAATCCTCGTGCAGCTTGCGCAGGCGCAGGTGCGATCCGTCATGCATGGTTACGTCGTAGGTCGATCCAGCGTCGTACTCGATGGAAATGTCCTCGAAGTGCGGCACGAAACCGACCTCGCTGATTGCCTCTTCGTGTTCCTGCATGTACTTGTAGCTCTTGGTCGAGCCTTCGTGATCGTTGAAGGTCACGCACGGCGAGATGACGTCGAGCATTACAGTGCCCTGATGCGCGATCGCGGCTTTTAGCATGGCCAGCAACTGCTTCTTGTCGCCCGAGAACGACCGTCCCACGAACGTTGCGCCGAGCTGAACCGCGAGCGCGCACGTGTCGATGGCCGGAAGATCATTGATCACGCCCGTCTTCAGCTTCGACCCAATGTCCGCCGTCGCCGAAAATTGGCCCTTGGTCAGGCCGTATACACCGTTGTCTTCGATGATGTAGATGAGCGGCAGATTGCGGCGCATGAGATGGATGAACTGTCCTACACCAATCGAAGCGGTGTCGCCGTCGCCCGAAACACCGAGTGCCTTCATCGTTTTGTTTCCCAGCAGCGCGCCCGTCGCCACTGAGGGCATGCGTCCGTGGACGCTGTTGAAGCTATGTGCGCGCGAAAGAAAGTAGGCCGGACTCTTCGACGAGCAACCAATCCCAGATAACTTCATCAGCCGCTCAGGCTGGACGCCCATTTCATAGAGTGCGTCGATAATGCGCTCGGAAATCGCGTTATGGCCGCATCCCGCGCACAGCGTCGTTTTGCCGCCGCGATAATCGAGAACCTGCAGGCCCAGGCGGTTTACCCTCGGATTCGGCTTTGTAACCGTCGTTGTTGCCATTAGATCTCCTCCTGCAGAATCAGCTCATCGGTCACCGAACGTGCATCGATTGGCAGGCCATTAAAATGACGCACGCTGCGCAGCTTCACGGCTTCTCCCGCAGGCAAATCGAGCTTCAACAAGCTCAGCATTTGCGCGTCGCGATTCTGCTCGATGACGTACACGCGATCATGTGACGAGACGAACTCGTGCACCTCATGCGTGAATGGGAAGGCGCGAATCCTCAGGTAGTCGGTCTCAACGTCGTACTCCTTCTTGAGCTGATCACGGCTCTCCGTCACCGCAAAGTCGGTAGTTCCGAAGGCGATCAGTCCCACCTTCGACTTGCCAGTCTGCACAATCACCGGTGCTGGAACGAGCGCGCGAGCCGTCTCGAACTTCCGGTTCAGCCGCTCCATCAGGTTCTGATAGTCCTCAGGCCGCTCCGTGTAGAGAGCTTTTTCGTTGTGGCCACTGCCGCGCGTAAAGTAAGAAGCCTGCGGATGATCCGTTCCCGGCAGTGTGCGGTAGGGAATCGCATCGCCGTCCACATCCTTATAGCGGGCAAATTCGCCAAGCCGGGTCAGATCCTCTGCACTCAGCACCTTGCCCCGGTTCAACGGCTTTTCCGGATACTCGAACGGCTCGGACATCCAGTTGTTCATGCCCAGGTCGAGATCCGACAGCACGAAGACCGGCGTCTGAAGGTGTTCCGCCAAATCGAACGCGGTCTGCGCAAACTCGAAGCACTCGCGGACGTTGCCGGGCAGCAGCATTACGTGCTTCGTATCGCCATGCGAAAGATAAGCGACCGTCAGCAGATCAGCCTGCGCTGTGCGCGTTGGCAGCCCGGTAGAAGGGCCCACGCGCTGAATATCAAAAATCACTCCCGGGATCTCGGCAAAATACCCAAGCCCTACGAACTCCGCCATCAGGGAAATGCCCGGTCCCGACGTCGCCGTCATCGACCGCGCGCCTGCCCATCCGGCGCCGAGAACCATGCCTACGGCGGCCAGTTCGTCCTCGGCCTGAACCACGGCAAAGGTCGCCTTGCCATCGGGCTCGACGCGATACTTCTTCAGGTAATCGATCAGCTGCTCCACCACCGACGAGGAAGGCGTGATGGGATACCACGTCACCACCGTGACGCCCGCAAACATCGCGCCCAGAGCCGCCGCTGCATTGCCGTCGATGATGATCTTTCCGTCGGTCGCGTGCATGCGCTCCAGCTCATAGGGGTCCTGCTTGGTCAGAGACTCGTTTGCGTAGTGGTAGCCCGCCTCGATGGCCGCCCAGTTCAGATCGGCCGCTTTTTGTTTCTTCGCGAACTGCCGCCGCAGCGCCGTCTCAACCACCTTCATATCCAGCGAGATGAGCTTTGCCACCACGCCGACATAAATCATGTTCTTCACCAGCTTGCGCAGCTTCGCTTCCGGACACACCGCCGCAGTCAGCTTGTCAAAAGGAACGGGGTAGCAAACGACGTCGTCGCGATATTGCTTCAGGTTCTGCGAATCTTCATAGATCGCAGCCGCGCCTGACGGCAGCGAGAGGATGTCTTCCTTCGCTGTCTCGGCATTCATTGCCACGAGAACGTCGATCTCCTTCTTGCGCGCGACGTATCCATGCTTACTGGCGCGAATGGTGTACCAGGTGGGTAGCCCCGCGATGTTTGAGGGGAAAAGATTCTTGCCGCTTACCGGAATGCCCATCCCGAAGATGCTGCGCAGCAGAACGCTGTTGGCAGATTGCGATCCTGAGCCGTTTACGGTTGCTACCTGAATATTGAAATCGTTAATGACTGGTTTCCGTGTAGCTCCGGAAATGTCTTGTTTCGTGCCTGGAGTGGGCTGCGCGGCGTCTACGCCTGCGCTGCCCAAGGCAACGTCTCCTGTCGCCATTTGGCGGGATTCCCCCTCGGATTGAGTATGGAACGAAGTTCGCTCTATCTGACTGTTAATTATAGCCATGACAGGGGAAAATAGCCGCGATTGGGGACTCAACGGAGTAATTTGCATTCAGGTTGCGCAAATCGGACTTCAATCGGGGATTAGCCTCAATTCCGAAGATCGGTCATCACCCTTGCGACTTCAGCCTGATGCTCCGCGTCGAGCGGCAACAGAGGGATCCGCGGGCGTCCACCGTGGTAGCCATTCAGATCGCACGCATGCTTGATGGCCGGAATGCCCAGCTTGCCCACCAGCGCCGAAGCTTCAACGACGCGTTGCTGCTTCTCCTTTGCGAGCTTCAAGTCGTTGTCTTTCCATGCTGTGTAAATCTCCTGGCAGGCCTGCGGAGCGCACGCCGCCAGCGCCAGAACTCCACCGGTTGCTCCCGCTTCGAGCGAAGCCAGCAGGTTGTGAGCCGACCCGCTCAACACCTGGAATCCCACTTCTTTCTTGCGCATGGTCTTCACTTTTGCCAGCTGGGGGGCGACTGCAAGTGCTGCCTGGCCGCCCAGTGTCCTCGCGGAGACAAAATTGCCCTCCGGCAGCGCCATATACGCCAGCATCCGGCCCGTGAATGCCGCGAAAGTCATCGTCACGAAAAGTTCCCGCCGGACGGCATTGCGCGTTGCCCCGACAATCCCGGCAATGCGCTCGATGTTGCCGCTTGAGTCCTTCAATCCAATGATCTTAGGGTGCTGTGCCAGTTCCGCAATGACCTCGACTGGAAGCTCATAGTGGGTGAACTTGGGTATGCTGTACAGCACGACCGGCAGCGGCGAGCGATCCGCCAGGTCACGGTAGTAAGTGAGCATCTCCATCGGTCCCATCTGTGGACCGTAGTAGTGCGGCGTACGCACCAGCACGGCATCGTATTGCTGATCCGCCGCAAACTCGGCCAGCCGAAGCGTCTCTACTAAACTCTCTCGAGCCACACCCGCCAGAAGCACCTTCTCAGCAGCGGCCGCTTCGCGCGCTACCCGCAGTACCGTGCGCGACTCTTCATCGCCCAGCATCACCGCCTCGCCTGTCGAACCCAGCAGAACCAGCCCTGCCACCAGGGTTCGTGAATAGCGATCGACATTGTGCTCGAGCTTCTTCAGGTACAGGCGTCCATCTGGATAGAAGGGAGTCGTGACGGCGGGGAAGATTCCTTCAAGCAGCATACGTTGATTGTAAGTTGGCGTTCGAAATCCTCAAAGAGACGCTTGAGTCAAGAAAATCGCGTTCAGGATCAGAAAACCGGGCAAAGATAGCCTCTGCACCCCAGTCTACATTTGCATTGGTCGCGTAAACTTCGGTGGATGTCGCACTTTGCCTTGGCAAGACAATCTCTAACCGGTTGGCAGGCGCAATCTACTGTCGCGTTTCAAGATGCGTTTGCGAAACTGGAGGCTACCATACCTGAGCGCCCATCGAAACGGGCCGACTTCCCGAACAAAGTTCCAGTTAATCATTCCTTTTCCTTTGGATTGAGATTAAATGTATTCAAGCGTGGGTTGGCTCGTGCTGGGTAATACAAGCTATGGTATCAATGAGACTGGCGTGTCTTTGGTCAGAGGACGAGAGTTGATCTAGTGGAACTCTGACTGTTGTTCTTAAGGCGCGGTTTCACGGGGAAATGGAGCCGTCTGCGCTTGAATCACGTCGACTGCCTGCGCGCGAATCGCGTCGTAATCTGGTGGGCCGGAAAACATGCGGTAGTCCATGTGCAGGTCCTGGTCTTCGCCCACAAGCTGGAACTGCCGCTTTCCCGCGGCCGCTTCGTCAGGATGCGCCTTGGCCCATGAGCTCTCATCGAAATCGTTGCTTTCGACGTCAATCTGCCACACCCGTTTACCCTCCGCGTTGCGGATCAAAAAGCGGTAGTAGATGTGAAATTTCTCCACCGGTTGAAAGTATTCGATCGCCTCGATCCGGTACTGCTTCACCGGAAACATCTCCAGTAGAAAGCCCTTCGTCTGCATCGCATCGGGCGCGTGCGGATCGTCGTGAAGCTTGCGCAGAGTCTCACGCTCCTGGTCTCGCTGCTCCTTTTTGCCTGCGGCGGCATATGCGGCAACGAGGGTTGTGTGGACCTTCCAGTTATTTGGATCGATCTCTCGCGACTTCTCCGCATACTTCACCGCCAGGTTGCCTTTGTACAAACTCACAGCCGCAGTCGCAGCAAGCAGGTTGGCCACCGCGTCATTGGGATTAGCCTGCAAGGCTTGTTCAAAAAGATCGAGCGCTTGTTGTGGCTGATTTGCCTTGAGCGCCGCAAGCCCCTTCTCGGTCGTGGAGGCGGCTGTTGTTTGCGCCTCTGCTGTAGGGGGGGCCTGGCCCAGCGCAACAGAACAAAACGGCATCGACATCGCAAGAAACAATGCCGTCAGATGCCTGTTCCGGATAGATTTCCTTTTCATCCGAGGCTCACACTAACACAGGAGGCGCCTCATAAGCCTCAAGAAGATCTAGCGATGCTGGCCGCTATGCTCGGGGTTGGATCCCGGTTCGGGGAAATCTGAATCCGCGCCATCTAACCACTCATTTGTGTTGCGGTGCGGAAGCTGATCGGCAAGGTTGCTGTGAAAGTTGGTGCTCTCAGGCATGTCGTTAGGGGATTGGCTCTCCACAGCGCCTTTGAGGGCGTCGCCATCGGGATGCGCGGCAAGTTTCGTTGTCATGTCTGTTCCCCAAAGTGTCTGTGCCCTTGGATGGATGAAGGTACTGTGCTGTTGAACTGGCTGCCGGATTGGCCCCGTGGTTGTTTGCCTCTATTCCTTGTAGGCTGACGGTTTGGCGGGAGTGATGCGCACTCCCATCCCGTTGAGTTTACTGCGACCCTGCGTGGCTTCAGGCGTGTCTGGATAACGCTGGATCAGATTCCGCAGATCGCTGATGCCGGCCTCGCGCTGATTCGAATCGATTTCAGCCTGACCCTTGCGCAACTGGGCGGCCGGAGCTTTGGGGCTGCCCGCGAACTGCTCCAGCACCGCGTCATAGTACTTGATGGCCGTCGGATAGTCCCCCCTCCGGTACGCGATCTCTCCCAGATAGAACTGCGCGTTCCCAGCCAGATCGTCTTGCGGATAATACTTCACCACATCGCTGAACTCGCCGACGGCCACGTCATACCGGGCGCTCGTGTAGTCGCGCAGTCCGCTCTGGTAAATCTGATCGACAGGTGGTGCCTGCGGTTGCGCGGGAGCTTGCGGAGCCGGTTGCTGGCCGGGCGGAGTTGCGGCTGCCTGTGCCCCGGGCTGCTGCGTGTTCACGTTCTGCAGCTGCGACTGGATATCCTGCAATGCCTTGTCCATCTTCGCAATGCGCGACTTCAATTCGTCGACCGAGTCGTGCACTCCCTGAACCTGGCCTGCGACCTGGTCGATCTTGCCGCCCGACTCATTCTGTGTTTGGAGTTGCTGCTGCAGGTTATTCACCGTCTGGGACATGCGGTTGACATTGTCCGCGGTTTGCTCGACGAGGTGTTGTAGCACGCCCATGCGCTCATCGTTCGACTGCTGCAGGTGTTGCAGCATGTCCTGGAGCTGTTGGACCTGGGTCTGCAGCTGGATCATCTCCTTGGAGACGGCGTGGGCCGGCCTTGCGGAAGCGACGAGCAGCAGTACAACGGCAGCCGAAACAGGGATCAGATTCTTCCGCATAATTTCAGTCTCTATAAAGCGCCTGACCGGCGCTCCGGTTTAGGGCCCTGGTTCAATGAGAAAAGGCGGCGCGGCTCTGATTACTGCCAAGGATCGCGCGCCGCCAATCTTAGTTTACTTGTCCATCGAGAACTGCGCGCGGCGGTTTAGCTGCCAGCAACTCTCGTCGTGTTCGGTGCAGAATTGCTTCTCCTTGCCGTAGCTGACCGTGCGCAGACGATCAGGGCTCACTCCAGCGGTTACTAACCCCTGTTTGGCTGCATTAGCGCGATTTTCGCCGAGCGCCAGGTTGTATTCCGTCGAACCGCGCTCGTCGCAATAGCCGCCGATGACGACTTTCAGCGTCGGATGCTGGTTGAGGAAATTCGCGTCCGAAGAAATAGTCGACTGTGCGTCTGCGCGAATGTCATAGCTGTCGTAATCGAAGAAAACGTCCTTCACATTCTGATGGAACGTGGAGTCGGTCACATCCGATTCCGACAGGTTGCTCACCGGAGCCGGAGCGGCGTTGACCGTCACCCGCGCCGTTGCATCCGTCGATCCACCGCTGCCTTTGGCAACCAGGTGATAGTTGGTCGATTCGGTCGGCTGGACGGTTCGCGTCCCTGCGCTCGGCACCGCGCCGATGCCGTCAATGGAAACATCGCTCGCATCCGTGGTGCGCCAGGAGAGGATCACGGTTCCGCCCGCATTGATAACGCCGGGTGTTGCCGTAATGGTTGCCGTCGGTGCCGGACCGTTATTGGTGATCGGCGGCGGTGGTGGAGGCGGCGCGGCCTTCTTGCTGCATCCGGCGACAACAAACAGAGCTGCCATGCCGGCTGCGAGAGTCAACGATCTGCGATGCAACAATCCACGAGAAACAATTTGCACGGTCTCCTCCTTGGGAGTTATTTTTTTTGGCCGCTCGCGGGCCATTTGTGATTTCACCAAAGCAGAGCAGAAGAAGAATTTTCGCCTCCCGTCCATCGTAAACCCTTATTTCCAGCTCCAGTTAGGCATGGCGTTCCATCCCTCATGCGTGAGCTGTTGCTGCCCGGTGCCGTCAGCCAGCATCGACCAGATTTCCGTTCGGCCATCCTGTGCGCGCTGGAAAACTATGTGCCTTCCATCGGGTGACCACGAGGGAAAATCATTCGCGCCGGCCTCGTGTGTCAGTTGTATCCACCGTTTGCTCGCGATGTCCATGATGTAGATATCCTGACCGCCGGGTGCGCCCGGACCATACTTGCGATCCCACGCGAAGGCCAGAAATTGCCCATTCGGAGACCATGACGGCGAGGTCGCATAGCCGCCGTCGGTCATGCGCTGCACGTTCGCGCCATCCGAATCCATGATGTAAATCTGCGGCAGGCCCGACCTCCCACTTACCCACGCAATTTGTGAGTTCGACTTCGGATTCCACACCGGCGAGACATCCGGTCCGCGAAACGCCGTCACGCGGTGCAGCCCGCCTCCGCTGGCATCAGTGGTATAGATTTCGTTATCCCCGGTCTCGCTCGAAGAGAACGCGAGCTTGCCGCCGTCGCTGGTCCACGCCGGCGAAAGCGTCGTTCCTCTCGGCGATGTGAAGTTGACCAGGCGTCCCAGCTCGAGCGAATACATGCGAATGGACCAACCGTCCTTGCCCAGCGACGAGAAGGCGACGCGAGAGTTGTCCGGCGAGACGCGTGGGGAAATGGAAATCGAACCCAGATGCGTAACCGCGTGCTGGTCTTGCCCGTCATAGTCCATCGCCCAGATTTCCTTGTTGCCGGTGCGATTTGAGACGAAGTAGATCCTTGTCTCGCAGATGCCGTTGAGGCCGCCGCCAAGACGCAGGATGATTTCGTCCGCGAAGTGGTGTGCAATCCGGCGCGTGTTTTCTTCCGAGGCCGCATCGGCATACTGCTTGCCCAGAATCTGGGGTGTCTGCGTGTTTTTTGTGTCGAACAGAAAGCCCTGCACGGTTACACGACCGTCGCCGACTGAAAGCGATCCGAAAGCCACCATCTCAGCGCTCGACGGAGCCGTTGCCCACGCCGAAAGATTGATCTCCTGCGGTCCTCCCGGAGTCTGCGGTGGCGCCATGCTCTTCGAAACCATATCGAAGACGCCCGCGTTCTTCAGGTCGTTGAAGAGGGTCGTATCGAAGACGGTCTTGAGCGGTGTGGTTTGAGAATCTGTCGATCCAGCTTTGAAATTGGCCGCTGCGAGACGAACCTTTTGCACGCCTAGATTCGTGCCGGTCCGAACCCAGTCCTGCGCATAAAGCGTCGAAGGAACAGACAGGATAAGTAGGTTGATGCCAATGGAAATTTTGAGGAAGGCGGACAGCTTTAAGCACTTACCGTTCATCAGGCCTCTGTTCTTGCGTGTTGTCTTTGACGAAAAACGGGGACGAAAACGGGACTGATTCGAGATCAACGAATTCTCTCATCGCGACGGCTGATCGTTGGTAAAAGTGTACTCCACGGACACATTCGATCCGGAATATCCCGGCGGCAATGGGCCAAAGGTTTCTACGCGCTGTACGGCGCGTACAGCGGAGGTATCAAGTGTTGGCGAGCCACTTGATTGCGACAAGCGAATATTGTTGACGGTGCCGTCGCGGGCAATGACGAAAATCACTTTTGCTTCTCGTCCATATGGAGTTCGCGGATCGATTTCCTGCCGATACCAGGCCTGGCTCACCTTGTTTGTGATGATCGCAACGTAATATGGAAACCTCGAACCAAAATCTCCTCCATTCACGTTGACGGGATTGTTCTGCCCAGGGTTGCCTGCCAGGGAATGCGGAATCTGGGTCGCCGGAGCTTCACCGTAATGCGCGCGGTTCTGCAAAGGCTGCGGCTGCGCGTGTTTGGGCGAAGGTTGTTCCTGCTTCTTCTCCGGAACCTTCTTTTCCTTCGGAGGTTGTTTCACGGGAATGGGGATTGCGTTGGGCTGCGGTAGTGGCACGACCTTGGGTTGCGGCGGCGCGGGAGCAGGCGAAGGCTGCTCGGTGGCCAGCACGTTGGGAGTGGGCGGCGTTTCCTGCGGCAATGGAATCGTTGGCGCTGAGCTCACGATCGTCGCCTGGATTGCCCCCGGAGCTTTGTCGCTGCCCCACGTTGCCCCGTGAAGGTGGCCGGCGAAGTATGCAGCGAATGCAACCGTCGCGATTACGAGTACATGCAGAAGCAGCGATCCCGCCATCGGCGCGCCGAACGCTTCACGTTCGAGCTGGAGTGTCTCCCTCGCCGCCATGCTCTTTCTCCGGCTACTTCGCGGCCCCGGAGCCTTTGGAGGCCCCGTTCTGAATCGGCTGCGTCACAATGCTGATGTTGGTGATGCCGGCCTGTTTCACCGCATCCATGACCGATGCGAATGCGCCAAAAGGCACGCGCTCATCCGCCTCCAGATAGATCACCTGGTGCGCCGGATCCACGCCCGGTTTCGCCAGTCGCGACGGCAGGTCGGCGAGATTCACCGGCTTATCGCCGAGAAAAACCTCCTGATCGCGGTTGATGGTCACCACCACGCGCTGTTCGGTGAGTTCCTTGACCGTCTTGGTCTTGGGGACCGCAACCTCGATACCCGACTGCAGAACGGGCGCCGTCAGCATGAAGATCACCAGCAGCACCAGCACAACATCTACCAGCGGAGTGATGTTAATCTCCGCCAGCGCGGTCTGCGTATGGCCGTTCCTATTTGTGAAGGCCACGTGCGGCCTCCCGTTCAACGGGGTCCTGATTGGGCATCAGCGCGACCTCTTCCATGCTGTTCAGCAATTCGCGCGCAAAATCGTCCATGCGCGAAGCAAAGCTGCGCAAGCGCCCCGTGAACTGGTTGTAGGCAACCACCGCCGGAATAGCGACAAGCAGCCCAGCAGCCGTCGTGATCAAAGCCTCCGAAACGCCGGGCGCCACCGCTCGAAGCGTCGCTGCCCCTGCAGTGCCCAGTCCATGAAAGGCATCGACAATGCCCATGATGGTTCCGAAGAGGCCTACAAACGGAGATATGGCCCCGATGGTCGCTAGCCACGTCAGGCGGTTTTCCATCGTGGTCAGCGATTCGCTCGCTGCGGTCTGCGCCGCCCGCTCTAGCGCCGTGATGTTGCGCGGAGGACCATATCCGCCCGTCTGGCGGCGATAGGTCTCATAGACTTCGTCGAACACATTCACCAGCGGGCTCGGCTTGAACTGCTCGCTGACCGTAGCGATCTCCTGCAGCCGGCTGGCTTTACGGAAAGCCCGCAGAAACCGCTTGCTCTGTGTGTCGGCGCGGCGAAAACTGCCCCACTTGCCTAGAATAATCGCCCACGACCAGAGGCTGGCGATCAGCAATATGGCGAGCACGCCAATCGCAATTGGCCCGCTGTTTTGGAGCATCTCCACGATGGCGCTGCCGTTATTGGTCGCCGGAGCCGTGGCGCCATCGGCGTCGGTCTGCAGGAGAAAAAGAGATACAGTAAGAAAAAGATGTGTCATCACGCCTTGATTCCACGTTATCAGACTGCAAAGCGCCAAACCAAGATGCCCGCGCTGTGGAATTGAGATGGTTACGTCGGACAGAAGACACTGTGCCGATATCGCAAATAACCCTGTGTAAGTTACGAAAAGCGCGAGGCGAGGATGCCTGAGCGCCCCGTCCCCTGATATGCTGCGCGAAGACTCCTTCAAGAGAACCCCATGCTGCTCGAACTCCGGGCTGAAAATTACGCTGTTATCGATCACGCGATCGCCGTCTTCGGTCCTGGCCTTAATCTGCTGACCGGCGAAACCGGCGCGGGTAAGTCGATCCTTGTCGACGCGCTCGCCTTGCTCATGGGCAGCAAAGCTTCCTCCGACATGGTGCGCCACGGAGCCGACAAGGCCGTTGTGGCCTGCGTCTTTGAGAGCACCCCTGCCGCCGAGGTTACGCTCGAAGCCAACGGCATCGACGCCGATGGTACCGAGATCATCCTGCGCCGCGAAATTTTGGAGAACGGCAAGGGGCGCGTCTACGTGAATAACCAGCCTGCGACGGTCGCTGTGCTGCGCCAACTCGCTCCCGAACTCGCTCTCGTCCATGCGCAGAGCGAAACGCTGGGCTCCTTCGATCAGGCCCAGCAGCGCAGTCTCCTTGATCGTTTCGCAGGTGTCTCGACCGATGCGGTCGCCGCAGCCTACGCCCGCTGGCGCGAGATTCAATCGAAACTTGCCGACCTCGAAAACGACGAGCAGGACAAGCTGCGTATGATCGACCTCTGGCTCTTCCAGAGCCGCGAAATCGAAACCGCCCAGCCACAGACTGACGAAGACACAGCGCTCGAAACCGAGCGCCGCGTGCTGATGAACGCGGAGAAGCTTTACGGTGCCTCTATGAGCGCCTACGACCTGCTTTATGACGGCAGCAGCTCCGCCGAATCCAGCCTGCGCGGTGCGTTGAAGCAGATCGAAGAACTGGCCCGTTACGACGCCAAGTTCCAGGAGGCCGCGGCGCAGCTGGCTTCCACCCTCGCGGTCGTCGAGGATGTCGGCGCAACTGTACGCGACTACGCCGAGGGCATCCAGGCTTCTCCTCAGCGTTTGGCAGAAATCGAAGACCGCCTCGCCGCCCTTGACCGTCTCAAACGAAAATACGGAGCCGCCCTCGGCGACGTGCTCGCCTTTGGAGAAGATGTAGCCCGCAAGCTCGCCGAGGTCGAGAACCGCGACGAGATCGTCAAGAACCTACGCGCCGATCTCGCGAAGGCCGCTCAGGATTATCGCGAAGCCGCGCAATCGCTCCACACCGACCGCGCAGCCGCTGCAAAAAAGTTAGAGAAGTCGGCGGAGACCCAGATCAACGACTTGGCCATGAAGGCGCGATTCGCCATCACGATCATTGCGAACGAAGATCCCCCCAGCTGGGTCCCGCACGGGTGGGACACCGTCGAATGCCGTATCGCCACCAACGCCGGAGAGCCGCTGAAGCCGCTCGACGAAATCGCTTCCGGCGGCGAAATGTCGCGCGTCATGCTTGCTCTGAAAGTCAGCGTTGAAGACGGCGCGTCCCACGGCAAAAAGAAAACTCAGGTCCCGCGCACCCTCGTCTTCGACGAAATAGACATCGGCATCGGAGGCCGCGCCGCCGAAGCCGTAGGCCAGAAGCTCAAGGCGCTCTCAAGAGCCCAGCAGGTCCTCTGTGTCACCCACCTCCCGCAGATCGCCGCCTTCGCCGATCAGCATTTTCTTATTGAAAAGCGGGAAAAGCAGTGCCGCACCAAAACATCCGTCCGGCTCCTGAACGACAAAGAACGCACCGAAGAGATCGCTCGCATGCTCAGTGGCGCCAAGCTCACCGAAACCTCGATCCGGCACGCCGAAGAGATGCTCAAAACCGCAAATAATTAACTGCGATCAATGCCATCAGTGCTGTCATTGATTGCATGGCAAGCATCACCATCCGCAAACTCGATGTCGGCGTGAAAGTCAAGTTGCGCATCCGCGCCGCAGAGCACGGCCATTCCATGGAAGAGGAAGCGCCACGCTTGCCACGCGCAACACAAAAGACTTTGAGCACTGCGGCATCAGGGTCATCAATCCCTGGCTGGCGCGTTAAACCCTCATCTGACAATACCGTTCCAAACGCGCCTCCCCCCTCGCAGTTTTTGCTACACTTCCCCCCAATGCCCGCCCGCAAG
>Ga0207021_1089_pt1 | contig 23155 bp, 20 predicted proteins | sample Alteio_BWMinCont_49_FD_153496 | JGI IMG/M metagenome (GOLD analysis project Ga0207021, IMG submission 153496) | Enriched cells from forest soil in Barre Woods Harvard Forest LTER site, Petersham, Massachusetts, United States -... | ecosystem: Environmental > Terrestrial > Soil > Temperate forest >... | reverse complement strand
CCCTCAGACGCATCGCGGCGGCCCGCAGCGATACCGATGCCGCGCGTCGCATGCAACAAGCCAAAGCAAAACTCTTTCCACGCTTACGGCTCAGCGCATAGAACAGAGGACGGGAGAGAGGAGGGAGGAAATGCCGGTCTATGGAAAAGCCTGCGGCTTTCCCACAGACCTTGGAAATCGAAACAACCGATTTCCACATTCCCTCCGCCCGGCTACGATCGCTAATATAGACATTCAAAAACCAAAAGGAGCCTTCCCCAGCCTGCCTACCGTCCTCCTTCAGGCTCATCCTTCGATTGGAAAAAACTTCTTCCACCAAAACCTCGCGTCAGGCGAATCATCGAGCCCAGGTTTCCCGTCAGCGTTGCTCGTGGTCGTCGACAAGCTCCATGAAACAACATGGAAATTCATGCGTCACCTGTCGCAAGTGACAGTGTTCGCCAACTACTGCTTGTAGTGAAGTAGCAACAGGACGAAGAGTCCCTTGATCGAGCGTCGGAAGGAACGCGCTTTTTTCTTGGGGAGATGAAACGGGCAGCGAATGCAAGGAGGCGGCGATGAAAAAGAGATTTCTACTATATGTCATTGTGCTGTTTGGTTGTGTGGCGTGGGGCCAGGACGTTCCTAAGGTGGAAGTGCCGGTTGGCTTTTCATTTGTCAACGTTCATCCCAACCTGGCTCCCATTACGAGTTTCAATGTATTCGGCGGAGGCGGCGAGTTTGACGTCAACTTCGGAAATTATTTCGGCGTCAAGGCCGACTTTATGGGGTACACGCAAGGCAGCGGGCTGAAGAACCAGCTTGATAACAAGCTGGGCTACACCGGCTCGGTGAACGGAAATGTTTTCACCTACGTGTTTGGTCCCCAGATCAAGAAGCACACTGGAAAGGTCCAGCCCTTCGGCGAGGTGCTGGTGGGTGCCGCGCATACCAACGCATACGCCAACATCGCGAATGCCGAAGGCGAAACTGCATCCGGTTCCGGGAATAACAACGGCTTCGCGCTGGTAGCCGGCGGAGGCATCGATTTCAAAGTCAACCAGGTTATTTCGTTCCGGCCCGTCCAGGTGGATTATCTGCTGACTCGCTTCTCGGCCAACCACGTGGCGAACTATACCGCCAACCAGAATAACTTCCGCTATTTCGCCGGAATCGTCTTCACGTTCGGCGGCGCTCCTCCAGTGCCGCCGACGGCGAGCTGCTCTGTTTCTCCGACCCAGGTCATGCCCGGAGATCCGGTATCGGCCACGGTCGCAACGCAGAACTTCAATCCTAAACATCCACTCACTTATGCCTGGACAAGCACAGGCGGCCGGGTATCGGGCACGACCGAAACGGCAAACATAACCACGACCGGCGTGGCGCCTGGAAACTACACGGTTTCGGTGACGGCCACCGACGAGAAAGAGAAGAGGAACAACACGGCAAACTGCAGCGCCAGCTTTACGATCAAGCTACCGCCTCCTCCGACAGCGAGCTGCGTTATCAATCCAAACAGCTTGAAGTCCGGTGACATGGCGACACTGTCAGTGGTTGCGCAAAGTCCCGATGGGGGTCAGTTGACCTACGCCTATGCGACCACTGCCGGACGCATCAGCGGGACGGGCAGCAGTGCGACCCTGGACACGACAGGGGCCGGCCCGGGAAGTTCCATCACCGCAACAGCGACGGTGACCAACGCTTACAACGAAACCGGCACCTGCGAAGCTGCGGTTAACGTTGCTCCTCTGCCTCCGCCCGTGGCTGTGGAGGAAACAACCAAGGTAGGAGAGTGCAGTTTCAATAACTCGAACAAGCCCGGCCGCGTTGACAACGAGTGCAAGGCGACTCTTGACCAGGTGGCCCTACTCATTCAAAAAGAGCCGAACGATAGTTATGTGATCGTCGGTTATGCGGAGGACGAGGAAACGGAGAAGATGACGCAGCTGGCCGGCCAGCGAGCGGTGAACGTGAAATATTACCTCACCCAGGGCGAAGGCGGCCAGCAGATCAATCCTTCTCTTCTGCAGGTGAAGGCCGGGGCTGAAAAGACCAAGGCGATCAGGATATACCGAGTACCGAATGGCGCTGCCTTTACGGAGCAGACCACAACCGTGGACGAGACGCAGGTGCAAGCGCAGTCTCGTAATGCTCCAGCAAAGAAGCACCACAAGAAAGCAGCCTCTGACAGCACGGCGCCTGCTAACCAGCAGTAGCCGGCTCCCGAGGCTCTTACCAGGTCAACGCCACTACCTGTTCCTGCGAAGTCTTTGCAACGGGCAGGTAGCGGCGGTGGCGCATGTATCAGACCCAACTTAATCGGCCCCCACGCGTCTTCGGGCGCGTGGGGCTTTTTCTTGGTGCGCCCGGCAGGGCGCACTCACTTGGAGGTGTAAGTCCTCGTGCGGCGAAGCATGAGTCCACGACCCTTGAACTGATACCGACGATTAACGGCAACAACCTTTCCAGGAGCGTAACCTGGACGGATTTCGTCGCCGGTGGCAGATTCAGCATGCCGCTCAGTTCGAAGGCGTCGGTCGACGTGTTCGGCGATGCCGGGGAGGGTGGCGCAACCCTGGACTATCAGTTCGGTGGCTTCGTGAATTATCAAGTGAAGCCGAAGCTGGTTTTACAGGGAGGCTGGAGATACCTCACCGCTCACTACGGCAACAACGGGACGGTATTCACGGAACGATTCAGGGTATCCTCATCGGCGCCACTTACAAATTCAAATAGGTGCCAGCGACTGATCGGCTGCGCTGCTGGCAATTTGGGCGGCCGCGGAACCTGCTGTACTTCCCAGAATCATTCCTACAAATTCCCCCCTTACTCCCGAAAATGTTAGGCGGGCACTGTCACTTGCGACAGTGGAAATGAACGGCTCTGCGCGGTAATTTCAGAGCGTCTCGCAACGCCAGATGTGTTTTGCGACTGAATTCAGGAGCCGAGCTATGGTTGCGCTGCACATTATCCGAGCAATGATTGTTCTGGCGCTAACTCTTCCGAGCGGGCGCACCTGGAGGACGATATGGAATCGATATTCACAGAACTGAAGAAGATTCTCGCGTATTTGCTGAGCTTTGTTCTGGTAGTCGTAACCATCCCTGATTGCGGTGCCTGGTCACAGAGCACGCAGCCGCAAACCCCGTCAGGCGGCAGTTCCTCACCCGACAATACGTCCTCTTCGTATACGGGGCAGGGCGCGCCGCTAACCACGGAAGAGCTGGATTCCCTCGTTTCTCCCATCGCTCTTTACCCTGATGCGCTGGTGGCTCAGATTCTGGGTGCGGCCACCTTTCCCGACCAGATCGCGGTAGCCAACTACTGGTTACAGCAGAACAAGAACCTAACGGGCAGCGCGTTAATGCAGGCTGTCGATAAGCAGTCCTGGGATCCCAGCGTAAAGGCGCTCACACAGTTCCCGACCGTGTTGAACAACATGGCACAGAATATCTCGTGGACATCGCAACTGGGAGATGCATATCACAATCAGCAGTCAGAAGTGATGGCAGCTGTTCAAGGGTTGCGCAAGCAGGCCCAGACTGCCGGCAATCTGAAAACCACGCCGCAACAAACCGTGACAACCGAAACACAAAGCGGACAGCAGGTCATCGTTATCCAGCCGTCAAACCCTCAGGTGGTTTACGTCCCGAGCTACAACCCAACTGTCGTTTACGGAACACCCTACACCGTTCCCGGATACAGTACAGCTGATCTGGTCGCGACGGGCCTGCTGTCGTTCGGAGCGGGAATTACAGTGGGCGCCATGATGAGTGGCGGCTGCTGCGGCTGGGGCTACAGCGCCTGGCATTGCAATTGGTACGGTGGTGGGGTGTATTACCACGGTGGAGCTTATTACGGGAATGCTGCCTGGCATGGCGGCTACTATGGCGGCTATAACAACAACTACGGCTACCACTCGAACTACAACAACGGATATCAGCATTACGGGAACAACAATTACAACCGCAATACCAACTACAGTCACAACACCAACGTGAGTGGAAACACTGTGAACGTCAATCACGGCGGCACCGGTGCCTCGAATTCATGGGACAAATCTGGATGGTCAAATTCTGACGCCGCCCGCGGCTGGGGATCGCAAGCCAGCGGCAGTCGTTCAAGTGCCTTCAGTGGTTATGGCGACCACTCCGGGTCGTCCTTTGGAGGCGGCGGTTGGGGAGATCGAAGCTCCAGTTCACGGGGCTGGGGAAGCATGGGCGGTGGCGGTGGCTGGGGCGGCGGGCACTTCGGCGGCGGTGGTGGCGGTTTCCGAGGCGGCGGGGGTTTCCGGAGATAGCTGCCATGAAGGTTACTGATTCATTATCTGCAGTGAATGTTGAAAGCGAAGCAAGGCTGGAACATCGGAGGATTGCAATGTCGCTGATTCAAGCTAGGACTGTCAAATCGAAGATTCTTGCCGTGCTCCTGTCTGTTACGGTCCTGACGGTCTCGTGCAGTAAACAGGAAAAGACTCAGGCAGCACAAAATACGTTTGCGTCTCCCGACGACGCCAGCAAAGCACTAGTGACGGCGGCGCAGTCAGGCAGCGGTGATGCGGTCTTGGCTGTCCTGGGGCCAGGATCGAAGGACGTGGTGAGCTCGGGAGATCCTGCGAAGGATAAGGCCGACCTCGCGGGGTTCGTCTCCGACTACGACACGATGCATCGCTGGCGCAAGTTGCCGAACGGAAGCCAGCTGCTGATCACCGGCACGGACAACAAGACCTTTCCTCTCCCGCTTACGAAGAACGACCCCGGCCAGTGGCATTTTGACGTGCAGGCGGGAAAAGAAGAGATTCTGGCACGGCAGATCGGTAAAGACGAATTAGCGGCGATGGATATCTGTTGGGAGATTGCCGATGCTCAACAGCAATATTTCTCCCAACGTCATGATGGCGCGAAGCAATACGCAGAAGTTCATCAGCGATGAAGGCAAGCAGAATGGATTGTACTGGCCGCAAGTTAGTGGTCAACCGAAGAGCCCGCTGGGACCACTCATTGCCTTTGCCACCGCGGAAGGGATTAAGGTTCAGCCCAACCAGCATCAGCCCTTTTACGGCTACTACTTTGCGATGTTAGATAAGCAGGGATCGGATGCGAAGGGTGGTGCGAAGAGTTACGTCGTTAATGGGAAGATGATCGGCGGGTTCGGAGTCGTTGCCTATCCTGCGCAGTATCGCGACTCCGGAGTCATGACCTTCATCATCGATCAGAACGGCACGGTCCTTCAGAAGGATCTCGGGAAGACCACGGAAGAAGTTGCGTCCGCGATGACGGAATTCAACCCTGATAAGAGCTGGAAACCTGTTGAGCAGTGAGGGCGCACTTCGCAGCTGCGTCAGTGGGTACAGACGTTCTCAGAAAGTGCCAAACGCGTCCGGATCTAACAGGATCTTTGGCGAGGACGTCTCGAGCAGGAAGAATTCTCGAGAATCCTGGATCGTCCCAGCATCGGGGAACCTTTAGGAGGAACCGCTGATCGCGCATAACAGCGCGGACGAAGCCTTACAGGGCACATGAGAACCCGGCTACGGCGCTCGTTTGGGAGCCGCGGTCAGCCGTGTCCCCGCAAACAGGGGGGCGGTAGCCCTCTCTGGCTTCATATTGGCGACTTGGCGACGGGTGTGGCGCGGTATGGGCTCAAAGTGCCGCCAACCCGCACGCCCGCGTCGACGGGCCCAAGTTATCGCTGTCTAAGCCCCTCGGCGGTCCAAGAGGTCGCCGTGCCGTATTCCGACGTCGTGGCCGCCGCAAGAATCAGCTCTGGGATCACTTCTGCAGGCCTCACTCCCGTGCTTCGGCCGACGACCCGGACAAGCCTCAACGATCTGCAGCAAGGACCTGTCGTGATGATCGGCATTGACAACGACTGGACGCTTCGTCTGACTGGTAGTCTTCCGTTTCAATTTGTCAAGGCAGGCGAGAATGGCGCCTACGAAATTCTCGACGCCAGGAGCGCAACGGCACCGACGTATTCCATTGGAAGGGATTTTTCGGCTTTGTCGGCAATTTCCGCATAATAGCGTTGCCGGTAGTACAGCCGCAGATCCTTTTCATCCACCCGCACTTCGATCTTGCGGAATTTGCCATCCCAATGCTCCTTGGTGGGTTTGTAGGACAGGCTGTAGTAGTTCGATCCATCATTGAATGACTCCACCATGGAGCCGCTTATATCGTTCGTATTGAAATAGGCGCGGCCGCCGGTGATGGACGCCATGGTCTCCATGGCGCCCTGTATCTGTCCATTCGTCAGTGCGAAGCTGCCCAGTCCTTGGGTTACCGTCTGAACCTCATTTGCAGCAGTCCCGCTTCCAGTTCTGGCCCCGGTATACAGTCCGTTGTCTACCACCCCGCGCACATCGATGGGATATACAACGATGTTGCTGGATTGAAGAAGAAACACCGGATCGCGGATGGGCGTCATGTAGCCCCGAGGGTCAGGGCCCGCAATACGCGCACTCATACCATTTGTGTTCGCCAGGTTTGGATTCGGATTCGGGAGGATATCGATGGGAAACGATCCCGCCAGCCAGACCAGATTCTTTCGGCCCGGCAGACTCCGAGATAAAGTCCCAGTTTCACCAGAGCCCAAAGTGTCATCGAGACAACCAGCTCGTTCCTCAGCAGATCCGCGTTCGCATTCTGAGCCGCCCATGCCGGCTGTCAGGTCGGGCGCGCTCAGTGCCTGGCTCATATCGGCATCCTCATAGAACGGACCCATCTGAGGATCAGCTTTACTGCTCTTGAGCATTTCGATCAGCTTGGCGGTGTCCTCGTTGAAGCCCTGCAGCATCGTCAGCTTCGACCCGAGCCGGAATACTGCAACCCGCGATCCGGCTGGCAGACTCTGCGCAAGCTTCAACAGTTGGAAGTGAGCAAAGCCTGATCGGACATGGCGGTGTTCAGCGAATCGAGCAGAATTACAAAGAGTGGACTGCCCGGTGAACTCAGGCACTGATTGGTATAGGTGTCGGGCGGTAACGAAGCGGTGATAACCGCCGGACTCGCAGCCACCCCCCGATGCTCTTCGAAGGAGCCGATCTGCTGCTCGCTGCCTCCCTCGAAAACATGAAAGTCATTTACGGTAAACCCGTGGATGGGTATGCCGTGTTTATCTGTCACGTCCACGTCGACCAACACCAGCGGGCTGGTCTCGTGGAGGGTGACAGGTTGATGCAAGCTCGGCGCCATTGGCTGCTGAACATGAGATTGAGCCGCAGCCAGCGTTGACGCAAGCAACACGCAGATGGAGGTAAGTGCCGGGAAAACAGCTCGACTCAAGGTTCAGCCCCTTTTACCAAGCAATTATGAACCAGGAAAGAACCAGAAGCGATCCGCAAATGGAAGGTGAGCAAACGACTCACTCCAGGCGATTTGTCCGGGGGTAGAAGCGGGCAGAATTTGCCACCCACTGTCCGAAGTCACTTGTATGAGTTGGGTGGCTGGCTCGAAAGAAAGCGCGCCGCCTTCCCATTCACTACCGCCGCTTCAATCTGTCGCAGACAGATTCACCACCTGTTCAGGCTGATGCTTTTCTTCCTCGTGCCATATGCTCTCTTTGCCCAGTCTCTCGCTCACTCCCTGGTATAAATCAGGCCGGACTCCAAAGTGGTTAGCGTGGCTGACAAGAAGCGTATCTGTCGGGACTTCACGGTTTGCTGTGAATGGCGCGCGCTTTGGAGACGAAGACGAGCAGGGGAGCGGCGACGACGGCGACCTTGGCGTAGCGTTCGATCAGTTCGCGCCGGCTGGGTACCTGCGGTTCATTGGCTTCATCTGGAGAATTCGTGGCCTGGTGCTGCTCGTTGTCTGGTGACATCCCTTCGGGTGGCTCATTCATGGCGCTGATTCACGCCTCCTTTGTGGTTCAGTTTTGGGGAAGAATTTTCATTGAACAGCATACCGCCAACGCAGTTACGGTGTCGTATTGGGCGAAGTGCTCGAGCCGTACTTGCTCGCGCCGTCCGGCGTATAGCTGCCGTTGTACGAGTTGGTGGGCGACAACGAGAGTCCGCTGAAGGACACAGCGATTTGCGTGCCGTCAAACATTACTCCCGTATTGTTGCTGAAGCAGTTGGAGACCACGACATCCGGGGTGCCATCCAGGTTGATATCGCCCACCGCCGCCGAGTAAGGATTATTCCCCACCTTGAAGGGCCCGACCAGCGCGTATGGAGCCGAGGTGCTTCCTAGCAGCAGATCGACCGTGCTATCGGTGTAATTGGACACCGCCAGGTCCGGTGTACCATCTCCATTGAAATCAGCAAAGCTCACGTCGTCCGGGCCCTTGCCGACAGGAACGATGGTTTGCGTGCCGAACGCACCGCTTCCGTTGCTCTGCATCACGCTTATGGTGTTGTCCTTGTAGTTTGCGACGGCCAGTTTCAGGCTACTTCCACTGCCGTTGATGGCAAGTGCCTGCGGGCCGGAATGCGCGCCACTGCCTACGCTGATCGTGCTGGGCGTGAAGCCGCCGCTCTGATTGTTCAGCAGGGTGGTGACCGTTCCGTCGGAGAAGTTGGCGACGGCCAGATCGGAATAGCCGTCACCGTTGAAATCACCGGAGCGAATCGCCTCAGGCGCGTGTCCCACGTTGATCGGCGAGCCGACAGTTAGAGTGCCGCTCCCATTACCGGTAAGAATGCTGACCGTGTTGTCTCCGTAGTTGGCGACTGCCACATCGAGATCACCGCTGGCGCCGTTGAAATGGCCTGTGGTGAGCGATGTGGGTGTATTGGCCGATGAACCAACGGTGTAAAACGTGGGAACCCCGAAGCCCCCACTTCCATTGCCCAGCAGCACGGCGATCTGATTCAGATTGAAGCTGCCTACGATCAGATCCATTGTGCCGTTGCCGCGCAGGCTGACCGCATGAACCTCAGCCGGACCGAAACCCGTCGCGATATGAATTGTAGTCGCCGTCTGGAAGGTGCCGTCGCCGTTGCCCAGTTGCACGCTGACCGAATCGGTGTTGTAGAGCGAAGTCATTAGATCCAGTTTCCCGTCGCCGTTGATGTCAGCCAGTTCGGTCCAGCAGGGAAGCGTGTTTGTCCCGGTGCTGGTCGTCGTCTGAGGAGTCAGAGCCGTGGTCGCGGTTGCCGTGTTGAGCGTCACCGGAGCAACGACCGGAGTGCTCGTGGTTACATCCGTGAAGGCAAGCTGGCCGCTGGGCGCGGTGAAACCAAAGCCGAAGACGTCGATTGTCGCGGCGGTTGTGGTCAGCGACGCGAATGTCGTTGACGACTTGCGAAGGTTCGTCAGGTTGAAGGTAGACGACAGGCTTCCCGCCGTCGCGGTAACAGTATACGAGCCCGTTTTGCTATTGGCGGTGAAAGTGCCCGCGTTGGCGACGCCGGAACTGCTTGTAGAGACCGTTATGGTGCCGGTGGAATTGGAGAATGTTCCACTCTGTCCGGCGCTCCCGGCGTTGGCGGTGAAAGTCACAGGGTAGGAGGGGATGAGCACCGAGTTGGCGTCCTCCACTGTCACGGACAGAGCGATGGGAAACGCGGTGCCAAAGGTGGTGGACTGAGTGCCGCCCGAGTTGATGGTCACGCTGGCCGGCACCTGCATCACGCTCACCGTGTCGGTGTTGCTGACCGCTGCCGTGGCCAGGCTTGTATGAGTCAGATCACCGCCGCCATACGCCTTCGCGATGTTGGCTACCGAGACCGGTGAAGCGGCCGGGACGTTTACGGTGAGAGTAATGACCGAATCAGCACCGCCGGCTATTCCCCCCGTCGTGGTGCAGGTGACTGTACCGGTGCCACTGCAGCTCCAGCCCGTTCCTGCAAAGGAAGCCAGCGTGTACCCCGTTGGCAGCGTATCCGAAACCGTGATGGTGCCATAGGTCATGCCGTTGGTTGCCGTGTTGGATACGGCGATGCTCCATTGGGCGGTCTGGCCCTGCGTGAAGTTCCCGGTATGGGTCTTCTGAACCGCCAGCACCGCGGCCGGCAAAATGGTCACCGAATCGGTATTGGAAGTTGTGCTGGTGGCGCCGCCGCCGCTCACTAAGACGGAATTGGGGACACTCGTGGTGGTGCTCGCGGTCGGGCTTACGTTCACGTCGATCGTCAACGGCGAGTAACTGCTGCTCTGGGCCACAGCGGAGTCGTTCTTGCAGGTCACCGTCTGTCCGGTTGCCGAGCAGCTCCAGCTCGTGCCCGAGGAGCTCGCGTAACTGAAGGCAGAGTTCAGCGTATCGGTGACGGTCAACGGATTGTTGCCGCCCGTTGGATCGCCCGTGGGTCCGGGCCCGTTGTTGGTGATGTTGACTGTGAACGGCACGCCTTGCTGGCCCTGCGTGAAAGTGGCAGTGTGCGACTTGCTCACCGTCACGGATGGCAGATTCTGGGTGAGGCCGACGCACCAGCCGCCCGTGAGGAAGCTCGCCTCGCCGCCTCCGGTGGGGCCGCCGTCATCCAGGTACAGACTCCAGGTTCCGTTTCCGTTATAGGTGCTGGAACTGGTGCCGCCAAAAACTCCTGCCTCGCTCGCGTTGCCCAGAATAGCGGTCCCCGCGGTTGCAGCTTTGTTGGTCGGCGTGAATGGGTTCGAAGGCAATGGCGGTCCCACTGGGGGGCTGGCGCAACTGCTTGCGTTGGGTGGGCATTGCGGGTAGGTAATGTTCGTGTTGTAACTGGACGGCTGGAAGGTGCCGGCGGAAGAGAGATTCCCGCTGCTGCCCTGCGCGATACGGTTTAACGCCGTATCGGAGAAAGTAAGGTTGAACGGTGATGGAGCATTGGAGACGTTGCTGCCCGTCAATGAGAAGAAGTCGAGGTTGTTGCCGCCCGGGCCTACCAGCAGGGAGAGGAGATCGCCCTGGTCTTTGGTGCTGAACCCGGTCAGCTGGACCATTACCGCATTCACCGTGCCCGGCAGGTTGGTCACGAAGATGTTCGAGGGGTAGGGCGAAGCTGCGCCCGCGTCGGCTCCCAGGCCCGGGGTCGTGATTGGACCAGAATTGCAGTACATGTACGGCCCTGCTCCCGATCCCGAAGCGGGTTTGGTGGTGGCGGTGTCAACTCGCTGGTTGTATTTCCCGGTGCTGATGCCGAACTCGGTTCCGGTATTCGTCCCACTATAGGTGGCGACAATCTGATGAGTGCCCTCAGTAAGCGTTGGGCTGAGCGTCGCCACGCCATTTGTAACCGTGGAGGAGCCAAGGCTGGTGCTGCCGTCGACAAAGGTGACCGTGCCCGCGTTCACCACATCTCCAGAGCTGTCGGTAACAGAAACGTTGGCGGTGAGGGTGACGCTGGCCGTGGTGCCGGAAGCAATGGAAGCCGGGTTCGGCGACCCGCTGACGGACGTCGCGGTGGGATGCGCGTTGGCCTGCATCGTGAAATTCAGGCACCAGGAACCGATCGTTCCGGCGGCGCCAGGTTCGACTATCCGGGTATCGAGATACAAGCTCCAGCTATTATTTGCTCCCTGCCCTCCAAACTCCGTCGTGAACGTGGCCGAGCCGGTGGGAGCGGCCGTGGAAAATGTCGCTGGAGCCGGAGATGGGAAGGTATCCGAATTGTCTGAGCCTACATCAATCCAATTGTCGGTTGCCAGACATGTTGTGCAGGCTGGGGCGGAGAACGGGGGGATTTGCGCCGTGCCGGCGTCCGACATCGTGAGGGTGCCGCTGGTGAAGGGGTTACCCGCCCAAGAGAGGAACTGGAACGCGTTGCCGGAACTCCCCGTGCCCGTTGTGTTTGAGCCCGGCGCCTGCAGCAGAAAGCCCAGGTTTGCCAGCTCCGCGCCGTTCTGCAAGCCGATGTTATTGAGGCTGACGGTAACGCTCTCGATGGTGCCCATGAGTTGCGTAAAACCGGTGCCCAGAGCCAGCAATGAGGGATAGGGTGTCCCACCGTTGTCGGTGTTAACCTTGACCGGACCGTTGCAGAAGGTGGCGCCGGACGGATTGTACGGATGATTCGTGGTTAGAACCGTTGCGGTCGAGGAAGTGCTCCCCAGGAAACCGGAAGGTGGGCTGAACACCGCCGAAATGGCGCGAGAGCCCTCCTCGGTACCGGGAAAAGTCACATTGTTTGCCTGGGCCACTCCCGAACCGTTGAGAGCGACAGCAGAGGCGAGAACAGTGCCGGTGCCGGGAGCCACACCGGTGCTGTCGTAGAAGGTGACGGTGCCCCCGCCCGGGTTCGGGCTGACGGTGGCAGTGAGCGTTACCGAGGTGGGTGTGGTGGCCTGGTGATTGACATTGCTACTCGTATAGACAAGCGAACTCGAGCCATTCGGAATGGGTTGAGAAATGGATGTCGTAGTCGCGGTGGAACTGGACCCGGTGAAGGAGATGGACCATGATCCGAGCGAGCCGGATGGGTTCGGGGGTGAAACCTGGTTGGCTATATACAGCGTCCAGGTCCCGTTCATGGCGCTGCCACTCGTACCAAAAGAGCTGAAGTTGAAGGTGCCGCTGCCGTCGGTGCTGGGGTTGGTTCCGGCAGAATTGTAGGAGGTCCCAGGGCCGGGCGAGTTAAAGGTGTCTTGGCCGGGAAACCAGTCGGTTGGCAGGTACGTACCCGAGAGCGCGCTGGGGCAGGTGCTGATTCCCAGCCCGGGCATCAAGCCGCTGGTGTTGCCAGGACCGTTCGCGCCGGTGTCGGCCAGCGTAAAAGTGCTGTTCCCTATCTGCTGCGATCCGGACCCGCAGAGACCCGATAGAAAGTCCAAAGCCGTCAAACCCGAGCCGCTGGGAGGCACAAGCACCATTGCAACGTTGTTTAGATTTGCGACGTTGAGGTTGGTCAGCGTCATTGAGATGGCGGTTATCGTTCCCGAAAGACCGGTGACGGTGGCTGTGGAACCTATCGAAGCCCCAACGGTGCTGCTTACGGTGATTCCGGCCGATGATGTGCATGTTGTCACGTTACCGCTAGTGGTGCACGAGGCTCGGGCTTGCACAGGCAGCAGAAGTGCGCCCATGGCGAGGACAAACGGGCTAAGCCTCAGCAGTGCTGAGCGCAGCGGCATCGCAGAAAGAGCGTGGGACGACATGGGTGCAACCTCGCGTTGTAAGGCCATTGGCGATTTTCAGCGAACGCCACTGGCAATTGATGGGACAACGGTTGAGCGCTCGTCGTTCGAGAGATGGAAAATTGGGCTTATCGCCTTCGCCGTTAGGGGAGAACATGGTAAACGTCGTCTCCCCACTTTCTTTGGAGTAAGCGAGATCAATCGATGAGCCGCAAAGTTCTGGACCCGAGAACCCCTACACTTATCGCGCCGCGCGCCTGCAAATGTCAATCAATTTTCGCTCTCGACTTAATAACTGTTTAAGTCGCAAGTTACGAAAGCATGAATTCAGCCGAGACTTACGGGAGAATACAATATTTCTTGCACGGCAAGGGCAACAGTGATATTAGTGGTTGGCTGTTTTCTTGTCCCCGCACCACCGCCAAAATCTGAAGGAGGGATCTCCGCATGAGCGCACCCTACGTTGGTGAGATACGTATCTTCGCGGGCAACTTTGCCCCGGCAGGCTGGATGTTCTGCCAGGGGCAGGTGCTCCCCATTTCCGAATACACCACCCTGTTCCAACTTATCGGAACCACTTACGGCGGCGACGGTCAAAGCACCTTCGGGCTGCCGGACCTGAGGGGCCGGCTTCCGATCCATATGGGATCGGGGTTCATTTTGGCGCAGAACGGCGGTGCTGAAACCATCACCCTGAACGCGGCTCAAACACCGGCCCACACCCACACAGTCACCGCGACAACGAATCCAAATACCGCTTCCCTCCCAGGCGGCAATTACCTGGCCTCAGGACCCGACATCTACGATCAGAACAAAGCCGGCACCGCCACTATGGCTGCTGCGATTAGTTCCGTCGGAGGAAGTCAGCCCCATAGCAATTTCCAGCCCTACCTGTGCGTGAACTTCATCCTCTCTCTTTACGGAATATTTCCCAGTCAGAGTTAGCCGGCGACAAGGAGAACAACACATGTCCATGCCATTTCTATGCGAGATCAGGGTTATGAGCTTTAATTTTGCACCCAGAGGTTGGGCTTTTTGCAACGGGCAACTCCTGCCCATCAATCAGAACACGCCCTTATTCTCGCTGATCGGAGCCACTTACGGAGGCGATGGACGGGTGAATTTCGCCTTACCGAATCTGCAGGGCCGCACCCCTATGCACATGGGCAACGGTTATGTTCTGGGGCAACCGGGCGGTGAGCAGAATCACACGCTCTCTCTCCCCGAGACTCCAGCTCACAACCACACGTGGGGCGCTACCAACACCGCCGCGAACGCGCCCAATCCAACTTCCAATCTGCTGGGCGGGGCGGCAGAATACAACAGCTCCGGGAGTAATCCCGGTTCCATGTACCTGGGTGTGCTATCAACCGTCGGAGGCAGCCAGCCGCATCCGAATATGCAGCCCTACCTCACGCTGAACTTCTGCATCGCGCTACAGGGAATATTCCCCAGTCAAAACTAGGCACCAGCCGCCAGGAGGACGTGACATGTCAGATCCGTTTGTAGCAGAGATAAGGATATTCCCGTTCAACTTCGCTCCCAAGGGGTGGGCCTTCTGCAACGGCCAGCTTCTGGCCATCTCCCAAAATACAGCGGTTTTCTCGCTGCTGGGGACCACCTATGGCGGAGACGGGAAAAGCAACTTTGCGCTTCCTAACCTCCAAGGAAATGCTCCGATGAATCCGGGCCAGGGCCCGGGCCTGTCCTTGCACGATCTTGGCGAAACCGGGGGCTCGGGTACGATAACGCTGCTCCAGTCCGAGATGCCGTCTCATACCCATAGCATCAACTGCATCGACGGCGCCAGAGTTGGGGGACAATCCGGCCTGCCGACCAACGCAATTCTTGTGAAGACAGGGGGTATCCCCACGAATGCCTACACAAGCGGCGCCACGCAGAATCAAACCATGGCTCAGGCCATGGTGTCAGTGGCGGGCGGGAATGTGCCGCACAATAACATGATGCCGTATCTCACGCTCAACTTCTGCATCGCGCTGCAGGGTGTTTTCCCGCCGCGGAGTTAGCAAACGTCTCTGGTCAGGGCCGGTTTCGCAAGCCGGCCCACCCCTCCTTTTGAGCCATGTCCACTCTTGTTGTTCGCCCCGCGTTGCCGCAGGATGAGGTATTTCTATACGACCTTTACTCGGCCGTCCGCGCGCCGGAGTTCGAACTCGCGCCCATCCCCGCGGCGCAGAAAGAACTACTCATCCGGATGCAGTTTCGTGCTCAACTGTCCGCGTACACCGAAATGTACCCGAACTCCTGCTACCACCTGGTGCTGCTCGACAGCAAGCCGGTTGGCCGACTGTGGGTTGCGCCCGGCGATGGCGAATTGCAACTGGTGGATATCGCCCTCCATCCGAAACTGCAGGGACAGGGAATCGGAACTGTGCTGGTCCAGCGGGTGCAACAGGAAGCTGTGAAAGCCAGGCTCCCCATTCGCTCCTGCGTATTCCGGTTTAATCCCGGTTCTCTCCGTTTCCATCTGCGCTTGGGCTTTTGCGTCGTTCGCGAGGATCAAACGCACCACTACATGGAATGGCGACCCGTGCCGCTGCTCTAGCTTAGCTAAAGCCTGTTGCGAAACCTCGCATTTTCGGTTTGGTCCCCGGGAGGCTGGAAATTTCGTTGGGGAAACGTGCTCTGCCCATTACTTGCGCTGCCGGTTTGGCCAGCATCCTGGCAAGTCACCCAAGGTCTACCGCACGCTGCCGGCGGCCCTCGGTAGTCCAGCCATGGTGGACCAACATCGTGGGCAGTCCAAAGCGCATAGTTGGCAGCAAAAGATTGGAATGGGCCAGCCCGACTGCAGATAGATTCAGTGCTCGTTGCCAGCAAGGCTCGGGACGAGGCAGCAACCGATTCTCGCCACCGGCCAACCGATCGGTCCCCACCGGCATGCAGGTGGTGAATCAGGCTGGCTGGGTGAGGAAGACTCAACAGCAGACATACGACTCCCACCCAGGCGATGACCAAACCTAACCATCGCTTCATCACGAATCAGCCTCGCGGGCACGCTGCAAATTGCGCTCCTTATTTAACTCCGCCAGTTCGCGCAAACATTGCTGCATTTGTTGCCAAGCAGCGACCCCTTGGCGCGTGGCCTCCTCCGCTCCCTTGGGAACATAGTAGCCGGTGGTCTTGCCCTTTTCCCCGCGGTAGCTCACATTCAGATGCGGACCATGCTTGGGTCCATCACCCTGACAATGACAGCCCGTTCGTCCGCAGGTGCGGTAGGTTTCCGAGAGCGTTCCGAAGATGGCGATCTCGGCCAGACGTTGGATCTCGCCCAGCAGCTTGCGTCGTTGGGCAGTAGCATCAACCGACCTGGCCACGGTCCCTCCGACGCGCTTGATAGCGAGCGATGGAAAACAGATTCTTGGTAATCACACACCAGCCCACGTAGCGCTGAAATCCCGGCTCTCCTTTGTAGGTGGCTCGCCACATCGAGAAGGGATGCTTCAGAGTGCTGATGGTAGCTTCCCCGGCCCGCCAGCGCAAACCTCGCCGGAACCAGCGCTGCTTCTGCTGCTGGGCCCGCTGGGCCGATAGCCGTCCGCGCTCTGGCAACGCCACCTTCTTCACTCCCAGGGCTTGTGCCTCCCGCTCATTTTGGGCGGAAAAAAATCCCCGGTCGCCGGTGGCCATCTCCGGCGCTCGCCCGAAGCGCGCTTGATGTTGTTGCAGGGCCGGCATCCAAGCCGTGGTATCGTCCGGATTGCCGGCCAGCACTTGGTAGCCGCTGACGATGCCGTTTTCCACCTCGTCAATGCGCACCAGCCTACCAAACTCGTTGGGCTTGTGCGCTTTCCCTTTGCGAATGACTTCGGTATGGGCTTCGAACAGACTCAACACCTTGCCCTCCACGTGGCGGTCGCCGCCCCATACCCGTTGCTGGGTTTGCGTCATCACCTTCTCCACCAAAGGAAGAAAGTGCCGTAGCTGGCCGATCTGGGTTTCTACGCGCAGGCGTTTGCCCACCACTTTCAGCCCTCCCTTCCCCCATCGTTGCAGCACCTCACTGGCCTGTCGCACCACGCTCCGGGTCAGCCCCAACAACTTCTGGTAACTGTGCTGCATCCGTTGCTGGTTGACCTCGGTCAGGCACTTAGCGGCGCGGCTGATTTCCAGCAGACGATGTTTTACCGCCCGTCCGTGATCCACCACTTCCAGGGCTCCGTTCTTACACTCGGCGGCGATGCCTTGCAGGCTGCGGCTGAGCACCCGGATGCCGTCGCCCAAAAGCGAGCTGTCGGTGGGATAGTGAACGTTGCTTTCCACCACCGTGGTATCGGTGCGGAGCTTATCGCCCCGGGCCGCGCCTTGTTCGCAGGCCAGAGCCACCACCCGCTGATGAATCTCGGCGGTGATCGCCGGACTGAGCAGGGCAAAGCTGCGGCTGAAGGTCGTGAAATGGGGGGTAGCCTCGGCATCGAAGTGGGTGAAGCGACGGTAGACCAAGTTACTGCGTAACTCCCGTTCCAGATCGCGGAAGCTCCAGCCCTTCAGGTGTTTCATGACACAGCAGCGCAGCAGACGATCGGGGGCGATTGCCTCCCGCCCGGTGCGGGTGGAAAGGGGGCGGCGCGTCGCCAAACATTGGCGGACCAAGTCGACTAAGGCGGGATCGTCCAAGAGCTGATCGACAGGCTCGAGCAAATCATCTTTGAGCAAGGCGGCTTGCAGGGCCAAAGGGGAGTAGAAGAGCCAGGCTTGATGGGAAGTGGAGGGGATCATTACATACTCGAGTATATCGAGTAAGATACAAAACGTCAAGCACAAAGAGTGGAAGGTTGCATTCTCTCTGAGGAATTCTGCGAGTAGAGATGAGCGAACCTGCAGATCTGCCACACAGCTTGGTCAGCTACCCGCGTCAATCAAGGGGTTGAGCCCTGGGTTTCGCAACAGGCTTTAGCTAGGGTGCGAAGAATGGCTATGCGCCAGGGCCCGTCGAGTCGCCGGTAGAGCCGGTCTTAGACTCGACCACGGAATCGATCAAGCTCCGCGCCCACCCATCGCATATCTGTTGCGCTCGGCTCGTCCTGGTCGGTTTCGCAAAGGCGGCCTCCGCTACTATGTCGATCTTTAAGCCGGTTTCGGAAATTCGGACAGCGGAGCCGTTCTCGGCCAAGTCCGTCGCTTTGCTGACGCAAAATCGTCAAGGTTCGTCCGTGCGATTTGGGTTCATCAGCCTCGTCGCGCGCGACTCCTCCGGCCGGATGTACTTCGAGAACCGCCGCCCTTTGGCGCCTTCCGGGGAGCCGCTGCCGCGCACCTATTTCATCGTCATTGACCCGGCCGAACATACGCGGACTACGGGTTATGTCGCAACGAGGACATGCCGCATCAACGCTTTCCGCCACGTGAGCTATGACGAGACCGAGAAGGCCGACGAGGCGCCTCGGGCCTCCACGACGGAATCCATCAGCCTGGGCTCGCAGGAGATCGAGTCGCTGACCGTTGTAGGCACCCGCGAAACCACCGTGATCGCCGCCGGCGCTTACGGCAATCGCCAGCCAATCGTCACCACCAAAGAGGTCTGGCGCTCGCCCGAGCTCGACCTGGACGTTTCGATCAGCTGCACTGATCCGCGCTGGGTCGCGCAAACGCGTAGGATGACTGAAATCTCCCGCGCCGAGCCCGATGCAGAATATTTCGCCATCCCCGCAGACTACAAACTACTCGACGATCGCCCTCCCGCCAAACAATAGGGTCCATACCGCTCGTAAAACGGGGGCTTGCGGTAAGTTCAACCCGGCGACTTGCCCCAAACGGCAACTGCCGCACTGTTCATTGCTGGGTGATTTGCCGTCAAATGACCCAACCGCAGTATAAAACTAGGCAGTCGTGTATAGCAGTCAAGACACGGGCGATACAATCGTTGCGAAGCCACCAGTTACCGTGCCCCGCCGCACCATGGGAACGCAATGGGCCCTACACGTTCGTCACAGAGGTGAACCGCCTTGAAAAGATGGCCGTGGCGCACAATTCTTGTAAGCCTAGCCACGTTATTGGTCCTGGTGGGCGTAGCGCCCCTGGCTTATTTGTTATGGTGGGGAAAAACTCACAACCTCGAGCCGCTGTCAGTCCCAATCTCGCTCAGGCGTGGTGATTACACATCACCCTTTTTTACAACAGACCTGGACGATGATTATCAAATCGAAATATATTTCCTCCCTTATCATCGGACTCCTCTGGATCTCGAATGGAAGATCGTCGATGAGACCGGGGCGCTGATTCAGAGTGGAGGCTACAGCGAGGATCAAATGGGCGGGAATGACGCGATTCTAGAGCGGCATTATCGGCCGAAACGTGGATCCCGCCAGAGAATCATGGTGAGCATCCGTCAGGACGTTCAAGCGCCCGAGTCCGATACGAGATTACATATCGGCCTGCCAGAGAGAGGTCTTGAACAAGCCTATGGATCCGCCGCAGCTACTATCTGGGCGGCTATCGTTGCTGGCGCTGGGGCAATTATGCTTCTTGTCCTACTGATTCTGCGAGTGCTTCGGCGGCAGACCCCGCGAGTGCTTCAAATCGGAAGCTTACCCGCAGTTGACCAGAACAGGCTTCGCTCAGACTGAATAGCGAACAGCTGTGAAACGGCGTTTGCGCAAGTTCGCTGCTCGACGTCCTTTCTGTCGGCAAGTTACCGAGATTCAGACTTTTCAGCCACCACGGCGGGGCGAACAAAACGTTGCTTTTTAGTGGCTGAAGATTACTTGGCAACCTGGAAAGGGCAGACTGGAGAACTGCAATTCCAGCGTTCGTAACGCGCTTACAGCCTTGCACCGTGAGTTTGATCAGTCGCTTCAGAGAGCGAAGATTGACGATGCCTTCATTCGATATTCGGCAAGATGGTCAAGCCTACGCGCTTCAAGATTGGAGGCGTCCCGCCTCCGCCGGTACGTTTGGCTGAATCGTCTCTCCACGCCACGAGAGCAGTAAAATTGTCGGGTCGAGGACCTATGCCACCATTTTTCGAGAGCCTGCAGGAACTTCGTAACATTGTCCGCAACGGAATCATCCCGCTAGCCTGCTGCGCCTTCACTCTTACCGCCCCGGCGCAACAACCGCTGAGAACGCTTCTCGTCGGCGTCGACCATAGGACCGTCACCTCTCTCAACGGCGATTGGCACTACCTCGTCGATCAGCCGCCCGCCGGCAACCTCTACACCAGCGACGGCAAGATCCGCGACAATGGCTACGCCCTCAACACCCACCCCAATATCGACTCCGGCCCACACAATGCGGAATACGACTTCGCGACCGCGCCCACTCTCAAGGTCCCCGGCGACTGGAACACTCAGGAGCCAACGCTCTTTCGTTTCGAGGGCGTCGTCTGGTACCAGCGCGACTTTGACTTCCAGCCCAGGCCCGGCACCCGCACTTTCCTCCACGTCGGTGCGGCCAACTACAAGTCCTTTGTCTGGGTCAATCAGAAGCGCATCTGCGATCACGAGGGCGGCTACACGCCATTCGACTGCGAGGTGACCGCGGTCCTGAAGCCCGGCAGCAACTTCGTCGTCATCGCCGTCGACTCCACGCGCCAGGTCGACGGCATTCCTTCCGTCGGAATCGACTGGTTCAACTACGGCGGCCTCACTCGCGACGTCTCGCTGGTCACACTGCCGCAGGAGTTCATCGACGACTACGATGTTCACCTCAAACGCGACGCTACTTTCGCCGCCACCGACGCTACCAGCCTTACGGGTTACATCCACGTTGAAGGTGCAGCAGCCGGAACCCCGGTCACGCTTCGCATCCCAGAAGCCGACATTGACGCCAAGCTCCAGACCGACGCCGAAGGCCGCGCATCCTTCGAGGTCAAGGCCGCGAAGCTCGACCTATGGTCGCCGCAGAATCCCAAGCTCTACAAGGTCGAACTCGCTTCCGGTACCGACCACCTCACCGACGACATCGGCTTTCGCGACATCCGCGTCGACGGCACTCGGATTCTTCTCAACGGCAAAGCGATCTTCCTTGAGGGCGCCAACATGCACGCCGAAGCTCCCTACCGCACTGGCCGCGCCTGCACCGACGAAGACGTCAAGAACATCTTCGCCTTTCTCAAGGACCTCAACGCCAACTTCGTCCGCCTCGCCCACTATCCACATGACGAACGCATGGAGCGCATGGCCGACCGTCAGGGCATCATGATCTGGTCCGAGATACCGCTTTGGCAGCGCATCTCCTTCGACAAGCGCGAGGTCTACGCCAAAGCCAGCTTCATGCTCAATGAGATGATTCGCCGCGACCGCAATAAGGCCTCGGTCATCCTCTGGTCAGTCTCCAATGAAACCGGCAACAACCCCACCCGCACCGAGTTCCTCACCAACCTGGTCAACGAGGCCCGCGGGCTCGACGCGACTCGGCCCATCACCTCGGCCCTCAACAGCGCGCACTACAAGGCCGAAGAGAACACGATGGTCCTCGACGACCCCTTCGCCAGTGTTCTCGATGTCGTCGGCGTGAACCAATACATCGGCTGGTACACCTTGCGCCCCGAAGACGCCGACAACGTGAAGTGGGTCCTACCGCAGAAGCCGGTGCTCTTCTCCGAGTTTGGCGCCGAAGCAAAGTACGGCAACCACGGCGGCCCGGATCAGCGCTGGACGGAAGAGCAGCAAGTCAAGGTCCTGGAACACCAGTTCGTCATGCTCAACGAGATTCCCCAGCTGCGCGGAGTCGTTCCGTGGGTCCTGATGGACTTCCGCTCCCCGGGCCGCAATATCCCCAAACTGCAAGATGGATTCAACCGCAAAGGCCTCTTCTCCGAAAAGGGCGAGAAGAAGCGGGCTTTCTATCTACTCCAGAAAGTCTACGCGGACCACTCGGTCGGCAAAGCAGATTAAGACGGATCTGAATGAGCGCATTGGCCTGTCAGCAGCTGACAAAGTCGTTGGTTACTCAAAACGTGACTTTTCAGGCACGTCATGAACAGACGGCCTTTCAGCGGTAAGTGTAAGCTACACATATCGGAAAACCTAGCAATTCTTGCCGTTCAGGGTGAGCTGCGGGGTGCGGGCCAGAGTACGATCCACCGTTACGGCGGTGATGTTTGTTTCCGGTCACCGTATTTAGAAGGTGCAGTTTGGCCGATGAAAGGTGGGTGCCTGCATGTCGTCCCTCCGAGTCCTCGTGGTCGATGATTACGAACCGTTTCGGCGATTCAGCTGTTCGATGCTGGAGACAAGACCGGATTTGCAGGTCGTTGGCGAGGCGTCAGACGGATTAGAAGCGGTGCAGAAAGCCAAAGAACTGCAACCAGACTTGATTGTGCTCGATATCGGACTTCCCACACTTAATGGGATCGAAGTGGCTCGACGCATCCGCAAACTCTGCCCTGAATGCAAAATACTTTTCATGAGTCAACAATCTTCTGTCGATGTGGCGCAAGCAGCATTCAGCTTGGGAGCAATGGGCTACGTCGTTAAAGCAGATGCCGGAAGCGAACTATTAGCCGCTGTAGAATCAGTTTGCCAGGGTAGGAAGTTTGTCAGTAAGGGAATATCAGGTCTCGATCGGACTGGCGCTACTGATCCACAAGCACCCCGCCACTTCTTCCAACAAGAAGTTCCCCCACCGCCCGTACCGGATCAGGCGAAGGTCAAACACAGCCATGAGGTTCATTTCTATTCCGATGATGCAGCTTTTCTATTTGGCTTTGCTGGTTTCGTCGAAACTGCGCTAGACGCAGGCAATCCGGTGATCGTAGTCGCGACCGAGTCTCACCGAAGGGGGCTTCTTGAGACATTGATGGCACGTGGCACCGATGGTGCTGCGGCCATGGAACAAGGGCTCTATCTCTCTTTGGATGTTTACGAGGCGCTCTCAACGTTCATGGTCGATGATCTGGCTGACTCGACTCGATTCCTGAGGATCTTTGGTGATCTCCTGTCTTCGAGCACTAGGGCTGCCAAAGGGAAGCATGCCCGAGTTGCAGCTTGCGGTGAATTTGCACCCACGTTATGGGCGCAAGGTAAGGTGGACGCGGCGATTCAAGTCGAACACCTCACGGACGAAGTAGCCAAGTCGGGCAACGTGGATATTCTGTGCGGGTATGTGTTGAACAGCTTGCAGCGCGACCAAGAGAGCCACATCTACGAGAGAATCTGTGCCGAACACTCAGCCGTTTTTCCCTAGCTGCCCGTGGTGCAACTAGCTGATTTTCAGCA
>Ga0207021_1088_pt1 | contig 23423 bp, 31 predicted proteins | sample Alteio_BWMinCont_49_FD_153496 | JGI IMG/M metagenome (GOLD analysis project Ga0207021, IMG submission 153496) | Enriched cells from forest soil in Barre Woods Harvard Forest LTER site, Petersham, Massachusetts, United States -... | ecosystem: Environmental > Terrestrial > Soil > Temperate forest >... | reverse complement strand
TCGCTAAGCTCTAGCCGAGGCCAGCCGAATTGGCCATCCATCAAGGGGGTGCCAACCCGACCAAGCGGTCCGAAGCCGCGAAAGACATCTTCAAAGAGTCGATTCATCTCGCGGTGAAGCGTAATAAACGGATCGAAGGCCTCCTGCCCGGTCGCGAGCTGCCGGCCCTTTGTCCACGGAACAAGATCACGAATTCCCATGATATCCTCCTTCACATGAAGCTGCTCCTGCGCGCGGACGGCCGCCCGCGCGACGCAAGTTGATCAGATGTCCGGCGGCTAGGCCGCCTTCTTCGTGATCTGCCCGACGGAAGCGCCACCATTGATGGCGATGCGCCGGGGCTTCATGGCCTCGGGGATTTCGCGGACAAGCTGGACCTGGAGCAGGCCGTTGTCGAAGCTCGTAGTTTTCACCTGGACGTAATCGGCAAGATTGAACTGCCGCTTGAACGGCCGAGCCGAGATGCCCTGGTACAGATATTCGTGCTGGTCCTTGTCGCTCTTGCGACCTTCCACAGTCAGCACGTTTTGTTCTGCAGTCACCGCGATCTCATCCGGACTGAAGCCGGCCAGCGCGAGCGAGATCTGGAAGCGGTCTTCGCCGAGCCGCTCGATATTGTAGGGAGGGTGGTTATCCTCGGTCCTGTGCTGGATTTCGTCGAGGAGATTGAAAAGGTGGTCGAAGCCGATGGTCGACCGCCATAACGGGTTCAGATCGTATGTCCTCATAGCCAAGTCCTCCTAGGAGCAAGATGGATACGAAGGAGCGTATCGCGATCAACACAAACTGAAGGCTGAAGGCGGCGGTAGCGCCGCCGCCTTCGTGCAATCTAATTAACCCGTCTCTCGACGAAAGGAGAAAAAAGGAGACACGCCATGAGCCAGGCAAATCGGACCGTCAGTGATATTGAGCCTCGTTTCCACTCGGTATCGCATTACAATTCGCCAGAAGACGTATTGAACGACTTCAAACTCTCCATCGATGAAAAGCGAGTAATCCTCTCGTCGTGGGCATCAGATATGTACGCCGTCAAATCTCAGCCGGGTTTGCGCAAGGTGCCAGGTATCCCGCAGGCACTTCGTCTGCACGACATACTGGCGGCGCTGAAGCAACTCGACGACGAGACGGATCCACCGCCACGCGGGGGAATGGCCATGCGGTTGCCTCGTTTCAGCGAGTTCAACTGCGCCGCTTCCGACGAGCCGCGTCGCTTTATAGGTGAGGGCGCGTCGAGACGGCATGGGCCGGTAATCGCCTTGCGCACGCCTCGCGGGTCGCGTTGGACCCGCGAGGAAAATGTGAGGAGATATCGTAAGCTTCTGCAAACTCAACTGACCGACATGGAGCGCAACTTCGTCGAGCGACGGCTTGCGGAAGAACTGCGGGGCTGATCGATAAGCATATAGATCGGTTTTGCTTCGACGAGCGTTGCGATTGGCATCCATGATGACGCAATCAATTGTTTTTTTGATGATCACAAATGTGCTCACCGTAAGCAGTGCTTCGTTCGTGGCATTGCTGGCTTACAGCTATAACACGAGCGACCGAGTATCGACTTCGGCGCCGTCGGTCCCAGACACGGTAGACGCGACCGTAGACAAACCAGACATTGCTCACGCCTGATGTGACGTCTGCTTTCGACCACAACGAACATTCACGGCGTTAACTTTGGGAGCGGCTCAATTTGAGTAATTGGCGGATTGTCTTCTCCGCTGTAGCGCGGCATGCTTCGCACATCACCGCCCGGACCTTGGCTATTATCGGTAACCGAGATACGCAACCGCGCCCTCGCTGCAACAAGGAGCGCCGCGTATGAGCGTTTCCATGCCCATCTTGTCGCCTTACTATGCGACTTGTCGGCAAGGAGCACCTTGAGCGGGAATCGAACGGCTGCCTGCTGACTTTCCAGTGCGACTGCGGCCAAATCTTCTCGACGAGAAGTCACCAATAGGCCTCCTCAGTAGGCGGCTTCTTGCTTTTCTGGGCGGATCCATTACTTGGCTCGTCGCAGTGACGGTCTGTTCGTGGCAGATATAACCGGCGGGTAGTCTATGGGGCGTCTGTTGCGGATCCCCGATTTGAACCTAACAGCCGCAGCTAGTTGCTCGATGGCATTGTTTGTCGATGACCAGACATTGGCGGAACAGGCCTTTGTCGGAGTCAAAACCCCATTTCCCTGCCCGTAGCTCAAACGGTGGGTTTTGATCTGAGAAGATCGAAAATGCTCTATCTTTCAATGGGGGTTGACTGACTCCCTCTCCGCCACGCCACAGTACTCCTCTGTATCCGATTGTTCGAACCGACAGCAAAACGAACGAGCAGCGCGACAAACGCTGTTGCCGCCAGTTCTGCGATGTTACCCCCTAGTCACCGCGCAAACCGCAGTTTTTGCCCGTGGGTTCGGAGGATGGTTCTTCCGCCAATGCACGGTTCTCCTCTGTATCCGTTTGTTCGAACCGACAGCAAAAACGACGAGCAGCGCGATAAAGGCGGTTGCGGCCCATTCCGCGATGTTACCCCTAGTCACCGCGCAAACCGTAGCTTCTTGCCGTGGGTTCGGAGGATGCATTTTGCAAGGGAGAACACATGGCAGGCAAGCTCAAGCCGCCCGACGTCGAACGCAAAATTCGGCCCGGCAAATTCTGCGCTTCATGGTAGCGCTCAGGCGTGAACCCATGTCCCCGATCGGACTGGGCTTCGCGGAATGGGCGTTTATGGAATGGCGCCGGCGTAAAGGGGACGTCGAATATTCCCGGCTTGATGACGGTTCGCCTTTTCCCGCGCCCATTCACCGACGACGCGGTGCACCTCCAAAAGATGCTCCCGAAGTTGTTCAAGCGCGAAGCCGAGCGCAAAGAATCGTTCCGCCGCTTCGCTTTTCATGCCGCGCGTCAATCCCTCGCGCCGTACCGCGCCGAATTCCTCGATGTAATTCCGGAACGCTACATCGACGGCCCCCAGTGGGGGCGGGGGCTTTTGGTCACGCAACGCTGCGCCGCTGGCGCGGAGAAAGTCGCGTCCCTTGGTCCTTATATTCCTGAGCGCCGGCGTTAGCCGCGCCGCGACTCCCTCAGGCAACTCGCATCCTACCGCGCGGCCCAGCATTACGATGTCATGGTGTAACCGCAACAAGGCGCGCAACAGCGGCCCGGTGTCCGGACCGGCGGTGAGGCGTACATTACGCTCGTGGTCTGCGTCGGCTCCGGTCGCGTTCAACCTCGTCAGCGCTGCGGCAATCTCATCCTGAATGCGACGCCTGTCCGCCTGGTAAAGCTCGCGGACTTGGTCCTCCAGAAACCTTGAGAGTGCATCAGCCGTAAGGTCGAGCATATCGGCCGCGGCCTGGATGGTGATCGCATGCGCGCGAGAAGGAAAAAGCAGAAAGGAGACGATGAAGCCAGCGGCGCCGCCGACGGTCACCTCGAGCACTCGATCGATCGCGGAAGCCGCGGGGCTGACGTGCTGCATACCACGATGATCGCCGTCAGCGGCAGCACGTTGAAATTTGCTCGAAAGGAGGCGATGAACGCGAGCGGCGCTACCGCGAGCGCGAGGACGGCGAGTAAGGACCATTCGCTGTTGTGCGGGATGAGAATCGCCAGCGCGCCGCCATAGGCGACGCCTCCAAAGGTGCCTACCAGATAGTCGCTCGCCGCCTTCATCGAGCGCCCCAAGCTCATCTGCGTCACAATCGGTGCCGTTAGAACAGCGCAGAGCGGCACATGTAGCTGCAACGCCTGCGCCAGCGTCAGCGCCAACAGCGCGGCGACGTGACCCGCAGCGCGAGAATCAACTCCAGCCGGTAGCCGCGGACGGGTGTGCCATTTTGCGTCAGCAGTCCACCGGCGCGGTTTTCGTTCGCAGACATGCGGTTGATCGGTATTGTTAGGATTGAATAGAGGGTCTTCGCGTTCGTCATTTGCTTGGTCCAACATGCTTGAAGCGACTGGATGTTGACCCTTGGCGACCAACTACGGGCGGCTCGAGCATGACCTCCTTCAAGTGATCGTCACTCACGATGACAACGACGAAATTCAGCTTGCCGTCTTCGCGCATCAAACCTCCACCAAGAGCCTTTCCCGGTGCGGCCTTTTCAGCAACAAGAACGGCGTCTGACAGCTCTTGCCTTACGGATCTCAGAGCAACGATGTTGCTGCGATCTGCATCACTGAGCTGGGTGAGGGCGAGGACAGTCTCTTGGTCTACAACCCTTCCAGTCTTCGCATCGATGGTGTTCTCCCAAACATGGTTGTCCTTCACCGTCCTCACGCGATATCCACGATCACCCGATACGTCGAAGCGGATCTGCGCGGTGCGTGAGCCATCATGTAGCCTTTCAGCGATCGCCATCGCCTCGCTCAACGATAACTGAGCCGCACGAAATAGCGCGAGCAAGCGACGAACTTCGTCTCTTTCAACATTCACGTCGCTGCGATCCTGGGCGGCGGACGGCAATTCGGTTACGTCAGCTGTCGCTGCCGCGGGAACGAGTGCGACCAAAAACAAGAGGATAGTTGCAAATGGAAGGCTCTTCATTTTCATTATTCCGTGGACGTTAGCCCAATGGTTTTCAACCGCTGTTCGTCTGCGAGGTTGAGAAGTGGAGTGTCAAAAGGCTTGGCATCTCCGTGTGAGCCGGCGATGCAATACGTACGGCTCGCCGCCTGTGCATCGATTCCTAGGTCAAGCCCTCTTCGCTGAAGTTCTGCCTCGATCAGGCGAAGGTGAGTTCGACGGGGACTAGCGAAACCATCACCCAGCAAATGATGAGATCTCGTGCGAGGAGCAGAGCCGGCGTCAGTCGACTATGCTCCGGTCGGTACGCGCTCGGATGGCGCGTCCTGGCCCAGTTACGAGCGCAGGCATGCCGATAAGCAGAGATATCGCAGTGCAGAGCACTAAGCTTACGGTGATTAATCCAAACGCTACCAGCACATTGAGACCAACTGCCGCAAGTCCTGCGGCGGGACTTTCCTGGAGGAGTGAAAAAAGCGTCGGCATCAAATTCTCCAAGATAGAAACTAAACCGTATAGTGTGAATACCATCGAGGAGCGGTGCTGTCAATAGTCCTGATAGTCGCTTTCGCCCGCTCGAGCTTGATTGCTCGGAGTGCATCCCAAACTGAAGTCAAATGGCAGACAGGACGGCTCCCTGTCCTGCCACTGCTTCTCGCACCGCGCCTTGGCTGCATATTCTAAGTGCAGGAGTAGCTGGTGAGCCGGAGCTGCCATTATGGCGTCCAGTCTGCCTCACAAGCCGCAAGAAAGAAGCTAACCCGTTCACGCAGGAAGGTCGGCAACTCTTTTTTGAGGTCCTTCAGTTCCTCACCCATCAGGGATCTCATCAGCATCGGAAGCAGAATGAGATCCATAAACATCTGCGCAGTAGCGAGTTTTCGTTTGCCACTGAATGGTCCCTTTGGTGAGCGCGGGAATCTCTGAGCCGCCTCATTCAAGAGTTGTGAAACGGCGCCCGCCGCACGGTCCCGCGCAGCATCGTGCACATTTCGGCTCAATTCCGGAAAACGTTGGGCCTCGGCGATCGTGGCGCGGGTTAGGTCGCGCGTATCTGCAATAAATCTCTCTACGATCTCGGTGCCAAGATTGGTGAGCTTGTCCTGGACCGTGCGACCCTGGGGCGTAAACCCCTCGAAATCCGTCAATCCGTTGATGGTGCGGCCCACTACCGCCGTGAAAAGCGCCTCCTTCCCAGGAAAATGGGCATAGATCGTTGGCTTGCTTGCCGGAGCAATCTCGGCGATCTCGTCGATGCTTGTGCTGCGGAAGCCTCTTTCAAGAAATAGCTGCTGGGCTGCATCGAGAATTCGCGTCTGAACGTCACCGGCGAGGTCCTTTGGTGGCCTACCGCGTTTCGAGCCTTTGTTCTTTGCCATCAATTCATCCCTCAATCACGAGTTTGTGCGAGTGCGATTCCCTCTTGACATGGTCCGGGTGGGAATGCAATAAAAAGAAAATATACGGTATAGTATATTTAAGCAAGGCTGCCGCTCTACGGAAGTGTTGGGCAAACTGTTATCAGCCAGCTAACGCATGGACGTACGATGAAACATCACTCTCTGAACCAAACCGGCGTCGTTCAAACGAACAGTAAACGCAAGATGAGGCGTCTCGCCGGGCTGGCGGTCACGCTCTTGGCGATGCCATTGAGCGGCTGCAATGATCACGCCGCAGCTCCGACCACGCGGGCTGCGTTCGTCTGCACAGAAATCGTGCAGGCGCGCGGCACGCGAGTCTCTGCCACGCTAACCGGCGAAGTCCGGGCCCGCTTCCAGGCCGATCTCTCCTTTCGCGTCAGCGGGCGCGTGATCGAACGCTTTGCCGATGTTGGCAGCCACGTGCAGGCCGGCCAAGTGCTCGCTCTGCTCGATCCCGCCGAGCAACAGGCCGATGTCGATGCCGCGAGCGCGGCCGTGGCCGCGGCAGAATCTCAGTTGCGGGTGGCGAGGGCGACGTTCGAGCGCCAGAAATCTCTGATGTCCAGTGGCTTTACCACCCGACCGAGCTACGATCGGGCGCAGGAAGGATTGCGAACAGCGGAAGGTGCGCTCGAGGTCGCCAAAGCGCATCTGGGGTCGGCGAATGAAGCTCTCGGCTATACCGCCTTGCGTGCCGAAGCTGCGGGCGTGATTACCGCACGCAATCTGGAAGTCGGTCAGGTCGTACAGGCTGCTCAACCAGTCTTCGCCCTGGCGCAAGACGGGGAACGGGACGCGGTCTTTGAAGTCTACGAATCGATTTTCTTTGCTGATCTCGACGGCAGCCGGGTATCGCTGACGCAGGTCTCTGATCCCAACGTAATCGCAAGCGGGTATGTCAGGGAGGTCTCGCCCGCTATTGATGCGAAGAACTCGACGATCCGCGTCAAGGTAGCAATCCAGGATCCGCCGGCAGCGATGGCGCTTGGAAGCGCCGTCGCAGGGACAGCCAAAACGAAAGCCCAACAGCAGATCGCACTGCCTTGGACCGCATTGATGGCGGCGGGATCGAGACCTGCTGTCTGGATTATTGATCCAACCACTAGGACCGCATCTCTTAAGCCGGTGACGGTCGGTGGCTATGAAACCGGCGGCGTGCTGATCGAGGCGGGTCTCGAGCCCGGCGAGCGCGTTGTGATCGATGGAGGCAAGCTGCTGAGCGCTGGGCAGCCCGTGACGTACGAGGGGGAACAGTTATGAAGAGGTGCGCCATGATTGCAGCCGGTATCGTTGGGTCGGCGTTGGCACTGTCTGGATGTCAGCAAGAGACCAAAGCGCCTGAGCCCGTGCGGCCCGTGTTGTCGACCGTCCTGGAGTCGAGCCGATCGGACGGGACCGCAGCTGTGGGCGTTGTTGAGCCTCGGTTCAAGACCAGCCTTGCCTTCCGCGTGTTGGGACGCCTTACCGGACGTCCGGTTAACGTTGGTGATCTCGTTACCGAAGGCGAAACCGTCGGCACCATCGATCCAACGGCTTTTGAGCTCGCCGTGCGCGCGGCCAAAGCGGAGCTTGCAAAGGCGGAGGCGCAGCTTGCGAACGCACAAGCGACAGAAGAACGAAAGCGGGTTCTGATTACAAGCGAAGCGACCACAAAACAGACACTGGACGATGCTGAGCAAGCGCGGGCCGGTGCCGAAGCATCGGTGGCTCGCGCGCAGGCAAATCTGACGAAGGCTATCGAGCAATTCGGGTATGCCCAGCTCAAGGCCGACTTCGCCGGCGTTGTCACCGCGGTTGGCGCGGAGGTCGGACAGGTGGTCTCACCTGGCCAGAGCGTGCTTGCGGTCGCGAGGCCCGATATCAGGGAAGCGGTCGTCGATGTGGGGGCGGATTTCCCGCTTCCCCTGGAAATCGGTTTGCCATTCACCGTCAGCTTGCAGCTCCTGCCCGACGTCCAGGTCGAAGGTCAAATTCGTGAGATAGCGCCGCAAGCCGATCGGGTGACGCGCACGCGCCGGGTCCGCATTGCCCTGAACAATCCGCCTCCAAGCTTCCGCCTCGGCGCCACAGTGACGGCGAAGCTTAGCAAAGAGCAAAGCCCGATCTTGCGGGTGCCCGCATCCGCGGTGCTCGCCAAAGACGGCACCAATTTCGTCTGGGTCATTGATCTCCCCACGAGCGCGGTGTCGCTGCAAAAGGTCGATCTCGACAAGGACGAGGGAGGCATCCGTGTAACCGGTGGGCTAGCCCCCGGCGCACGCATCGTGACCGCCGGGATTCACAGCCTCAAACAAGGACAACAAGTCCGCATCGAACAGGATTCAAACCCATGAAGTCGTTCAACCTTTCCGACTGGGCGCTCGGACATCGTTCGCTCGTCTGGTATTTCATGATCGCCTTCATGGCGGCAGGGCTCTTTTCCTACCTTCAGCTTGGGCGTCAGGAAGATCCCGACTTCACCATCAAGACCATGGTGATCCAGGCGCAGTGGCCGGGTGCATCTCCCGAAGAGATGACGCGCCAGGTCACCGACAGGATCGAGAAGAAGCTCGAGGAGCTGGAATCGCTCGACTACACCAAGAGCGTGACCGTCGCGGGCCAGACAACGGTGTTCGTCTATCTGCGAGACACCACAAGAGCGGCCGACGTCGCCCCAACCTGGGCCCGGGTCCGCAACATGATTGCGGATATCAAGGGCGACTTTCCACAAGGCGTGATCGGGCCGGGATTCAATGATCGCTTCGGCGACGTGTTCGGCAATATCTACGCGTTCACCAGCGACGGCTTGAGCCAGCGCCAGCTGCGCGACCAGGTCGAGGACGTCCGCGCCAAAATATTGACTGTGCCGAATGTCGGCAAAGTGGATATTCTGGGTGCGCAGGACGAAGTGATTTACCTCGAATTCTCCACCCGGAAGATCGCGGCTCTTGGTCTCGACGTCCGCTCGATCATGGCCTCCCTGCAGGGACAAAACGCGGTCGCGCCATCCGGTGTGTTCGAGGCGGGGCCCGAGCGAATCAGCGTCCGCGTGAACGGCCAGTTCACGTCCGAAGCCAGCCTGAAGGCGATCAATCTGCGCGTCAACGATCGGTTCTTTCCGCTGACTGACGTCGCAACGGTCACCCGCGGTTATCTCGATCCGGCCAGGACATTGTTCAGGCACAATGGCCAGCCTGCGATCGCCCTCGCCATCGGAATGAAGTCCGGCGCCAACCTCCTGAAATTCGGCGAGGCGCTGAAAGAAGAAATGTCAAAGATCCTCGCCGACCTGCCGATCGGCGTCGGAGTTCACCTGGTCGCGGATCAGCCGGTCGTGGTGGAGCATGCGGTGTCGGGCTTCACCGAAGCGCTGTTTGAGGCCGTGGTCATTGTCCTCGTCATCAGCTTTCTCAGCTTGGGGCTGCGGGCGGGTCTTGTGGTTGCGATTGCGATCCCGCTGGTACTGGCCATCACGTTTGTGGTGATGGCCTATACCGGTATTTCGTTGCAGAGGATTTCGCTGGGCGCATTGATCATCGCGCTGGGCCTCCTGGTCGATGACGCGATGATCGCCGTCGAAATGATGGTAGCGCGGCTCGAGCTCGGCGATCCCGTGGAGAAAGCGGCGACACACGTCTATACGTCGACCGCCTTTCCCATGCTGACCGGCACACTGATTACCGTTGCCGGGTTCATCCCGATTGGTCTCAACAGCAGCAATGCCGGCGAGTTCACCTTCACCTTGTTCGTAGTCATTGCGGTCTCTTTGATCGTGTCGTGGATTGTCGCGGTGCTGTTCACCCCCTTGCTCGGGGTCGCCATCCTGCCCGCTAAGATAAAAGGCCATCACGAGAAGAAGAGCCGGGCCGCGCAGATGTTCTCACGTCTGCTTCTTGTTTGCATGCATCATCGCTGGGTAACCATCTCGGTCACGGTTGCTGCCTTCCTCATTGCACTGTTCGGAACGCAGTTCGTGCAGCAGCAGTTCTTCCCTTCGTCAGACCGGGCTGAGCTGGTGATCGACTGGAACCTGCCACAGAACGCCTCGATCGCCGACACTAACGCCCAGATCGCCCGCTTTGAACGGGAGCAACTGCAGGGCAATGATTCAGTCGACCATTGGTCAACCTATGTAGGCATCGGCGCACCGCGGTTTGTTCTGTCATTCGATGTGCAGACGGCCAACTCGTGGTTTGGCCAGCTCGTAGTCCTGACCAAGGGTGGCATCAAGGCTCGCGACCGCGCCAAGGCCCAGTTCGAGGCTTACCTAAGCAAGACCTTTCCCGGCACTGATACCTACGTCGAGTTGCTCGAGGTAGGTCCGCCGGTGGGACGTCCGGTGCAATACCGCGTGAGCGGGCCCGACATCGCAAGAGTAAGGGAGCTTTCGCAGAAGCTCGCTGGCATCCTGCGGAGCAGCTCTGATCTAGGCAGCGTGGTGTTTGACTGGATGGAGCCTGCGCGCGTCGTCAAGGTTGACGTTCTCCAGGACAAAGCGCGCCAACTTGGCGTGACTTCGGAGGACATTGCTGCGACCTTGAATGGGGTGCTTGAGGGCTCGTCGATTACGCAAGTGCGGGACAGCATTTACCTCGTCAATGTCATGGGACGCGCCACCGCTCCGGAACGCGCGTCCATTGATACGCTGCGGGATCTGCAATTGACCGGGCTGGGCGGCCAAGCGGTGCCGCTCGGGGCCGTAGCCAATCTTCGCTACGAAATCGAGCAGCCGACAATCTGGCGGCGCGCTCGGATACCCACAATCACCCTGAAGGCAGGCATTATCGACAACGTTCAGCCGAAGACGATCGTAGACCAACTGGCTCCGAAGGTGGCGACGTTCGCCAAGGAATTGCCAGCCGGATACTCGGTGGCAGTCGGAGGCTCGGTCGAGGAGAGCGCCAAGAGCCAGGCGCCGATCGTAGCCGTCGTTCCGCTGATGCTCTTCATCATGGCCACGGTCCTGATGGTTCAGCTGCAAAGCTTCCATCGCTTGTTCCTGGTGTTTGCGGTCGCGCCGCTCGCCGTGATCGGCGTCGTCATGGCCTTACTTCCGAGCGGGGCGCCTCTTGGCTTCGTGGCCATCCTCGGCGTGCTGGCGCTGATCGGCATCCTGATCCGCAACTCCGTTATCCTAATCGTGCAGATCGAGGATCTGAAGAAGGAGGGGCGCCCGGCGTGGGACGCAGTTGTGGAGGCGACCGAGCATCGCATGCGGCCGATTCTCTTGACCGCGGCTGCCGCAAGTCTCGCGCTCATTCCGATCGCCCGGGAGATTTTCTGGGGCCCAATGGCCTACGCGATGATGGGCGGCATAATTATGGGTACGCTGCTGACGCTGTTGTTCCTGCCGGCACTCTATGTGGCTTGGTTCCGGATAAGTGAGGAGCCGAAAGACTCCCCGGCGGCGACCGCTTGCGAGAGTACGCCGCTGGTCAGCTCACCCGAACTTATGATGAGCTAATTTCAACTTCGAGCATGATGATGGAAATCATAGGAGCTCTTGCTTTGCTTGGTGCGCGGTTGGCCAAGTCCGCGCCGGCCTCCCGCCAAGATTTGCGGGCAGATTCCACATCATTGAGGCCAACGTATCTCTCACTAAAAGATCGCGAACTACATGGGCCAAACTTCATGGGCCCTGTCTGCTCGGAGTTTGCCGGCACGACGAGGCTACTTGCTCGGCAGGCCGCGCCCGCCGCGGCTGCCGTGGAAGAGCAGGGCGCCTGCCAATGCTGATAGTGGCATTCGGCCCCCGGCTTGGCGCATCCGGTGCAACTGGGTGAGTCACGTGGAGGATAGCCAGCGTTCGAGGAGATCTCCGCGCCAGCGAAGCAGAAGAACTTCCATTTCGCAAATCAGGGACCGGCGACGGCCTGCCCAAAGAGCGTTCATCAAGCAATCGTGAAGCTCAAAACTGCGCTGAGCTTGCTTGACGGATCGGTCGATCCATGATTAAAACAAACTATACGGTGTAGTATGATAACAAACGAGAGCAGAATGTCGACTCACTGGATTGCCATCGGACCATACAAGCTTGGGCCGGAATCACGGATGGCGTGCGCTAACTAGCTTCTGGTAGTTCTGCTGGCGTGCGCAACCTTGGTTCTGGGCCCCTTCGGGGGGCGGTCCATCCTAAGCCTCGTCGCTTGGTGTTTCCTTCACGCGAAGTTAGCTCTCAGGTCTAACCCTCTACAACTGCTGCAGCACGTCAGAGCGCGACACTTCAAGACCGATTTCACTCAGTCACAGGCTGGCGTCAGCGGTGATCCGCGCTCTCAGCCAATCCTCGTTCTAGATCGTGTAGCCCTAGCCCTGCTGAGCACCTGAGATCATCAGCCTTCGCCATTGCAATCCAGACAACCCATCGCGTTAACGGCAATCGCAAAAGAGAGAGCCCGAACCATGAACTTTCAACCTCGACCACATCTCACCACCGCCAATCGGCGGCTGCCATTCGATTGCATAGCTTTGCTGTTGCAAGGCGGCGGCGCTCTGGGAGCATATCAGGGAGGCGTCTACGAGGCGCTGGCGGAGGCTGATATTCATCCGAACTGGATCGCCGGCATCTCGATCGGAGCGATCAACGCTGCCATCCTTGCCGGCAACCCGCCCAATTCCCGCGTTGATCGGTTGCGTGAATTTTGGACGCAGGTGACGTCGACCGCGCCCTGGGATTGGTCGGGCAACCCATTCGTTGACTTGGCCAAAAGCGACGACACACGCAATCTTCTCAATCAAATGAGCGCCAATATGGCTGCTGCTATCGGCGCGACAGGATTCTTCTCCGCGCGGCCGCTGCTACCATGGCTGCAGCCGGGCGGCACGTCGGCAGCGACCAGTTTCTATGATACCCAGCATCTCAAGCAAACGCTGGAACGCCTAGTCGACTTCGATCGCCTCAATGCCGGGATGACGCGCTTCAGCGCGGGCGCGGTCAATGTCAGGACCGGCAACTTTGTCTATTTCGACACCACCACTCACAAGATCGCCCCGGAGCATGTCATGGCGAGCGGGGCACTGCCGCCGGGCTTTCCGGCCATCGAGATCGATGGCGAGCACTATTGGGATGGCGGCCTCGTGTCCAACACGCCACTACAATGGGTGATCGAGAGCAACCCCCAGCGCCAGGATACGCTCGCATTTCAGGTCGATCTCTGGAGCTCGCAAGGCGCGCCTCCGCGCAACTTGGCGGAAGTCGCCACACGTCACAAAGAAATTCAGTTTTCAAGCCGCACGCGCGCGAGCACCGGCCAATTCAAGAATGTGCATCGGGTCCAGCGTGCCCTTGCCGCCTTGCTGCGCAGGCTTCCTGCCGACTTTGAGGATAACGATGATCTGAAGATCCTGAAGTCGGTCGCCAGCGACAAGGTCTACAACATCATCCAACTGATCTACCGCGCTCAGAACTATGAAGGTCACTCCAAGGATTACGAGTTTTCCCGTCTGTCGATGCAGGACCATTGGCGCGCAGGTTACCACGACGCCGTACGCACGCTGCGACATTCCGAGGTTCTTGCTCGCCCCACTAGCCTGGATGGCGTCTTCACGTTCGATCTCGAACGCGACGGTCGTGAATAAGAGAAAGTCAATGCTAAACACAGAGAAGGACCCGAAAATGCGCGAAAAAGAAATAGTGGAGCGGGCATTCGCGATGCCGCTCACCAGCCCGGCCTATCCGCCCGGACCGTACCGGTTCGTCAACCGTGAATACCTCATCATTACATATCGCACCGATCCGGCGAAGCTGCGGGCGGTGGTGCCCGAGCCGCTCGAGCTCGACGCGCGCGAGTCGCTGGTCAAATACGAATTCATCCGCATGCCGGATTCGAACGGTTTCGGTGACTACACGGAGAGCGGGCAGGTGATACCGGTCTCTTTCCGTGGCCGCAGGGGAAGCTACACCCACTGCATGTTCCTCAACGACGAGGGGCCGATCGCCGGTGGCCGTGAACTCTGGGGCTTTCCCAAAAAGCTCGCACAGCCGACGCTGCGAACCGAGATCGACACACTTGTCGGAACCCTGGATTATGGGCCGCTTCGCGTCGCGACCGGCACGATGGGCTATAAACACCGCGAAGCTGATTTAGCGCAAGTCAAAGCTTCGCTCGCGGCTCCAAATTTTCTCCTCAAGATCATTCCGCATGTCGACGGAACGCCCCGCATCTGCGAGCTCGTCGAATACCATCTTGAGGATGTCACGATAAAAGGCGCGTGGGCCGGTCCCGCGGCGCTGCACCTGTCACCCCACGCCCTGGCACCAGTCGCCGAGTTGCCGGTGCTCGAGATCGTGTCCGCGATACACATCCTTGCCGACCTTACGCTCGGCCTCGGCACGATCGTGCACGACTATCTGCAACAGCCAACCCGACGTCCGCTCCGGAGCTACGAAAGAAGTCTGGTCGCCTCAACATAACCTCAAGGCGCCCTGCAAGAAACCAACAAGGAGAGCGAAATGGGTATTCTGAAAGATAAGACGGCAGTCGTGACCGGTTCGACGAGCGGCATAGGTCTCGCGTGTGCGCGTGCCTTCGCAGGGGCCGGAGCCAACATCGTTCTCAACGGCATCGGTGCACCAGCCGACGTCGAGAAAGAGCGATCTGCGATCGAGAGCGACTTCGGCGTGAAGGCTGTTTATTCGCCCGCGGATATGAGCAAGCCGAGGGAAATCGCCGAGATGATCGCGCTTGCGGAGAAAACGTTCGGCCGCGCCGACGTGCTCGTTAACAATGCCGGCATCCAGCACGTCTCTCCCATCGAGGAGTTTCCAGTCGACAAGTGGGACGCGATCATCGCGATCAACCTGTCCTCAGTCTTCCATGCGATCCGCGCAGCTGTTCCTGGCATGAAGCGGCGCGGTTGGGGCCGCATCATTAGCACGGCGTCGGCGCATTCGTTGGTCGCCTCCCCCTTTAAGTCGGCCTACGTCGCGTCCAAGCACGGTATCGCGGGTCTCACCAAGACGGTGGCGCTCGAGCTCGCGAAATCGAGGATCACCTGCAACTGCATTAGCCCCGGCTACGTTTGGACGCCGCTGGTGGAGAAGCAGATCCCTGACACGATGGCGGCACGTAAAATGAGCAAGGATCAGGTGATCAACGACGCCCTGCTCGCGGCCCAGCCTACAAAGGAATTCGTTACGGTCGGGCAGGTGGCTTCGCTTGCGCTGTTCCTGTGCAGCGAGGACGCCGCGCAGATTACCGGCGCCAACCTTTCCATGGACGGCGGCTGGACGGCCGAGTAGGGCCGCGCAAGCGCATGCGAAGAGCTACTGCGCGGCGCTTAGACCTTGAGCTTGACTTGTTTCAGCTGATCGCCGCTGACCACCAGGACAACAAAGTTCAGTGTGACAGAGTTGTCGACCAGGCAGCCGTCAATAGCCATTCCCGGCACGATCCTCTCCGCGACAAGCACCGCTTCCGACATCTTCTGCGTGATTTTCTTGAGGGCCTTGATGTTGGTGCGGTCTTCGCTGCCAAGCTTCTGAAAGGACAGTACCCTCTCGACGCCCGTGATACGTCCGGTCTTCGCATCGACAGTGTTTTCCCAGATCTCGTCGTCCCTAACCGTCCTCACCGATAGCAGGGGGAAGCCGACCTGTCGAAACCGACCTTCACCGTCCGTGAACCATCGTGCCGCTTCTCGGCCCCCGCTATCGCATCGCGCAGGGACACCCGTGCCTGGCGCGAAAGGTCGAATAGCTGGCGGACCATCTTCTGCGCGTCGCCTGGTGCGCCGTCATTCTGAACCGCGCCGGCCGGTTCCGCTATACCGGCCATCGCGCCCGGGGGCGCGAGAGCGGCCATCGATACCAATATCGCAGACATATTGTTCTTCATTATCTCTCATCCGGGATCGCGTGGTTGATGTGATTGGGTGTGCGTACGTGCGGAAAGGGGAGCGCCTGCGCGAACGCTTCGCGCACACGACTTCCGAGGGCCACGGACATCGGGTCGCTGGGGGCGGAAAATGCTGGATGGAGCGGCCGACGCGTCAGGTGGGCGTGAGCGCTAATTTCTCGATGCTGACCTTTCGGGTTGCTAAGCTTTGCCCGCTCAACCGCCCCTCGCATCGAGCCGGACAGGGAAACTGCTTCGGTCGCGGACGACTCGGTGGGTGGGACGGCTTGCGGCGTGGCCGCGCCGTCCTGCTCCACGTGTGCCACAACGATAGGCTGTCTCGTGTCAAACACGACGGCATCCGGACCCTTCCGTTCGGAATGGATACGGATCACGGGAAGCCTGACTTCGGATTTGACGCGTTCGCCTTTCGGACGAGGGACCACCCAATCCGTCGCGAAAAGCAGGATGAGCAAGGCACCGCCAGTAAACACGAAATATCGCTGCAGAGGCAATTGCACATCCGCTCTTGCACGTGCGCGCAGAGTCCACCTCATTTTGCTTCCTCCACTGGCGCAACGATCCAACACGGATGCATGCTGGCTTCCCCTAATGCCCCGTACATCCCTGCTGGGCGCCCATTGCAACGCCCCGCAAAACGCGGGCATCGCTTCCTAAAAGGGAGACGCCGGTCTCGAATGGGCAAGGTCGATTGAAGCTGGAAGTCATTCATTTTCCGGGCTCTTTTTTTACCTGATAATTTCTCAACCTCGGCGCCCGTCCTGGTTGGGCAAAACTGGGCTTGACTCAGGATAAACTACACCGTATAGTTTATATAGATAACGGGTAGTTCTGTCAACATCCGAGGTTCAAGCAGCGGGTTTAGCCTTTTGGAATGTGCCGTTGATGAAATCGGCTTCTTTGCTCAGCTCTCCTGTTCCGAAATGAAGTTCACAACCAAAGCGCCAGAGGAGTGATCCGAAATGATTGAGATTTTCAGCCGTCCTTTTTGGGTCGTCGCGATGGTTGTTTGCGCGGCGACCGGCTTTGCCGAGGAAAACCGAAGTGCTCCTTGGCAAAGGGCTGCATGCGCCCCGGATGCATTCAGACTATGCAGCAGCGTCATTCCCGACGCCGCGAAGGTCGAAAGCTGCCTGAGGCAGAAACAGTCTGAACTCAGCAATGCTTGCAGCGCTATTTTCAAACGCAAGGCTTTCGCGCGGCGGCCCGCAGCAGGCCCAAGAGAACCAGCGTTCGCAAAGGTTTCTGCTCTGCAGCTTCGAGCACAAAACACGATCTCATCAGAGATCGCAGTACAGTTACGGAGAGGGTAAGATGGATATGACATTCTTTCCTGCGATCGCCGCGCTGGGCACGGCTTCCGGAAGCTTCGCCACGTTTTTCACGACTTGGGTGGTGCGGCGCCGCCAAGACCGGCTTCGCCGTGTAAGAGAGACAATTTCCCAGCGTCAAGAGCTGTACAAGAGCTTCATCGAAGAATCATCCAGGCTGTACGCAGAGGCACTTGTGAACGACAAGTCGGAGATATCGAAATTGGTCCACATGTACGCGCTCATCGGCAGAATGAAAATCGTGTCGACCGGGGAAGTCATCGCTGCGGCTGAAAATGCAGGTCGCCTCATCATCGCGACCTACCTCTCTCCCAATAGAACGTTTGTTGATCTGCCCGACTTGATCAGTGAAATGGATCCATTGCATGACTTCAGCGAGGCGTGCCGTCGCGAATTGCGAACGGTCCGTTGGCGCTGAGGGCCACTAACACCGATATCACAGTATCTATCGCAGCGTTGCTACCGCAATCGACCGGGCCTGGGCTCGAGGGCAACTTATAGCGTGATTGCATTAGCGCGAATGGCGGAGAGCGGATCCCTGGGGACCCACTCCGGGCGACTAAGGATGACCTTCTTTGAATGCTTTTCGCTCACGACACGGCAATGAAATTAAGTCTCCCATGCTCATTAACGAAAGTTCCTCTGGAGAAGATGAAATGAAAAAGTATCTGCTTTCGACTGCCATCAGCTGTGCCACCTTGCTCTTGGCGACAACTGCCAATGCCCACTCCTCTTACGATGGCTCCTGGAGTCTCGTCTTTGTCACGCAGCGAGGCGTGTGCGATTCCACTTACAATTTCTCTGTGAATATAAATGACGGCGTTCTGACACATCCCAATCTGGTGAAATTCAGCGGTCGTGTCGCAAAGTCGGGCGTGGTGCGCGCGTCGGTGACCGTACAAGACAAATATGCGTCGGGTTCGGGAACGCTGACGGGAGACTCTGGCCGCGGCATGTGGAGCGGTCGTGCGGGAAGTGGGCGCTGCTCGGGATATTGGACTGCACAACGAAACTAGCTGGGTGCAATCACCGGCTTGAGCCCCTTAGAATCAACGCAATATTTTGTTAGAGGTCGAAAAATGGCAGACGCCCGAAACGGACGCCTGAATCATATTGGTGTCATAGGTCTTATCGTTTGCTCATGCCTAGCCGGTCATCTCGGGCAACGGCCGGCGCTGCCAAACTCAAAAGTCTCTCTTTTTATTGACGGCGGCTCTCTAGAACCGGCCTCTATGCTGGACGCTTCGTCTTCTGAGAAGGAGCAAACGGCGGCGATTGACCATCGGTCCGTGCGTCCGCTGTTTGGCATGGAAACCGAGCCCGCCCTCGGAGATCTGCCGTCGAAATGGCGTGCGGTCGAGTTTGAAATTACCACGAAGAGAAGGTGCTCGCGGACTGTCGCGCCCAGAAACCTTGTCCAGAGCCTCGAGACCCTACAAACCCGTCGCGGTGACTGCGAAGATTATGCGATCGTCAAGTATGTCGCGTTGCGCGAGGCAGGATTATCCAATGCCGACGTAAAAATCGTCATCCTACGGAACCTCCTTCCGAACGAATACCACGCGGTGGCTGCGGCGCGGGTGAATGGAGAGTGGCTTATTCTGGACAATCGCCATCTCACACTGGTGCGTGATACCGATATGACGAGAGCGACCCCAAAATTCCAGCTTGACGAGGACGGCGTGCACCGTTTCGTACCCTCAAATCACACTGTGCAGAGCCCCCAGGCGAGCCCGTCCACGTTTGAGGCCCAGCTCTTCCGCCAGGCCTGATTTCTGGAGGCTGGCGGCGGCGGGCCAGCACATTTGTGGTTCGTCGTGGTTTTTGACAGCTTCAGCGTTGGTCAACTTGCTCGAAGAGGCCGGAAGACTGGACGAAGCACGATCAGGCGCGCTAGCGACACATGACGGTTGTTGAGCAACGGCGGCAACTACCGGACCGCCACATTGAATTCACGATGCGGCGTTTGCGGGTGGCTCATTAGAGTCAAGCCGGTGACTCGCGACCAATCCAAAAACCTAAAAGTTACCGCCACGGCTTGGAGTGGAGTCACTATCTCGTGGGATAACGGTCACACGGCTTCAATCCAACACAACGATATGACTCAGGTTGAGCGTGCGTCCGATGAAATTGATGTGACTCCGCGACCTACTTCGCATAACCCTGCGAGCGCAGCCAAGCGATGCGGCGTTCGCCGTTCATCCACTCGTCGATTTCCGTTTTGCTTTTGAAACCCTTAATGTGAACCGGCTCGGCACCCGGAAATTCGGCGAGGATATTCCAGTCGCCGTCTGCAATTCGCAAAGGTTTGAAACTTACTTTTGCTTTGGCCATGCGCTGTTATGGCAAGACTTCGACGGGAAATCAAAGAGTTTGGTAAAGCGGGATCGGTGAACGCTCACCGATCCCGCTCCAAACTTCCGCCGCCCCTAACGCGCTTCCTGGCTGGGGCAACCACCCACGACGGTGGTATCGCTAGGTTCGTGCGGTCAGTTGTCCTGCTTGCGCAATTCGTCAATTAGATGATCGAGGTAGGGCGGCAGACGCGCGGCTTCGACGAGACGAAGATGCTGTCGCAGCCGTTCACCCACTTCGTAGCAAATCGACCGGCTAGTCTTGTGGTCGATCTCGATGTTGTCAGAGATTCGGTGATGGGGTTCCATTTCGCGATCTCTCGATTAGCCCCACGAAGCAGTAAGTCGCCGGCTCAGAATATGTTTCGCGTTATTGACGTGCCTTTATTAGAAAACTTTAACGAAGGGCCGGGCGGTTCCAATTACGGGAACTCTTCTTCCGAAGGGGTTTTGCATTCCGCGTCACCTTCCTCCGTCCCCAATGATGATCTTTACGCGATGTATCGAAGACGCTTCAACGTGCCCGTTCAGCGCCCGCATCACTCCAATTCGAGCAAATATCGTTGGCCCGTCGTGCTCTGCGGCCAGCAACAGTGCTTCCATGGCAGCCTGCCATTCCGGGGCGTCGTGTTTGCCTTTCGGTAGTTTGGTGATGTAGAGCGCGGCTTCGCCCAATTTCTATTTCTTACAGGGCCAGGCCGCCTTCATGGCCTCAAGGGCCAAGTGTCTGAAATCCTCGTGCATCCTCGCCGGTCGGGCGTCGATGTATTGGATGACGACAGCAACGGCTTGTCTCTGTGTCGCAGAGGTTGGTACACAACTGTTGTCGGTTATTAAAGTGAGGCTCGATATTAAACCCCAGCAAAGTCCCGTCTTGAAAAGATCGCCGTTCGGATTGTCGCTGACGTAATTGCGACAGCCGGGCATCACATAGTTAGCTGAGTCCGAGTGATTAATTTCTGCATAGGTCGATCCACCGCTTAACACCAGCGCCCCGATGAGGAAAAGACCGCTTATGCTCAATCTTGATCGAAACATCTGAGCAATCCGCTAGTGAGGTACTGATAACGCTGCATAAGAAAAATACGCTGCCGCTGCCGACGCAATTGCGGAGATTGCGGCCATGACTGTCGATACCAGAGCATAGAACGGCAACCGCGCCGTGGCCTCCGCCGCATCGAATTCAGCGAGCTTTTCCAAAATCATTTGGTCGTTGACCATGCCCGACTTACGCTGATCTTCAAGCATGGCGGCCAAACGATTTCTTGCCTTCGACAAATTGGCCTCCTTATCGGCTGGTGCAATCACCGGTCAAGCGGGCATATTGCACGGATTTCAACCTGTGAGACAATAGGGAACGTGTCGGCGTCGGGCCGTCTTTAATCGCTGTACGTCCGAGCGATTAATCGTAAAGTGCGCCGCGCAAGCCAAGGAGACGCGGGCAAAGTACAGAGTTGGCTAGCGCTGGTCCGCCAAAAGCCGGAAGGTGAGGCCGCTGTGCTATGGCGGCAAAAGAAAATAAACGGGGACCGAACCCATGAGACCGCTGATCGCCATTGTCTCCTTGTGTGTGCTGACGTTACCTGCCGTTGCGGGCGAGGTGCCTGCCAGGACCTATTTTAGCGGCAATGATGTTTATCAGTGGTGTCTGCACAACAAGCCATTGGCTCAGGCCTACGCGGCGGGCATTTTTGACGAGGCGGCTCACAGTGCGGCTGCAATCGACGATATGAGGCATTTCGGGGGATTGCCAAAAAACGATTTAGAGGTTGATTTCGCTCTCAATCGCCTCGTTGGATTCTGTAAGCCGGAGGGGGTCATTCTTGAGCAGATGACTGACGTGTTTTGTTCGTACCTCAGAGAGAACCCGGCAAAACGCCACGGTCTGCCATCAATCATGTTCAACGATGCGCTCAAGCAGGCGTGGCCTTGTCCGGGCAAATAGCTTTCAATCTAAGGTGAGTTAGGCGTTAGCCCGCGATGTATGCATCATAATGACGCGCAGCGCAGCAAAGATTTTTAACTGATACAAGCCGCCGTCTCGAATGGTTTTGCGCATGGCAAGTTTGAACCGGTGCCGCGTGAACGCAAGGATTGGTATGATTGATGGCAAAGGCGGATGACAACCACTTGGCGGCGCTCAACGCTTGCGTCGTCCATGCACGCCATCTTCTCGAGTCTGCGAAAGCCGTACAAGCGATACATCATAATAATATTGCATATCATTTGGCGGCGCTCGCTCTCGAAGAATTAGGAAAGCGGGAGCTATACAGAATTCAGGAATCTGCAAGAGCCGTAGGCGATCCACCGATTTGGCAAATTAGCCACTCAAGATCACGTAAAGAAACTCTTCTGGTGTCTCTACAGTCTCGGTGGAATACCGGACATGATCGACCAGCGGCAATTCTTTGAAAAGCGCGATGCAGCGGCAGATATTCACACAAATCGGATAGCTGGACTGTATGTCGAGAATTCTGATGGCGGCCTTAACGTGCCATCCGACGCTATCTTAAGCCAACAAGCGCGGGCTCTGATTGGCCTCGCCGAGTCATTAGTGAAATTCGCAGAAAGTGAAAAGCCTCGCGATGATATACCGCAAGAAGAAATAGATCTTCAAATCTGGTTTTTGAATGCAGTCGATGAAGCGGAGATGCGTAAACGAATTTTCTCAACCCAATCATTTGAGAAACTGAAGCAGCTAAACAATGTGATCGAATGGACACGGTCCATTAAAGCTGAATGTGAGGCCAGTGATAACGAAATGAAGCAGTTGGCCGAGCACGAATTGCGCCGTGCTCCAAAAGCGGATGGGAAAATTCGCAAAGACAGATGGAAGATACGTTTTCGTGTTGAGACTACATCAAACATTATTCGGCCTGCCGTCCTTAAGGAATGGAACAAGTCGGTTGAATGGATCAAGCTTGTTCCCGTTCAAGGAGCAAAGAAAAAGAATCAACTCATTGTCGAACTAACCCTTGGCGACGATGTTCCGGTAGCGGCTCTGTGGGGGCTCGGTTTGTCATTGTGCCTTCAATTCTTGGTCGCAATGAACATGGCGACAGGTGGCTTTTGGTGGTGGCCGCCAGCGCCAAACCAAAGAATATTTTATGAGACTATTCGTGATTTAGAAACAGGTCACAACCTCGAAATTGAAGCCGGTGGTTTCCAGGTCTTCAATCACCGAAGTGTGCTAACGCCGGTGCATATCCAAAGTGTGATGCTGTGCCTCGCATCGTTACCGCCCCCAAATGACCATCGACGCGGGCGGGCTTATACGTATTACTTAGGTGGGCTCAGTTTCATAGCCATCAACTCGATCCAATGGCGCTGCGAGGGCCAAGCTTTTGGAAATTTTCTTGAATCGTTCAAGCTGTTGATGACCGAAGCGTTATATCGACTTCCGTCTGAGGAAGTTGAAAAAGCAATTGGACGCTTTCTTAGCGAGAAATTTCCGGACCTAGCTCCCGAACACCACACGACGTTTACTCAGTTGGTCCGGGATTTTGAACAACGAACGAACCCGGTCGTGAAAATTGACGATGTGTACTTAATGAAGCTTCTATGCGAAACAATTTTTCGCGAGACGATAGTGCCCGAAATCCAACGTCAAAGGAGAGCACTTGACGGGCCGCCCGAGTCACCGGCCGACGACAAACCTTCATAATATCTGTCGAAGCCACTGCTTGTCGGCTTCTCGGGAATATTGAGGCTGCCGCGCTCTTTGGGCGAAAAGCCGATCTTGCCAAGCAGGCCGAGACGTCGCCTGACTCGAGTACGTCGCTGCGATATGCCGCCATTAATGAACGCGTTGTAATCTAACTTTCCGATTTGTCACTGGAAGTAAGCCGTCGCTCGAATTATTGCGACGCGATGCGTTACTTCTTTCATATCTTCGACGGTTCGAAATTGTCTCCAGATGATGCAGGGAGCAACCTGCCAAGTCTTGAGTACGCGAAATGTATGGCG
>Ga0207021_1087_pt1 | contig 23488 bp, 15 predicted proteins | sample Alteio_BWMinCont_49_FD_153496 | JGI IMG/M metagenome (GOLD analysis project Ga0207021, IMG submission 153496) | Enriched cells from forest soil in Barre Woods Harvard Forest LTER site, Petersham, Massachusetts, United States -... | ecosystem: Environmental > Terrestrial > Soil > Temperate forest >... | reverse complement strand
TTCAAGGATATGGTTAATTCACGCGTACCGGTGGTGGTGGCCTCGTGTGGAGCCGACAGCATAACTCGCGACGCAGAATTGACCGTTGTGCCTTATGGCGAGGACAAGATCACAATTCGCCGCGAGACGGGCGAGCACGCCAAGGCGATAAGTCACTATTTCGGAGGTACAGTCACTCAAGAGGAGGCGCCTATCCTGGATGGTCAGCTGAAGATCAACGCTGTTGTGCGCAACACCGCTGGGCAACCTCTGGAGTGGATTGAGGTCCAAATCTCTTAGCGAGCAGATTATGCAGGACACCAAAGCCTCCAACAATATGCTTTACGTCATCTTCTTGGCTGCGACAGCGGCGCTGGGTGGGATGATGTTTGGATTTGATCTCGCGATCATAGTCGGCGCCGGCACGTTCCTTGTTGAGTATTTCAGTTTGGGCGATCTTGGCCTGGGGTGGGCGTATAGCTCGCTTCTTTTCGGATGCGTGTTGGGATCAGTCGCTGCCGGGCGATTGACAGACTCTTATGGACGGCAAAAGATCTTGCTCTTCGTGGCTCTGTTGTTCGTCATTACCTCGATCGCGACTGGCATTGCGCCAACCTTTGCTCTTTTTGTTGCAGCCAGACTTGCCGGCGGCATTGCGGTCGGCGGCGTTTCAGTGCTCTCGCCGATGTATATCGCGGAGGTTTCCCCTCCAGGCATACGCGGCAGAATGGGTGCGACATATCAAATGTCTATCACTGCGGGCATCCTCGTTTCCTACTGCATTAACTACTGGCTTCGCAATCAGGGCGCCTGGAATTGGCGATGGATGTTTATGAGCGGTGCGTTGCCCAGTGTGTTGTTCTTTTTAACGCTGCTTCGGGCGCCGGAGACCCCACGATTCCTCTTCAAAGTTGGAAAGAAGAAGGAAGGATTAGCGCTTCTGGAACGAATCATGAATCCCCAGGAAGCCGCGGTCGAGGCAACGGAAATTGAAGCCAGTCTGGAAGCGTCTTCGAACACCGCCGAGAGCCTGGACTCGCGGATGATTCGCCGCATCTTGCTCATCAGCTTTGTCCTGGCAATTCTGGTTCAGGTCTCGGGCATCAACACAATTATCGATTATGCGCCGCTTGTTCTGAGGTCGGCCGGATGGAAGATCGATGCAGCGCTTTTTTCAACCTTTATCATTGGTGGCATTAATTGTGGATTTACGTTGATCTCCTTCTGGACGATAGATCGGTACGGACGTAAGCCGCTCTACATCGTTGGCTCCCTGGGCATGGCGGTAGCTTTATTCCTGGTGATTGCAATGCTGGCAACTGGCCGATTTAACAGCGGAATCCTGCTTTTCCCGATTGCGTTGTTCATCGCCTTTTTCGCTTCCTGTATAGGACCGGTCTTCTGGACCCTCGTGCCCGAGATTTTTCCCAACAAGGTGCGGGGCCGGGCGATGGTTGTCCCTGTGGTCACTCAGTGGGTAGCAAGCGCTTTCGTGGTTCTGTTGTTCCCGCTGGCATTCAATCGAGTCGGCAAGCTTCCTACGTTTTGCTTTCTAGCTTGTATGGCCTTATTACAGGCTTTGTTCACATGGCGTTTTCTGCCAGAGACGAAAGGAAAAACGCTGGAAGAGATTGAGGATTTTTGGAACGGCAGTCGAGCCATTTCGCAGCTGCGCAGGTGAGGTGAAGTGTCGATCCACCGCTCTTTACGAACGCTATTTCCAAATATCGCGGTAGAGTTGCTCAATTTCGGACTCTGTTGGGGTGCGCGGATTATTCTGCGGTGACCCCGAAGCTAACGCCTGCATTGCCATTGTCGGAATGAGCTCGAAGTAGCGGGCCTCGGAAATGCCGTAGCTCCTGGGCGATGGAACCTCTAACTCCTCATTTCTGCGAAACAGTCCTTCCACCAGTTTGCTCACAGCGTCGAACTCCGCATCAGTTTGTGCGGCAATCCCCATTGCTCGAGCGCAATCAGCGTAGCGCGGAGCCGCGGATGAGGCCGAGAATTGCGTAACAGTCGGCAACAACATCGCGTTCGAGAGGCCGTGCGGCACATGGAAAAAGAATCCGATCGGCCGGCTCATGCCATGAACCAGGGCAACACTCGCGTTCGAAAAGGCAATGCCCGCGAGCGTGGCCGCGAGCATCATTCCTTCACGAGCGGATCGGTTATCAGACTGGTGGAATGCGATTGGAAGCTCCGCCCAGATAGTCTTCATCGCCGACAAAGCAAACGTATCTGTGAATGGATTGGCTCTGCGGCTGACGTACGCCTCAATGGCGTGCGTCAGGGAGTCCGTGCCCGTATCAGCAGTAAGTCGCCTCGGCATGGACATCGTAAGTTCGTAGTCGACAATGGCAGCCGAAGGCATCAGTGCGCTGCCGGCAATCAACATTTTCTCTTCGCTGATTGAATCGGAGATGACAGCAAACCGGGTTACCTCTGAACCAGTTCCGGCAGTCGTGGGAACGGCAACGTGCACCGGCCCCGCCTTTGGAATTGGTTTGGGTACTTTGTAATCGCGCACGCGACCTGCATTTGCCACAAGCAGCCCAATTGCTTTGGCGGTGTCAATCGGACTCCCGCCTCCTAGGCTGACTAAACTGTCGTGGCGGCCAGCGAAATACGCACTCACTCCTTGATCGACTGCGTCGGTGGTTGGATCGGGGACCGCTCCAGAGAAAACCTCGCACTGGATACCTGTTGCGAGTATCTGATCCTGTAATTTCTCCGCCAGGCCGCAACCCGCGAGAAAAGCATCGGTCACGATCAGGGGACATATGCAATTTAGACTGGCAAGTATGGCTGGTACTTCGGAGAAAGCACCAGCGCCAATCTTCATGATCGGTGGAATCCGAATATCCGCAGTCATATGTTCGACGCGTTGCCTTGCCGGCGGCGCTTTGCGAAGCTCCTTCGCCATGGCGGGACCGTCCCTATCCAGCAAGATAAGGCAGATTCCGCTGGCGACATCCGCTTAGTAATACAACTTCAGCGCGAGTTGCAAAATGCGCGGATTGCTCCTGGAAGAAGTGATTTGACTAAAGCCTGAGGCATTCAGAAAGTTGAGGTTTGCGGAGGGGTTCGCAAAGGCATGGTTATTGGGAAGGTTAAATGCTTCTGCCCGGAATTCCAACTTTACGCTCTCGTGAATCGGAAACTGCTTAAAGAGTGACATATCAAGATCCTGAAAACTTGGACCTCGAACTGGGGTAGGACCACCCCCGAGTGGCGCGGTGTTCAGCTGTCCGATCGTAGTTGCCGCGGGCGGATTGGCGAATGCGTTTGGATTGAGCCACTGGTTGACGTTGTGTGGGCCCCCGTATACGTTCTGACTTGGCACAAGATCAGCAAAGCATCCAAAATCTGCAGTCGTCGCAATCGGACAATTGATTGTAAAAGGTTGTCCGGTCTGGTGCGAATAGATGAAGTTCGTTATCCATCCGCCGATGAAGGCGTCACCAACCGCATTGACGTTATTCAGAAACGCCTGCTTTCTGCCGAAAGGCAGGTAATAGGTCCCTGAAGCATGAAAAACTTGGGCTGTATCAGCGAAGCAGAGCCCATAATCGCCCGCCTGGCCGAAACCAGGAAGCCAGGGCGCTCTGTAGGCCGGCTGGCTTGCAACCGCACCCTCGATTGAGCGCTCATCGGTCAGGCACTTGGAAAATGTGTAGTTAGCCAGCGCGGTGAGCCCAGCACTGAACTGATGCTCATAAATTACCTGGAGAGAGTTATAGCTGCTCGTGCTTGATGTGGTCTCATAGGCGGAGTTCGGGGCGAAGGCCGGAAATGCGATGTGGCCCTCAACTGTCGGATCATACATGTTTGTCCCCGGCGGCATAATGGCTGACGGCGCATTCTGAGTGCTCAAACTATCCAGACTCCTCCCCAGGCTGGCCACATAACCGACGGAAAAAGAATCATGGTTGGTGAACTGATCCTGGACCGTCAGGTTAAATGTCTGCTGGTAAGGTGTTTTAAAGTTGTACTGCCGCCCATAGAGTGTGAGGCCCGCTCCGTTCACGGCAGTAGGATCCTCGAGATTTTGTGCAACCAGAGCATTCCCTAGAACGGCCGTCTGTCCTCCGGGCACCGTGAGCGGGGTCTGAGAGTTGACGGCATAGTTGTTGATCGTATAGGAGAACGGATAGTTTCCTCCGATGTTATAGCCGAATCCGATGTTGTTCAGCGCTCCATAAGTAATGCCATAGCCGCCGCGCACAACTACCCGGGGAGTGGCGCTGTACGCAAAACCAATGCGAGGAGCAAAGTTAAGATTTTGAGCATTTCCTGTCGCGCTGTTTGAGGTGCATTGAAGTGCAATTTTGCTGGAAGCGAGCAACTCCTGGAACGTGGATGAAGTTGGAACAGCACAACCCCGTTTCGTCATGTAGTACGTTCCGGAATCTCCTGCGCCGCCGCCAGTCTGAATAAAGTTTGCCTGCCTTCCATAAATTTCCTGATAAGGCGTATAGTGGTCCCACCGGAGGCCAAGATTCAGCGTCAGCCTGGGAGTAATCTTCCAATCATCCTGAAAGTAAGTGCCGATGTAGTAGCGCTGGTCACTCACCTGTGCATAGTTGGATAGCCCGTAACTCGATAAGCCAGGAAGATTGTTGATTCCGCCCGAAACGGTTGATGCGGTCGGAGTCAGAAGCAAGTCGCCGACGCCCTCATAACCCGAATTCTGGTTTGGAATATCAGAATATTGCCCGGTGAGGCCGAAGCTTCCCCTCCCATAAGCAGGCTGGATTAGGGGAGCATAGAAATTATCCACCTGGAAACCGGTCTTGAAGGTATGCGACCCATAAATCTTGGTGACATTGTCCATAATCTCGAGCGTGCGGATCGTACTCAGGGTTGGCATCCATCCGGCTGCTCCCATGCCCGTTAGAGAACTGATGTTGATAATCGGCAGGCCGCCATTTCCCGGAATCTGCGGCACACCCGGAATTCCATATTGTTCCGGGATGCCGAACGTATTGCCGTATACGGCGTTCAGTCGTTCAATGTTGTGAATAAATCCAATGTGGAATTCGTTCGTTAGACTCGGGGTAAAGACATGCGTGTAACCCGCGACAATCGCATACCGCGGCCCCTGTTCAGGCCCGTCCCCATAAACCTGACCCTCCGCAAGCCCCGGGAGGGCCGGCGGCGAAAAAATTGTTTCGTTGCTGTAACTGTAAACGCCAAAAATGATGTCCTTGCTGCTTATGTTCTCGTCGATTCGAACATCAAACTGATTGATGTTGTTCGTTCCGGCGGCGAACTGGTAGTAGTTGGGAAAGCTTGTCCGTCCAGGTGTCGGGTTGGGATATAAGGCGAGCAGTTTTATTGCGTTGGGATCGAGGCGCGACGGAGGAAGTATATTCAGGTATTGCGGCTGACTTGCAAAATCCTTGATCCCGACGATACTGCCGTTGGTGTAGAACGGATCCCGGACATAGATGGCGCTGCCCGATGTGTTGGGTAGGCCCGATACAGGATCAACCGCGTTGGCCGCAACCGTGCGAGTAGTCGCAGGATCCAGAATTGTTGCGAGGGGATATGTCCGGCCGAGAGCGTCGGTTTTCGTGCCGCTCACCAGGCTAAAGTAGTCCTGGAAATTTGTGAAATTGCTGCTGTGCATCAAAGGAGTCGGAACGCTCGAAGTACTGGCCGTCGGCGTGGATATCCGAGTGCCCTGATAATCAAAAAAGAAGAAGGTCCTGTTCCTGCCGTTGTACACCTTGGGGATGTAAACCGGTCCTCCGATTGTGCCGCCGAACTGGTTCTGATGGTACGCAGGGCGCGGAGTATCGGTTTGATTTGCGAAGTAGTCGTTCGCGTTGAATACCGTGTTGCGGACATACTCCCAAAGATCCCCATGCAGGCTGTTGGTCCCCGACTTAAGAGCTGCATTGATAATCCCGCCTGTGGAATGGCCAAACTCAGCGTCGAAGTTTCCTGTCTGCAGCTTGAATTCCTGAATGGCATCCGGGGGCGGCACAATCGCCGTGTATCCGTTGTTCCCGCCGGCTCCCTGGATATTTCCACCACCATAAATCTCTACGTTGTCATCAATTCCATTCAAGCGAAAGTCGTTCTGCGTCCAATTCTGGCCCAGGACGTTGAACTCGGCGTTGCTGGCGCCCCCTGTGGTGCTGGTGCCGGCGGCCAGCAAGCTCAGCGTCGTCCAGTCACGGCTTTGCAGCGGCATGTTGTTAACCTGCGCTTCGTCGATTGTTTGACCAACTGATGCATCTTGTTGCTGCAGCAGGGGCGTCGCTCCCGTCACGGAAACTTGCTGACTCACAGTTCCGAGGGCAAGACTTACATCAATTGTCAAGTAATCCTGAATGTGAGCCTGAATACCAGAACGAGTAAACTCACCGAAGCCCGGGGCAATAACCCTCAACGTATACGACCCTGGATTAACGGCTTGGAACACATATTCACCACCCGCACCGGACCGTATTGTCTGAACTACACTTGTCGCATCGCTCTTGAGCGTGACGGTAGCGCCGGAAACCGCCGCCCCGCTCGTATCCGTCACCCTCCCCTCAATTCGCCCAGTCGCAATTTGAGCAAAAACGTCTTCGATCGGGGTAATCAATACCACCGAGCAGACGAACAGAGCTACGACCATTGATCGCCTGGGTAGCTCTGCCAACGTCTTCTCCAGAAAGCACTTTGCAACCTGGGAGAGGCCCGAGATCGCCGACGTCTTCAAGACGGTGTGTCTTGCCATTGCATGCCCCCTGAAGTTAAACAAGATTGAATAAACGTGTTCGGTCTGATGTTTTATTAGGACCCGAAAGTGGAAAAAATGCTAGGCTCGGATGGGGACTGCTGTCTTCATCGGGATTGACATCTTTATGCACTCAGTTGACTCCACCGACTGGTTAGACCGCGATAAGGGTGTCAATGAACTTCAGGTTTCTGTAGGTACGTCCGTATGAATCGAAAGTTCCTCAGGAAAGGATGGCTAGAAGAAGGAAAGTAGTCTTCCAGAGTTGTGCTCGTTTTGCGAACCGATCAGTGTGTGCGCGGAATGGTAATGGTCAAAAGCCGCCCGCGATATCGAACATTCTTCAGGCTTCGTTCAAATCCCGGCACCATCGTAGACGCTTGAATCTTTCCTTCAACTGCATCCGGAAAGCCGAAAATCGTTCGCACGATCACTTCTGCAAAAGCACCTGAAGCGCGCTCTCAAGTACTGCCGCAAGTCCAAAGATTTTCTAACCGGATAGACGTTTGTCTCAGCGTAATGCGCCTGGCCAAACGGTCCCTCGCGCGTGGCGGGACTCGACGCCGAGCTTCGCCCATTCAAAAAATCATTGCCGATATGGACCCAAACCTTGCGGTGGGCGACATTCTCACACTAGACCAGATTGTTGGTAGGAGCACGGTGGATGCAAGCCTTGAGGCGACTTTGCTCGTTGTGTTTGCCATTGTGTCTCTTCTGCTGGCTGCTGTGGGTTTGTTTGGAGTGCCCTCGTATCTCGTTGGGCAGCGACAAGGAGAGATTGGGATCCGACACGCTTTAGGCGCACAGCGGGAACAAGTGTTACGGAACGTCTTGTTCGACGGTCTGCGACCTGCGCTGTTTGGACTTGCATTTGGCTTGACTGCGAGCGCTGCGGCTGTGCGTCTGCTCCGGTCTTTTGCTCTTCGGGACGGAGCCGCTTGATCCTTCTGTGTTTGTAGTGACTGCGATGTTGTTGCTGATGGTGGCGGTAGTTGCGTGCATGGTCCCTGCCTGGCAGGCATCCCGCCTCGACCCAATGACAACTCTACGAATGAGTAGCCAGGTAGTGGTGCAGTTTGGATCGCCTCTTCTAGAATGAGGCGCATCTGCATACTCTTCATTGCGGAGACCTTACGCAAAGAAGGTGATATTAATGACCCGTATGCGATTTTTTTAGAGTCTTCTAAAGTCTGGAATTTTCGACCAAGCCATCAGCAAGTATGGCGTGCGCATACCGCCTCGTGCTATCCCAGGAAAGCCCACTCGCCCCAACTAGTATGTCGTTTCAGTAAAACATATCCATTAAATTACATTTTCTCAGGGATGGTTTCCAGAGCCTCGAACGCCTTCCAGCGATGGACGACCGGTATCTGGTTGATCTCAGCGATTCCCAGCAGAATGCGTTCCTTCAGTTCGTCTCTGGATTGCACACGAATTCCCCGGAGGAACGTGCGAGTCATCTTGCCAAACAGGGTTTCCACGATGTTCAGCCAGGAGCCATGCGTGGGAGTCAGCACGTATTTGAATCGATTGGGGCGAGTCGCAGAAAGGCTCGGGTCTCATTCGAGATATGGGAGGAATGGTTGTCGAGGGTCAGTCGAATCGTGCACTCCGGCAGATGGTGAGTATCCAGGTCCTTGGGCCGCCTGAAATTCTCGGAAGCCCTACTAGGCCTTCACTCGACGTCTGATGGCTCTATGATCTTGTTCGAGTATGTTGTTCAAGTACTGCACCGGACGGTGTCCACGGCGGTTGCGCAGCGTCCCTTCCTCCTTACTGTTGGGGATCGCGCAACTGTAAATCGGTGCCAGGTCAGTGTTGATCACTCGAGGTTGGGGATGGGATCGATCGCGGAGCGCCCTTGTAAACGGAGGTCCGAAATGACAGAAATCGTCGGATTACTACCCGAAAGTCGGCCTAAGCAGCGACCGATAACGCTCATCTCTGGCTTATTTAGCGGGGAGGAAACTTCCTTCCTCGCTCCAGCCGCTCTGCGTCTTCCGCTCCCCATCTCAGCGGGCCCATTCAGTCTTCGAAATGGCGGTAGTTAGTTGTGCCGCAAGGTCGCGTTATTAATCAGCGGCTTTGCCCAGAAACCAACACTGAAAACATAACCAAACGTGACGTAGAGAAGGAGCAGTCCAGTTTTCAGTCCGAAATGATCGGCAATCTGTCCAGTGACAGCGGGTATTACTGCGCCTCCCATGATCCCTGTGGCGAGAATTCCGGTAAAGGAACCGTGATATTCGGCCACTGAGTTGAGTGCTAGCGAAATAAGGATGGGCCACATCACGGACGCAAACAAACCGATCAAGGGAAATGCGATGACCGATATGCTGTCCGGGCCAAAGAGTGCCAGCGACAGGCAGCTAAGCGCTCCTGTAGCGGCTCCGATAAGAATGCGGCGGCTGTCAAAGAGTTTCAGCAGAAGTACGCCGGCGAGGCATCCGCAGGTCATCAGTCCCCAGAACCACGAAACGGCGCGAGCGCCGGTCGTGTGTGGGTCCAGGTGATGGTACTGACTGAGAAACTGCGAGAGCCAGTTGGCGGTACCCTGTTCGCAACCTACATAAGCAAAGATCGCAAGAAAGTATAGCCATACAAGTTTTCGGCGCATGAGGCTGCTATACATTTGCCACGTGCCGGGCCTTTCGTCTGCAGGATGCTGCACACGGGGAAACCGCGTCAGACAAAGCACCAGGATCATTGCAAGCGCGATCAAGCTGAAAATCCAGTACAGGGAGACCCATGGAAGCTCGGCCGGAACCCGCGGCATGAGAAATTGCAGCAAGGCATTGGAAGGATGCGAACCGGGGCTCAGGTTGAGAACCATGTAGGAGTAGATGTGCGGGCTGAGAAAGGAGGCAGATCCAAACAGGAGCTGCGCCAGCACTTCGTTAAATGCAAAGTGCTCTTCGCCACCGGCTACACGCAGCAGGGGATTGATGGCCACCTGCAAAATAGCCATGCCCGTACCAATGAGGAAGAGTGATGTAACGGCAACCTGATAGCGCGGAAAAAGCGCAAAGCTGATGGACCCAAGCGTGGCCGCGACGAAGGCTAGGATCAAGACGGGCTTTTCGGTAAAGCGTTCCACCAGATAGCCCGCTGGAATGGACATGATGCCGTAAGCAATAAAAAAGGAGAAGACGAGGAAGCCCGCAGCGGTAAGGCTGACATGAAAGCTGCTGATAATGTCCGGAACAATCGGCCCGAGAATATTGGAAAGCAGCGATATGACAAAGAATATAAGAAGGACCAGGGCCACCATGTACCAGTTTCTTGCCACTGCTTCCAGACTCCTTATTTTATGTGGCCCGGCCGGTAATGCAGCTTCCGGAGAGGACAATCTTCATAAACGCTTGCGGTCTAGGCGATAAGCAGGCGGCACCATCGTTCGGCAGTTCTCAGCTCGATTTTGCACGAGTAGAAGTGGCAGCTCCCTTGAGAACAAGACCATCTTCGCCCTGGACGATATAGGAAGCAAAGCGGAAGCTATCACAATCCTCGCCCGAGAGCTGAGCAAGCTGGTTCGCCGCAAGTTGTAAAGGGAAGATATCCGTGATGAATTGCCAATGCGGCGGAGATGGTGGAAGCTGGATGACCAGGTCGCCGGCATCTTCGGGCAGGTCGTGTCCGATCAGCAGGACGGAGCAGCCGATATAGGCCAGATCGCGCGCAACTGCCAGATCCGGTTCGCGCATCTGCCCACGGTCGACCCAGATTGCCACGTGGACGCCCTTTCTCATGGCCTCCTGGGGACCGTGCCGGAAGGGGCCTGTGCCCATTGCAGTTGCAGGGCTCTTGACGCCTTCTTCCCAAAGCAATGCCGCCTCAAAAGCGCTGGCTATACTTGATCCGCGCGCCAGGAAATAATATGCCGCGCCGGGCTGGAGCCATACGGTATCCGTGAGCTGCTTCTGCCAGGAGGGGATACGGCTGGCAGTTTCGGCGACTATGCAGGTAAGCGATGCAACAAGCTGCGTATCAAACGAACCAACCGAAGCGGTTGCGATTGCTGCAGCTCCAATTGCCAAGGCGGAGTAGGTGCTGACAGAGATGCCGTTGTCCGGCGGAACAGGAAGTACAACGGGGATATTCGCTTCCAGGGCGAGTGGGCCGTCATTGAAGTTGGTGACGCCGATCACCGTTGCTCCCGCGGAGCGGGCCTTGGCAAGGAGCTCCACAATCTCTATGCTGCGGCCGCTGCGAGAGAGCGCCAGGATCACCGAACCCTGCGGAATGGCGACGAACTGCAACAACTCCGATGCCTCGAGCATGTGCACCGGGACGCCTCCCGCATGAAAGATTAGTCCCGCGCCCACGGCCGCATTCCAGCTGGCACCGATTCCTGTCACATAGATGTGCCGTGCCTTTCGGATTGCGTCGGCAGCAGATTCCAGGGAGTTCCGCTTGTGGCTATTGAGTAATACCAACGTCTTCATCAGCTCATCAGGCTGACGAAGTATGTCTTGCAAAAATCGAGTCATTCCGTACCTCAATAGTTACTCTTTCGGCGCGGAAAACGCCTTTTACGAAACGGCTACAGGTTTGTAGTTTAGGAAACCGATTTCCTAAATCGATTTCTCTCAATGTATTCGTCCGGCATAACGTTGTCAAACAGGTATTGCCAGCGCCTGGCGTATTTGACCCGCAATTCCTCCGGCATGGGCAAGACTCGAAACGGCGCATCGATGCCCCAGCTCTAGGCATTCCTCGATGCTTGAATCTCTGAGCCAGCCACAGACAAATCCCGCATCAAAGTTATCGCCCGCACCGGTGGTGTCGACGATTTTTTTGGGTTTGATCGGCGATGCCCGCCCACCCAGCTCCCATACCTGCTCGCCTTTGACCGCCAGCGCGCCCTTCTCTCCCCGCTTGACCACAACAAGCGGGCCGAACTGCGCCAGTGCGCGTGCTGCGGAAAGGGCATCGGTCTGTTGCGAGATTGCCAATGCCTCGGCTTCATTCGGAAGAAACACATCAACCAGCGGAAGCAGGCCGCAAACGTCAGTCCATCGTCCCTCCGGATCCCAGTTTGTATCCAGAGATGTAGTGACCTTCGCCGCCCGGCAGAGCTCCAGCCAGTTTTTCCATGCGGGCCGCAGGCCGCGCATCAGGAAATAGGCTCCAATATGCCAATGACGGCAGGAGGCAAGCAGCGCAGGATCAAGGTCCTCGGGCGATGGAAGGTCAAGCGTGCCTGCATACGTGAGGATTGCACGATCGTGTGCTTCAGACAGCGCCAGCCCAAGGCATGTTTTAACCGTCGGATGTCTTTTGATCCGGGTGGTATCCATACCTGACTTTTGCAGTTCGGCATGGACAAAATCGCCGAAGATATCTGCGCCGAGCCAGCCAAGCATCGCCGTTGAAACGCGGAGGTTTGCCATCTGCGAGGCGAAGATTGCGGCCGAGCCGCCGAGCTGCATACTGAAATCGTCGACGAACTGTTCCACCTGGCGAAATCGCGGACGCACATCGCCTGTCATGATGAGATCGATGCACACATCCGCAAGAGTCATGACTTCATACTGGCGTGTGTTTTGGTTGCTACGGCCGTCAGAAGGAATGTTTCCGAGGTTGTAGGTAAGCGATTTCATGGATCGCCATTATTAGCACATTGAGGGCAGGCATTTGTCAAACCCCTACGCGAAAAAAGGTGGCCAAGCTGCAGCCCCAGGGTCAGGCTCCCGCAGCGCGAAAATCAAATTTATAGGGATATTTTTAAAAGTTTTCGCAAACGGAGTCCATACGACTCAATTCGGGCCCACCGGGTTCAATCTGGAGGTCAATGCATCGCTTGACACTTGCTGTATGCTTTTATGAAATGGATTTCAGAGCCGCTAAATGGCTTCCCGGGCTGCGCTTTGCGGATGGACCTCCCGGTGTGTTGACCCGTCATCCGGCGCAGGCGCCGACCGCAACCATGGGAGTCGCCGCGACCTTCAGCCTGCAATCGCGGAAGATAATCGTACGCTGATTGGCGGCGAAGATCGAGCGATGGGCATTGATGTTTCGTTGCAGCCATTCATTAATATCGATCGAAATGGGCTTCAAGGGTTTTGTTACATCGGACTGGGGCGCAACGCACGGCGTCACGTTCATCAATGCGGGGTTGGACCTGGAGATGCCGGGAGAGCCTCCGCTGAATGCTACCTCGTCGGGGCTACCGACATATTTCGATTCACGGCCTATACCGCCGCCTCCATCGCCCGCGTACACGCCGAAGCAGCGCAAGGCGGATCCCGAAGCGGCCATTGCCGCGGCAAAGAAGGCGAAGGTTGCCGTGGTCTTCGTCTGGGCGCGGCTTACGCCGGTCTTCGGCCTGCCCCGGGAACAGAATAAGCTCGTCGAAGATATCGCGCGAGTGAACCCCGACACCATCGTGGTGCTCAACACTGGCCATCCCGTGGCTCTCCCCTGGGTGGACAAGGTGAAGGCGGTGCTTGAGATGTGGTGGCCGGGCGACGAGGGCGGCTGGTCCACGGCGAACCTGCTTCTCGGCAAATCCAGTCCCGTAGGACGTCTGCCTGTTACCTGGGGCAAACGGCTGGAAGACTACCCGGCTACGAACCCAGCGTACCCAGAGCGTTCCGAGAAGGGTGTCGATGGAAAGACAACCTATAGCGAGGGCGTCAACGTAGGGTATCGCTGGTTTGATAAAGAAAAGGTAGACTCGCTCTTTGCCTTTCGCCACGGGCTGAGCTACGCGAGTTTCACCTACTCCGGCCTGCGGGTTGAACAAGCCGCGGATGGAGGTCTGGATGTGCACGTCACAATCAAAAACTCCGGCGCAATGGATGCGGACGAAGTGCCTCAGGTGTATCTAGGCGCGCCAGGCGTGACGCCTGAAGGCGTGCACATTCCTGTGCGTGCTCTTGCAGGCTTTAAGCGCGAGAGGGTACCGGCCGGACCAGCGAAGGAGGTGACCATCCACGTGCCCGCGCGGCAGCTTGAGTATTGGTCAACGAAGGAAGGGAAGTGGGTACGCGCGTCCGGCAAGCGCGTGCTGAGCGTTGGCGCATCTTCCCGCGATTTACGCCTGGAACAGACGATCAATTAGACGTTTTGCATATGCTTTCTATCCGCTCACTCGCCGTTTCCATCTGTTTCGGTGTAGTCTCCTGCATGCCCGCTGCGGCTACGAATCTGGTGACGGCAACGGCTTTGGATTTGCCGTTGTCTCTCCGGGGATTGGAACGGCGAATAAGTTCTATGCGCATCCGTACAGCTTCATCCGGCCCGATCCGTCCAACCGCTCCGTGAAGGAATTGAGACAGCAAATTTTCTCAAAAACCTTTCCTGGAGCGACAATTCCGCGAGTGGGACCACCGCGACGTATGAATCCGAGTCGCAGATTATTCACGAGCGGAGCAACGCCGGCGAGGGGGTTCGTCTTCATGCCCTTCGGGTTGCAGAAGACCGCGCTTGTTCTCGACTGGGAATCTGCCGCGCATGCTGCGTCCGGCGGATGGAAGGTGGAGTGGAATCATCCGTTGCGTTCGCGTCGCATGATCACGGTAGATGGCCACGAAGTGGAAGTGCTAGAGTTCGATGCGGTTGAGGAGTCGCTGCTGCTGGTTCCCCTGTCGCTGTCGCAGAGAAAAACGAGCCAAGAGCAGCCCTTGGCGGGTAGTTCCGCATGGGGATGGTCTCTCTCGAACCTGGCGAGAATGCAGAGAAAACCGTTCGCGAACTGTACAAGTGGCTTGGGGACGCTGCGGCCCCGTGCCTTGGTGCAACGAGAACTTGCCGAGCTGGAACAATGGCGCGTGAAGCCGCCCACGAACCTGACTGATCCGAAGGTGCTCGGCATATGGCGGCAAAGTGAAGTGATGCTGCGCATGGCGCAGAGTCGTGAGCCGAACAATCCGGGCATGAACGGCAACGGGCTTATCATTGCCAGCCTGCCGGACGGCGTATGGTTTACGCCGTGGGTGCGCGATATGGCGTGGGCCACCGTGGCATTCGCGCGCATGGGCCATCAGCAGGAAGCGCGCGCCGCCGTGCTCGCATACTTCAATGCGGGGCCTACGGGAAAGATGCGCAAGGAGGTCTCGGACGCCGATTACCAGATCTCCGTGGTGCGTTATTTCGGAAATGGTGAAGAAGAGCCGTTCTTCACGATGGAAGGCAGCACCAACATTGAATTCGATGATTGGGGCGAAGCGCTCTGGGCGCTCGGCGAATATCTGAAGTGCTATCACGATCCGGGTCTGCTCTCGACTGCAACCTATCGCGGGCGCCTGTATGAAAGCGCGCGAGACTACATTGCCAGGCCGCTGCTGAAGAACACCGAGAAGTATGGCGATGGCTTGATTATGGCGGCAGACACTTCCATCTGGGAAGAAAGGCAGAAGGATCAGAAGCAATTCGCATTCTCTACGGCTGCCGCAATCGTTGGTCTGAAGAATTTTGCGGACGTTGCGCAATTGGCCGGTGACGCGTCCACGCAGGCCGAGATGCTTGATCAGGCAGCACCGCTTCAGAAGGGATTCGACAGCGCGTTTATTCGCGATGGCAAGCTGCACGGAACACTAGAAGAAGGCGTGAAAAACGACATTGACGGCGCGTTGCTGACCATTCTGCACTTTGGCGTGGTGATCGATCCGAAGATTGTGCGCAGCACGGTTGAGCGGATGGAGCTGCTCAAGGTGGCTTCCGGAGGTTATCGGCGCGTGCGCAGCACATACACCGACCCGGCCATCTATGAATACTGGTACGAGCGCGAGGAGTTCCTGTTTGTCGATTTCAACCTTGCGGAGGTGTATCGCAGCATGGGGCGTTTCGCAGAGGCGGATGCCATCGTGAAGCGCATCGCAGACAAGGCTGCTACCGACAACAACATCATTCCTGAAATGTATGTTGCCCTGCCGTGCACCCTGTTCCCGGGCGCAATTGGCGATCCGACCGGAGCCGGCCAATGGCCGGGTATGGTGCCGGAGCATACATACTGGATGTGCTTGACCAAAGGTGCGCGAAGAATTCGCAGTAAGCTTTAGAGCAGGCCTTCAGCTATCTGCTGTGCCGGAGCGTGAGTTTGTGTTTCCGTGCGGGGCCCGTGGACGACCGGACAACAAGCTCGGTTTCCAGAGTATATTCGGCGCCCTGTTTCCGCTTGAGTGAAAGCATTTTGTCAAGCGCATGAAACGCCTGTCTGCCCAGTTGTTCTCGTGGCACATGGATGGTGGTCAGAGGAGGGCGCGTCAGGAACGCAAACGAGATGTCATCAATGCCGATGACGGAAAGATCCTCAGGCACCCGCACACCGACTTCTTCCAGCGCGTTCATTGCACCCATTGCGATCAGATCGCTGCCGCAAAAGATGACTGTGGGAATCTCGGGTGCTGAGAGAATATCGCGAACAGCCGAAGCCCCTGCATCGACCCGGTAATCGCAACTCGTGACTGGAAATGGGGCCATTTTGCGCCGTTTCAGCCCATCCAGCATTGCCTGACGAATGTTCATGGCGGTTCCGTTGGTTTCCGGGCCGGAGATCACCGCAGCTCTGCGATGCTCCAGCGCCGCAACGTGTTCGATTGCCTCTACAACGCCGCGGTAGTAGTGAATGGTGATATTGCTCACCAGTCTTTGGGGCGGACATAGGTTACAAAAGACCATGCCGACACCAGCTTCCGTCAAGAGAGTAGTAGCGGAGTCATCGATCGACGAAGTCATGATGGCCACGCCGCGCACATCGCTCTCCACAAGCTTGCGGATGACCGACTGCGTGCGGTTTGGATCGTATTCGGTATTGAGCAACAGAACATCGAATCCGCGATCCCAGGCGGCAGCCTGAAAGCCGCGAATGACCTCAGGAAAATACGGGTTGGTGATCTCCGAAATCACCAGGCCGAAGAGATCGCTCTGGCCGGTGGACAGGCGGCGGGCATGGACGTTCTTGTAGTAATTCAGTTCATTGACCGCTTCGAGGACGCGCTGTCGTGTCTCGTCTGCAATGTAATGCGTCTTGTTAAGAACGCGCGAAACAGTGGCCGGAGAAACCCCCGCCCGCCTCGCCACCTCTTTCATTGTGTACGGCATTGACCTCTCAGGCCCTTCCTGACGGCTTTCGTCAATTTCTTCCCGGCGTCTCGGCTTTCCCTTTGCTGGTGACGCAAAAACTCAGGATAAGATCAGCGATGAAGAGACAATCATAGCGTAGGCCGCGCTCCGGCCCGCCAAGAACGGCATCAACTGCACAGGTGCCCCCGCAAACAGCCTGGAATCCTTTGAATGGAGAAAAATGTTTTGACTAAAAAATTTGACAACGTCTGCGAGCTTTTAATAGCATCTGAAATCGGTTTAGGAAATCGATTTCCTAACGTCACAAAACTTCGAGTTTCCCCATGAAGATTTCAAGACCAAGATCATCGAAAACTTCAAAGTGCTCGCAGACCAGAGCAACGGTCTTGATGCGGGACTAGAAAGAATAGGAGGGTTCACGAAATGAAATGTTTCTCTTCAACCTTTCGCCAGTGGCTGCACCGGGCGAGCCCGAGGATCGTCTCCGTACTCTTCGGGTTTCTCTTGTTGACGATTGTCTTCTCTAGTTCGGCTTCGGCTCAGAACACTACTGGAGACATTGTCGGTACCGTGACCGATGTAACCGGTTCGGTTGTGCCCAACGCCCGGGTAAGCGTCATGAATATAGGGACACACCAAAGGCGCCAAGTTCTCAGCAGCGGAGACGGTAACTATGCGTTCACGCTGCTGCAGCCGGGCCTGTATACGCTCCAGGTCGAAGCATCGAACTTCAAGGCCTATAGGCTGACCGACGTCAACTTGGGCGCCGGCGACCGCGCCCGTTTCGACGTGCAATTGCAAACTGGCACAGCCACGGAAACAGTCGAAGTGCACGGCGAAACGATCCCAGCCCTGCAAACCGACAGCGGGACGGTCCAAACCACTGTATCAGAGCGACAGGTACAAGATCTCCCACTGAACGACCGTAACTTTATAGGCCTTATACAGGCCTCGGCCGGAATTAATCAGGGGTTGGCAGGTTCAATCGCCTCCGGCACCCGCCCGGATGACGAGCGCCCCACCAGCGCATACTCGGCCAATGGGCAACCCGATACCATGAACAACAACATGCTTGATGGGTTGGACAACAACGAGAAGGAACAGGGATTCCTTGGTGTCAGGCCCGGTATTGATAGCATCTCGGAGGTGCTTGTGATGACCGGCAATTACAGCGCCGAGATAGGACGCTCGACCGGGGCCGTAGTCAACGTCATCTCAAAATCCGGCACGAACCAGTTCCACGGAACGGCATTCGAGTTTGTTCGTAACGATATCTTTGACGCGCGCAACTACTTTGCCACCACGGGGAGGAAACCAGAGTACCGGCAGAATAACTTTGGCGGCAGCCTGGGCGGCAGAATTTTGCGCGACAAGACTTTCTTCTTTACTGATATCGAATTTGACAGAAGTATCGTGGGGCAAACCAGTATAAACACAGTTCCCACAGCAGCTGAGCTGGCGAATCCCACTACGGTTCCCGGCTTTGCAGGCACCGCGAGTGATATCAATCAAGTGGCCCTGAATTACTTCGAACTTTATCCGGCCTCGAACCTCACCGGGACGGTAAACAACTATTTATCGTCTTTCCCCCAGGCACAGTACGGCACAACTTTTGATGTGCGCATCGATCATCGGATATCCACCAATGACTCCCTATTTGGCGAATATAGCTTCAATCCTGTCACAACCCACTCTCCCGGAGCTTTCCCGACGGTCAATCCAGAATGGGCTGGCGGCCTGACAGTTGCTCCGGGTGGCAGCACACCGAATACCCCCGGGACATCCTTAGGCACATCGCAGGGGTTTCATCTGGTATATGTTCACACCTTCACTCCCAATCTGCTTCTCGAACTGCGGACCGGGTATACGCGCATCCACGTCGGGACAAATCCTTTGAATTACGGCCTTAGTCTAGGCAACAAGATCGGGATTGTGAACGGCAATCTCGGAGATGTAGAGTCGTCGTCACTGCCCAATATGGGTTTCATCAACGGCTCAAGCGGAATGGGAGATGGATATTATCTCCCGATCGTGGACGTCAACAACACTTTTCAGTATAGTGGCCTGCTCACCTGGTCGCATCGAGCGCACACGTTCAAAACCGGTGGTGCGCTGATTCGCCGTCAGTTAAATTACTATGAGGCTTCGAATCCGCAGGGGTCGTTCACATGGAGTAACTGGGCGGACTTTTTAGTGGCGAAGATTGACATCCCGAATAACGACGGCGTAGCAAGCCGTGGCAATAATACAGCCGGCTTGCAGGGTTGGCGTAGTTGGGAGTCGAGCCTCTTTTTGCAGGACGATTGGCGTGTAAACAAGTCGTTCACTTTGAATCTGGGTGTGCGCTATGACGTCTTCTCACCCTACCTGGAGGCGCATAATCGCTTTTCAAACTTCGATCTGAACACGCTGAGTGTGCGGGTCGCCAGCAGTTCTGACCGGAACGTCGGCCCCGCTACCGATTACAGCGACTTCGCGCCGCGTATAGGCTTTGCCGTTACATTGCCGCACGAGTCTGTTTTGCGCGGTGGCTTCGGTATCAGTTATTACCCGCTAACTTACCAGAGCATCATTCAGAACCCGAATCCGCCATTCGACTTCAGTTGTGGAAGCGGAACCTGTGATCAGTCGTATGTCTTTCCGGCATTGCCCATTCCGACTCCTCCGTCTCAAATCAGCGTAACCAATCCGGCGGGTGGCCTGACCTACAACCTTCCCAATCTTAAAAGTGCATATTTTTACCAAATGAACCTCTTCTTCCAGAAAGAATTGGGAGCGAACGTGTTGAACGTGGGTTATGTAGGTACCCTGGGACGGCGCCTGCTTTGGCAGGACAATATCAATCAGCCAATACCCTCCCTCAGGCCTGAGCCGTTTGGAACGCCACCGCCGCCTCTTGTGTATGCTACTCAACTGCCCCTGGCTGGATCGATTCAACGCGATTCCAACATGGCAACGAACAGCTATAACTCCTTGCAGACATCATTTGAGCGCCGTTACAGCAAGGGGTTGACCGTCAATCTCAATTACACCTGGGCTCACGGTTTGGGCGACGAAATTAACCCCAGCGCAGACAATACTCCCGCTTTATGGACTGGCAATCCGCACTACGACTGGAGTAATACAGTCGTAGACATCCGTAACCGCATCGCCCTTTCGGCCACCTATGAAATTCCTTTCGGCAAACAACTGGACGGTGCGGCGGCTCTCATGGGTAAGGGATGGCAGGTGAACACCATTACTTACTGGCAGACAGGTTCGTCCAACGGATTCTATAGCGCCTATCCGCAGATTAATCTGCCTAATGTCTACTACGATCAGCCGAATCGCTACCTTAAGTACTCCGACATACCTCAGAACATCCTCGACAATGCTGTTCAAGTTGCCATAAATAAAGGCCTCCCGAACGGCCCAGGCACCCCGAACGGCGTGTACTGCCTCGGTCCGAATAACACTGGACACTGTATTGCCCCGCAGCTATTCGGCACCCCCGGCGACGCAAGGCAGTGGTCTGAATACGGGCCTCATACGCGCGCTGCGAATGTGTCAATGTTCAAGTACTTCGATTTCGCGGAAAACATCAGGTTGCAGTTCCGCGCCGAGGTTTTCAACATTGCAAACACGCCGAACTTTGGCGCGCAGGATGTTGGATATGGCGATCCTGGATTTGGAACAATCACTTCCACACAATCAAACCAGAACCCGCGCCAGGTGCAATTGGCTCTGAAGCTCTTGTTTTGAGCACTGACCCTCCATGCGCCGGTGCTTCTAACACCGGCGCGTGGAAGGTTGCGCGTGTCATCTGGGGAGTGTTAGCGCTGTCCGCAACATCGGAAGTATCCGACTTTGTCGGGTTCTGAGGAGCGAGGACTGAGAATCCGGTGCCTTGGTTTGATTAGCGGCAGATAGATCGGCAAGCGGGACCGTCCCCTCTGAATTGAGTAAGGAGTTAAAGACGCTGAGCATGGATCTGAAGAAGTTGTGAGACATCATGCGGTCGCGTGAACAGGTCCTAGCACAGGCATGAAGGCAATGATGAAAAGAATAGCGGAACAAGCGCATATTTTGCGCTTGATTGCCAGGATGATGCTGTTATTGCTTGCGGTGTGCCCGACGCTCATGTCCCAAGAGCTTGAGACCATTAGCGTGGGGGCGATTGCGCCCGAGGACTGGGCTGGCATAGATTTCGTGGCCAGGGCCTACGGTCAGACGGCGGACTTTGGATTCCGGATCGCTTCTCGCGAGCGGATCGGGCGCGCGCCGGCCGGCGGCACCTTCGTGGACGGATGGCAGATCATGGACCGGGTCAGTGAAGTAGGGCCTCATGCTCCGGATAACTCCTATTGCCGCACGGCCTGGAAGAATCTGCCTTCCAGTACTCCCGTCAAGCTGGAGTGGTCGGCAATCGACCGGGCGACGGTGGTGGGCAAGGTTGCTTCCGGCTCGGGCTCGGAATTCGTATTCGAAGGCTATTTTCCTTTCGGCGGATCGCAGCCCACGGGAGTCTATTCCGTCGACCAGACCCGGCAGGCGATGATTGGGGAGCGGGCATTTGAGGGCTTACCCAACGTCAGGGCCTGGATGGTAGTGATGGTCGACCGGCCTCTGCGCTCGGCGGGAGCTTATCCGTATCTGGAGAAATTAAAAGGCAGCCTCGACAACAGCGACATGCTGGTTGCATTTCCGGACGACCCTCGGGGGATGAGAGCCGCCGGCATTGATATCGCCGCCGGCTCTGTCCCCGTGCATTTCGTCGCGCTGGTGGGATTGGACCGCGAGGCTCTGATTGCCCGCGCGCAGAAACTGTTGGCGGGCTCGTTCATCGACTCAACGCTGGCCGACAAGGCCGCGGCCTATGCGAAGCGGCGTCCCTCCACACAGGGCCTCTTCGAAGGCGCGGCGGAGCCGATTGGCAACACCGAGTTCTGGAACTCGGTTTACGATCCTTTCGTGGGCGAAACCTGGCCAGCCCTTTGTCGCGGCATGATCAATGCCGGATGGCTGGGCGCGGGATGGGACAGCTTCTTCACAGCGATTCTCTCCTCGCTCGAAGATCAGTCGCAGTCCGCCGCCTCCATCCGCGTCATGCTCGGCGCCCAAACAAAGACCGGCATGGTTCCCAACCTCGCAACCCCCAGCGGCGGAACCCCGGATCGAGCTCAACCTCCCGTGGCTTCGTATCTGGTTTGGAAGGTCTATCAGAAATACCAAGATCGCGCCTTGCTGGAATGGGCCTATCCACGCCTGAAGGCCTATCACGAATGGTGGTTCGCGGACCGCGGAGACGGGCAACCGCGGCGCGATGGAAACAAGGACGGCCTTCTGGAGTTTGGCTCCGATCCGGGCAGCCTGTCTTCCGAAGGAGGCCGCGGCACTCTGCAGAACTCCCGCTATGAGAGCGGCCTTGACGACACCCCGATATACGACAACGTGGTTTACAACGTCAAGACGAGCACCATGGAAATGGACGACGTCGGCCTGAATGCGTTCTATGCGCTCGACGCTGAGAGCCTGGCCAGTTTTGCCGCCATCCTCGGGAAAACGGATGACAGCGAGCGATTCACGCGGGAGGCGGAGCAGGTAAGGCAGCGCATCCAGCGCAGCCTGTGGAATGAGAACGACGGCATCTACGAGAACCGCTACTGGGACGGGAAGTTTTCGCCACGCCTCTCCCCGTTCAATTTCGCTCCAATGCTGGCCGGCATTCCCACCAGCCGCCAGGCAATCACATTGATGGAGCGCCACCTGCTCAACACGAACGAGTTCTGGGGTGAGTATGTGACTCCCAGCATCGCGCGGAACGACCCTGCGTTCCAGGATCAGTTTTATGTGCGGGGGACGATCTGGCCGATGCTGAACTACCTCGTCTACGAGGGGATGAATCGCTATGGCTATGACCGGGAAGCTCTGGAGTTTGCGCAGAAGAGTTACAACCTCTTCATGGCCGATTGGAAGACCAACCAGCGGAGCGACGAACAGTACTTTGCTTGGGGAGGGAGCGGAGGAGGCGACAAGCACTACCACTGGGGGCCACTGCTCTGTTTGATCGCCCTCGAGCAATACATCGACATGAATCCGTGGGACGGATTGCGGTTTGGTGCGCTCGATCCTCCTGAAAACGGCGACTTCCGAAGCGCGATATGGCAGCGGCATGTGTTTGACGTAGCCGTCGGCCCCGGGCGGACCCTGCTCACCCGCGACGGATCGCTGGTCTTTCAGGCGGATGCCGGAATAGTGGTTCGGAACTACGATCCGCAACCGTCGCAGCTTTCTTTCAGCCTGCATGCTTCCAAGCAGGTGCACATTACAGCACAGGCGCCCCAATCGGGGGCTTTCCGTTTCACATTAGATCAACAACCAATGGGTACGGTGCAAAGCGACCACGGTAAATTAAGCTTCGTGGTCCCGGAAGGAAGACACAACGTTCTGCTTGTTTCACAGCAAACGCACTAATGTTTCGGTGCCGATTTGACAGTCTTTCAATTAATGGGATGGTCCGCGTGCGCCGTGAAAAGGCGTTTAGTCCACAGTGGGTGCAAGTTTTCATAAGCGCTAAGATAAGGATTGACTAAGCAGCGGGGCAGAAGATAGCTTTGGCGCATGGCTGAGCTGGATGACTGGCAAATATTGGTTGGTCTGTTTCCCGCGGAGTGGCAGCAAACGGGCCGGAGCAGCGGTGCGATACGGCGGTTGCGCGGATTCCCCTCGTTGGAGGCGTTATTGCGTACGTTGTTGCTTCATGTC
>Ga0207021_1085_pt1 | contig 23729 bp, 23 predicted proteins | sample Alteio_BWMinCont_49_FD_153496 | JGI IMG/M metagenome (GOLD analysis project Ga0207021, IMG submission 153496) | Enriched cells from forest soil in Barre Woods Harvard Forest LTER site, Petersham, Massachusetts, United States -... | ecosystem: Environmental > Terrestrial > Soil > Temperate forest >... | reverse complement strand
CTTTTTTGCTTTTGAAAATGCTCTCAAATGAAACTTGTTGAAACGGGGACGGCACATCTCACGTTGCACTGAACTCAACATGCGCCCGCAATGTCCATCAGTGAAATCGCGAGGGTTTCGGCGTGCTGCTGTTCATATCGTAATAGGCGCCTTTCATGTCCGTTACACCTTTGGCCGTTGCGTATGCGCAGATTCATGATGAACTTAGACGCGAGTTTGCTTAGGACGTCTTCACTGCTTTCCCTGAAGAGAGCACGCCTATATTCCAAGCCGGATACTTTTGTATCGGACGAAAGTCCGGATTGTGTTGTGGATCTCACCCAGTCTATAGTCTAGGAGATGTCTCATTCCGCGCCACGGTCCGGCTTGCAATTCTCCTGGGCATCTCTGCTCGGAGCAATTTGCATTGCGCTGGTGCTGATAAGCGGAATCGTTCAGGTTGCGCACAGCCACCCATCCGGACAGCCCGATCACGACTGCTCCCTTTGCATTACGGCACATCAAGTCATCCAGGTTGTCGCGCTTGTCACGCTTGCCCTCTCCAGCGTGACTGTTGCTGGAGTGGCTCCTGAACCGATTCTCAAGCGGCCCGGCAGATATTTCTTCTTCAAGCTTGCATGCCGGCCTCCACCTGCTGACCCTGCTTTCGCCTAAGCAGAGTCCTTTTCACAATTTCAGCAGATTATTTGGAGGTCTTTTCATGCGCACAAAGGTGCGATGCTTCGCCGTCTTTCTACTTGCATTTCTATTGCAAGCAACCTTTTCTCTCTCCTACGCTCAATCCTCATCTAACTCGGGCACCATCTCCGGCACAGTCACCGATCCGTCCGGCGCCGTAGTTCCCAATGCCACCGTTTCCATCAATAACCCGGTCAGCCAGTATTCGCGTACAGCTACGACAGACACCGCTGGTCATTACCGTTTTCCAAACGTTCCCTTCAACCCCTATCACCTGATAGTAAACGCGTCCGGATTTGGTTCCCTTGCACAGGATGTCGAGGTGAGCTCCACTGTTCCGGTCACTGTCAATCCCTCGCTGAAGTTGGGACAAGCCTCGACGACGGTAACCGTTGAAGGCGGCCAGGACCTTGTTGAAAACGATCCGACCTTCCACACTGACATCGACCGGAACCTCATCGAGAAGGTTCCGCTGGAAAGCCAGTCCTCGTCGCTCAGTTCGCTGGTCACGCTCGTCTCTCCGGGTGTCGCCGCTGATTCGAACGGCCTTTTCCACGGCCTCGGCGATCACGCATCGAACTCGTTTTCGATCGACGGCCAGGCCATCACCGATCAGCAGAGCAAGGTCTTCTCCAACCAGCTTCCCACTAACTCAGTTCAGTCGCTGGAAGTCATCTCCGGCGCGCCGCCGGCAGAGTATGGCGGCAAGACGAGCCTGGTCATCGTTGCAACTACGCGTTCAGGGCAGGGTGTCACCAGGCCGACCGGTAGCGTCTACGCCTCCTATGGAGCCTTTGGGTCGGCAACCGCCGGGCTCGACCTGGGCTACGGCGGCAAGAACTGGGGGAACTTCTTCGAGGTCGACGGGCTGAACACCGGGCGATTTCTCGATCCCCCGCAATTCCAGGTATTTCACTCCAAAGGGAACGAGGAGAATATCTTCGATCGCGTGGATTACACCTTTACGCCGGTCGATTCCTTGCATCTGGATCTGAACTACAGCCGTTCCTGGTTCCAGACTCCGAACGCTTACGACAATCTGAATGTCCAGAACGTAATCAGCGGAGGCGCCAGCGCGAATCCCGTCTTCGGGGATGTCGGCAACACAGACCAGCGCTCCAAAATTCAGACCTTTAACATCGCCCCCGTCTATACGCGCCTGATCGGATCGAACCAGGTCTTCAATGTAGGCGCCTATGCCCGCAAAGACTTTTACAGCTACTACCCGAGCGGCAATCTGTTAGCCGACCTGGGGCCGCCAAGTCTCCAAAACCAAACGGTCTCGCAATATCGCACGCTTCTTAATACCGGTCTCCGCTCAGACTACACCTACGTGAAGGGGATCCAGACCATTAAGGCCGGCGCCGTATACGAGCAAACCTTCCTTCGGGAACACGACAACCTGGCCGTCGTCGCCAACACCTTCAACTCGCCGTGCGTCGATGCGGACGGCAATTCAGTGCCAGGATTCAGCGACCCCGCTCAGTGCGCCGCCTACGGAGACACCGCCAATTCGAGCTACAACCCCGTCCTCGCACCCTACGATCTCACCCGCGGAGGGGGCCTTTATTCCTTTTTCGGCCACACGGATGTAAAGGAACTGGCGCTCTACGTGGAGGACCAGATCAAGGCCGGCAATTGGCTATTCAATCTGGGCATACGCGGCGACCTGTACAACGGGCTGGCAATACAACGCCAGGCCGAACCACGTGTGGGCATCGCCTACAACATCACACGGACGAACACTATACTCCGTGTCTCCTATGCACGCACCTTGGAATCGCCGTTCAACGAAAACCTCGTGCTATCGAGCACCGGATGCTCGAACGACATCCTCGCCCCGCTTCTACTCTGCTCGCCGGGCGTATCTGGAACTCTGGAACCTGGTTTTCGCAACGAATTCCATGCGGGTTTCCAGCAGGCCTTCGGCAAGTACGCGGTCATCAGCGGGGAGTACATCTGGAAATACACACACAACGCCTTCGACTTCAGCGTACTCGGGAACACGCCGATCACGTTTCCGATCGATTGGCACAACTCGAAGATACCGGGCTATGCGATACGCGCGGATGTCCCGACAATTCACAATTTCTCCGCCTATGTCGTCATGTCTTCCGTCGCGGCCCGTTTCTTCCCGCCACAGGTCGCTGGAGCGGGCGCTACCGTCGGCCAGGGCGGGTTTCCCTTCCGCATCGACCACGACGAAAAGTTCAACCAGACCACGCACCTGCAATATCAGATCAAGACACACGGCCCGTGGCTCGGCTTTAACTGGCGGTATGACAGCGGCCTAGTCGCGGGAAATGCGCCCTGCTATGGGGTGACGGACCCCAACAGCCCCTGCCTCGTCACATCGACGGAGCTCAACGCTCAACCGGCAATCAAGATGGTTAGCGCCTTTGGTCAGCCCCTTACCGCCAACCAGGAGTACCAGGCCGGTTTCGCATGCAACGGCGTCAAAGCAACGCCTTTCAACATATTGCCAACCGTTTGTCTCGCCTCGCAGTTCACGTCAAGCCTGATCTCTATTCCCGCCCCGAACACCGGCGACAACGACCACAATCCGCAACGCATCGATCCGCGCAACCTGTTCGACGCTGTTATCGGACAGGATAATCTCTTCCGCGGTGACCGATACCGCTGGAGCGCCCAGGTCACGGCGATCAACTTCACGAACAAGTACGCCCTCTACAACTTCCTCTCCACCTTCAGCGGCACGCACTACGTAACTCCACGGGCAGTGACGGGCCAAATAGCTCTCCACTTCTAGGTACCGTAAGCCGTCTTCAGTCAGGCGCTGGGGACAGCCACTTACGGTTGTCTCTAGCCTTGGCTTTTAAGAAGAGGCAGAAAACGGGAGCGGACATGCGGGCGAATAAGGAGGTCGACGGCAACGTCGAACCTTTTCGGGTCGCCATCGAAATGCTGAACCGCATTCCTGGCGTCAGCTCACTCTCCGCCGAGGTGATCGTCGCCGAGATCGGCATCGACATGAGCCGCTTTGAAACCGCTGGCCATCTTGTTTCCTGGGCCGGACTCTGTCCCAGCAACGATGAAAGCGCGGGCAAGCGCCGCTCCAACCGCAGGAAGAAAGGGGCACCGTGGCTCAAGCCAACCCTGGTGCAATGCGCCTGGGCAGCGCGCGCACCAAGGGCAGCTACTTCCAAGCCCAATACCACCGCCTACGCAGCCGCCGCGGCCCCAAAAAGGCGATCGGAGCCGTAGCCGTTCCCACTGAATCCAACCAACTACGAAAGGTATGGCACGAGGAGCCTCCTTGCATGTCTCTGAATCAGCCGCTTGCCACTGAGTTCAGCCCTTGTGCACCAAGTGCTCCTCAACCCAGCGAATTATCCATCCAAACAAGTGCTCTTTCGATCTTGACAGACTGAATATGAAGTATTGGGGTAACTCTCTCAGTCTCGTGTGGATTCAAACCGACCCACTACCGAAAGTGTGCCGCGCGCGAGTCGTCCCCGCCAGCGAGTATCATTCCAGTCACATGGCCTTCGCCCTCGACCAGCTCGACCACCTCGTCCTCACCGTAGCCAATATTGACGCCTCCATCGACTTCTACACCGAAGTTCTGGGCATGGACCCGGTAACTCTCGACGGCCGCAAGTCCCTCACCTTCGGCACGCAGACCCTCAAGCTGCACCAGCGCGGCCACGAGCCCACTCCTCATGCGACGCACCCCACACCCGGCTCCGCCGACCTGTGCTTCATCACCAGCACGCCCCTCGACGAAGTCATCCGCTACGTCACCGAGCTGCGAGTGCACATCGAAGCCGGACCTGTGGAGCGCAACGGAGCGATGGGGAAAATCCGCTCCGTCTATTTCCGCGATCCCGATCGCAACCTGATCGAAATCGCCAATTACCTCTGACCCGCCCGGAGCCCCGCCTTCGAATAACGATAAAATCGAGCCATGCAAGAGAACGTCTCACTCACCGTCACCGACCGCGCCAAAAAGATCCGCCTTTTTCTCATGGACGTCGATGGCACCCTCACCGACGGCGGCGTCTGCCTCATCTCGTTGCCCAACGATGGCGGGATCGCCGAGATGAAGGTCTTCGACGCGCACGATGGCCAGGGTCTGAGCCTCGCGCACACCATGGGCATCAGGACGGGATTCATCACCGGCCGCAAGTCTCCCGCTGTCAAGCGCCGCGCCGAAGAGCTGCATGTGGAGTTCGTTTACCTGGGTCAGGCAACCAAGATGGCCGCCTACGAGGAGTGCATGCAAAAGGCGGGAGTCACCGAGGAAGAAATCGCCTATCTCGGCGACGACCTGCCCGATATGCCTCTCGCGCGCCGCTCCGGCCTCGCCGTGGCCGTCAACGACGCCGCCTTCGAGCTCAAGGCCGTCAGCCACTACATCACCCAGGCCCGTGGCGGCAAAGGAGCCGCCCGCGAAGTCATTGAACTTATCCTCAAATCGCAAGGGCGCTGGGAGGAAGCCGTTCCCAAGGCACTCGCGTGATCTATCTCGCTGAAGTGTTCGTCATGGGGCCTTCAGCTAAAATTCATCCTTGGTCGTTATCCTGAGTATGTGGACGGGTATTTTTGCGCATTCCTGAGAAAAAGTGGACGACCCATGCCGCGAACCCCCTGTCGGTCTTGGCGCGAGTTCCTTGCTCAAGTCTTCAGTTCTGCTTCGCCGGCACGACCAGCCCTCGCCCTCATGATTGGCCTGGCAAGATCTGCGGGCGCCCAGTCGGCTACGCCCAGCCTCATAATCCCCGCGGGGACGCCCCTTCAGGTGAAACTGTCGCAGCATAGGCCCTCGACAAAAGGCCCGATTCAGACCCGGCTCGTCTACCCGGTCTATGTCGGAGATACTCTCGCCTTACCCGCCGGCACCACCGTGAGCGGCCACGTGGTCGCGCTGGAACCAAACACCCCGATGCGGCGCGACTCCCGGCTCAATGCTGATTTCACGCCATACCGCAAGCCGGTCGTTCAGTTTGAGAAGGCGACGCTGTCCGGCGGAGTCTCCGTATCCTTCTCCGCGACCCCCGCGACCGACGGCTCACCCCTCCTTTACCTTGCGCCGCACCCCGGCAGCCCTCGTCGCGCATTCGTTAAGCAGGAATTCGCCCTGCTGAAGACCCAACTTCGCGATGCAGCTCGGGCTGTAACCGCTCCGGGGCGCGGCGACCGTCTGCTGCAGCTGGTTTATCACCAGCTTCCCTGGCATCCTCAGCGCATCGAAGCCGGAACCGCGTGGGTATGCGAACTCACTTCTCCGCTCACTCTTCCGGCGGCCGACCGGCCATCCGGCTCTCCTCGCGCGCCTCCGATCCGGCCCGCCACGGAAGCGGAACAGAAGTTCCTGTTGCACACCTATCTGAATCAGAAGGTCAATTCGGCCTCGGCAAAACCCGGTGACTCCTTTACCGCTACCGTAGCTCAGCCGTTGCTATCCGCCGATCAAAGCACGATTGTCCCTCAGGGATCGAGGCTCCTCGGTGTGGTCACCCGCGCCCGTCCCGCAAAGTCCTTTGGCCGTTCCGGGGTGCTCCGCTTCAATTTCCGGCAACTCGAACTGCCTGGCAACACCCCGAAGAACGTCACCGCGGCGATAACCGGAGCGGACTCGAGCGCCACTGACAATCTTCAGCTCGATCCTGAAGGCGGCGTCACCCAGCGACCGAAAAGCCGCATCCTCGTGCCATTGGCGATGGTGTTTCTCGCCAGCCGCCCACTCAGCGACGATTGGAGCCCGGAAGGCGGCGCGGCAGCGGGTTCCAACGGACTCGGCCTGATAGGCCGCGTCGTCGGGATCGCCGTAGCCTCCCGCGATCTGGCCGCGGGCATCGGATTCTACGGAACCGCGGTCTCCGTCTACCGGCGCTGGATTCGCCGCAGTTCAGATATCTCCTTCGCAAAGGACACTCGTATCGACGTGGAAATTTCCCTGCGACCGGGCCAGGAGCTCACCCGTTAAACCTCCGCTGGTTGATTGCGGATTCCTCAAGTCCGGAAGCGGACAAACTCTCCGCAGATTTTCCATATACTTGCGACGATGGGAAGTGAATCATGGCTGATGAAAGCGGAACCGGAAAAGTCGAGCGGCTGCTGTCGATGTACAAGCATCTGGAGCCTGTTCCAACAGCGGTAGCGCATCCATGCGAGGCTTCAGCGCTCTCCGGCGCGATCGAGGCAGCGCACCAGGACTCATTGTGCCCGTCCTGGTCTGCCCGCGCGCAAAGATCGAGACCACCCGCCAAATCCGCACAGGTGACCGTCTCGCAGGGCGAGTTCCGGGGCCATTGATCAATGTTAAGGGCGCGAGGTCGTAGAGCTCAACCTGCGGAGCAAAGCGTGTGTTTTTCCGCCCGCATTGTATTGATGACGACTGCGGTACACGTAGTGGCCGATCAGCCAACCGACGGCGCTTCCGACCAGGACATCGGATGGAAAATGCTCTTGGCCGAGCACCCTCGTTACGCTGACGCCGGTGGCCATGGTGTACACGGCAACCTGGGTCCATAGCGCCGGGTATTCTCCGGCGATCACCGCCGCAGTCGCAAATGCGAGAGTGCTGTGAGCCGAAGGAAACGAGGAATTGGCTCCGGCGCCGCTCTGGAAGAAATGCCCGTGCGCGTTGTCGACGTCGGGCCTCTCGCGCCAGAAGATCAGCTTCATGCCCTGTTCCACGATGGCTCCGTCAACGACAGCCTCTCCACCAAGAATGCCGGCTTCGCGCGCATGAGCGCCCTCATGGAAATCCCCCAGATACAGCGCCGCCGGGACAAAAAGAATGCCTCCCAACAGCCCATTCGAGATATTGATATTGGTCTGGTTGAAACTCGGATTGTGCGAAACGACCGAGGACATCGTGTAGTGATCCGTGGCAATCGCGGCTCCCGTAGCCCCGGCGAGTGGAACGAGCCACACCAGGTCATTCGTGCGAATGCGAACAGGGCTCGTCCAGATCGCCGCCTGGTCCTTCAGGATGTGGACCGGCGTATTGCGCATCGTAACCGCATCAATGTCTTCGTAGGCCTGACTGTCAGGGTGAACCTGAGGAGCCTCCGGCAGCGATGAGGAGAAGTTATCCGACACACGGAGGTCATCCGCCATCTGCGCCGTTGCCGGGACGCAACAGCTCAGCAAAAGAACGCAGGAGATGAGCAGGCTCATCAGTTTGAAAGCAGGAAAATAGAACTTGATCCTCCCGCGGGGAATCTTCGCCATGCACCTGACCTTTTCATTTTGCTCGCCGCCAGAATCGAGAAACCCGGTGTGTCTCGGCAAGGCCAAAGATGTCGGACCGGGGCAACCATATACAACCATAGTAGCGTGCTGCTTGTCTTTCCCCTCATTAACTCTTGGTAATCCGCCGCGGACTGTTCCGCCAGGCTAACGGCTCGCAGCTTCGGCGACGCGCCGTTCTGTCCTCTGTCGCGCGACCGGCCGGCACGCCGCAGGCACATTCGTCATCTGTTTTGCGAATACTCGATAGCTCGCCGTTCCTGGCTGCAGCGTCGACCAGTAGCTGTAGTGCGAAAGCAGCGGCCGGTTGAGCGCGAAGAGCTGGTTATCGAGAATCTTCACTCCGCAGGTCAGATTATTCTTCGGCTGCAGGATCGTCCTGGCCGGATCCTTCAGCGGCAGCGACTTATCCTTGTCCCAGTCAAAGTCGCAGCCGTATCGATTGGCGTCCATGTACGCCAATTGCAGCAGCCCCTGCTGGCGCACCAAGTGCCTTGTGACCGGGTCCACCTTAGCGACCTCGGGCTCCGTATGACGCACCGTGGTCGTCGGCTTCAGGCCCGCTTCCGCGCCAGAAAGCGCCTGAAAGAAATACGCCCAGAAGGCGCGCTTGTCTGCCTCGTCCATTGTCGCGAAGCGAGGACAGAAGGGCCGCACATCCCGCGCCGCTTTGGCGGACAACATATCCGGCGGCAGCGCCTCCTCCACGATCCCGTCCCAATCCGGATTCCAGCTCGGATCCCCCAGCTCTTCCTTCTTCGCCGCAATGGGCGTCGGCGGCGCGGGCTTCATCTGTGGCGCAGCCTTCGCTTCCGAAGTTGGAGCCACTGCTTGCTGGCCTCTCCCGCAAGCTGTCAGTGCCAGACACACGCAGAATGTCAGGCAGGGCGCTCGTAAATTTGTAACTGTCATAAATCCGATTGCTGAGATGCGGCTTTCCGCCTCGCGGCAAGCAAATTCATCACAAAAAATCGGCGAATCGCCAGCGCCACCGATCTGCAATAAATTTCAATTTTTCCCGACCTCGACATCATCGGTATCAATCGCGGCATCCCAAAATCTGTGAGGGTATAAGTCAATGGATACAAATATTGTGGTTCCCATAGTCATTGGCGTTGCAGTGCTGATCGTCATCATCGCGCTTCTTATCATTCGCAAGCGCAAGAGCGACCAGCTGAAACAACATTTCGGTCCTGAATATGACCGCGTCGTACAACAGCACGGAGGTCCCCGCCGCGCCGAAGCCATTCTTGCTGAAAGAGAAAAGCGTGTGGAGAAGTTTTCCCTTCGTCCTCTGCCCCCGGGCGAGTGGGAAAGGTATCTGGAGGAGTGGGCAAGCGTACAAAAACGCTTTGTCGACGACCCTTCGTTAGCCGTCACAGAAGCCGACGCGCTGGTGACAAGGGTGATGGCCGCAAGAGGCTACCCCATGGGCGACTTTGAACAGAGAGCCGCGGACATCTCCGTGAACCACCCCGGCGTGGTGCAGAACTATCGATCCGCCCGGGAAATCGTAGTGCGTCACGTGAAAAGACAATCGACCACCGAAGACCTGCGGCAGGCGATGGTCTACTACCGTTCACTGTTCGACGAATTGCTCGCTACCACCAATCCCCAGACCACTACCACCAATCCCCAGACCATAGGAGTCATACATGAACGAGCTTCGTAACGACGCAAACCTGACAACCGCTGATATCGCTCGTCCGCAGGGATACGACAAAGGCTACAACGAAAGTCAGGTAGCCGTAATGGACGAGGGTGATCAGAACTCTGGGCAGATCGTCGCGGTCCCCCGCAAATCGGAGACTATCGCTGGTCCCCTCTTCACCGACAATGAGTTGCAGAATTTTCGTACTCGATGGGATGGCGTGCAGACCTCGTTCGTCGACGAGCCCCGGCAGGCCGTACAACAGGCCGACAGCCTGGTCGCCAACGTAGTCGTGCGCATCGCCGAGCAATTTTCGGTGGAACGCGCGCAGCTGGAGAAGCAATGGGATCGGGGCGACGACGTATCCACTGAGGATCTGCGGCAGGCGTTGCGAAAATATCGGTCCTTCTTCGACCGGCTGCTTACCTTCTAAACCCCAATCGGGCGCTCTGCCGGCAAAGGGCGCCCTTTCCCTGACTAAGTACTCCGAAAAAGTCTACCGGCGACGCACCTGTTTGTGGGAGACTGTGCTGCGTAGGAGACACCCATGCGAACCCTGCGCATCCTGACCGGAGTTGCGGCACTCATCACCACCTTCGCTTTCGCACACCACGTTATCTTCCGGGATTATCTCGCCGCAGACCAACAGATGCTTCAAAGCCCCATCTACTGGGCCTTCATGGTCTTCGCTGTGAGTGTTTTGGTTCTGGCCTTCATCGGAGTCTGGCTGCTCTTCAAACCTGCCCGTTGATTCGTTCCACGCCGGCTGTCCGCTACGGTCACTACCAGCCTGTTATCCTTACTCCGAATTCCAGACCGGCTCTCACCCATGGCTGACTCGCACCCCGTTGATCGCAAGCGCGCTCCCCAACGCGCTGAATGGAGAGACAAGTGGAGCGAGATCATCTTCGGTCACGATACGACTGCGGGCCGCATCTACGACGTCATTCTGCTCACGGTCATTCTTCTCAGCGTTCTCACCGTGCTCCTGGAGAGCGTGCGTTCCGTCGACAAAGCGTATGGATTCGAGCTGCGTGTGGCGGAGTGGATATTCACCGCGCTATTCACGATCGAATATGTCGCCCGTCTTATCTGTGCCAGGAATGCAAAGCACTATGCCATAAGCTTCTTCGGCATCGTGGATCTGCTCGCCTTCGCGCCGATTTATCTGAGTTTTTTCTTCGGAGTGGCTCACTCCTTCACGGTCGTCCGTTCTCTTCGCCTGCTCCGCATCTTCCGCATTCTCAAGATGACTGAATACATCGGCGAGGCCGCCATTTTGCGCGTCGCTCTGCAGGAGAGTATTCGCAAAATAGCCGTCTTTCTTTTTGCCGTCCTCACGATCGTCATTATTGTCGGCGCGATGATGTATCAGATCGAAGGAGAGGCGAACGGCTTCACCAGCATACCCACCGCGATATATTGGGCGATCGTCACAATAACCACAGTAGGCTATGGAGATATTTCCCCTCACACTGTCCTCGGGCGGATCCTGGCGTCCATGCTGATGATCGTCGGCTATGGAATCATCGCCGTGCCAACCGGAATCGTGACCTTCGAGTTTGCCAAGGCTACGGCGGCCGGGCCGGTCCGCATCTGTTCCGCGTGCAACCTGCAGCCCCATGACCGGGATGCGGTCTTCTGCAAGCGCTGCGGCACCCGGCTATAGAAAAGCGCGGTCCTCGATTAACCTGGCTGGAATAGAATTCTCCTGTCTTGACATCCTCTCTTTTCGACCTGTCTATGACCTTTGCGATTTTCGCTGGCTCCCATGATGCCGGACTCTTTACCGAGATCGGCGCCGCCATTATCGTGCTCGCGCTGCTTGCCCGGCTCGCCAGCCGCTGGGGATTCTCCGCCATTCCGCTCTATCTTCTGGTCGGGCTCGCCTTTGGCAACGGAGGCTTGCGTCCGCTTCCTCTGAGCCAGGATTTCATCGGGACAGGCGCAGAGATTGGCGTGCTGCTGCTGCTCTTTATGCTTGGCCTTGAGTGCAACGGAGAGGAGCTGATGGGGAACCTCCGCTTCGGCCTGCCGGCGGGTGGAGCGGACTTCTTGCTGAACTTCACGCCCGGCCTGATCGCAGGACTCCTGCTCAAGTGGAAGCCAATAGCGGCGGTCCTGCTGGGCGGCATCACCTATATCTCCTCCTCCGGAGTGATTGCCAAAGTGCTTTCGGAACTGAAGCGCATCGACAATCCCGAAACGCCGACCGTACTCTCCGTTCTTATCATCGAAGACCTGGCCATGGCGGTATACCTGCCGCTGGTTGGCGTGTCGCTTCTCGGCGGAGGCCCCATGAAAATGGTAACCTCTGTCAGCGTTGCGATCGCGGTTGTCGTCCTCGTGCTTTTTCTCGCGTTGAAATTCGGGCGTCAGGTCAGCAGATTCGTTTCGCATCAATCCGAAGAGATCATCCTGCTCTCAACATTCGGACTGGTTCTCTTCGTCGCCGGCCTGGCCGCGCGTTTCGAGGTTTCCGCGGAAATCGGCGCTTTCCTCGTGGGCATCGCACTCTCCGGCCCCGCCGCCGAGCAGTCCCACAAGCTTCTCTCGCCTCTGCGCGACCTCTTCGCCGCAATCTTCTTCTTCTTCTTTGGGCTTCAGATCGATCCCGCCACCCTGCCGCCCGCGCTGCCCCTCGCCATCGGACTCGGCCTGGTGACGGCTCTCACCAAGGTGTTGACCGGCTACTGGGCCGCGAAGCGCGCGGGCGTTGACCGGAGCGGAAGCGTCCGCGCCGGGATGACACTGGTGGCGCGCGGTGAATTCTCTATTGTGATCGCGGGCCTTGGCGCGGGCATTGAACCGGCCCTCGGACCACTTGCCGCCGCGTACGTGCTGTTCCTGGCGATTCTCGGGCCGATGCTCGCGCGCTTCGCGAAGTGATTTAGCCGGTGGTCACAGGGAGTTCAGCCGCCTCCCATGCCGCGATGCCGCCCGCCAACTCGATCAAATTGGTGATGCCATGCTGATTGAGAATGCTGGCGGCGATCGAAGACCGGTAGCCACCCGCGCAATGAATCGCAATCCTGCGGCTGCGCGGCACCTCGTCGATGCGCTGCTGCAATTGGGAAAGGGGAAGGTTGATGCTGTCGTTGAGGTGTTTCGTGCTCCATTCCCTTGGCGTGCGGATATCGACAACCAGCGGAGGATTTGGCGAAGCCAGTTCGTCCGCCAGCATTGGCGCGCTGACGCGCTCCGTGGCCCAGACGAGGTCCGGCCGATCCGCCAGCGCTTCCATACCATCGCGCAAGTAACCCTTCACATGATCGAAGCCGATCCTGCCGAGTCGCAACGCGGCCTCCTGCTCTCGTCCCGGCTCGGCAATGATCACGATGGGCCGACTCGAGTTCAGCAGGGTGCCGGCCCACGTCGCGTACTGGCCGCCCAGCCCGATATTGATACTGCCCGCTATGTGCCCCTTGGCATACTCCGCCGCGTCACGGACATCCAGCATCTGTGCGCCCGCGTCGCCAATCTTCAGAACTTCTTCGAGCTCCACCGGTTGCAGAACCTGCTCCAGAGTCTTCTCCAGCGTGGCCCGCTCGCGCGTGTTCAGGATTGCGTCGTACGTGAAATACGCCGGGGCATCCGCCTGATCCGCCGTCACCAGCCGGATGAATTCCTCTTTCGACATTGGTTGCAGCGCATAGTTGAAGCGCCGCTGCTCTCCAAGAGTCGAAACCGTATCTGAGGAAAGATTCTTGCCACACAGAGAGCCCGCCCCATGCGCCGGATAGACCAGCGTCTCATGGGGGAGGGTCATCAGTTTGTTGCGCAGTGAGTCATACAGATGACCGCCAAGTTCCTGGGCCGTCCAGCCGAGAGAGGCGCGCAAGTCGGGCCGGCCCACGTCGCCGATGAAGAGCGTGTCCCCGGTCAGAACGGCATACGGATTCTCGGCGTCTTTCTTCAGGTCGAACACCAGGATGGAAATCGATTCGATCGTATGCCCGGGAGTCTCAAGAATCCGGAGTCGCAAACCCGGAAAAGCCAGCGTGTCGCCGTCCTTCATCGGCACGAATTTGTACTCGGCCTGCGCTCGCGCTCCCAGCCGGATATCCGCACCGCAGCGGTCGCGTAACTCGAGGTGTCCAGCGATAAAGTCGGCGTGGAAGTGCGTCAGAAAGACGTGCCGGATTTGCACTTCCAGTTGCGCGGCATCGCTCAGGTATTGCTGAATGTCGCGTTGCGGATCGACCACAATTGCAGATCCGCTTGCTTCGTCGGCGATCAGGTAGGACGCATGGGCGAGGCAACCCAGATAGTACTGCTTGAGAAACATATCCCAATCTTAAAGCACTGCGGCGAAGCGAAAGCCCTTGCAGGGAACTCCAACCAGGCCATCTACCATGCGATTAGCATTTCTCCCATGCGAATCCTGACTGTCCTGTGCGGCGCGGCCATTCTCTTTGCGACGGCCGCCTTCACGCATCTTCTGATCCACTATTTCGAGCACGCTTCTGCCCAGGACATGCACAGCCCGGAATTCCTGCTAGGGATGGCTGCCGGAGTCATTGTCATCATTCTGTCCTTCATCGGAGCTGTTCAGCTGATCCGGCGCGGCCGCTAATCTATGTCGCTGAATCAGTGTCCAATCTGGCTCAATGATTCGCGAACAGGCGCCGAAGAGATCCTCAGTACTCCGCTGAATGGGGTATACATCTCCATGATGAGGAAGATTGCGGCAGAAACCGACAATGCGCAGATTGCCAGCGTCACGATCACAGTGGGGTTCGGCGGAGCGAAAAGACCGAAACCCACGAAAATGGTCACGAGCCAGGCGACCAGGACAACCAGCAGGGGAATGGACATGCCAGTCTGCTCTGCCTCGACGAACATTAACCAGCGACTCTGTCGCAAGGCACTGGCCGCGGAGATGATCTGGGCCTTGGTGGCACTTTGCGAGTCGTTCTTCGGCGTCAGGGCCTGCAACTGGGCGTAAAGACCTTGAGCGTTATCCACCGGCCTGAGATCGATTTGCCGTGGTGACTCTTCTGGCCAGATACGGTCGAGACTATCCTGCACAAGGCCGTGCAGCCTGGCGCGTGCTTCCCCTGTCTCCGGTCCATAGGCTGCCAGTAAGTGATCGAGAGTGACAACCTGGGAGGATAGGCTCGCCACCTCATTTTTTCGAGTATCGTAGGAGGACTTGGCGGTGGAAACCAGCATTCCGAGGACCAGCGCGGCCATCGTCGCGATAAGCCCCATCGCCAGCTTGACGACATCTTTTGCGTCCCCCCCCAGATGATCATCGGGCAAAATCGGCCGCAGAGCCATGCCGACAAGCGCTCCCGAGAAAACGCAGGCGAAAACGATCAAGCTCGTCACGATTGAGTTCACGGTGCTCAGTCTCTCCTTACGAACAACTGGCTGCACGGCAAGCCAGTTCCAGTTTCGACTCGCGGCTGAACCCCAGGCAACTGCAAAACGGCTAGTTGCGCCGTGGAAAAGAGCAAGGGAATCGGCATGATTACGGGCGATCGACGTTGGACTACTTCGGCTGAACAGGTTTTGGCTGAATCAGCGGAAATTGCGCCGCCAGCTGCACATCGATCACCATCTGCGTTCTGCGCTCCACCTGCTCGTACAGCGCCGCTTTCTTCGCCGGAAGCACCTTGAGGAAGTTCGGCCAGTACTTCTGCCGCAGAGCCGCTACCTCCGCGTCCAGCCTCAGCATGCGCCCAGCCCAGTCTTGCGCCTGCGCGTCGGTCATGGTGTCGTAACTCTGCGCATAGTCCTTGATCAGCGCATATTTGTCGTTGTTGATGTGCACCAACTCCGCCGTGTACTGATCGAACACCTGCCAGAATGCCTTCGCTTCCGCATCGGTTAGCGGTACATTGGTCTCGATGATGTGCCTTTTCTGGAAACGGATATCCTTTCGCAGCATATCGATATCCTGGTCGGGGTTGTCCTGGGAAGACTGACTCGCTCTTGCTTGCGCAGCGCCGTTTTGCGAAGGACTGCCTTGCGCACGCGCCACGCCGTGGCCAAACAGCATCGCTCCTCCCAATGCCAACACTGCAAGTAAAGATTTCTTCATTTCGCAGCTCCCCTTTGCTACTGGACTTATTGCTAACTGACTCTGGCCTACTTGACCCACGCCTGCATCCGCGGAATCCAGGGGCGCACGTTCCTGCAGTACTCTTCATAATCCGCGCCGAACTTCCTGCGCAGCGTCGGCTGCTCGTACAGCATCACAAACAGAGCCACGCCCAGCACCGCCGCGCACGCGCCGGCGATCGCAACCAGGCTAGCCCGCCCGAAGATCACCCAAAGCCCTGCCCATCCCACAAAGAACCCAAGATACATCGGGTTGCGCACATACCGATACAGCCCCACCACCACCAGCCTCTGCGGCGGAGCCACCGGTGCCGGCGTCCCGTGTCCCGTCTTTCCAAAGTCCCAGATACATCGCAGCGCTACTGCGAATCCCAGCACAGACGGCACAGCCGCGATCCACCGCCATCCCGCCGCACCCGCCGTATCCACCTGAAAGCCAAGCCACGGCGGCAGCAGCCAGAACCATAACGCAAGAAACGCCGCGCCCACTATCAGCGACGCGATGGTTGTCCCCCAATGCACGTCACCGTCGGGTTCTCCCAGAACTCCAGTGTGTCCGCTGGTCACACGAACCTCCCTATAAGCCTTCACTGACACCGAAGTATGCGCCCGCGCCGAATCCAGCGCAATCGAATATGTCTCAGCTCCGGCGCGAAGTGGAGCGGTTTTCTCAGAACAAAAGTAATCAGGGATGAATATAGGCGAGGTTGTCGAAGCGCAATGCATGTCCGTTTGCAAAATCAAAGGTTACTTTGGAACTTGGGTCATGCCACCCGGTTCTCACACGACGTAGCTCTCTGGGCTTGATGGTGTAGGAAACTGGGCGAGTCTCGGACGAGCGAATCGTCAAGATTGCGTCACTCTCGCCTCCGTTGTACACATCCACGCCTGCAAAGATGCGCGGTGCATAAAATTTGAATTCGGCCTGCTTCGCTTTTGAATCGGACAGCACAAGGTTAAAGGTCCCGAACTTTCCCGACGGCACGCCAATCTCCCACTGCCCACGGCCCCAATCCACTACGCCCGAAGGATATTGCCCGACCAAGGGCGTCCCCGCAGCAAGATGCGGATCATCAAACGTAACAAAAGAAGGCGGCGCCTGATCGCTCTTTCCCTGAATGTCTACATCCCGGGAACTGGTGTGGCGAATCGAAAGCGTGCGCGTCTTTTCGTCAAAGATGTACCCCTCGCGCTGCAAGTCCTTGCACCGAGCGATCGTTCTTCCCCCGACATTTACCGAGTCGGGAGCAAAGTTCAGACGCAGCACATCAGTGGAGTCCGCATCGAAGGTCGAATACGTAACACTGCCTGTGCCATATGCAATCTTTGTGACTACCGAGATCGAGCCGAGCAGATGCGACTCATCGACGGGAGCCCATTCGGGCACCGCCCAGAAAGCATCCATCATCCTTCGAGGCCCATCCGCGAATTCGTCGGTAAACCACCACTGATTGCTGAAGGGAGCGTGGGCCGCGCCGGAAAGCCCCTGAAAATACGTGACCCAGTTATAGGTTCGGTAGGCCGCCTGCTTGTAATCCAGGTCTCCAGTCTTTGCATAGTAGAAGGCTTCGACGGCGGCAAGCCTTGCGCTGTGACTGTCGCAGCACTGGTTCGGCAGGTTGCAACAGAATTCCTTTCCATTCCCCTGTTCGGTTGTGACGGTTGCGCCGTGCACAATATATTTCGGCCACTTGGGCGTGGTCTTCACCCAGTCAATCAACTGCCGCGCGTGCTCGCGCCACTTAGGATCCTTCTCCGGATGCAGCAGAACATAACGCGCAAATTCCAGCGGAATCACCTGGTTCATGTTATCCATGCTGCCCTGGACATCCTCGAAATATCCGACCCACACGTTGTTGCGCATCGGATATTTCATCAGCCACGCCCACGCGCCCTCGCGAACCCTCTTATACGAAGCCGTATCTCCCTGCTCCAGGCGAATCAATTCGTCCAGCAGCATGATTGGCTCGACAACGTTTGCGGAGTAGGGAAACATTCCTTTTCCGTCCTTCAGACTCCCATCGCGCGCATGACATCGATACGGCCACGGCGAATTGTTCTCATCGCCGACCTTGAAATTCCTGACGAGCGCTTCGGCGCAACGAATCGCGGCGCGCAGGTACTTTGTATTCCCCGTCATTTCATAAAGCCGGAGATACGCATAGCCATCTTCCCCAACTACATGGGGCTCGACATAATCCTCGCCATGCTGGCTCCAGCCCGTGTAGCGGACGCTCCCCGGATTTGCCGACGGATAGGGCACCTGCGACCAGGCATAGCCTTCCGGAGTCGTGCCATTTTCCAGTTCGTAGTCGACAAAGTTCTCGAGGAACTCCACCGTGCGCGGATCGCCCGTATAGGGATAGAGGCGTTCGATAAACCCCTGCATCATCGCGCGCAGATAGCCCGTGGAGTTCGCCCAGTGCTGGTCCGGAACCAATTCAAATGTCGTGCGGTCAAAATCGAAACAGCAGTAGTAATAAGGCAGCCGCTGGCGATTGTATTGGTCCCACACGATCGTCCATTGCGAAAGAAAATATGCGGAGTAGGAGTATCCGATGTTATCCGGCATCGGCCACGGCAGCAGCTTTCCTTCGCTGTCCAAGGCAACGGGCCGCCCGGCGATGGATGATTCGTTTACCGTAGAGATGACTGGGAAAGACTGCTGCCCGGTATCCACCAGCGAACCCAGAGAGATCGCGATGAGTACGCCCGCCAATCCGGCAAGATTCTTCATGGTTAGATCAGCGTAAGCTATCCATCCCCTTTTTTCCGTCACCAAAGCTCCGAAGCGTCCAGATTTCCGACGCGGGCTTCTTCGCTTTTACAGATTTGTCATCCCGAGCGAACCCTGAGCGTAGCGAAGGGGAGTCGAGGGGCCTGCTTTAAGAATTCGTCTGGGCGCGTTCGCGGACCACCATCCGCAGCCTGCCAATAACATCTCCCTCGGCAATGCCACTCTCGAGTCCTTCGTCAATCGCGGTCCGGAGCGTTTCGAGCTTGGCTCTGTCCTCCGCCTCGGACTGCGCCAACACGCACGAAGGCCGGCCCGCATGACTTCACTCGCATTTCCTAGCAGCCGCACTTGATGCTGTCGTCGACAAGTTGGTCGAGTTCGCTGGTCAGGTAGATATTTCGAGTCGGCATGGCTGTCCCTCAGAATCCAGCTTACGTTCGAATGGCAATGATCGCCGCACGGAATCGTGGGAATCGCTGATAATCACTACTGAATCAAAGCCATAGTAGCTTAGAGACCATGAGTCTTCACCGCACAACGCGACTCCGATATTCTCGATACCTCGTGCTGGGTTTCTCACTGGGTGCTTCGGGCGCTCGGTTCCTAAGTCAACAAGATGAGGCTCCATATGCCGTGTGTACAACCGGATTAAAGAATGCACGGATCATCTGCCTTCGTTTACCCAATAAGGGAACAGAAGGACCGGAAAATCTCGGCTATTGGAGGCTGTGTGTTGAGGTCGACAAAATAGCCTAAACAAGGCTAGACAGATATTGAGTGGTTTCGAAGGTCTATTTACGCAACTTTTTTTCACGGAAGAATCAACGACCTCCTACTGCAAATCCTTCCCGCGAAGTTCATTAAAAGCCGAACAATCGTAGCGCAAGAGTGGATATCGTGGGTCAAAACGTGAGCTCGTAAAAGAGGGACTTCTAACTGGAAAGGACGTTCGAAAACCACCTGTAGAGCTTTCAATCAGTCGCTGACATCTTGGTTGCTTTTCTATTCTTCCAGTTGCCAACTCTATTGCAGTCTAAGTGGCTGTACCATGCCTGTGCATTCTTTCAGGCAGCTTGTAGGGATTTTGCCTTCACTGGCGATTCAATGAATGACATACTTCTCCGACGACAAATGCCGGTTGAACACGAGCCTTTGAGGAACAGCGGGCGGGCTGATCCGTCGCGCGTCAGAGCCACCGTATTAGGCGCCCAAAAAAGGCACCGATCACTTCCCTCTCAAATACTTCGCAATCGCCTGCTCCCACTCCGGACCCATCTTCGGGTCGCTCTGGGCCATCTCGGCGATATCGGAGTTGACTGACGGAGACAGCGCCGTCCGCTCGTACATCACGCGAACGCTGGTCGTTGCCGCGTTCACCGGAGTCAGTTGCACATCGATCCGCGTCGCCAATTTGCCGTCGATCGCGTAGGCATACGCAGCGTGCCCCGCCCGGGCGTCGAACGCCGTGTTCACCCACGTCGCCGAATGGTGCCCGTGATGCATCCGGAACACCGCGCCCTCCACATCCTTCGCGGGAATGGGATACACAAACTGCGGATCCCACTCTGGACCCGCCCACGCCCGCTCACCCTCGGGGCCGAACAGCGGAAACGCCTCCGCCATCGGAGCCTGCACCGTAAACGTGAACTCGCTCTTCGCATGCGCCGTGCCAAAACGCCCAGAACTTCCGAACCGATGATTCAGCACCCATCCGATCAACGCCAAAGCCACAACAAAAGCCAGGACAAACCAGACCCGTCTCATTCCGCTTCTCCGTTCTTGCTTGTAATCTTTTCTCGCAGCCGATGGCTGGCCATCGCATCCAGATCGAGCCCGTAAATTTTCTTCATCGCCGCCACCTGCGCCAGCGTCTCCGACCCGAAGGCGCACTTGCCCTCCAGGGCATGGAGGACGATGCCCTCCAGCAGGTCTCCCAGCGTCAGATCGCAATACTCCGCCAACGCCTTCAGCACTTTTAGCAGACGCTTCTCGATCCGCACCCCCGTCTGCACCCGCTCGACTACAAATCGATCATGGTCTTCGTCCATAAGTATAAACGTACATTGGTACAGTAAGAGTCGCAACTGTCTGTCAAGGTCCTGGCGATCTGATGGAGCCAGTTTCCTCTGATTCATCAGAGAGTTAGGCGCTGGCGGAGTTTTTGGCGAGAATTTCGCGAATCCAGCTAGACTAGATATAGAGGGCAAGAGAAACGCGGGCCGCGCTAATGCCAAAACGAGCCATTCGGATATTCAATCGAAACAGTCTGGAATGAATGGATTACAGCTTCATCATCTAGAATGAACGGGTTACAAAGTACAATCCATAACATCCGCAGAAAGAATGGGTTACAAAGTATAGCTAAAAAAGAGAGGGGGTCTATGTAGGCCGCGACCCCGATCGGACGATCATCGCCGCCACATAGGCTGCCCCGAAGCCGTTATCGATATTCACAACCGAAACATTCGGTGAGCACGAGTTGAGCATGCCCAGAAGCGCCGCGATCCCTCCAAAAGAAGCTCCATAGCCCACACTGGTCGGCACGGCGATCACCGGAGCCGCAACCAGCCCTCCGACGACGCTCGGCAACGCCCCCTCCATGCCCGCGCAGACCACCACCGCCCGCGCCCGGCCCAGAGCATCCTGTTGAGACAGAATGCGATGCAGCCCGGCGACGCCGACATCCACAATCCGCTCGACCCCGAGCCCCAGGTACTCGCCTGTGACCGCTGCCTCCTCGGCCACCGGCAGGTCGCTCGTCCCCGCACAGACCACCGCAATCGGGCCCATCGCCGCCGACCGGCCCGACTGCCGCAGCCCAATGATCCCGGCGACGGGATGATGCTGGGCCTCCGGCAGCACCGCCCGAACGGCGTCGAAGGCGTCCACCCCGGCCCGGGTAGCGATGACGTCCCCCCCGGCCGCCGCCATCCGCGAAAAAATCTCCGCCACCTGCGCCGGAGTTTTCCCCTTGGAATAAATCACCTCCGGCAAGCCGAGCCGCAGGCTGCGGTGATGATCGATCTTCGCGAAGCCCGCATCTTCGTAAGGCAGTTTGGCCAGATAAGTGAGCGCATCTGCAGGCGAAGTCTCGCCACGCTGAATGCTCTCCAGGATTTCTAGGATGGTTTCGCGCGTCATGCCTTAACTGGATGCTCCGCTAAGGCCGCAAGCGCAGCCTCGATCACCTGCTTCAGCGGAACGCCGTGCTCGCGTGCGGCCCGTCGGCAATCCTCATATTCCGGCATCGCGTTGCGCTGCTCGCCGCGCAGGCTCGCCACCTTCACGCGGATTCGTCCGAAAGCCGTCTCGACGGTGACGAAGCTCCTGTCCAGAATGGCCCGCTCCTCGCTCCTGCGCCGGATGCCCAGCGTCGTCGTCTCCCGGAAGAGCAGCGCCTCAATCGCCGCAGCGTCTTCCGGCTTGGCGAGCACGGTCAGAAGCGTTCCTAATCGACCCTTCTTCATGGTCACGGCGGCCGCCATCGTATCGAGCCCCCCATTCTCCAGCGCCAGTTCCATGGTGTATGCCAGCACCTGCGGAGTCGCATCGTCGATCGCGCACTCGAGCACCATCACCCGATCCTGATTCCCCTCCGCCGCTGTGCTCTCGCCAATCGTCATCCGCAGCACGTTGGGGAAGCGCTCCGGGTCCCGCGTTCCCGCCCCGTATCCGATGGCCCCCGCGACCATCACCGGCGCCTCGCCGAAGCTGCATCCCAACGCCCGCAACAGCGCAGCGCCGGTGGGGGTGGTCAGCTCTTTTTTCGGCCCTGCCGCATAGGTCGGGATCCCCTTCAGCAGCTCCGAAGTGGCAGGTGCGGGAACGGGAAATTTGCCGTGTGCGCAGTCTACAAAGCCGCCGCCCACGTTGATCGGCGAAGCATGCCAGTGATCCACGTTGAGCGAGCAAAGGCCGACTGCGCCGCAGACGATGTCGACAATGGTGTCGACCGCTCCCACTTCGTGGAAATGCACGTCTTCGACGGGCATGCCATGGACCTTTGCCTCGGCCTGGGCCAGAAGCTCGAAGGTCTGCAGGACGAGCGCCTTTGCGTCCTCGCGCAGAGTTGCATACGCGATCAACTTACGGATTTGCTTCCAGCTTCGGCCATGGGACTGCGCGTGGCTGTGATCATGTGCGTGGCTGTGATCGTGGTCGTGTTCATGGGAATGATCGTGAGCATGATCGAGGTGGTCACGGTGGGCCGCCTCGACCAGCTTGCCATCGACCCGTACATCTACCTTGGTCGAGCGAATGCCGCTTCGATCTACAGAATGAATATCGAGTTCAGCGCCGATTTTCAGCGCTCTGGCCGTCTGCTGCAGGAGTTCGGTCGAAACACCCACATCGACGAGGGCTCCGAGCAGCATGTCACCGCTGATGCCGGCAAAGACTAAGACCCTATGCGTATCGGATATCTGGAATGCATTCCAGATATCCGATACGCATAGGGTCTTAGTCTTTGCCAGCCCGTGTGAGAACCTCGACGGGCAGAATTTCGTTCATGGAGCCGGGACGGTAGCCGTCGCAATCCACGGCAACGTAGTTGAATCCGGCGGCCCGCACGGCTGCCGACATCCGCCGCAACCGGCCAGCATCCAGCGCCAAAGGCAACTCGTCCTCGGCAATTTCAATGCGCGCGACTGCTCCGTGATGCCGTACCCGGAAATTTCTCAAGCCTAGCAGCCGCAGCGCATCTTCCGCCTCTTCCACCATTCTCAGAGCTTCGGGAGTGACGCGGCGGCCATACTCAATGCGGGACGAAAGACAGGCCGAGGCAGGCTTATCCCACACCTCGAGCGCAGCCTGTTTGGCCAGTGCGCGAATGTCGGCTTTGGTGAGGCCTGCTTCCGCGAGTGGCGCGGCAATGTGGTGCGCCGCAGCCGCACGTTGCCCGGGTCGAAAATCTTTCCTGTCATCCACATTCAGGCCATAGGCAACGGCGTCGAAGCCAAGCTTTGAACGCTCCTCTTCGAGCACGGTGAAGAGCTCGTCTTTGCAGTGGAAGCACCGGTTCGCATCATTTGCGGCGTAGGCTTCCCGCTCCAACTCGGCCGTTTCGACGGTCCGCAATGGAATGCTCTGCTGGCGGGCGAATTCGACGGCGTCGCGATAGTGGCTGCGGGCCAGGGATGCGGAATCGGCGATGATGGCAAGCATCCGTTCGCCGAGGACTCGGTGCGCTGCAAACGCTAAATACGCCGAATCGACGCCACCGGAATATGCGACGACAACGCTGCCCAGCCGCAAGAGAGACTCATCCAGCCGCTGTTGCTTTGCCGCGAGCTCCGCTGTCTCAATATCCTTCATCCGGCCCACACTCTTCGATGATCGTAACTCGTTAAGTGCTGCCGAGGCGAATCGGGGTTA
>Ga0207021_1081_pt1 | contig 23970 bp, 22 predicted proteins | sample Alteio_BWMinCont_49_FD_153496 | JGI IMG/M metagenome (GOLD analysis project Ga0207021, IMG submission 153496) | Enriched cells from forest soil in Barre Woods Harvard Forest LTER site, Petersham, Massachusetts, United States -... | ecosystem: Environmental > Terrestrial > Soil > Temperate forest >... | reverse complement strand
CGCCCAATCACTGGCTAGAAAGGCGATCGCCCTGGCTACTTCGGCGGGATTGCCGATGCCGTCGGCGAATTGGGCGACCGGAAGCTCAAAGAAGCCTTCGCGGCAGGGACAATGCAGTAAGGGTGCATGCGCATTCACCTATGACAGCTGAGCCCATCATCGCAATCAATGATTTCGAAATATTCGCCGAGGTGTTGGACCACCCGGAAGGACTCGCATTCGATAGCGACCACAATCTCTGGGCCGGCGGAGAGTTGGGGCAGTTATACCGAATCGATGGCGATGGCGCTGTCGATCAGGTCGCGACGCTGGGTGGTTTTGCGACATTTTCTCGACAGCAGAATATTTGGGTCTGCAACCCCAAGCTCGGCGCGCTGCAGGAGGTCGACCGCAGCGGCCGCCTGCTTCGCACAATTGATGTTGGCCGCGCCCACAAACCTGGCGTTCGGTCCACCTGGCAGTGGCGACTTGTACGTCGCCAACCTGGGGCGATGGCATATTTGCCGCACTCACATAGGAGTCGCCGGTCAGCAGCTGATCAAACAATGAAGACCGACAGTATATCGGCGCTGTGGGCGCATCAGGTTTGAGCAAGGGCGCGGGAGGTATGACGATTCGATTCGACGGAAAGACAGCCATAGTCACTGGTGGCGCCATGGGGATCGGAGCTGCCACAGCCCAAGTGCTGTGCGAACTGGGCGCTTCGGTGGCGATTCTCGATCGTGACGAGGACGCCGCGCAGACAACCGTTGACGCCCTGATGCAGGCTGGCCGCCGGGTAAGTTTCTTTCTCTGTGATGTGAGCAGCGAGGTCAGTGTGAAAGAGGCCATCGATGCCGCGGTACAGCGGTATGGCGCACTAAATGTGTTAGTGAGCAACGCAGGCATTCAGCGCTATGGGAACGTGGAACATACCAGTTCCGAGGTATGGGATGAGACCTTCAATGTTCATGTCAGGGGCTGCTTTCACGTAACCCGCTTTGGTATTCCCGCAATGCTCGCTTCGGGTGGCGGCGCGATCGTTGTTGTGGGTTCGGTGCAAAGCCTTGCCGCAATCGTGAACTCCGCCGCCTACGTGGCGGCGAAACACGCGCTGCTGGGCCTTACCCGTTCGATCGCGTTGGACTATGCCAACCAGAACATTCGTGCCAATTGCGTTTGCCCTGGAACGATCGACACGCCAATGCTGCGCTGGTCGGCAAATTTGTTCCGCTCGCCGGAAGAGCTGATCGATCGGTGCATCAGGATGCATCCTTTGGGCCGCATCGGCAATCCCGCCGAAGTAGCCAGGGCGATCGCCTTTCTAGCCAGTGATTGGGCGTCTTTCATAACCGGAACTTCATTGCTGGTCGACGGAGGGTTATTGCTTCCAGCGGGCGGGATGGGACTGCAGCGTTCGGGAATTGGGACCTCTGGCGGCAATGAGTAAGGATCTCTTGAATCGGCTATCGCGGGCTTTATCGGAGCCGGTCTGCGAGGCCGTGCAATGGAAAGGCCGTGAGGCAACGAGGCTGGCGAATGGCGTAGTGGAAATAATCTGCCTCACCGGCGGCGGACACATGGCCAGCCTGCGGCTCCTCAATGAAGACGGCAGCCACTCCGAGAACCTGTTTTGGGAGGCTCCCTGGAAAACGCAAGATCCAGTCGAGGAGTGGTCCGACCGCTTGTCGCTTGGCTATGGTCCGGTCGAGATAGGAAGGTTCCTCGCCAGCTACACCGGGCACGCTCTTTGCCTTGATTATTTCGGCGCGCCGTCGAAGAAGAGTGTCTCCGCGGGTCTTAGTCTGCATGGCGAGGCCGCCATAACCAGGTGGAATGTTAAGCCGGACGCTTCGTCGGAGAAGGCCTCTTGCGGCTGGCACGTAAGGCTGCCTGTTGCGCAACTCTCGTTCAAGCGGGAGATTCGTTTGGGTGAGAGGCAAAGCGTCGCGTATCTTCGGGAGACAGTCGGCAACGAGACCGGTGCCGACCATCGATGCGACTGGGTGCAACACGCCACCATGGGTCCTCCTCTACTGCAGCCTGGGGAAAGTACGGTCATCGCGTCTGCAAGGCGCGGGCTCACGGGAACATCGTATGAACGTCATTGCTTGCTCGCGCCGCAAAGCGAGTTCGAATGGCCGCGCGCACCCCGCGAGACCCTTGGTGAATGGGTGGACCTGACTCGGCCATTCCACCTTGACGGATACGGCTTTCTCGCAGCCCTCCAGTTGGATCCCGGGCGTGAACAGCAGTTCGTTCTGGCCGCGAATTGGCGATTGCGTCTGGGAGTCTGTTACTGCTTTCGCCGATGCGACTTTCCATGGATGACCGTGTGGGAGGAAAACCGTACGCGGCGAGATTCTCCTTGGAACGGCATCACCATGGCTCGCGGCATGGAATTCGGAACGGCCCCGTTGCCCCTTGGTGAGCAGGGGATCATTGAGCGTAGGGGTATCTTCGGCGCGACGCCCGGATGCGTCATCCCGGCGCGGGGAACAAGGACAGCGAAGTATCTAATCTCCATTTTCTCCATTCCATCTCATGTGCATTCCATTCAGGACGCGGCAGCCATTGGCGACGCGATCATTCTCTACGACCGGCAAGGGGAAACGACTCTGTCGATTCTGGCCGACGGCTGCGAGACGTTTCTTTCCTCAGGCAACAGCGAGGCAGGGTCGAGTCGAGGTGAAGACGACAACAGGAGACAGCTTTGACGAAGAGTCTGGATCCGGCCACGAGGTGTCGCCGGAAACTTGCCGCCTTCCGGCGGCCATCGTGCGTAGCCATTGAAATCAGCGTAAAGGAATAGAAACGTGAAAGAGACTTGGCGCTGGTTTGGGCCACAGGATCCAATCCCGCTGGAGCATGTGAAACAGACCGGGGCGACGGAGGTCGTCAGCGCCTTGCATCACCGTTACCGGGGTGAGGCTTGGCCACTCGACGAGGTACTCCAGCGAAAGGCGGAGATCGAGTCCGCGGGCTTACCGTGGTCGGTAGTCGAGAGCATCCCGGTTCATAACTCAATCAAGCTGCGCTCGGCTGCTTGCAGGCAATTCATCGCCCGGTGGAAGAGCTCTTTGGCTGCGGTCGCGAAGGCGGGTATCAAGATCGTCTGCTATAACTTCATGCCGGTAGCCGACTGGACCAGAACGGATTCGATGTGGCTGCTGCCCAGCGGCGGTTACACGCTCCGCTTCGACGAGATCGACTTGGCCGTCTACGATCTTTTCATTCTTGAGCGCCATGGCGCCGAGGATGACTATCCGAATCTCACCTTTCGTTTGGCGCTCGACCGCTTCCAGGGCATGTCCGAGGCGCGTCGAGAAGATCTGGAGCAGACAATCATTGCAGGCCTGCCGGCGGCCGAGGCGGCCTACGATCGTGAGATGTTTCGTCATGCTCTGGCCGACTACGAGGGAGTGTCGGCCGCCGACGGCGGGGCCAAGCTGATCGCATTCCTGGCGGAAGTCGCGCCGGTGGCGGAAGAAATCGGTGTTCGGCTGGCGATTCATCCCGATGATCCGCGCTGGCCGCTTTTCGGTCTCCCGCGCGTCGTCTCCACCGCCGGGGATCTCAGGGCCATCCTCGCGGGTTGCAACGTAGCTGCCAACGGGCTCACCTTCTGCGTGGGGTCCTTTGGCGCTCGAGCAGACAACGATCTTCTCGCGATGGCCGCGGAATTTGCCCCTCGCATTCATTTTGCCCATCTGCGTCAGGTCAAGCGTGAGCAAGACCATTCTTTTTATGAGGCAGAGCACCTTGCCGGTAGCTCCGACATGGTGGGGGTCGTCCATGCATTGCTGACGGAGGAGAGGCGCAGGCATCGCGAAGACGGGCTAGCCGAGGAAATGCCGATGCGGCCCGATCACGGGCATCTGCTCGCCACCGACTGGGGCCGGCAAGCAAATCCCGGATACACGATGATCGGGAGGCTCAACGGTCTCGCCGAGCTTCGTGGAGTGGTCCATGGTCCGGAATTCGCCATGCGGCGCTCACAACTTCCGGCTCAGGCCACCTCGCTATATGGAAAGGACCGCGGAACGGGAATATGAAAATCGGCCTGGGTCTCTATCGGCATATGTTGTCTCGCGAATCATATGACTTCGCGCGGCAGGCGGGTTGCACGCATCTTGTGATTCATCTCGTCGACTACTTTCGCGATAGCGACGCGAACCCTCGCGACAACCAGCCGACGGGCGGCAAACTTGGATATTGGGGATTGGCGGGAGATCCCAACGACCAACTCTGGACGGTCGGGGAACTCCGAAGAATTCGCCGTGAGATTGAGGATGCCGGTCTCTCCCTCGAAGCCATCGAAAATCTCGATCCTGCCGTCTGGTACGACATCTTGCTGGATGGGCCGCGGCGCGCCCAGCAGATCGAACACGTCAAGACGATCATCCGGAACATGGGAGAAGCAGGGATTCCGGTGCTGGGCTATAACTTCAGCATTGCCGGTGTATGTGGTCGCGTCTCCGGGCCTTGGGGCCGAGGCGGCGCGATCACGGTCGGCATGGATGGTCCCGTAGACGATGTGCCGATCGCAAATGGGACCGTATGGAACATGATCTACGACCAGGATGCCGCCGCCGGCGCCCCGCCGTCGATCGGCCATCAGGAGCTATGGCGCAGACTGGAAGCCTTTCTGGAAGAGTTGGTCCCGGTCGCTGAACAAGCGGGCGTTCGATTGGCGGCCCACCCCGATGATCCCCCGATGCCGACAATGCGTCTGCAGCCGCGCCTGGTCTATCAGCCCGCGATGTATCAAAGGCTTATCGATCTCGTGCCGAGCGGAAGCAATGTTCTGGAGTTATGCGTCGGCACGATGGCGGAAATGACCGAAGGGGATATCTACGAGGCGGTCGACCGATATAGCCGCCAGGGAAAGATCGCCTATATCCATCTTCGCAACATAGTCGGCAAGGTTCCCCACTACCGCGAAACATTCATCGACGAGGGCGAAGTCGATATGATTCGCGTCCTTCGGATCCTTGATAGGAACGGCTTTGATGGCGTGGTCATTCCCGACCACACGCCGCAGATGAGCTGCGCCGCTCCCTGGCACGCCGGCATGGCGCACACGATCGGTTTCGTGCAGGGCGTTCTGGCAATGCTTGAAGATGAAAGCGATGGAGATCTCCGCGCTCGAGGAGTGTCGCGGTTCCAACCGTGAGCATACTGGCGGAAAAGACATATCTGGAGGAAGACAACATGAGGCCGTGGAAGTCGGACGAAGAACTCTTTGCCGCCGCTGAACGCGAACTCTTTACCTGCGTAGTCGGCGACGTGATGGATAAGATACGACTTACCCATCAATACCTTCCACCGGCGATCCGGCCCTTGCGTGAAGATATGATGCTACTGGGCCGCGCCATGCCGGTCTTGTCTGGAGACGTCTTTGAAGAAAGCGTCGAAGGCAGTGCAAATGCCCTGAGCGCTAAACCTTTCGGGTTAATGCTTGAGGCGTTGGACGATCTCCGCCATAACGAGATTTACGTGAATACCGGGTCGTCGCCGCGTAACGCGATGTGGGGAGAGATGATGAGCACCCGGGCGCTCAAGTTGGGAGCAAGAGGGGCTGTCGTGAACGGCTATGTGCGCGACACGCGGGCAATCTTTGCGTTGAACTTTCCAACATTCTCCTTTGGGTCCTACGGCCAGGATTCAGCTCCTCGCTACAAGGTCCATGATTTTCGGGTTCCGATAGAGATTGGGAATGTGCGCATCCGGCCCGGAGACATTCTCTTCGGAGACTTGGACGGTGTTCTGGTGGTGCCCGCCGAAGCTGAGACAGAAGTTTTCACGCGGGCGTTGGAAAAGGCGCGAGGTGAGAGGACCGTAAAACGCGACCTCGAAAGTGGCCTGAGCGCGGTTGAGGCGTTCGCCCGCCACGGAATCATGTGAATATCCGCGCAAGCGCATCGGGCGCGGACCCAATCATCGATTGCGAACGCTCGGCTAAAAAATAGTTTGAGGAATCATTGGTGTCTCTCTCAGCATCTAGAGGTCCGCGAAGTTACCTCGCCATCGCAGCCGTCCTTTCCGCTTTAGGCGGAGTTCTCTTTGGCTACGACAACATCGTCATCAGCGGGGCCATCCATTACCTCAGCCTGCATTTCAGGTTGACGGCGGGCGGTACGGGTTGGGCAGCCGGGTGCGCGCTGGTTGGGTGCATTGCCGGATCTGCATCGGCTGGCGCGATCGCCGACTATCTGGGTCAAAAGAAGGCCCTCGCCGTTTGTGCGGCTTGCTTCGGCCTATCGTCGCTGGGCATCTGGTTTTCACGCGACCTGGGACAGTTCGTCGCTTGGCGGCTGCTCGCCGGTCTGGGTATCGGCACAGCCTCCATCGTTTGCCCAATGTACATCGCTGAAATCGCGCCGAGTCGGCTGCGAGGGCGGCTGGTGACGTTGTACCAGCTCGGCATTGTCATGGGCATCCTCGCTGCTGTTTTCAGCAACATGCGTATCCAGCGCACGGGCGATGAATTCTGGAACGAGACTGTCGGCTGGCGCCTCATGTTCCTGATAGGTGTCGCGCCGGCCATTCTTTTCGGCGTCATGATCCTGCAGTCGGTCGAAAGCCCGCGTTGGTTATTGAAAATGGGACGCAAGAGGGAAGCCCTTGAAGTCCTGGAGGCATTGAACGACCATGAGGCGGCAATCACCGAACTTTCCGAGGTCGAAACCGCGCTTGCCCTGGAGACAGGCCGGTTCTCCGAGCTTTTCACCATATTCAAGCGGCCGCTGATGATCGGCATCATGCTTGCGGCTTTTCAGCAGATCAGCGGCATTACTCCGATTCTCTCCTTTCTTCCCGACATCTTCGGGGCCGGCGGCACGGCTACGGGCGACGCCTTCTTCCAGTCGGTCCTCGTCGGTATTACGAACCTGGTCTTCACTCTGTTCGCGCTGTGGCTGGTTGATATGGCGGGACGAAAGACGCTGATCCTCGCGGGCAGCGCGGTGCAGTGCCTGGCGCTTGCACTGGTGGGATGGACCTATCACAGCAGCGGCGGCGGAATGACCGTCGTGTTTTCGATTATCGCCTTCGTCGCCGGCCATGCATTCGGAAACGGCGTGGCTTGTTGGGTCATTATCTCCGAGATCTATCCTGCGAAAGTCCGGGGACGCGCCATGTCGATCGCCACCACCGCGCTTTGGACGGTCGGCTATCTGGGCAATCAGCTCTTTCCTTTAATGGTGAAGCACTTCAGGGCCAGCGGCACATTTTGGACATTTAGTGCCGGAGCGCTGCTGACGTTCGTGTCGGTGTACCTGTTTGTTCCCGAGACCAGAGGGCAAACATTGGAGCAAATCACACTTTTCTGGACCTCTCGAGGCACCTCTCAAGGCCCTACAACCCAGGGTCGTGTCAAGACTCCACTTTCTCAATGACCTGTTTGTGTTCCTGGATCATGTTGCCACCGAATGAGGCCAAAGCGCTCAAAAAACTCTTCGTTTTGACGGAAAACGCAAGTACAGTTAGGATTTGTTGGTTGGCAGCGGAAGCCTTCGTGCCGTCGGCGAAAGGAGCAGTGGGTATCGCTCCGCTTCGAATGTGGTGGCCTGGAGTCGTAGGAATCTCCTGCCAATTGAACCGGTCTAAGGGGATCGAATGAAGCGACGAGATCTATTGAAGAGTTTGACCATGGCCGCCGGCGGCTCGCTTTACTCCGAATCGGCATGGAAGCTGGCCTACGCTCAAGTTACAAGCAAAGTCGATCCCAAGTTAGTCACCCCGGTGCGCGCACTGGTTCGAAGAGACGGTTCGCTCTTCCAGCCCCTGAAGATCACCATTGAGCAGCAGGGAGCGGGAGCAGTCGCTGCGATCAAAGTCGATGGCGTCGAGAAGGATCGCCGCACACTGCAGAGCGGCCCCAATACTTTCGAACTCTACCTAAAACCAGCCACGGAGATCCAAAGCTCTACCGTTTCGTTAGAGATCAACGGCGCCGTAAGGACGGAAACGGTGGAACTCAAGCCGGTCCGGCAAATGCTCATCTACATCCTGCCTCATTCTCATCATGATTTGGGATATACAGATCTCCAGGGCAACATTGAGGAGAAGCAGATTCTCAACATCACGCGCGGCATCGAGCTGGCGCGGAAGACCGCCGGCTATCCCGAGGGTTCGCGATTCGTGTGGAACCTCGAAGTGCTTTGGGGCGCCGATCTCTACATGAAGCGTGGATCCGAAGAGGCAAAGTCTGCGCTGATCGAAGCGGTCCAAAAGGGCTGGGTGGGCCTGAATGGCGCCTATGCGAATGAGCTGACCGGCCTCTGCCGCGCGGAGGAATTGCTGCAGCTTTTCTACTATTCAACACAGCTGGGCAAGACCTGCGGCATCAAGGTGGACTCGGCCATGATGAGCGATGTGCCGGGCTTCTCCTGGGGAGTGGTGCCGGCAATGTCACAGGCGGGCATCAAGTATTTCTCCGCCGCGCCCAACTATTTCGATCGTATCGGTGCCTTCATGGTCACCTGGCAGGACAAGCCCTTCTGGTGGGTTTCTCCATCGGGGAAAGAAAAGATTCTCTTTTGGGTGCCTTGGACCGGCTATGCCTTGTCCCATGTGAAGAAGCTAGGCGCTGAACTTGTCGGCGCCTATCAGGACAGGATGGACGACGTCCATTATCCATACGACATCTCTTATATGCGCTGGTCCGGTCATGGCGACAATGCCGAGCCCGATCCGGAGCTTAGCGAGTTCGTGCGCGAATGGAATGAAAAATGCGAGTGGCCGAAATTCGCGATCGCTTCGACCTCGACGGCGTTCTCGGCGTTTGAAGAACGCTATGGAAGCCAATTGCCGCAATATCGCGGCGACCTGACCCCTTACTGGGAAGATGGGGCCGCTTCTTCGGCATTGGAGACCGGGCTAAGCCGCATTGCCGCGGACCGTCTGAGTCAGGCGACCGCACTCTGCGCGGTCGACGCGCCGAAATCGTATGTGCCGCCGACCTATGAAGCTGCGTGGCGAGATGTTTTGCTCTACTCCGAGCACACCTGGGGCGCATGGTGCAGCGTCTCCGACTCCGAAAATCCTTTCACCAGGAAGCAATGGGAGGTCAAACGGCAATTCGCCTTGGATGCCGCGCGGGCGTCGAAAGATCTGCTCCACGATTCACTTGGGTCGCTGGCGTCGGACCTCTCCTATATCGATGTTCACAATTCCACTTCGTGGGACCGCACCGAGGTCATCTATCTCCCCCATGACCTGTCCGCAGCAGGCGATCATGTTGCGGACCACAAGGGTAAGCCTGTGCCCTCCCAACGCCTCTCGACAGGGGAACTGGCGGTGCTGGTCACCGATGTGCCGGCGTTCGCCAGCGCCCGCTACACAATTTCCTCCAGGAAGCCATACCACGCGGGAATAGCGGTTTCTGTGAAGGACGGCGTTCTCGAGAATGGATTGCTTCGGGCCAGGATAGATATGACGACCGGCAATATTGTCGAGTTAAACCTGCGCGGCAGTTCGCAGAACCTCATCGATGTCCGGGTCGGAAACGGCGCCAACGAATATTTGTATATGTCGGGAAAAGATGTGGAACATCTGGGACGAATCGGGCCGGCGAAGATCGCCATCGAGGACAACGGTCCACTCGTCGCCTCTCTCCGCATCGAGTCGTCCGCGCCGAGCTGCAATAGCCTGGTCAGGCGTATGCGATTGGCTGCGGGTATGCGGTATGTGGAGCTATTCAATCTCGTGGACAAGCAGCGTGCGCCGCTGAATCCCAGTCCCGGCAAAGGAGGCCCCGGCGATGAGTTCGCGCAAAGAGGGTCGAAGGAGAGCCTTCAGTTCGCCTTTCCCTTTTCCGTGCCGGGAGGAAAGATGTCGATGGACATAGCCCTTGGAAACATGCGTCCCGAGATCGATCAGCTTCCTGGCTCCTGCAAGAACTGGCTCCCTGTCGGGCGTTGGATCGATGTCTCCAACGACGATTACGGAGTAACATGGGCGACGTTGGACGCGCCGCTTGTGGAGATTGGCGGCGTCACGGCAACCATGTTGGGGTCGCAGAGGGACCCGAGCGTCTGGCGGAAGCACATCGAACCGACGCAGACCTTCTATTCCTGGATCATGAACAATCACTGGGGAACAAACTATCTCGCATATCAGCAGGGAAAGATCGAGTTTCGCTATGCCCTGCGCCCCCACGAGCGAGACGACGCCGCTGCAGCGAGCCGCTTCGCTATCGGACTCACTGAGCCTCTTCTGGTTGCTGGATCCAATAAAGAACTTGCCTCAACCTCTTTCCTGCGCGTCGAGCCGGCGGACGTGCTGGCGCTCACGTTGAAACCTAGCGAAGACGGTCAAGCCTGGATCGTGCGCATCTTCGGGGCATCTGGTGAAACGCGGCAGGCGAAGTTGACGTGGTCTTCCCCCACCGGGAAGACCTGGATCAGCAACCTGGCCGAGGCGCAACTTAGTGCAGCATCGGAAGAGATAGCTGTCGCGGGCTGGGAACTGGTGACACTAAGGGTCGAGCGGACATAATCCGCTTCGGACTTAATCCGGATCTGGTCCGCCATCGTGATGCCTGGTCTGAGGCGCGCGCCTGGTTCAATCGCTCCAGCTCCTGTCACGCTAAGAAAGCAGGGTGCTAGCCGACCCGTGGGGAAGGGGACGGTCAGTGCAAACTGCACTGCCCCACAGTTCGCATTTGGGATGGGCGGAAATCCGCCATCCATTTCATCCGCTTCGAGGTCAACGCTTCGAAGTGCTCAAGAAGCGACGCGTGGCCGGCGTCGATACGTTGATTCTCCGCGAGCGGGAACACGGCAGTTTTAGCATCGCACGAGAGTGGACCGACTGGGCCGATCCATCTGTGTTCGAGCTGTTCAGCTTACCGCCTTGTCGGCTCAGTGCGGAATCGCTTTTCGAATTGGTTACTCTCTTGGAACACCTGACAGACAGGGAGGAAAAATGTTGATCAGGATCTCTTTGATTGCTCTATTATCAGACCAGTTTTATACGTGGTCTGATGGATATTCAGAAAGAACCCGCCGCCGCACTGCGAAAGCGCCGCAACGCTCTTGTCCGCCAACTGCCGCCGCTGAAATCGATTCTGCGAGGCTCCCTCATCGAACGATACAAGCGATGTGGCAAGCCGGGATGCAAGTGCGCCGACGGTCCCGGACATGGCCCGAAGTACTATCTGTCGGTAAGCTATCCCGGCCAGCGGCCGCAAATGGATTACGTGCCACAGGATGCCTACGAGCAAACTGTGGAGTATCTCGCCAACTATCACCGGAGCCGCGAGATTCTGGAAACGATCTGCGCGATCAATCGCGAACTTCTGCGCCGCCGCGAGGCGCTCTAGAGAGGCACCATGAGCGAGTTACCCGCCGCCGTCCACGGCCCGATCGATGTGGAGTTGGGCGGCGCGTTTCTCGCCAATATGCTTGCATGCTGGCTCGACGGCGGCCGGGAGAGTTCGTTCTCTGTGGAGGCAGCCGATGAATACCACGATCCGCGAGCAGCACCTGAGCAAGACCGCCTATGTCTATGTGCGCCAGTCGACGCTGGCGCAGGTTCGTCACCATCAGGAGAGCACGGAGCGCCAGTATGCTCTGAGAGAGAAAGCCTTGGCACTAGGCTGGAACGATTCGACGGTTCAGATTCTGGACCGGGATCTGGGCAAGTCAGGAGCGCAGATAACGGGCCGGGAGGATTTCAAGACCCTGGTGGCGGAAGTCTCGATGGGGCAAGTGGGCGCAGTGTTTGCGCTGGAAGTCTCGCGACTGGCGCGCTCGAATTTAGACTGGCATCGTTTGCTGGAGTTGTGTGCACTGACCGATACGTTGGTGATCGACGAAGATGGCTGCTACAACCCGGCCGATTTCAACGACGGCCTTCTTTTGGGATTAAAGGGGACGATGGCTCAAGCAGAACTTCATTTGCTGCGCGGGCGCCTCCTTGGTGGCAAGCTCAATAAAGCAAGAAAAGGAGAGCTGCGTTTCCCTCTTCCAGTGGGGCTTTGCTACGACGAAGAAGGCCGGATCGTTCTGGACCCCGATGAGGAAGTGCAAGGAGCCGTGGCGCTGGTATTTCGTCTCTTCCGCGAGACAGGCACTGCGTTCGCCGTGATGCAGCAATTTGGGAAAAGCACATTACGCTTTCCCAAGCGATCCTACGGGGGTGCATGGGATGGCAAGCTGATATGGGGTCAGTTGTCGCACAGCCGGGTATTGAATATCCTCAAGAACCCTTCGTACGCCGGCATGTACGTCTTTGGCCGTTATCAGTATCGCCGTCAGATCAGTCAGACCGGTGAGGTGCATAAAAAGCCTTGCGCCGTTCCTATGGCAGACTGGCGCGTGAGCTTGCAAGAGCACCATGAAGGGTATATCGGTTGGGAGGAATACCTAAAGAACCAGGATCGCCTAGCGAAGAACCGAACTAATGGCGAGGAAATGATGCTGAGCGGCGCAGCACGCGAAGGTCTGGCCTTACTGCAAGGGCTACTGGTGTGTGGCCACTGTGGCCGTGCTCTTACCGTCCGCTACACCGGCAATGGCGGTGTTTACCCTTGCTATCAGTGCACCTGGTTAAAGCGCGAGGGACGGGCAAACAAATGTTGTATGAATTTCCGTTGCGACTTGCTCGATGCCGCGATCGTCGCGGAAGCTCTGCAGGCCTTGCGGCCTGCCGAACTGAAGTTGGCTCTGGCAGCACTCGAGGAGTTAGAAGCGCGGGATCACACCGTTGGACGACAGTGGCAGATGCGGCTTGAGCGCGCCGAGTATGAAGCCGCGCTGGCCGAAAGGCGATATCAGCAAGTCGATCCTTCTCAGAGGCTTGTTGCAGCCACATTAGAACGGCGCTGGAATGCTGCATTGCTTCAGGTAGAAGAACTCAAACAACAAGCCGCGGAGTTTCAGCGCCAGCATGCGCGTGTTGCAACCCCGGAGCAAAAGGCGAAAGTCCTCGCTCTGGCCAAAGATCTGCCGAAGTTGTGGCATGCTCCCACCACACAGGCCAAAGACCGCAAGCAGATGCTGCGACTGCTCATCAAGGACGTTACCGTCGAGAAGTCCGCACCCAAGCAGCTTTCGGCCCACATTCGCTGGCAGGGGAATGCCTCCACCGACCTCACTCTTCAGCTCCCGCTCAACATAGCGGATCGCATGCGATATCCCGCCGAAGTCATCGACCGGGTCCGGGATATGGCTCAGCATCTTCAAGACGCCGCAATCGCTCAACAGCTCAACCAGCAAGGACATACCAGCATCACAGGCAAGCCATATACGACGTCGATCATCCGGTGGATTCGCTTTCGGTACCAAATCGCCCCTCCTGTGCTCAAAGAGCCCCAAGAGCTGACCGTACACGAGGTCGCACAATTATTCGGAGTCAGCGATCATGTGGTCTACTACTGGATCCAGAACGCGATTGTGAAGGCACGCAAGCTTAACGCGGGATCCCCATACTGGATCACGCTCAGTGAAATGGACCAACAGAAGCTTCGAGAATGGGTGCGCAACTCAGGCAGGATTCACACCGCATCCTCAACGCATCCAGAGGGAGGTGCATTATGAAACCACCGTCGGGAGGCGGATGAACCAGCTCTCCCAATTGCTACTGCGCTACTTTCCGCAACTGCTGCGGCTCTGCTCGACGCCCGATGAGCTTTGGCTGTGGGCCCTGCTCGAGTTGGCGCCCACGCCGGAGCGAGCCGCCAAACTGACGGAAAAACGCCTGAAACAGCTGCTGGCGAAACATCGCATCCGCCGCTGGACTGCCGAGGAGATAAGTGAAATTCTGACCGCTCCGCCGCTGCCCTTGGCCGCTGCGAGCGCGGAAGCCATCAGCGAACATGCGCTTCTGCTCTTGCCGCAATTACGCCTGCTTCACTTGCAGCGCAAGCAAATCGCTGACCGGACCCAGCAACGCTTAGATCACATGGCAGCCTCAGCGGCTGACTTCCCAGAGTCGCCAGAACATCGTGACATCCCAGTGCTGCTCTCTTTGCCTGGTGTTGGACGCATCATCACAGCGACCATGCTGGCCGAAGGAGCACATATCCTCTCCCTCAGGGATTATCACGCCCTGAGGGCCCATGCTGGCATGGCGCCGGTGACCAAACAAAGTGGCAAGAGCAGACAGGTTCTTATGCGCTACCGCTGCAACCAGCGGCTACGCAACGCCTTCTATCATTGGGCTCGCACCAGTATCCAGCACGATCTTCACAGCAAACACCACTATGCACGCCTGCGCCAGGTCGGTCATAACCACGGTCGCGCCTTGCGTGGTGTCGCTGATCGCTTGCTTGCTGTGCTCATCGCCATGCTTAAGAGTGGACAAACATATGATCCAAATCGACGTTCCACCGCCAACCTTACGGCCGCCTGAGCGCGATCTCTCCATGCCACTGCCGCCCGACGTCCGACCGTCTATCTGCTTAGCTCACCCGTACTGCTGAAGGGGTACAACCCTTGCTCCCGAGGTTGACAAATGGTGGGGAGCCCGTTTTTCAAGCACGACGGCCCGAAGTTGAGTTTCATCTTCGTGATCCTAAGCAACTCGAGAGAGGATGTGCTCGCCGCCGGCGTTGCGGAATGCGGCGCGCGATTTTGCTTCGAGAGCTTTTACAAGTTCGAATGTATGGTTGAATCGCGCGGTCGATCGCAAGGGCTCAAGCCATGGATCGCGCAGGAGCCTGACCGTACTCCAGAAGCCTTCTTTTACGGAGCGAAGGAGGATCTCGTTGGCCAGGTCGTTCTCTCCTAATCTGGCGGCCTGACGGGCCATGTAGAAGCGAACTTCCGGTTCGCAGAGACCGCAGTCTTGCGCCGCGCGCAGGACTGCGATACCTCTTTCGTGATCGCCTTCGAGGTATGCATGGAGGGAATGCATTTCGGCACTCGCCACCAACCCCGGGTCTCTCCAATTGCAACAGCCAGCAGCGTTACCACTCCGAAAACGGCACCGCCGCACAGGGCTCCCGCGATTCGGGGCACCTTCGCTCGGTTAAAGTAGGCGACTCCCACAAAGGCGGCCAGGTATAGGCTGGTTATCAGAATCAACTGGCTTGTCGTCATGCGAGCCTTTGATTTCCGGTCAAATTACCATAAATGTTACCCGTTCACGAGGTGGACGCTTCGCCCGCCAAGCCGCGTTGTGCACCGCAGAGCTGAGCGCAACGGCCAGGTCCCGGATGGTCGGCAAAGAGGAATAATCCTTCAGAACGACCCGCGCGCCTATCACAACCTCGCCGTAAGCCACCTCAGGCTTTAGGGAGACCGGTAGCGCGAGGCCGACGATCGACCGTGCTAGCTGACGCTTCAACCGGGCCGGCGTCGCCCAACGTGATCGCCTTTCACCCGGGCTGAGTTAAAGCAGGTGCTTTCCTGGGCCGCGGGGAGAGATCCTGCGGTCTTTTCTTGGATGGCTAGATCAAGTTTGGACGGCTAATTGAGGGCCTGGTAGCTTCGAAGATTTGGAGATTTAGAGCAACGCACCGATGCTGCATCTCGTTCTCGGTTAAGGCTGCGTCGATAGGGGCTGAAGCGACTGTTTGGAAACAATGGAGACAAATCGAATCGAAGCTACCGTCAGCGTTGCAGCGACGCGCGTAATTCCGGCTCAGATAGATGACCCCTCGATTCCTTGGCTCATGCTCGATCGGGCTCTTCTCGCATTCGGCATTCGATGTCTCTGGACGGCTGCTGATGCTAAACAGTTGACCCATCGCAGTTTCCTCCGGAATAAAAATTGTTCCGACTCCGGCTCATCAAGTATGGTCAATTTTGCTCACTCAGGCGGCCGCCTCGCAGCGCTGGTGTTTCTCGGGCCTTTCTGTCCAGGGCGACGTTTTCACTCCATGTGGTCCATATAGCTCAGACCCCAGATAACTTTTCGGATCAAGATGATCTCGTAGTACTGGATTTTTGAGGTAGATGAGTAGGCAGGTGACGGCCTGCAATGCCCAGTTGTTACTCCCTCGGGTGCGCGGAAGGCGAAACCGTACGGCGGCTCGGCGCCTGCCTACCCTTTTGCAGGAGGCCAATGCAAATGGAGCACACAAAGAAGCGTCACCCGGTGGTTGGACTGATCATTCTCATTGCCCTTGGCTATCTCGTCTATCAGGCTATCTCGTCGATCACATAGAGTACCTCGCAATTCAGTGACGACCCTTGACTGTGGTGGGCATCAAGCACGCGCACATACAGGCAGCAGAAACGGCATCCCCACCTTCCGGAAGGCGAACCTCATTGGTGCGCACCATGTTGACCAGAGAGCAGCTTCTGGCAGAGATCGCGAACCAGGAACATGCTATTGCCGGGGTACAGGCACGGTTAGAGTCCGGGGAGTTCTCGAGTGCGGGAAGAGCCAAACTGGAACGAGAGATCCTCAAGCGGGCCCAATTGCGGTATACCGCGCTGCATGATTTCAGGGAATTGGGCAAATAGAATCTTGCTCCAACACCTTCCGTGCAAGAAAGAGTCCCCGCAGATCCTTTGATTCCCCCGGGCATGTCTGTGAACCTGTAACCGATTCAGTCCGTGCCGCAAGCAGTTAGCTCCCGAAGATAGAGCAGTCTTTGTGACCACCAATACGCGCTATGTGATCCATATAGCTCAGACTGAGGCGCTTCGCCGAACTACAGTGAAGAACGTGGGGATAGTAGGCTCCCACAGAGTTCAAGGGAAATGAAGTGAGTGATGGACGCGGCCACACACGCGGATGCCCAGCACTCACTAAAATTCATCGACGGACCGAACCTGGCGTCGGTGCATGAACCCAGGTCCGGAAATCCGGGCCTGGGATACCCTGCTTTCTACTCAGTCGAGCACACGGAGATGTGGCCGGTGAGCTTCGATGTAGGCAGTGTGAGGGTTCCGGCGGGAAATCTCTTGGAGCAATCGCATGCTTCCAAACGCATCTTTCGTAGTCGTTCTGCTCTGCTTCGGCCTGCTTGCGCAAGCGCAAGATCGGATGCCGGTCCAGCCCGCGCAGCAGCTTGTCGCGGACGTGATCTACAACGAACTCAATGACCGTGGTTGCGATAGCTTTTGGCAATACGGCATCCTTCGTGTATCCGGTTCGCAGAATGTCGATCGCGAACAGGTCGAGACATCCGATGGACCTATCTTTCGCCTGGTGAAAGATCACGGCAATCCTCTTAGTGCGGGCGAGCGCAGGCGTGAAGACCTGCGTCTTGAAGAACTTGTTCAAACACCGGGTGCAATGGCACATGTCCGGCAGGAGCATTTAAAGGACGAAGCGCGGATGCGGAGGGTCATTGAATTGCTTCCCCAAGCCTTCCTGTTTGAATACGTCGGCCCAAGTGAAGGCGATCAGGTACATCTTTCCTTTCGTCCGAACCCGGCGTTTACACCAGCCGGCTACGAGGCGCGGATCGTGCACGCGCTGGGCGGCACGCTGCTTGTGAATCAACGGCTAAAGCGCTTGATTGAGATGGATGGACGGCTGATAGAGCGTGTCGATTTTGGCTATGGCATTCTTGGCCACGTGGAAAAGGGCGGGATCTTTGAGATTCGGCGTGAACAGGTGAGCGAGGCCCACTGGAAGACGGATCTGGTGGAAGTCCACATTCAAGGCAAGGTACTGCTCTTCAAGAATGTGACCAAGGACCAGCGCGAGTCGCGGTCGGATTTTCGCCCGGTCCCGCAAGACATCAGTCTGGCTGAGGCGAAGGCGCTGCTTGACCAGGCTGTGGGCACTCGCGAGGAAGCACTGTTGGAGAGCGGCGGGCCCTAGAAGGGGTATATCGCCGCGGTGATCTCAGTGGGCCGCGACGAGGCCAGGGGTGCTCTGGTCCTGGGAAGACGAGACGCCTGCGCCGCGGTTAGCTGCTGTACCCGATTCGCGTGACAGCCATCGTCAGACTCCGGAGCCCGCTAATCGACGCCACGGACGCAGCACTGTACAAATCGCCCAAAGTGATCCAATGTGATCAGACATCCGTCTGGGTCACTTCATAGAATATTGGGTAGTGAAGAGTTGGAATGACCGTTTCAAACGGTCAATCCAGCTTCTATCTACAGATGAGGTGTCGCATGGAAACTATCTTGATCATTGTCCTGGTGCTGTTTTTGCTCGGTGGCGGAGGCTGGGGATACTCTCGTTGGCGCCGCTAGATTGGGATCACAATGAACGCGTAACCATATGGAATGATCGCGTCAGCAGGCTGCATGTGGAAGTTCGACTCTGAAGATAGACCCACCAATCCTCTTCAGGCTTCCTGACTAGGTCAGCCCACCTGAAGTCTTCCCCTCTTAGATTCTCCGGAAAGCCGGTGTCTGATGCCTTCGGATGCGATTCTGCACGAAGCCCAGCAACTCCACAACGTGAGCGATCGTCTCGACTCGCTTGCCGACGAACATCCTGTCATTTCAGAAGCCCTCATCACCATCTCAGGAAACGTTCGTCATACTGCGACGTTGCTGGAGGTGCTTGTTGTGACGAAAATGGAGCCACCCTCGGGACCTGGTCCAGCAAATGCCTGATTGGCCATCTTCTGTTGGAACGACGTCATATGCCTCTGAGAACAGATTCTCCCCGCTCTCCGTATTCATTTTATGAAGAAAAAGAACAGCAAAACTCGGTTGGAGATCGCGAGGAAGATCATTTCCGACGTTAATAGGGAAATGCAGAAGCCGCGATTGACGGAGTCAGTCCGCAACGACGGGAGATATCAGGCTGCACTGGTTGTCAAAGAACCTTCCGCTCGCTCTGCAAGAGGGTGAACTCGGGCCTCCGGCACGTCACGCGACGGCTCCGCAGAAGGTCTCTCCGCATTGACTCAATCGTGCAGAACCACATTGAGCAGCGACTTATGAACCTGGATGCGACCGTTGTATGTAATAAAGCCGAGCTTGCGAAAGCGATTCATGAAGAAGCTGACGCGGGACCGAGTGGTGCCGATCATCTCCGCCAGGGTTTCCTGCGTGATCTGCGGAATCAAAGTCTCTGGTTCACCCGGCTTGCCAAACTCCGCCAGCAATAAAAGAATTCTCGCCAAACGCTTTTCGCTGGAGTTGAAAAGCTGATCGCTGTTCTGCACTCGCAATCAGAAAGGAAACTTTCGAATTGGAATGCTTACGGAAAAGTCAGGTCTGCGACGCGCGCTCATGCGGTTGCAAGACCAGATGCGGCGAATGCGGCACTTGTCGCTACAAGAACAGGTGACTCATCTCAATCAGATGCTCCGTGGTCACTATGCATACTACGGCGTTGCCGGAAATCTTCGGGCATTGCTGCGGGTTCATCGGGCCGTTGAACACTACTGGCGCAAAATGTTGGGTAGTAGGAGCTGGCATGGCACGATCCGTTGGGAGCAATTCCACCGGATCAGAGAACAGTTCCCACTGCTTCGACCAAAGCTGCATTACTCCTACCAGGAGTTGCAGGCTATCGCCATACTGTGAATCAACTCTGACGAGCCCAGTGCGGGAAATCTGCACGCTGGGTTCTGTGGGAGCCGGAGGCGGGTGACTGCCTTTGGCCACCCGGTGGCGATCAGCGATGATTGTCCCTACCGCGACCTCAGAAACGAGCATGCAGAGCCTTCTTGCGCCTGGAAGTGTGCACATCGAAATGCCAGTCACTGTTCGAGGTCGTAACCAAGGAGTGCTTCGCGTTTGCCCATGTTATTGCAGTTCTCGTCGTTTGCGGCGAAGTGAGAGTGCTCGGTGTCGGAGTAGCAGCGGTATAGGGGCTGCGTATTGGGCTGGGCGGTTGCATAAACGAATCCTGCGCTGCGCAGGCGCTGGTAGTCCTGCGTCTCGCAGACGCCTTTCTGGATAAGAATGCGATCGGGGTGGCCGGGCCACTTGCTGAGACATTCTTCCAACTCGACGGTGTGTTTGGCGGGATCGGGCGTGGTCATCATGTAGCCAAGCTGCGCCACAAGCCGGTAGGTGGAGTAGTTACTTGGCACGGGTGCAATGGTGGTCCAGTGATCGTGCTGCGCGGCATCGTACCAGTGAGTCAGCATTTCACCCACCAGCGGCTCGCCGGGAGCGCGCGACCAGGAAATATCGACTGGGCGAAAGACGAGATAGCGCTTGCCGAAGTTTTCGCCGGGATTCAGCCACATGTATGCCATGAGCCAGTGATCGCTGAGCTGGTTGAGGCCGGTTTTGGCGTCGATGAGATCAGGATAGGCAACGAGCTCCAGGCCGTTTTTGCGCGACCAATCGCCGGATTCGGTCAGCATGATGGGCTGCGAGAAAATGGGCGTAAAGTGAATGCGGTCGCGCGAGGCGACCAGGCCCAGGCCGCCTTTGACCCAGTTGAGGCCGATGGTTTCATCGGTTGTGTTCCACCATGCAGAGCCACCTCCGTTAATCGGGCTCGATTTGCCACCGACTCCCGGCTCTGACCATGCGCCGTTGTAGTACTTCTTCCACTTGCCCGGACCGGGGTTCGACGACGGCGCACGCGCGATGAAGCCGTAACCACCGTCCCAGGAGTGCCCGCCATTGTGCACGCAGTAGGCATAGTCGTAGCCATCATTCTCGCGGACGACATTGCCGCAGCTATCGCCGGTCTCCTTGCCATTGGCAGGCGGATCGGTGCCCGAGATGATGGGGCCCTCGATCTTCCAAGTCAGTCCGTAATCGGTGGAGGTGGCCGCGACCATGCTCGCGTAGGTCTGGCCGTAATTCCCATAGTTGCAGGCGGTCTCATTGTGGTCCCAGCCGTAGAGCGTCTTGCCCTCAAGCTCCACATGCACAACCCACTGGCCGCATGAGTCGGGGGTGTTAGGCGGGCCGGGCTTGAGGACGGCGACGCCTGTGCCGCCCATGTCGTAAGGGTGACTGCCGTCGATGGCCCATGTGGTTCCAGCGGCAGTGAAGCCACGGAATTTGCCATTGGGAAGCTGGATCGCGGTGAAGGAGGCGTCGGCAATGTTGGGCGCCGGTCCGCGGGCAACGAGCGGAACGCCAACGCGGATGCGCAGCGTAGCTATCGGATCGAGAGTCGTGTCCGTGCCCGGAGGCGCCACAGCTTGGCGGCCGCTCTCAGTCAGCATCCCGCAGCGGTAGACGCTATCGGCATCGATCGTCTTGGACCAAGGATCAGAGTCCCACGAGAAGTAGTCGATGCCCACGAGACGGTGTTCAGCGGCGAATTGGTCGAAGTCATGGCGGAGTTCTTCGATGAGAAGCGTGCGGCTGGTTTCGTTCGGCGGGCAGGAGAGACTGCTATTGGGAAAACCCCATTCCGTGACCCAGCAAGGCTTACCCTCCGATGAGCCTTTGGGGAGGCAGGGGGCCAGATCGATGCTGTTGAGGCGGGCGAGCCGTTGGGCGGCGGCCTTTGGGTTCCCTGGCTGCGCGGTGGACGGATAGCTGTGAATCCCATAAGCGTCAACAAGAGCGTCGAGGCCGTGGGCGCGAAGGAATGTCGTCGTCGCCGAGAGGCCGACCATGTCTTCCTTCTTGTTGTTGTACAGCTTGTCGCCATCTTTTGCGCTGACCATTCCGGCAGAGATGATGGGCGTTGTGCGATTCAGACGGGAGTGGTCGCGGACTTCTTTAAGCACAGTGAGAATCTTGATGTATTGAACAAAGCCCTTGGCGACCTGCTTGCCCTCGGGATCATGGTACAGGTCCTGGAGGCTGAGGATTTTGCCTTCGCCGGGCAGGGGAAACTCCGGATTGAACGCTGCCCAGTTGATCTCATTGCCAAGCTCGATGCCGGCAACCTGGATGTTGTTGGCGTCGAGACTGTCGAAGAGCTTCTGGAAGGCGGCTTTCGAGAGCGCGGGATCGGCATTGGAGAGCGGATGCCCACCCCACATGGCTGGGTACACATCAGGCTGATAGGGCCGGGACGGAGCACCAGGCATGTACTCCGGGCCGAAGATCAACTGGATCCGAATGCCGTGGGCGGCGGCGCGTTTCGCAAAGTCGATGCCCTTGTCATCATTCGAGATGCCGCAGCGGATGATATGCACTCCGGCCGCTTTGAGCTGGTCGAGCAAGGCGTTCTGATTGGCCATGCTGGCACGCATGGGATTGACGACGTTGATGCCCACCACCAGGTCCTGTCCACCGGCCCGTCCGAGAGCGAGGAAGATCGCAACCGAGAGAGCTGCAACGGACCCACAGCGCTTTATTCGGCGCATCCGATTCCTCCAAATAGGTGCCAAGTACCAAGACTGAAGCACTCGTGATGCCGGTACAAACACGGACAGGCTTGCCGTAGTTTCGTTCCCTGAGCCATTGAAGACAAACTGACTCTCCGCCGTTTTGAGTTACGAGACCTCGCGACATTTTCCAATGGTCGTGTTTGGAGCGGTGGGGGAAGTCGGCATGCAGCCCCGCGCGGGGCGCTTTGCGGGTTCTCCCTGGCGCCCACTCTTTCATTCTCAGGCAACAGGCGCGAGCAATAATTCGCTACGGCACGCAAGTAGCACATATGGAAACTTCGGGCCAACATTGCAAGGAGACCCTATGGCCATTTTTCCGACTGATCGTCTTTCGAAGTCAGCTCTCTTTCTCACCAGTTACCTCATATTCGGCAGTGTCGTTGACAGTCCCATCGTGCGCGCGCAAGAAACAGTCACGTCGGAGCGCACGCAAACCGGACCGCCTTCGCCAGCTCAACCAAATCCTTCCGGACATGAGTCACGCCGCAACCATAGATAAGGCCTACCACGGCAGCGTTGGACCGTACATGGCTCTCCATGTCCTCTGGCGCATTCGCACAGGAGTCGGAGATCGCACCATCAGCATCAGCTCGGCGGAGCACGACAGGTATCCGCTTGACGGCGCGATCTTCTATATCCCCGCGCAAGATCATCCCGCGGTAGGAACGGTCCCTCTCTATCGCCTCTTTAACGGAGACGACCACATGGTCTCTCTGAACCCTCACGAAGGTGAATCGCGGGGATATCACGTCGAGGAAATCCTGGGCTACCCCTTCGTTGCGCGGCAGCCGGGTACTTCTGAACTAATCCGAACCTACAATCCCTCTACGGACCATCACTCTTTGCGCAATTCCACCGGCCTCGAAACCGAAGAAGGCTACATCGACGAACCGTTGGGAGTCTTTGGCTATCCGCGCTATTACGACCGAAGTGAGCAACTGCTCACCATCGCTGGCGGCGGCATAACAGTCGATTCCAACGAAGTTGCCGGCGGGGCGCTGTGGCATTGGAGCTGGAACGGCATGCAATTCATCAACAACTGGGACAACGGCCGCCAGATCCAGACCGACATCTTCCCTCCCGACTACGCAAATCCTACCGAAGCCGGTTGATACGTGGAGCGGCCATTCGGCTCCCGCCCTGGAATCTGCGATTTACCACGGCTCGCCTATCGGCCTCGCCGAAAACGTTGGCCTCACCCAGCGCACCCGCGCCATCACCCTCGAATACGATCCCGACGGAATCCAGCAATGCCGGTACCAGCCCCCCGCGGGGCCATGTCCTGGCTTTGGAGGAGGGCCTGATAACCCGGTGATCTGGCCCGACGTCCTGCTGGGAAAGGATCTGACACTCGATTTCGACGGACTCGGGCCGGTAGCTCTCTACTCCACATTCATACAGGTGCCCAAAGCGCTTGCCAATGGCACAGGCCGCGAGATTCCTGTCATCTATGCGCGCGCCAATTTCTACCGCATGTTCACCTGCGATGCAGAAGCGGCACACCTTCAGGAACATCCTTGCGATAACAATGCCGTTCAGATTTCGCCCAATTATGGAGGCGTAGTCGCTACGACCGGTAATGAGGACTACGCCATCGGCATCTACGGGGTGAATCGGACACAGGGCGGATCAGTCGACTATCTCCTACTCAACTACACGTGGACCTGTCCCGGCCCGCCCAAAGACACGGGCGAATACGATTCCGATACTATGATCGTGGACTCCGTGCGTTACACCAGCTATCCCGTCGGAACAACCCGAACCCACGTGTATCTCATTAGCGGCTCGCTGCAGACCGTCGTGGAAAAGATGGCCGATCTCTACAAGCGGCGAGACTCTATTCCTCGTTAAAGCGC
>Ga0207021_1084_pt1 | contig 24347 bp, 21 predicted proteins | sample Alteio_BWMinCont_49_FD_153496 | JGI IMG/M metagenome (GOLD analysis project Ga0207021, IMG submission 153496) | Enriched cells from forest soil in Barre Woods Harvard Forest LTER site, Petersham, Massachusetts, United States -... | ecosystem: Environmental > Terrestrial > Soil > Temperate forest >... | reverse complement strand
GCCGGGTACCGTCGGCGATAACTTCTTCGACTTGCTTGAATACCCAGAACTGATCCGCCTTGATAATCTTGCCTGCGGCATCCGGCTGGCTTACTGTCGAGTGGTCACGAACGATGAACACCATGTCGGCTCCAAGGCAGAGAGAACGGAAATAACGAATTGCCGCGCCGATTCAGGTGGCACTGATGTCGTCGACACATCCACGGGAAATTTCAATTGCGCACGCGCTTGCAACTCAATCGGCGCGCTCGCCAGGCAAGCCTGAATCCAGCCGTAACCAATAGTCTCAACCGGCAGCGTCGGATCCATCTGCTCCGTTGACTCGACCACCCGTAGCAGACTGGCACTGGTCACGACAAATTGGTATACCTCTTCGGTCAAGCGCTCACGCCAACGCAACACTTCTTCACGAACGACACTGCGCCTGGCGTATGGGCCCAGTAATGCCCCGCCGATATGCCGGGCCAGGCGTGTGAGCCGCTCTCCGTCCAGCAAAACAAGCTTCCACTCCCAACGGGCAACGTCCAGGCATGGTTTCTGTTCAAGCTCCATTTCGCGCAGGATATACGTCGAAAGGTGGTTCCTCGCGCGCTCTTCGCTCCAGATCGCCTCCGCGATCTGGCCATCTGCAAACAGAGGGCGGCGGGTCGCATGGACATAATCAGCTGGCCTGTAATTGAACGCGTAAAGCCGCCGGAACGAAACCCGGTCCGTCGACAACACGCCTGCAAGCACGCTCTCGGTCGTCTGCGTCATGATGACGACAACACCTTCTTGCCACCGACACTGCGCCGCTTCCCATTCCACACGGTCCAGCCGTAGAAAGCCAGTCCGATCAAAGCAAGCGATAATGCCGCAAGCACTGCCCATTTTAACCAGCCGACGACAGCCGAGTTCGCCGCCGCAGGCTTGGCGATTGCCGCAACGGATTGCGTTACGTCAGACAAGGGTTTCGGCATGAACGGCACCAGGACGATCGACACCTTGTCCTCCGCCAGCCCTGGAATGCTGTCAGCCACCAATTTCTTGATTTGCGGCACCGTTTCATCCAGATGATAACCGCCTCGGAATTTGATGAACACCGCCGCCGACGAAGGCAACGCCGGGTCGCCGCCGCTACTGCGCTCGGGCAGCACGACCTGCACACGCGCGACGATGACACCGTCGAGTTGCGACAGCGTCCCCGACACCTCTTGAGACAGTGCCCACAAATACCTGGCGCGTTCCTCAAGCGGAGAAGAGATCAATCCTTCTTTCCGAAAGACCTCGCCCATCTTGGCGAATCGCTCGTGCGGCAACCCCTGCGCATGGAGTGTCGCAATCGCCTTCGCCATCTCATCCTGCTCGACTTCAAGATCCACCATGCCATCCTTGCCGGCTTTCTTTTCGGCTTTGATACCGGCGTCAAGTAACGCCACCAACGCATCGTTGGCCTCCGTTTCCGGGATCTCGGTGAGCAGCAAAACCGTCTTCTCAAGACAACCTCCCAACAGAAGGCAGCACAGGATGGCGATAACGCTCAAGAAGCGTCGCGCATAAGGCGCAATCAGGGAAGGATTCATCATTGCAATTTGGTAAGGGTATCGATGTGTTGCGACACCTTCGCAACACCTTTGCTGATCAACTCCACATCCAGGGTTACCTGCGCCATCGACATCTGGATGTGCAGCAAGTCGGACATGCCCAGCATGTGGCTCGGCATCGCGATGGCATCAGTGGCCTCTTTGAGGTTCGCGCGATAATTTTCGCCAATACCGCTAAGCTTTTTCAAAATAGCATCGCCCAACGTTGCGGTGCCCGACGGTTGCACGGCAACCACTGCCCCCGCCGCCGCATTCGCCGCCGGAGTAGATGCCACGTTGCCGGCCGATAGAAGATCCGTAAAACGTGCTGCGGCGCTTTGCGTGCTGCCGACCGACGCGTGAACCTCCGGCACCGCCGGAATAGTAGAAGCAAGTTGTGCTGCAATCGCCAATCCGCCCATTACGCTCTCCTGGAACTGATGTAATTTTCGCCACCCGCCCTCGCGAGAGGAGGGATACCGCTGTTTCGCCCGGTCTCGGCCAGGAATTTTCTCGCCATTCTCCGCTCGGAAGAATCTGCAGCCGGTTTAGCCAACATGTCCTGCAACACGCGTTTGCCTTCGCCGTCACGTCGAGCGTTATTGAGCGTCATGCCCAGAAAGACCAGGATCTCATCGCTGTCCGGATTGGCGCGCAAACCGTCTTCGCTCAAGATACGCAATGCTTCGTCTGTCGCTCCCAGGCATTGCTTTGCCATGGACAGCCCGATATAGGGCAAGGCACGGTTGGGTCGCAACACCATGAGCCCCTGGAAAATCGCCTCTGCGGCCTTGCCGTTTCCGGCGCCAGCCGCCATCAAGCCGATCTCGCCGAGGAGGCGAATATCGTCGCTGGAAAGTATGCCTTGCGGCTCAAGCACATTCGCGTTCATGCCACGCCCTTTATCATCATCGAATACCATTGCAGCGCACGCTGCCACAACCCGGCATCGTTCCCAGGCGCCCGCTTTCTGGAAAGCGCCTGTTTCAACACCGCCAGTGCCTGCGCCTTGTCGCCCAAGCCAATCAGGCATTCGGCGACGTTCATGACAAGCTTGGGGTCATCGATGTCCGAACCGGGCATCAGTTCTACGAGCCTGGCAAACGACCGCAACGCATTCCCGTATTGTTTGAGCAGCTTATGGCAGATTCCCTCGGCAAGCGGAAAACGGGTATCGGTAGCGTCAAACATCCTGAGCATGGAAAATATCGTTTGCGCCTTGCGCCATTGCGCTTGCTCAAACAAGTCATGCCCCACCTTATACATCGCCTCTATTTCGTTGACTGAAAACCAGGGGCCGTCGGGACTCTTCCCGCGCGCTTTTCTATCATTCGCGATTTCAATCAGGGTGCGTAGCGCCTCTACCCGATTAGCATTGTCAATTTCGGTTGTCATCTCTATCGCTCCCGACGATGATCTAGATATTGTTCCAGTCATGCTGGTAAGTGCCAACTATCGAATCCCGCACTGCGCCGAGCATTTGCTGACCAGCATCAACCAATGATTTCCAACCGTCCGCGGTCGTGTTTTGAAAGCTCAAGTTGGCGTTTAGCCAGTTAATGTCCGCCCCGTACATGTCCGCGTTCGCCTTGTCTTGAGCTGCCTTTTGATTGAATACAGCCGCAACGGTGTTGCCTACGGCGCTGATCACTGGCGTAAGCGCCCTGACGGCCTCTGATTTCATTTTTCTTATTTCGTCTTGATGCTTCAGTTCGTCTAACGCTTTGGCGTTTTGCCTGATATCTTTATCAGTTGAGTTTTTCACATCGGCATGCCGCGTGTTTTCGGCAGTCAATTTTTCTTTCAAAGCAAGCCCTGTCTTTCGTAAATCCTTGATACTGGATGTCGCTTTAACATCTTCATCGTTCAATTCATCGCGCCGTTTTTCTCTATTTTTTCTTGAAGATACAAGTTTTTCACCCTCCTCAGTACCGGGAGCGGGATCGCCTTGAGAATACTTAGTTTTCTCCGCATCCTCGTCCTTTTGCAATTGCGTTCTTTCCTCATGATTCGCTTGAAGTTTCGCTTGTTGCGTGTCAATTTCATTGCTGTTGATTGAGACTTCATTTTCCGCTCCATCCAGCATTTTTTGCGATGCCTTTTGCGTATTTTCGAAACCTTCTTTCTGTGTTGCGACTGTGTTCTCTTCGTCAAAACTCTCTTTTGTGCCTTTCATTCCCTTCGCCGAATTGACCCCTTGGACTGTGCCTTCCGCTATGCTGCTTCCCGCCGTGATAAGGTCGGCAGTAAGTTTGTCTTTTGCCTCGGTCATCTCCTCCGCGTACTCGTCGTTCGCCGTCACGATGATCTCTTTACTAGTAGACGCGGCGGCTTCTTGAGCCTGCTCGGTTTGTTGCCCGCCGAGATCAATCTCCACGATCGCCAGCTGCTCCATCACCGCGTTGGGATTCATCTCTTCGTCTTCGGTAATCAGCTCAGTCACACACTTGTATGCCTCCGAAAACTCCGACACGGAATTTGTCAGTTCGTCCAAACCATCCGCAAGCTGTGTCGTTGCATCCGCGATGCTGGGGCCTGGAATGCCGTTGATACTGTCCGTTAACGCCTGGTCGTATTGAGTTAGCAACTGAATCGCCTGCTTGCTCATCGTTGTATTGGTACTCAGGGAGCTATTGATCTGCTGATTGAGCGCCGCCTCGTCCGCCTTTGTTTTGGCGGAATTCGGGTTTGCCGCCGCCTCGGCGCTCACAAGCAGGATTTGCGCCTGCAGGTTGGGGGCGATGCTGTTGATGGACCCTGGCATGTTGATTCTCCTATTAATCCAATATGATCGATTGCATGAAATTGCCTGCGCCTGTCTCAGACCACCGGCGCATTCTGTTCTGCCACTTGCCGCTCGGTATCGCCAATGTTTTTGATGGTGTCCGAAGCACTTTGCTGCAACTCACTTAGGGCTTTCAACTGCGATGACACGAATTTGCTGTCAATATTGACATTGCTCTTTATCCAGGCGGCCAATTGCGTAAAATACTCTTTCGCGGCAGTAGCTTGCGCTGCCTGGAAATTGTCCGTTGCCACATCGTACTGATTAACGCCCTGGGCAATTGTCAGCCCGGCGCTGACGCCATCGTTGACCTTGCCAGCACCTTCGACCACCTTGCTTGCCATACCCGGTTGCTTCATGACGTTTTTCAGTGTCTGAATCACGCCCTTCGCTTCCTCAGAGACATCCGTTGCCAAATTCGCCGCATCGTCGGCAAGCTCGGGAGCTGAGGCACAAAGTTTCAAGATGCCTGCGCCAGTGGCGCACATGGCGATTGTCACCAGTAAATTAGCCGTGATGGTCCACCCGGAAGTGTACGAATCCAAAGCCGCTTGATCCTTGAAAACAAGGGCGCCCGGCTTGCCCTTTGCCGGCGCCACCGCAATGGTGCCGTCCTTGACTTGTTGCTGAACAATTGCCTTCACCAGGCCGCCCAGCGACAGGTCGAGCGGCTCGGACTTGCCGTCAACGCCGGTGGTCTGCACACCTGCTTGTTGAAGTCCGGTATTGATGTCATTGAATATTGCCAGCGTCAGGCCCACCGACGCCACGGCAATCAGTCCCACTCCGCCGCCTAAGGTCAAGCCGGTCACTAAAATGGCCGCGATCAGGCCGAATATTGCAGCGATTGTTCCACCTATGGAGCTGCCTATTCCCTCGGCGTTCCCCACTTTCGTTTGGGCAGCCGCCGCCTGCTCCGCTTGTTGAGCCTTCTTGTCCTGGGCCTCCGAATTTTCCGCGGCGATCAACTGATCTTGCCCACCCGCCTGGATATTGGCCAGACTTCCCTTCTCAGACGATGCCGCATTTTGCGCCTCCAGATCTTCGAGCATGATCAGCATGGTTCCCGGGTCGCTCGGCAGCGTCAGGCTAGGCAGACTATAGCCGCCGCTAAAAACCGATTCCGCTCCCAATTTTTCGGTCGCCGAATCGAAAACGTCATTCGCAAACGGATCGGCGCCTTCAATAGCACTTAAGAAGTTGTTTAAATTATTTGCAACTTGATCGTTGGTAGTCGTCGCAATCAAGCCTTGCGCATTGCTGACCAATTGACGCAATAGCGCGTAATCGGCTGCCGTTGGTTTGCCATTTTTCATGTCCTGATCCACCTGCGTTTTAAGCGTTTGCGCCTGCCACCAGAGCTCCACCGGACCATACTTTACAGAGTCAACCATGCTCATTTCCCCTTTGGTTCGGATTGCACATCGCTCGGGTCGTTGATGCGGGCCAAGGTGGCGTCAATGCTGCGCAACAGCGGAGCAAAGCGCTGATTTCCCTTGAGCATGCTGCCCAAGCGGACCAAGGCGTTCGTTGCTTCATCGAATTTCTTGAGCGCCAAAAAACATTCCACACTGTGCAACACCGGCGACGGCTCGCTCGGATCGAGCAGCGTTGCAGTTCCGTAATACTTGATCGCCTCATCGTATTTTTTCTGCACCTGCAAGCACGCAGCAAACCCCATATGAAAGCGTCGATCCATGTGGTTGTATGTCATCAGCAGGCCAAACGCGCGCATTGCTTCCGCGTAGTTTGCCTGCGTGTAGCAGTTATAGGCGTGGGTATATAAGGCCTCCAGCATCACCTTGGGGTAACCCATCAACGCCGCCAGCGACTCGCCGTTGCCAAGGCGCTTCAACAGCTGCTCCAGGCCGTCTGCAGTCGGATTGCGAAACAATTCATGCAACGTCATACTTTCTCCCAATACAACCGGAACAGGCTTGCCTATCCTGATGCTGGCATCAGGCTTTCGCGGCCGCCAATAAATTTTGCAGCCAATTGGCCAGCAAGCTCGATGCCGCCTGGCTCATCGTGTTGGCCAACTGGTTGGTTTGCCCCGCCTCCGACGTGAGGGTTTGCACCTGAGTCGTCATCTGGGTGTTCAACGCCTGCATCGTCTGACCGAGCGCTTGCATGCCGGCCTGACTGAAAAGATCGGAATCATTTTTTTCCGCAGTTGTCCAGTCCATGTTCCCCGTCCCCGGCTGGCAGAGCGTTGTTGAGCCAGGTATCGTAAATAACGAAACGTAGTCCGCACCGATATTATTTTGTTGCAAACAACTGATAATGGTATATAAATCCTGATTAGCCGTAGGCCCGCTCCATTGCGGCAAGGTGGTATCAATGCCGTTTGGCGTCGTGGTGCCGCTCTGGTCGCCTTCCGGCGTATAGGTGCGCAACAAGTTCATCGCGTTGCTGAGCCCGGTAACCTGTCCGTTGACGTGCGTAGTCAGAGCCACCTGCACGCCGGCAAAATCATTCAACGCACTGTTTAACCACATGATCGAAGCAGTCATGCGTAGCGCCGGGTCTTGGGCATCCAGGTTGTTCTTGGTCCAGGTAACTATCGGTTCTACTGACATGACTCGCCTCCATGCGTTTGCGATTGCCCGATAGCCGACAAGATACATCTGCCAATCGGTGATTCATCGATGTTCAACTTCGGGAAAAATTTTCAACTACATCACAGCTTATTGGAGGCTGTTGCAAAATTAGTGTGGCTAGGCGTGCCGACGAAGACAGTACGTTAGGTACGGCTAGGAGGCACAACAACGCCACGGTAATTTTGCAACAGCCTCTCATCCTTGCCGTGAGTAACTTTTTTGGAGAATAGGTTCACTATTCGTTTGAAATTTCCGAAGGCAAGGTTTGATCGTGGCGATGGCCAACTGCGCTGCATGGCAAAGACGCCATGTTAATTCCCCCCTATGCAGGGGCGCCCCGCGTAGCGGGAAGGTTAGGGAGGGGGTTGTGCGGTCGAAAAGCTGCATGCGATATGTCAAACGCACTACCCCCATCCCAACCTTCCCCCTACGCCGGGCGCCCCTGCATGGGGGAAGGGGCAATAAAGACGCCGCTTTGCCAAGAAATATTTACTTCGCAACAACCTCTCAGATATTGTTATCAACCACTCCATACTCGGCAATCCCAGCCGCAATAACGGTACCCAAACCCTGCGCCGCTGCGCTAACGATCGCAAAATAGGTTTGCAATACCAATTGCTCGTCTTGCCCGGTGTTGCTCAAATTGGAGTTGTTCGTGGTGTAATCGCCTTGCAAGGTCTGGATGGTCTCTGCCGATGGTTGCCCGATGAAAGGCGTCACCGTTTTTGCCGCGACCCAATTGTTCGTCCCGTATGGGGGAAACATCACGATTTGCCCGGTAGCCGGATTCCCATTGGATGCAGCAACGCTGGCCGTTACTTCGTTTCCATTTGAATCTTTGACAACGGCTCCGCTATTATCGTAGAACGGCACCGTCACCGTTACTACGATTGGCACCGTATATGTTGGGGGGTTGGCGGTCGCGCCCGCATGGAGAGTATTGGAGATCTCATCTAAAGTATCGCTTCCCGAGGTGGTGAATGTTTTCACATTGGCATCCAGCACATTCCATGTCAATGGCTGTGATCCCGCCGTCGCGTTCTGCATCAAATAGCTAATTGACATGCTGTCGTAATACGTGGAATCGACGGTAACGCTGGTGGTGTTTGGAATACCCTGCGACAAGGACAGCGTTTTTTGCAAGGCAGTCGCGGCTCCAAGTTGATTTGTCCAATCGGTTACTTGCGCGGAGGTTGGGTTCCAGGTCATACCGGTCAAAGCCATTTCATATACGTTACCGTTGCTGCCTGTTACCAGAACACCGTAACTTCCATCAGGGTTTTGTACTATGGTAGGATTTGGTACGCCATCGCTTGTTATTCCTGGAATCGGGTTACCTACGCCTTGTGTCCATGAATATGTAGCGAATTGTTGCCCGTCAATTGTAGCTGTGGATACACCACCCGATGACGTAGCAGAATAACCAGTGGAAGTTAATTGAGTATACGCGCTTGGACTCACCTGAACCGGCGCCAATGACCCCCCGTTCTGTTGCGCATTAGTTGGTGGATACCCGGTATAACTCAGCGCGGCGCCGTTGTTTTGGATATCATTTTGGTCTTCCACCAAATCTCCCACTGCAATAGGAGCCCCAAAAGGAGCAACTCCCCCACCACCATCAACCGTATCAGGAGTTGTGTAAGCCGCATAAAACGATGGCATCGTTGCCCCAGCTGCAAGTGCTGCAGAGTTGGCACTGCTGGCAGGGCTCGTGGCGACGCCTAAAGCATTGTATGGATCAACGGAATTGGTTACGACTCCTTCTGACTGTAGTTTCGCCATATTATTGACGATAGTGTTCGCTTGATCCGCTGTCGGAAGAATAGCGCTGTTGATATTTGTTGTATTATAAAAATTCCCGAAAGTGTCCGCGTCAGAAAGGCCAGAATCGTTTTGCAGAGACCATAACACGTCATTAACGTCTTCCGATGCCGCCGGATTGTTTGATGCATTTCCTTCAACGAAATAGTCATCGCCGGAATACGTCGTGGACGAAAGACTAGATACAGTGCCGGAAATATTGCCAGCATTTGGAGCAGGCGTACCAGGCGCCTTAACATCATTGAGTCCATAACCAATCAGATAGCTATCGGAGAATTTGATAGCCCCGGTCGCCTGGTTCCCGTTTGTGATCGCAACGATAGAGCTCGCAAGGTTATCGTTATTACTTGGTCCGCCCGGACTGGAACCTAAAGCCAGTGTTATCAGATTGGTCGGCGCCAACCCGGTCGGCCAAGTCGGAACCGACGGACTCGCCTGCGCGTACTGCGAATTCCAGTTTTGCAAATCCGACAGCGCAGGGTTTTGCACGAAGCCCATGGCGTCGGTCAATGGATCCGTAAGCTGAACCAACACGGTGTTGGGCGGGTTGCTGCTATCCTGTGCAATCACATATACATCGTTATTCGATTGCGGGCCGACATAGACGGCGGTGCCGGGCGGCTCGCCGGTGAGGCCAAGTTGAGTCGACACCGCGCTGGTGAGAACAATCGGAGTAACCGGATTAGTTGCCCCCGGCAGCGTGGAATCCGACAGCGCCGCAAGCTGCGTATTGGTGATGGGCGGAGCGGCGTAGAATTGGGTGTTGCCTGATTCGTAAAACGGCGCCAGCAAGGTTGTCGATGATGCAAAAGCATACGTCGACGGAGCAGGCGAAGGAAGAGTGTAATTGGACGGCAGCGTATACAAATACTGATCGAACGACCCCGTATACAGCGTAGCGCTGCTTGCGCGCACCAATTCCGTTCCTACGCTGGTCGAGGCGACGAGAAATGTTGAAGACCCGACTATTACCGCCGTGCCCGGCGGTGCGGCGGACAGCGCTATGCCGACAGTGTTCGGCCCGCCCGAGCCAGGCAGCATCGCATCCGACGGAATCTGCATGCTGTTCACCCCGGCGCCTGGGTCGACCAACGGAGTGCTTGTCGTGCTGAGGTTGGTAGCCGCTTGCGAATACGACGTGGCAGCCGGAGAGATGACCAACTCTGGTGTGCTCGCCAGGGTGTATTGATAATCCGGAAGAATGCCATTCCCTACCAGTTCGTTTTGGGTGGCCATAAATGCCGACCCAGCGTCGGTAGGCCATGGGAAAAGCGATTGATCGGTCCATGGCTCGTTGAGCATGGCCAATTGCTCATTGTTGGTATTGATGTAGCCGGTGGTTGCCTGCAGCGCGGCGGAACTGCCCTGGATGTTGGTGGAGGCGATGCTGTACTGATTCAACATCGTATAGATCGTGTCGGTATAGGGGTTGGTGTTGGTGTCGTAAAAGCTCCACGGCGTTGCGGTAATGTTGCTGATTGTGACTGCCGACATGATTTTTCTCCTTACTGCGAATCGTCACAGATTGTTTGCTGTGCATCGTTTGCATTATTTTGCAAACCCGAATACCGGGAGCCGCCTGCGCTCTCCGTTTGCGACCTGTTGCGCGCATTGGTTTGCAAATCCAGCGGGCTATTGGCGGATTGCCGGACGATATCCAATGCATCCTGCGAGTGATCCAGCTCCGTCGGCGACTGCGGCTGACTGGGAGCAAACTGCTGCAGCAATTGGTTGGTTGCGTCGGTGGAGCTCATCCACTGGCTGGCATGGTCGCGCAGACTACTCATCACCTGTGTCAGCGATTGTTCGTCCTGGTTTTGCGCGTCCGACAGCTCGGTGTTCATGGTAGCCAGATCGGCGCTGGTGGGAGGGTTGTCAATCACCGAGATACCCAGCTCATTCAACGCGCTCACCAGATCGGGCGACATGGTGGCGCCTGCAGTCACGCTCTGCAGCTCCTGCATCGCGGCGGCGCGGCTCTGAAGCGTGTTAACCAAATCATTTCCGCCTCCTATCATCCCTTGCAGCGCGGCATGCGCCGTGTCGCCGCTCATGAATTCCAGAAACATCCTGAACACCGATGGATCTTGCGAGGGATCGGTAAACCTGCTGGAAATTGCGCTTGTGCTGTTGATTGTCGTCATTGCTGCCTCCGTGGTTACGATTGTGATTGCTTCCTTCTCTGCCGTCGCGCGCCAGGCAAACGCTCAATGCTGCGTCGGAATGAATTGTTGTAACAGATGACTCGATATATCGATAAAGCGCGCCAATTGCCCTGACCCGCTATCGACCTTTGCCTTGATCTTCTCAAACTTTTCCATGTCCTTTTCCTGGTCGGCCAGCAACTGCGCGCACCATTGGCTGGCATCCTCCGCGCTGATGCGGTCCGGCGGAGGATGCAGCGGGAGCTTGAATCCGACTGCACGCATGGCGGCGATCAATTGCATGACCTGTTCTGGCGTATCGGCCAACGCCACGGTGCTGTTTTCGTCACCGCAAGCAGCGTCAAGCGCCTGCAGCTTGGCAACTAATTCCGCCCTCTTCTTCAAGGTGTTGACCAATGCAGCCGTCTGGCCCAACAGCGAATTAAGAGCCGAGCTTGACGAATTCCCGCGCAAAAATTCCAGCGCCAGATCGAGCACCGAAGGCTCGTCGCAAGGCACCGGTGCCCTGCCGATTGTGCTAACGACCGTTGCTGTCATGGTCATTCATTCCTTTATAAAGACGGTTCATCCGGGGGGGTTGTAAATCAACCATAATTTGAAGCATTATTTAACCCTCCGTCATTCCCGCGAAGGCGGGAATCCATAGGGTACCCGCTCGATCTAACTCACTATGGGTTCCCGCCTTCGCGGGAACGACGGAGAATGTTTTAGCTAAACCTGTGCGAACGTGTATTTTTATGCATAAAAATCGGAATATCCATAAAGACGAAGAACCTTGTGGAATCAAATCAGATTGCGAAGTCGCCGCGGGCGCTGACTGATGTAGTCGTCTTCCCGCTTTTTTAACAATTCGGCAGCAGCCCTTTCCTTGATTTCAACCTTGAGCCGCTCCATTTTCTCTTGCACCTGCAACTCCATTGCAGGCCCGCCTACTTTCTTCAGGTAGGCCAGCAATTGCTCTTTGGTGATATTGTGCTGCGCAAAAATACGATCCTGCGCCGCCAGCGCCTCGTTGATTTCGGCAATAACGCGCTCCGCCTCGGCAACCACCTTCATGGTTTGCTCCTGCATCGCCTTATGCTTCGCGTCGACACGCCGCATTTCAATGATCCGTGCCTGTTTCTCTTTTCTGTCGTCGCTCATAACAAAGTCCTTGGCATGGTGAAACGATGTTCAGTGTCAATATAGCAATGCGTCAAAGCGCAATTGCTTTTATCTTTCTCATTAGTAACGGACGGTGGAAATAGTTCAAATCAATCGTGGTGTAAAAGAACTACGCCTGCATTTGACACCACGATTGAACCCGCCCGGATTTCAGAGGGCGTGTAAATGGTCAATCCGCCGCATCACCATCTACGCTACGTTATTGATCCTCACCTTGAAACCACGCTTGAACCCGCTCAAATAGCGGCACAAATGGTAACAACCCTTTTTGACTAGCCAGACTAGTCAACTCACGCAGAGCTACCACATCTTGTTCATTGACATATGTTGTTGGCTTGAACACCTGGATCTGCTTTTTGAGAAGCTCGATTTCATGGTGTAATACCTTCAAAAATGCCAAGTTTTCATCCTCACGCTTGAGGAAATGAATGCTTTGACCCGCTAAATGGAAGTGCTCCAGACACAATTGGATATCGCCCAGTTGCAAGCAAATTTTGGCGAAACCGAGGGAAATGGCAGCCTTTAAGCCGCCTGCCCACGCTGCATGTTTGTCCTGAAACATGCTGCGCTCGGATTCAAAAGCATCCAAGGCCTTCGCATGCAAGCGTGTCGCGGCTGATACCGATGAAGCATGGGCGACACCGGCGAGCACCACCACCAACGCGTTGACAACGTGTACGGGCTGCGCAAATCCCCTGTTGTGGTGGTACAGAGATATTTCTTTCGCTTGCGTTATGAGCGCGGCAAGAAGCAATTCATGCGTGCTGGCATTTTCGACGGTATTGGCATTCGCGCCGAACAATTCCTTTCCGAGCTCAAATGAAAAGGATACCGACATATCCTTTAGCAGTTCAATGCCTCGACCGAGGATTCTGGCGACTCGCTTCGCGTTTTGGGGCGTGATCCACGCGTTCGCATTGGATGCGGGGTCCGCCGCGCCTGCAAGCGCGCCGTTGTCAACCGGCTTCTGCATCTGTGTTTCGATCAATGTCTTCGCGACGTGAAATGCCAAAATAGTCAAAGAGTTCAACGATTTTTTTCGATCGACGGGCTTCAATAACTCGAACAAAGCAGTGAATTGCGCATCAAAGTCAGCGCCGTCCCTGAATGCCTGGCACGCATTCAAATAAGCCTTCGGGAATGCCTCCGGAAATCCCTCCCGAAAATCTGGGGCACCAAGTTGGGCCAGGATATCGGGATCGCCGCTCATCAGCGCCTCTCGGTAAACGCGCGACAATGACCCATGTGCCACAGAGAGGGTGCCATTGATTATGCGCTCCCGGATAACCGGCATCATATCCATCAATCGCGTTATGCGATCCGTCATCTTGAGGTTTACGTTCTCCAGGCAGACCAATTTCAACTCGATGACAAGAGGGTGCTCCGGCTTGAAGTGCTTTTCCAAATTCGCGATCACATCGTTGCATCTTGCCAGATCGAGCTTTTTCAGCGCAACTTCGCAGACGTCCAGGAACTCGCGATTTTTGTCCCCTGCGGCTGCAATGATCTCCTGCTCCCAATCGAATTCGGGCTTTTTCGGCTTGGCTTCGCCGACCTCGGAATTTGGCTCCCTTGCGGCGGCAGGAAAATCTGCGGGGAAAAATAATTGATGCAGAATCCAATCCTCGCGCTTGAATGCCTGTACCATACTCTGACCACGAACCTCAAATATGTACTGAATCAAGGCACTGTTGACAGCCTGCGGCGCCTCTTTGTGGAGGTATTTCAATATTGCTTCGACTTCGGGTGAGTAACGTCGCATTATGTTCGCAGCCAGCAGTTTGACATGCTTCAACAACAGCCCCACGTCTTCTTCCACAATGGGCTTGTCAAGTTTTCTCCCGAATTCACATCCAGTTCTGCCTGGAATCAATTCAAAGCCGGCTTCTTTTATCTTGTCATACGAATCCTTCACTGCATTGTCGTTGCCGAATGCGAGTTGGGGAAATTCCCTGTATTGTTTGTTGATATCAAGACAAAGCTCAAGGGATTTGGCAGCGGCGCCTGTTATGCCCTTCTCTTGATCCAACATCTCCAGATTCTTCAATGTACCCAGAATGGCATTTGCGAATTTCTCCAATCGAACGGCAAAATCAGGCGGCAAGCCTGGCCTGCCCTGTTTTTTGGCAAATTCAAAAAGATCAACCAATGATTGCGCCAATGTGTTGCAGAACTCCGTGTTCAAGTTTGCCGCATATACCACGCCAACGGCATCGCATTCCTTCTCGGCCTGAACGATCTTATCCTTGAGTTGCGCGATCTCACGAGGAGTAAATTGGGGCAACTCCCCAGATTTCCTATTGATGTTGCGACAATACTCAAGGGAGGTGGCGGCAGCGCTCGGCGTTATGTCGTTCTCTTCATCAAAATCCGCCAGATAATCCAACGTCGCCACAATCTCATTTGCCAAGTCCTGAAAATAAACGGCAAGATGATGGGGAAAGCCTGGTCTGTCCTGTCCTTTGGTAAATTCAAAAAATTCGACCAATGGTTGCGCCAGTGAATTGCAATACTTCAAGCCCGGGTCTAGTACATACTTTGTGCGAACGTCCAAGCATTTAGCCAAACCCAGATCGATCTTGAGCCTTAACTCCTCGATCTCACGAGGAGTAATCTCGATCAGCTTGGCTAGCGCCCTCTGTTTGATCTCATCTTTTATTGGCAAGTTCAAAAGCTGGTTGACGACTGCATCTTTCAGACACGAGCCCGGCGGCGTGACGCCGGTATAGTGGTTTGCGATCCCTACATATCCAACCAACAGCTTTTCCTTCTCTTCCGGCTTCCCAAAGTGCAGAAAAGCGCGTGCCAGCAAATCAGCTGCCACCTGCGGCAAGCCAAGCCTCGCCAGGGCGTGTGCAACTTGTAGGAAATTGGTGGTCGTGACCTTGTTTGACCGTATTTCAAAATCGAAATGACCAACCCTGTCCACCTCGCCGAAAGTCACCCCTGGCGATTTACCGTCAAAGAGGCACTTGAAGTCGTCGATTGCGTCCGCGATTATCATATCGAATTTGACGTCGGCGACATCGGGCAATGCACCGCCGGACTCTCGCATGCGCATTCCTTCGCTGCGTGCTTCGGAGTTATTGAAACGAAATCCCACCTTCGTCAACGTTCCATGAACATAAGGGGGAAGTGTTTGTGGATGGTTCGCGATGATGGGCGAGCCCGGCCTGGTAGTGTACGTGGCTCCACTTTCTTTTTTTGCGGGAGACGTGGAACCCGCCCCTAGCAGATATCTTCGAGTTGTGACACTACCTGCTTTGTCATTCTTCGTTTCCATATTGCATTCCTCTCTTTAATACGCATTCATAAAATGGCAGACGCTAAGCGTCCGGGTGAAATCCGGGCAAGGATCTGCCAATGACTGGGTCGTCGCCGCGCGGGGAAATCAATCTGTTTCGTCTTCCTGCATCGCGTCGAAAAATGTCACGCGATCCAGAAAGAGTTCAAACCACTGCGCAAATCGCACGGAATCAAGTCGCGCCGTCGGGGCGCTGGCGCCGGTGAGCATGCGCCCGCTTTCCGGATGCAGGTACATCATGGTGGTAAAGCCGTCTTCACCGTCCTCCTGCACACTGGCATGCCAATTTCCGTCTTCGAGATCGATGGTCTGCGCATCCCATTCCTGCTGCCGGGAGAGCAAGGGAGCATAGAGATGAATCATTCCTTCGCCGGGGTCGTCGATCAGATCGACTGCGAATTTTCCGTGGTACAGGAGCTGCATGCGGCCTTGTGCCGCGCAGGTAATTTGAAGGTTGGTGCCTGATGCGCGCGTGATGTCTGAGAAAAGCATTTGCAAAGTCATACTCATAGGTGGCTACTCCCTTCATTCATGAATGATAGAAAGTCTCCTCCGCGCGCATGTGCATTGCAAATGTAATGGCGTGTCAATGCATAATTGCATCTCTTCTTTTTTATTAAGTAACGGGAGGTGGAAATAGTTCGCGTTGTTGCAATAAAGCGCGGAAACATATTGCGTAAAGGCGTATCGCGCAGGCAGTTGAGCTTTGCAAACCAGTTGCCAGGGTTTATTGCGGGACAAAGCCAGAGTATGCAATAGCACGAGGTCGGCAAATCCGTCTCCGTCATTCCCGCGTAGGCGGGAATCCATAGTGAGTACGCCATATCGAACGGCTTATGGATTCCCGCCTACGCGGGAATGACGGAGGATTCTGTAAAGTCCTGAGTTATTTTCGACCCACACGATACTCAGATGAACCTGCAAACCAGGAAGGAATAAAAAAGCCCGGCCGCCAATCAGCGGGCCGGGCTTGGGGTTGATGACATTCAGGGGCCGTTACCTATCGGGCGGCTCCAATTTCAATTGGTTTCAATAAGTAAATCACAATAGTGGCCCCCCATTTCCTACAATGAATAGCTCTTTCCTACTTTCAGCAGATGCTTCAATTTCCTGTATCCTATTTTTTTGTTTTTTGCTTTCTGCCAACATTTCCTTTAGAGGATTTTCTAAAATTTCCCGCGCCAATTCTGGGACGGACTTATTTCCATTATGGCTATCAATTGTTAATATAGCCGCCGTGACTTGTGACTGCTCATAACCAAGAATACCAAATACTTTAGGTACTGCCTCCTTAAGATGATCTTTAGTAGTGATACCTCGCCCCATTAAATTAAAATTGATTGGTTCGCTACCTGAAACCATGTTTTCCAAGTCTAAATGGATGGATACATTTAAATACCTAGCTTTACTCGTTTCAAATTTTATATTAGTTTCCCTTAGCTCTTTAAAAACATCTCCTTCGTCGATAAGCAATCCCGCCTCATGAATTTCTTTTCTGCAAGTTTCTAACAATTTATTATCGAAATCTGAACCCAAACTAACAGCCGCAAAGTTATATTTTTCAATAACATTACGAACCAATTGTCGCAATTCCGCTTTCGAATCTGTACTAATTAACGATGGATTATCCTTATATTTATTCGTTGCCTTTCTCAATGCAACGTTTTCCGCAGTCACATCCTTAGTTACTTTAGTAATTCTACTGTCAAGGGCTTTGTCAATATTTTTAGTTTTACTTTGTGACTTGCGACTCCACCATTTTGGAGTAGTCGTTTTTATAGCCTTTAATAAACCTTTATCGCTACCTAAAAATCCATTTCTCAGGGTATCCAATAATTTTGCTGCTTCTGTAGTACTCAAGCTAGAAAGATGCGTTTCAACGGCAGCCAAAAATGCGGTATGTTCTTCAATAATTCTCGCTTGCAAGCTCATCACTCTAACTGCTGATTTTTTATTTTCAACTTTTTTAGATTCGAAATAACTAACAGTTTTGTACGCTTTATTTGCCTTATCATACTCGCCTTCCGCTTTATCGATTGCTTCAGAACGATCAGCAATTTGTTTTACGAGATCTTTAACACTAGTACTTTTTATATTTTTTATGTCTTTAAGCAATTTAGTCTCAAATGACTTTACTTCCTCCTCATTAGCAGGACCACTTCTCAATTTCTCGATATTTTCGCGAAACTGTGCTTTATTAGTTTTACCTGAATGAAACTTATCTTCTTGCTTTCGAAATTTTATAACTTTACCAAAACTATGACTACCTACAATTTTCCTATTAACAGATAAAACGCTCATGATCTTCCCTTAGATTAATTCAGTTAAATGCATCTTCAAATTGATTTAAGCAATATAATCGCTATCAGGCGCGAGCAAAGCCCATGAATGGTGGTGGTTCGACATGCACCACGCTATCTGCGTCATCAAGATAGTAGGTTTCCTTCCATTCTTCCGCATATTGCGCCATGACAGCCATCGTGCTGAGCAAGGTAAGCCCGCTTTCGTCGGCGATGTTTTTTACGCGCGTATAGATGACTTCTCCCGTTTCCGCATCAATGGCATAAGCCTGTTCGCCGCCGTCGCCTGCATTGCCGTTCAATTCGAGCAAACGCGTCAGCGCCGCTTGCCCACCCTTCTGCGGAAGCTGGCTAAAGCGGCATTCAACCATTATTTTCTCTGCATTGTTGCTGTTGACATGCGTGACCAGGAAGTCAATGTCGTTGACTTCCATCGACATCGACAACTGATCGATGCCATGCTTTTCGACGTCCGGGTCATCATCGGGCGACGGGTAACCGAGCCGGCTGCACATGTCGTCAACCAGTGCAAGAAACTGTTCCCGGTGGTCGCCGCTGTAGGTCATGTTATCTCCTGGATCTTTAAGGTCATTTTCGGAAGAGCCGGATAGCTGCTGTCGCCATACGTGCGCCTGGTCAGCCACGTTGTCGAGCATCTCAAGCAAGGTCGCTGCGTCCAACTCTTCAAATGGGAAGCTGAAGCTGTAGATCACGCAGTTGCGCTCCGCATCGACGGAAAAAACCGGTTCATATTCGCGCACCCGCGTCAGATTGGTTTCCATGAGGTGGGTCAGCACGGCAATCGCATCGTCTTCCGGAATGAGGCCAAACTGGCATTCGATCTTTATTCGCTCCGGTGCGTGGGCGTGATCGACCCGATGGATGACGGCGAAGTCAACTCCGTCTCGGTCCAATGCCAATTCCACAGGCTCGTCGATCGTCTGTGGCAGTGCCGGTGGGTCAAACTGGATTTCGCGAAATACCCCCTCCACCAGTTCGATAAATTTGTATCGCCATTCGCGTGCGTCCAACATGCTATCTCCGTCTAAAGTAAATGTTTGCGTTAAAAATTTAGTAACAGTGCAGATTTTTCCGTGTCGATAACTTGCGCACTGAAGCTTGTGCTGAACAGGTCCGCATAAGCAGTATTTCGGCCAGCAGAATTCGCTTGCGTGCTAAGTATCATCGCGCCGTAAAAAGTTCAAACTAGTTGTGAAAATTAAATATTTAACAATAAATTGACCTGCAAAAATGCACCCCCGTGATGCGCACTCACCTATCCCCATGTAACGAAAATGTCATGAAAATGTCATGAAAAATGCGGAACCTGTCAGATTTCGCAGGTACTAAGTCGTCTTCCGGCAAACGATAAAAGTTTGCCAATGACGGCGCTTGGGTGTTTCACGCACGGCGCGATCCATTGCGCGCAACGTCCACTCGCTCAATCTCCTTAATGGAAAACCATGAACACATCCAACAACACTGAGAAGTTCTTCAATCTTGCATCGTCGATCATCACGAAGCTGGGTATTGATATGCCCCGCGACGATTTTGATTCCGACACGCCTGGCGTGCTTGAGGTGGAAATTGAAGGGGTCGAAATGACTGTTGCCTATTTTGCGCCGGTCGATTTCGATAAATTCTCCGTTCTGTGCCGCTTCGGGCAGGTGCCCGTAGATGGGGAAAGCGATGTTCTGCGCCGGGCATTGGAAGTCAACCTCATGCTTGGCCGAGCTGGCGACGTTCGCTTGGGCGCCGATCCTGTCTCGAAAGATGTCGTGCTGTATCTGTGTCTTCCGCTGCAGACCTCTACTGCCGAATCCACGCTCGCCTCGATGGTGATGATGGCGAACCAGGCGCACATGTGGCGGCGTATGCACTTTTTAGACGGTGACGCACCGCCGCTCGAGTCGCATGTCGACCCGATTCATCACAAGGCATGAGGGAATAAAGCATGTTTCTCACCTCATCTAACACATTTCGTTCTTCGTCATCTAGCACACCTAGTTCCTCGTCATCTGGCACACCTAGTTCCACGCCACCTGGCACACCTCGCTCCAAAACCCCTGCGCAAGAGCCCCAAGGGGGCTTTTTTTCCGGCTTGTTGCAGACGTTCTACAATAGCGGCGAAGAAATTGCCAGCATCGCAACCAAGAAGGCCGGAGAGCTTGCCAGTATCGTCACCAAAAAGGCCGAAGAGGTTACCAATGTCGTAACCAAGAAGGCCGAGGCGATCGACGAGGCTGCAGCCGGTTACTTCGGCTCTCAAGATCCCTCTGCGAAGACCGATGAAAATGTCGACTTGGATATGTCTAAATCCGACTCCATCAGCGGCACCGACGAATCGTCTTCAAGTTCGACGAAGGTCGAATTGGAAGACAGCATAGATCAGCCGAAAAGCATTCAACAAAAGATTGCGAGTATCGTCGCACCCGGATCACGCTTCCCTTCAGCGACAGACAGGTATTTGGCTGCTGTCCAAGTGCTGAGTGCGCATAATGGGCGCGAATTTACATCCGACGACATGATCACCACCGCGCTGGAGTGGAAATTTTCGGATGCCCAGGAAAACAGGAATGCGGGAAAAGCGCTTTGCGACATTCTTGGTAATCTGAGTGATTGCGGAAATCCGCAGTTTGCGGAAATCGGCGAGGCCTTCAAGAACGAAGAGCTGAATCGATTTTCAGGCGATCTGGATTCTATTTTTCGAGCTCTTGCAACCGGGACAGCCGTCACCGGTGCAGATCTTTGCGAAAATTTGAAACGCATGGGGTACAAAAGAAGCAGCACACTAGATTTAATTTCCGCGCTTATAGAGAAGGAGGAAAAAAATCCAAAAGCGGATCGCCAATTGCAGCTGGACACCTGGTCAAGGGCGCGTGAATATCTCGTTAACAGGATTACAGAAAAAGCCGCAACTACATACCTGGGCTTCATTCCGAAGGAGTTAATACCGGGGGAATTAAACCAATTGATAGATAGAGCCAAAGATGAAATAAAAGCGGATTCAAAAAAGCCGAGCGAAGAACAATGGCAGGTGCGCGTGCGATGGGTTCCAACTTTAATGTTTCAAAAGCCGCTTGCCATTGTTGCGGGCCGCGCCGCTGCCCGCGCGGCGGTTACGGCGATAGTCACGTCGGGGCTTTCCCCCGCGTGGGTCACTGGCATATGTGCATTTGCGAGTGTCGCAATTTTAGCTGGGGGTTACGGTTGGATGAATTATCGCACCTCTGAGGCCTTGACCTGGGAAGAACAACAGAAGCGCTGGTCCATGAGTTACGTCTTGCAGCACGCGGGGCCACTTGTGGCGATAGCATTAGCCGCAGCGGGGCCGGGCATCGCCTACACTTTGAGCGACGAAGCCGGCAAAACCGCAAGCTACGGCGGCACAAGCACGTACATCGCTGCCATGGGCTTGATGCAAATTTTAACGAAATACGGTCGCCAATTCGTGCAAACCGCGACACAGCATTCGGAAGCATTCCCAGGACTTCGAAACGCGAAGTTGCCTCCAGATAAAATACTCATGCAACAAACATTTCGCGATGCCGCCGGCTTGATTGTTTCCACCATTATTACCATGCTGTCAATTTATTTTCCGCTCAGCACGGCGGAACATGACCTGATCAGTCAACTGCTAACCACCGATCTCTATGGGATGCTTCAGGATTTGGGATTCGACGATCTGACTGAGTGGACGGCCGTCGCATTGGCGCGCTGGTATTTTGGCAAATCGGCGGAATCGACGATCATGCTCAAAACCGTGTCCAATCCGATTGATCCACACCATTTTAGCTTCGATCAAGTACAAACAGGCATGGCCGACGTAGTCGATCAGGCAAACAGCCGGGTATCGAACGGGTTTGGCGACCTATTGACTTTCGTGGCGACAGCGTGTGCCCTCAACGATAATCATGTCGGCGCAAACATAGCCAAAGCTCTCGCCATTCCTCTCGCGGCATTCAAGACCCGTCGCTCGACATGGTTGGCGATATCGAGAAACGGGACTGGCAATCCGGGAGGGATTTATACATGGCTCGTGAATACCATCGCGACAGCATGTTATGGCTATCCAGTGGAAATCGACGGCAGTGAAATATTGAAAAAACGCGAATTAAGCGAAAAAGAATCGAAAAATATCACGCTATTTGACTACGATCCGGATAGCAAATCGTTCAAGCAAAGCAACGATGCCTGGAAGAACGCGCTCGTCATGACACTGCCTCTCGGCCGCGGGCAATTTACAATTTACGACGACGGTTCCAAGGCGAGCGATAAAAATGCCCCGCTCCGCCCCGCGTTTCATCAAATTGCCAAAGGACAGGAAAATCCCCATCTGGCCGCCTATAACATGCTAATGATGCAGTATGCCGAATCGCATATTCCTTTAGAAGAAAGAAAATACAAATGCCTGACGAAGTATGTCTGGGATAAAAATGGCAAAGAAATCAAATCTGGCAACATCGATCCCGCCAGCATAGCTGACTACTATAATAAAAATAGCCAGGATGGAAAACTTGTATTTATCAAGGCGACTTGGGATGGGCACATTAATGATGAATACGCCCAGGATTTGACTTTACCACCGGTGCCTGCTTTCCAGTTGAGTTTACATGATAAATCCTTTGGAAAAATGGAGTCGTTCGTGTTCGTCCGCAACGATGAAGAAAATGAATTTCTGGTCTATAGCCCCAGGGCGTATGATTGCGTTTGCAGGCTTCGAAACACGAAAGAACCGGAAAAGGCGATCAGCGAATTTTTAAACTACTTCCATGACGAGCGCCTGAAAAAATCCGAACTCGTGAGCCTGGACAAATCTGGATTCTCCGATTCATCCTCGGAAGATGTTGCGGAGTCAACCAATCCATCACCGGTAAGTGATCAACGCAACGATAATTTCTCCAATGACTCTTCGTCAGACAATTCGAGTTATTCTGAAAGGCCCAGGGAAGCGATTGAAATCCTTTATCTCGATCGCAGGTCTGGCGCCCCCAGCGAGACTGAGGATATTCCGCGCGTCCAAGATGACAGCCTCGATGATCCTACCAATAAAGGCAAAGCGCCGGAAATAAGACGACGACAAAAATTCACCACCGAAGATTTGTTCAATGTCGAAGACTCTCGAACGGGAGAACCACTTTTGCCAACAGAAGTCACAACTGAACGCCAAGTCCAGATACTCTCAACCGGACCAGAGGGGAAATCTTCATCTTCCTCCACATCTGAATCCTCATCCACTGACTCCTAGTCCAACGAAGACTTGTAACGATGGAAAGATCAAACCCCATTGCCTGCATGGAACGGGGTTGATCTTCTCAATGCTGCTGACATGTCGCGTGCTCGTCAGCGCGACGCCACCATAAATATCAACGATACAGAGGGTTGCCCCTCATACAAAGTGAGGTGCGCGAAGGCATTCCTTAAATTTATCTTTCTGCCATCGCATTTGACCATCACATTACGAAGATAGCAAAATTCATGACTTTGCAATTGGATTTCAATTTTTTGGAGGTCAAAACTGTCCTGCAAAATATAGCTGAGCGATACGTCCTGATGACTTGACAGATTGCGAAGCAGCGTTGCGCCAAGCAGATTGGCAAACAAAAGTTTTTGATCGATATATCGATAAACAATCAGCGCTCGCGGAATAAACTTGGCCTGATCTGAAACCCTCTGAGTTTTAGCGGCAATATGTATTGGATCGCCGTTCCCCTCTTCTCTTCCAGAACACTCTTTATTAGGTTGGCTGGAATCCATGATGGCGACTCCTTTTCAAGACCCTTGGTGTCAAGTCACTTTCCTGCAGTTGACACATCGAGACATAGTTGCGTTTTTCGACAATAAAAAATTTAAAAATGACAATTCAGGCAGCGCTGTATAAGTGTAGCGAACGGTTCGAGCTTGTGCCGAGAAGCGCAGCCGTACGAAGGTACGGTGAGTATCTCAGGCGCAAAATCGGGGCGCGCAGTAACTTATTCAACGTTGCCTTCATTCAGTTCTTGCCAAGACATGCGTATTTATCCTCGACAGCCCTTATTCCATACGAAAATGACAATGTGCCTCTTTGTTTATGTAAACGAAATATATCGAAAAGCGGCGTTCATTCCAACCTGTTACATTTACCAGTTCCCCGCGCCATCAATTCGTGCAAAAGAACTGTCTGACCGACATCAATCGAACTATTTCCCGTTTTCCGACACTCAAACATCAAGATGCTGGGCCGCTCACAATGAGGCCAAGCACGCCGCCGCGCGAGTCGGCACTTCATATAACAATATGAATATAACGGAGCAATGCAATGAGCCTGGAACACTATCGTACACTGGTCGAAGAATTGTGCTTAAGTGCCAAGATCGACACACCCGCATATCTGGTGCCGCGAGGATGCCTTAATTTTAACGGCACGCACCTGATGATTGAGTACATCGAGGAAATGGAAATCCTGCGAAGCACGATTGGCCTTGCGCCCTTCTCGCCGACGCACCATGAACACCTATACCGAACTCTGCTCAGCTGCGCCTCTTTCGCGCTATGCCAACATGATGTTCGGATTTCCTGCAGGGACAGGCGCCATGTCCGTGGCTTGCGATTCGGTCAGCTCGGAAAATAGGGTCGTTGCGAAATCAACTTGACGAAGCAGCATGTA
>Ga0207021_1083_pt1 | contig 24485 bp, 21 predicted proteins | sample Alteio_BWMinCont_49_FD_153496 | JGI IMG/M metagenome (GOLD analysis project Ga0207021, IMG submission 153496) | Enriched cells from forest soil in Barre Woods Harvard Forest LTER site, Petersham, Massachusetts, United States -... | ecosystem: Environmental > Terrestrial > Soil > Temperate forest >... | reverse complement strand
GGTCGACAAGGCAGGGCTTCGGAATTTCACTTGGCATGACCTGCGCCATAGCTTCGCCAGTCGGCTGGTTATGGCGGATGTGGACATTCGCACTGTGGCAGAACTAATGGGTCACAAGAGTATACAAATGACGATGCGTTACGCGCATTTAGCACCGGAGCATAAGCTCATTGCTGTCGAACGGCTGGCCGGATATAATCCGTGAGAGTTTGCGGTCGCTGATACCGAGTTTTGTTTGCTTTTCAGAAGCGCTGCACTTCAGGAAGCGGCAACCGGCACCAGAATCGACACCGCAATAGTTAACCCTCTGTAAGTTATTGATGGGCCTGTAGCTCAGTTGGTTAGAGCGCACCCCTGATAAGGGTGAGGTCGACCGTTCGACTCGGTCCAGGCCCACCATTTAATTCAGTGAGTTAGCGATCATCCCCTCGCTATTCACCGGCACTTGGTGCAGGTTTCTTCGCGCCCGTACGCTTTCTGAAACGCGAGGATTTCTAAAGGCGCTGGTGGCGACGGATAGCGATCGCATGTTGGGCTTTGCGGCCTTCGCTGTCGAGGGAGGCGAAACAATGTCTTCAGTTCAGGTCGCCATCATTGCGGCGGCGCTGCCCTATACGGCGCTGCGCGATGCCGTCCTGACTCACCCGAGACTCGCGGAGGGGATTGGCGCGCTGTTCTCGTCCGAACCTTCGACGCAAAACCAGTCGATGCGAATGGCTGGTCAAGGGTGAACAAATGAATCCAGCCCTGCAGTGGGATGTAGTGACATCTGCGCCGATAGTTCAAGGAACACTCAGGAAAGAGAGTTGCCAATGATTACAAATGAGCCGACAGCACTCATCACCGGAGGAACGAGCGGTATTGGCCGGGCGACAGCTAATAAAATGGCCCTGCTTGGCATCCATGTCTTGGTCGTAGGCCGCAGTGTGGAGCGCGGCGAGAAGACGGTTGCCGAAATCTGCGCGGCAGGAGGTAAAGCGGATTTTATTTCATCCGACCTTCGAGACGCTTCGAGCACGCGCGAAGTGGCGAAAAGAGCAATCGAACTCGGAAACGGCCGCGTCGATATTCTCATCAACAATGCGGGAGTCTTCCCGTTCGGGCCGACGAATAAAACGACGGAGGAAGAGTTTGACAGGGTGTATTCGCTCAATGTGAAGGCGCCGTACTTCCTTGTCGCGGAACTGGCTCCCCTGATGGCGAGGAGAGGCAAAGGGGCAATTGTCAATGTATCTACGATGGTTGCCGATTACGGAGTGTCCGGCATGAGTCTCTATGGTTCGAGCAAGGCAGCGATCAATCTACTGACCAAATCGTGGGCGGCTGAATATGGCCACAGCGGTGTCCGCGTCAATGCAGTGAGCCCTGGACCTACGCGCACGGAGGGCACCGACGCAATGGGAGAGGGCCTGGAGCAACTAGCCGCCGAGGCGCCAGCGGGGCGTCCGGCTACCGCGGACGAGATTGCCGAGGCCATTGTCTTTCTAGCGACGGATCGTTCTAGTTTCGTTTACGGCGCAAAACTCGCCGTCGACGGTGGGCGCACCGCGATTTGATTGCGCGCGGTGACTACATAGGTCCTGATAAGTCGGCTTGTAGAGTGTTCTCCACGCTTGGCATCGACTCGGGACGGATTACGGAGTACCCGGAAATGGCCCGCTATGGAAGAGTTGGCGACAACCCGTACTTGCTCGCCTGGGACTGCCCACATGCCGCCTTTCGCGTCCTGCATCGCGCCGGATGCAGGCATAAACAAATTATCTCTGGAGCTTTGGAGGAGGGGGGCGTTGGGCTTGGTGTTTTGTGAATGATATGATGCTGCTTGAATCGCACGGAGAATAGTGTGGCGAGTTTCTCTTCCTCAACTGAACCGCATCGACTCTTCATAGATCGTTACTACGAGGAGCTGCTGGCGCGAGGTATCCGATATTTCCTGCCCTTGTGCGAAGTCACAATGGTAGGACGCTCCGAGGAAGGAAAGCCTGAATTGGTTTCGCACTTGCGGGACGGCGGGGCGGATCTGGAGTGGCTCGGCACGAAGTATTCCCTTATCAATCATGGCAAAGACTTCACCGAGCATGAGCGGAAACTGTTGGAGAGTATCGGGAAGGTACTCTCGACGAGATATCAGTTACTGCTCAACGGCGAGGCCGTGGCGCTGAGCTCAGACACCTTCAGCGGCTTGCCGGAAGACCACTACGTTTCGAGATTTCTCGATCCATATGTTTTTGCCGGTGCGGCGACACTGGCCAAAGTCACAGACCGTGTTTCCGAGGCGATCGAGGTGCTGCGAATCAGTGCGCTGAGCACGTACGAAGACCGCAGAATCTCGACGGGAGCACTACTGTTTGGATTTCAGCCGGATGCTTGTCACGCGCTACCTTCGCAGCCAGCGGGAGCCTTACCCTATTCGAGCGAGTTGACGTCGATTCGAAGCTTTCACCGAATCTGCGATGGATTGCGCACAGTGGCATTGGTGGATCGGTCGGGTCTGATGGTTGAGCTGGTGGATGTCGCGGAGTGGGCGCAACCGTTCGCCGAATTCGACCTTCCGGTGCCAAGTGCGCGGCGTTACGAGGCGCATAGCCGCGCGACGTTGTGCGGAGGCCACGTCTGTCTCGTTCTGACCCCGAACGGCGAGATCAAGATTTTCGCGGACGGCGCGCAGGTCTTCAGCTTCCTTGACGGGCGCTGGCATTTGACTGACGCCGTCGAGAAGTATCGAGTCTGGGAGGAGGCACTGGGGAACAAGGAGCTCGCGCACCGGCTGTTTTCGGTCGCCCTCAATCTCGCGGAAGGACGGCGCGGGGGATTGTTCGTTATCCTCGATGATCGGCGGAACGCGCGGGAATTACTCAGCGACCGTGATCTGCTTCATCAGAAACACGAGTCTGCGAAGGCCGGATCGAAGAATCAGCTTCACTATCTTTTGCGCAGCCAACGCGTGACGGAGCTTTCGCAGCCCGTCCTCGAAACGATTGCACGCATCGATGGGAGCATCGTGCTCGATCGTAACCGGAATCTGCTGGCGTTCGGTGCGATTCTCCGGCACAGTCCAGTGGTTCTCGCGCCCAATGAAGTTGTCGAGGGCAGTCGCACGGCGGCGGCAATCGCAGCCTCGCAGTTTGGAAATGTCCTGAAGGTAAGCGAGGACGGGCGCCTATCGTTCTTCAGGAGCGGGCATTGCGTTTGGGATTTGTGAGATACGCCCGATCGAGGCACCCGGAAGCTACTTTTAGGCACGCCTCCGTAACGTGACGAATTCGGACGCGCCCCGGCAGCGCCGCTTGATTCACAGATCCACGGCCAGCGGATCACCCGTCATTTCGCGACAGCGGCTATGTGGTCCACGCCGCAGCCCGGAGGTTAGCAACGCTAAGACGCTTCTGCGAAGCTATAATCTTGTAGTCTGTTTTTTGCGAGAGCCCGAAACGAGATCAACGATGGGCAAACCAATATTGCTGAGTGTGGATGACGATTCCGATGTCTTGAGGGCGATAGAGCGCGACCTTCGTTCCCAATATGGCGCTGAATATCGGGTTATAGGAAGCGATTCCCCGGAGGGCGCGCTCAATCTCCTGAAGCAGTTGAAAGTGCGTAACGACAGCGTTGCTTTGCTGCTTGCCGACCAGCGCATGCCGCGCATGAACGGAGTGGAATTCCTGCAAGAAGCCATGGGGATCTTCCCCGGTGCGAAGCGGGCTTTGCTCACAGCGTACGCGGACACGAACGCCGCGATCAGCGCCATCAATGATGCCAGCATCAACTATTTTTTCTTGAAACCTTGGGATCCCCCCGCGGAGCATCTGTATCCGCAATTGGATGATTTGCTCGATGACTGGCAAGCTTCCTTCCGTCCGACATTTCAGGGGATCCGTGTTCTGGGCACGCGCTGGTCGCCCCGATCGTATGAGTTGCGGGACTTCCTGGCGCGCAACCACGTCCCTTATCAGTGGATTGACGTGGAGCTTTCCGCCAATGATCCGGAAACTAAGCGCCTCCTCGAAGCTCTGGGGCAGGAGGCAACCAATCTCCCCGTGGTGCTCTTCCCCGATGGAACAAAGCTTCTTGAAAGCGTACCGGCAGACGTGGCGCAAAAAGTCGGGCTGCGGACGCGCGCACAAACCAGCTTCTATGATTTGGCGATTGTGGGCGGAGGGCCAGCCGGGTTAGCCGCTGCGGTTTATGGAGCCTCCGAAGGTCTGCATACGGTGATGATTGAGCGGGAAGCGCCCGGCGGTCAGGCTGGTATGAGCTCTCGCATCGAGAACTATCTTGGGTTTCCGGCCGGGCTCAGTGGCGGCGACCTGGCCCGGCGTGCCGTGGTGCAAGCCCAGCGTTTCGGAGTGGAAATCCTGGCGCCGCAGGAGGCTGTCGGCATCCGAACGGAAGCGTCTTACCGAATCATCAAGCTGGCCGATGGGGACGAAATTTCGTGCCACGCGCTGATGATCGCCACTGGAGTGCAGTGGCGGCGCCTGGAAGCCCCGGGGATAGACAAGTTGCAGGGTGCGGGAATTTACTATGGAGGTGGCTCCACAGAGGCTCTGTCATATAAGGGTGAAATCGTCTATGTGGTGGGCGGCGCAAACTCGGCGGGTCAGGCGGCAATGAACTTCGCTAGATACGCAGAGCGCGTCGTTATTCTTGTTCGCGGCGAATCGCTCTCCAGCACCATGTCACGATACTTGATCGACCAAATTCAAGAGACGCCTAACATTCGGCTGTGGACGCATGCCAGCGTGGCTGAGGCGCACGGCGAAACCCATCTGGAAGAGATTTCGGTGCTTTGTTCCGATACCCACAAAATTGAGCGCGTGCCTGCGAGTGCGATGTTTGTCTTCATTGGGGCACTACCGCGGACGGATTGGCTGGCGAATATCGTAGAGCGGGACGAGCGCGGTTTCCTCTTGACTGGTCCTGACCTTATCCGTGACGGGCAACGCCCAAAGGGATGGACCCTCGACCGAGACCCGTTCTTGCTCGAGACCAATGTTCCCGGCATCTTTGCCGTGGGCGATGTGCGTCATGGTTCTATAAAACGAGTGGCTTCCGGTGTTGGGGAAGGATCGGTGGCGGTGCAATTCATACATCAGTATTTAAGCAAGGTGTAAATGGTCGAGAAATCGGAGTTACTTCGCTTCCCGGCGTTCGCCGATCTGCCCGATGACCAGATTGCCTGGTTCCTAGGCAATTCGCAGGAAATACATCTGGCTGCCGGAGACATATACGTGCGCCAGGGCGATCCGGCGGACTGGATGTTTGTGATTCTCGAAGGGCAATTTCAGTGGCGCGGCGAATTCGGCGGCGACACCGTCGTAGCTTCGGCAAAGCCGGGCGACGTGACCGGGGTGCTGCCCTTCTCCAGGATGAAGCAGTTCACCGTAACCGGTCGAGCGGTCACTGACGGCCGAGTTCTGAAATTCGCCGCCTCCTTGTTCCCCGATCTTGTGCGGAAGATGCCGGAGTTGACCACACGCCTGGTAGGTTTCATGTCCGACCGGATCCGTGAAGCCACTCGTTTCGAACAGCAGCGCGATCGGCTGGCTTCGCTGGGGAAACTTTCGGCGGGACTTGCGCACGAACTCAATAATCCGGCTTCCGCTGCGAAACGCGCGACCAGCCAGTTGCGCGATATTCTGAAGAGAATCAAAAGCGCAAGCCTCGAGCTCGGCAGGCGCGATCTAACGCCCGCCCAGAAATCGGAAATCGAAAAACTGGAAGCCTCCTTTACGCAACAGGATGTCGTTCCCCCCGATGCGCTCACCATGAGCGACCTGGAAGACCAGATTGATTCTCTGCTGCGCAGTCATGGACAGAACGACTTGTGGCAACTGGCGGCCGACCTTGCGCGACGCAACATCAAGCCCGAAGTGCTCGAATCGTTGTTCGCGAACCTCGACGGGGACACCGCCAGAGCTGCTCTGGTCAGGATCGCCGCTTCGGCAGAGGTCGCCGGTCTGTTAAACGAAATCGAAAGTAGCACCTCGCGCATATCGGATTTGGTCGGCGCAATCAAGGAATACACCCACATGGACCAGGCGCCGGTGCAAAACGTGGACATCGTAAAGAGTCTGGAAACCACTCTTACGATCCTGAATTACAAGCTGAAGCAAGGAGTTGCGGTGCAACGCGACTACTCGCGCATTCCCCTTCTCGTGAATTCGTTTGGAAGCGAGCTCAACCAGGTCTGGACGAACATTATTGATAACGCGATTGACGCGATGCACGGAAAAGGCGAGCTTCGCGTTCGAACCTACCGTGATGACGCTTGCGCCGTAGTTGAGATTGGCGATAACGGTCCGGGAATTTCCAGCGAGGTGCAGCCCCACATCTTTGAGCCTTTTTTCACGACCAAGGGAGTTGGGGAAGGGACGGGTCTCGGCTTGGACACCGTCCAACGAATTGTGAAGAAACACCAGGGAACTATTCAGGTTATCTCCGAGCCCGGTGACACGCGCTTCCGAGTCTGGCTCCCGTTAGCGGACGCCAAGCCCTAAGTTCTAAGACTTGCGAGAATCTGGTTTTATGCTCTGGTGAAAATAATGAAGAACGGCCTCGGCCGCCAGCCCCGGTGCTTCCCGGCGGGGGAATGACCTACGTTTTCTAGTACCCACGCGGCGATAACTGCCTGTGAAAAGCGCTCCGGGTCCTTCTGCGTTTGGCGGGAATGCTTGCGTTCTTACAACGAATCGGAATAGGAATCTACTAGGGAATGAGCAGAGAATCCAAATTCCGGGCTCTAGCGGCTGCGTAGCGGGCCGGGAATGTTGGAGCTGTTGTCTCTTACTTCCAGGGCCAGCGTCGGAAAACCCCGCGCACGCCAGCCAGCCAGACCTTCGGCCAAGGGTCGGATGCGTGTGATACCGAGATTTCGCAGTCGCAGGGCCATCTGTGCCGCAGTAGCTTCGTTGGGGCAACTGCAGAACAGTACGATCTCGCGGTCGCGCGGAATCACTTCGAAGGCTTCTTCCAATTCCTCGGCGTCCATGTGCACAGCTCCCGGGATCGTCTCCGGCTCCGCATCGAACTCTAGGGTGTGGCGAAGGTCGACGACCACGACGTCTTCCCCCGCGTTCATCCTTTGATGGAGTTCTTCCGGGCTGATCCTCCCGATGCGCAACTTGCGAAGGAATCGCCGCCGGTTGAAGTATTTCCATCCGACGTACAGGAACACCCCAGCTAAAAACACGGCGAAGAGTCCACGACCCAGAAAAGCCAAATGCGACGCAACATCCTCAAGCTCGTTGCTGAAAACGTACCCCGTTCCGATGTAGCCCCCAACCCACAGAACCGCACCCAAACCGTCGAACAGCGCAAATCGCCGCAAGGACATGCGGATGATTCCAGCTAGCGGAGCCGCCACAGCGTTCATACCGGGAACGAACTTTGCTAACACGAGCTCCCATGGACCGTTGCGCTCGAAGCGAACCTGCGTGCGGCGGACGCAGGAATCCGGCTCGAGTGAAACTCGGCACAGCCATTGCAGAACTTTCCTTCCTTTGAGGCGGCCCAGTTCATACCAGAAGAAGTCGCAAGTCACGACCGCCATCATCGGCAGAGCGACGACCACCTCCAGATTCATCCGGTGCCTTCCCGCGAGCGCACCCGCAGCCAACAGCAGCGGTGCGGACGGGATCGGAAGACCCAATTGCTCTGCGAATACCCAAGCGAACAGGAGCAAATAGCCGTGATGCAGGAGGAATTCGATAGTTGCGCTCATCTTTCTATTCTGCTCTTTCGTTAGGCATTCCGTAAGCGATCCGCATGAGATCGGTGTAGGATTCCGAAACGCTGTCACCGTAGAGCGCGCTTGACGCTTTTCGGCATATCGTCCGCGCCAGTCAGACTTCGACAAGGATCAGGGACATGTCATCGGCGGCGGGACCATCGCGCCAGGCCGCCACGCGATCAAGGATTCGCTGTTTCATCTCCGAAAGCGGTAAGGTGGACGCCTCACGCGCAACTTCGGCGAGGCCCTCGACACCGAGCATCTCACGCCGGGAATTGAAAGTTTCCGTGAAGCCATCCGTGTACAGCATGACCCGGTCGCCGGCATCGAGGGTAGTCTCTGCGGCTGGTTCCTCACTTACAGCATCGTCAAAACATCCCAAGATCGTGCTCGCGGACTCTAAAAATCGCGGCGCCTCACCCCGCCGAAGGATGATCGCGGGAGGATGGCCGGCCGAGGAAAACTCGAGCGAGCGCCCGTCGCGACTCAGGCGTGCGGCGGCCAACGTAAAGTACATTACAGAGCCTCTCAGGCTCTGAAGAACGAATCGGTTGAGGTGTTGGAACATCGGCGTGAGTTCGGCCCCAGCCTCGATCAGGGAAATAGTTTCGGCGTAGATTCTGTTGGCAACAAGAGCCGAACCAATACCGTGCCCCGAGACATCGCCAACCAACAGCGTGAGATAGTCTTCCCCCGGTGTGACCAAGCCATAGTCTCCCCCGATTGTGCGCGCGGCCTGATAGTACGTCTCAACGGAAGCGGCGCCCCACATGAGGCTCTTGGGAGCCAGGCTCTGCTGAATACGCGCCGCGAGGAGGAGATCTTCTTCCATAGCGTGCTCGCGTGCTTCGAGCAACAGATTCGCCCGGCGCAGATCCATCTCCGCACTCTTCTGCTCCTTAATATCGGTGAAAGTTACAATCGAAAAGACGCGCCCGTCGGGATCTTCGAGTTGCCGCGCGGAGATCATAACCGGCAAGCGGTCCCCGGCGACCTGAGGCAGATAGAATTCAAATCTATCCTGACCTTGCATTCGCCCGAGTGCTATCCGGCTGAGCAGCCAGGGAACATCTTCGGGCGGGAACAAGTCCTTAACATATTGGCCCAGAAGCTCATCGTCGTTCCGGCCGACCATTTCCCGAAACACAGTATTGGTATAGACAACGCGAGGACACTCATCGGTAATGATGACGCCTTGATTTAGCGTCTCCAGAACATCTCGGACCTGTGCGATCCACTCAGGTTGCAGGTCACTCAAAGAAGCCTCTTGGCCCGATCAGATCCACTGTCTCACTGCCTCTTGTCGTGGGCCGCAAGATATTCGTTCAAGCTGGCCTCTGCTTCACTCACGCAACGCTGCGCATTTTGGTCGAGCGCCGCGACTACCGAGGAGACGTCTTTGCCCCTCACGGGTTCATCACGAGAGTAACTGTGCGTCCACACGATAGCACCCGTTTTGATCTCGCGAAGTTCCAATTCTACATTCACGCGGGCCGCGAGCGTGTTGCCGGACAGTTCCTTGAAATCGTATAGGTTCCCTTGCAGCAGGAAGTCTCCGTGAGAGCTGCTAGTCAGCAGATAGACCGCGCTGTATCGGTGTGACGCTCGTAAGGAACGCCAAAGCAGTTGCTGCATCATTTCGGTTGGAGGCTCCGCCCAGCGGTGCACTTGGTAAGTGCCCATCTCCTCGCTGTCGGTCGCGTACACGAGCCGGTCTTCGCGATATAGATGCGAAGCTTTCAACGGGCCCACGAGCAAGATCACCTGAAATGGATCACCCGCGGGCGCGGAACTCGCTTCACCCGGAGCCGTAAGCTGGTAGTATTTGCTCTGAGGTATTGCGCCGCAGCCGCACGAGCCTCCCACCACCAATGCCAGCACAATCACGGCAGCTTTCGTCACCATCGCGAGCCTCCCACGTACTTTCTCGGCGGTCCATTCGGACTCATCGCGCGTCACCCGGCTTGTGCTCAGGCGGAGGGCTCGAACGTATCAACAGGTACGGCCTTGCTTTGATCGTGTCCGTAATTTCCTTGAGGTTCTCGGTGACATCGCGAAGATTATCGAGGGCTTCGTCGATGTTCTCGGAATTCACATCGACCGTCTGGTCGAGCCGCCCCGTCAGACTCGCCGTCGTAGCCAACGACTGGCGCAATTCCAGCAAGGCCTGGTGAATGTCCGGCCGGTCCTCACCGATCAGTGCATCGACGTGATCGAGGGCTTGATTGGCCGTCGCCGCAGTCTTCCGCAGATCGTCCAGGACCGGTTGCAACTGCCCGCTCACATCATTCAAGTGTCCGAGCGTGGCCTTCAGTTGGGGACGGTTCTCTTGAATCAACCCGCGCGAATCGGCAAGCACCGCCGAGAGGTTCGATCGATTCTGATCGCTCAACAGGTCATTGACGCGGCTCACGGTGACCTTCAGCTCGACCACGCGATCGTCGAGTGTCTTCAGCAGTCGCTGGGCTTGCGGCGTGATGTCTTGGATCTGCGTCATCAGGGAGTTGAGATCAACGTATGCGTCGGACAGCAACAGCGTTCCCGTCGGCGCATCCGCAGACCCAGGCGTGCCCGGCACAACCTCGACGTGATTGTCCCCGAGCGGCGTCATGGACATGATCTTTACACGACTATCCATCTTGACCGGCAAATCCACGTCGACGCTGAACGTCATCTCAATCCGCGATGGATCTTGCGGATCGATGCGCATTTTTTCCACTCGGCCGACTTTCGGCCCGCCGGAATAGCGCACCTCGGTTCCCGATTCGACGCCACCGGCAAAGGTGAAGTAGGTGCGATAGGTCTTAACTTGGCGTTCGGAAATACCGCCTACGGCAAACAAAGTGCCCACCAGCAGCGCCGCAGCAAGAAGCACAAACAGGCCCACCATCACTTGCTCGCGTTTCGGTTGTGTCATACGCCTCGTCTCCGCCCCGTCGTACGACCTGCGCCGCCGTGGCTCTCGGTCAGCATCTGGAGATAATCCAACTCTTGCGACACTTCCGGTTCGGCCACGCGGTCGAGAAATTGGCGCACGCGCGGCTGTGTGCTGGAGCGCATCTGTTCAGGTGTACCGAAGGCCATGATGCGCCCCTTGTCAATCAGCATCATCTGATCGGCGATCAGGAACGCACTGACCAGCTCGTGCGTAACAACGATCATCGTCATATGAAACGCCTTCTTGAGCTGCAAAATCAAATGATCGATGCCGGCAGCGATGATCGGGTCCAACCCCGCCGACGGCTCATCGAAGAACAATATCTCCGAATCCATCGCCAGAGCCCGCGCGACTGCCGCGCGCTTCTGCATGCCGCCGCTCAGTTCCGAGGGCATGTAGTCTTCAAATCCCGCCAAGCCTACTTGATCGAGCTTCAGCCGAACGATGATTTCGATGGTCGACGCTTCGAGCTTCGTGTGTTCGCGCAGCGGGAGCGCCACGTTGTCTCCCACGGTCATCGACCCAAACAGCGCGCCCTCTTGAAACGACATGCCGATCTTCTTGCGAATCTCGTCCATCTGCGCACGAGAAATCGCGGCGATGTCCTGGCCCTTCATCCAAATCTGTCCCGCGCTGGGCTTTTCCAGACCCACCAAGGTGCGCAGCAGCGTACTTTTGCCCGAACCGGAGCCGCCCAGAATCACCAGGGTCTCAGAACGCGCTACGTCGAAGTTGATGCCGTGCAGAATTTCTTGCTCTCCATACCGAACGCGGAGATCCCTCACAGAGATCACCGTTCCCGCTTGCACAGAATCTATTCCGTCCTCTGGCATGTCGCAGCTCCACCGGCCGCTTACCGGCCGGAAAAGAAGAAGAAAATAGCCGTGAAGATGAGATCCACGGCAATCACCGAAAAAATGGAGATGACTACGGCCTGCGTCGTCGATCGCCCGATCGCTTCGGGTCCTCCTCCCGTGGAAAGGCCTTCGTAGCAGCCCACCGCCGTAATCGTAATGCCGAACATTACGCTCTTGATCAGACCGATGGCGATGTCGCGAAGATACAGCGCTTCGAGCGAACTGCGCATATACCGCTCCCAGGTGAAATCGGCTTGCGTGACGCCGAACAAAGAGCCACCGAGAATACCCATTGCGTTCGCCCACACGGTCAAACACGGCATCATGATAATCATGGCCAGGAATTTCGGCGTCACCAGGAAGTCGACCGGTTCGATGGCCATCGTCTCCAAGGCGTCGATCTCTTCCGTGATTCGCATGGTCCCAATCTCCGCGGCGAATGCGGAGCCGGATCGCCCAATCACGAGAATGGCCGTGATAAGTGGGCCAAGTTCGCGCGTCACGGAGATGGCTACTGTGCTCGCGACGTAGCTCAAGGCTCCCAATTTGCGCAGTTCGTACCCGCTTTGCAGCGCCAGAATTAGTCCGATGAAAAATGTGATCAGAGAAAGAATGGGCAGCGCACGAACACCGACCTCCATCGCCTGTGAAATGGCTCTCTGCCAGCGGAAACGTTTGCCCTGAAAGGGGGCGACAAACGCATAATACCCGGCACGGCCTACCAAGGACGCCAGTGCGCCTAAGTAGGCCAGGCATTCCGTGACCGTCTCGCCGACTTGGGCGACGAAATTCAACATGATCGGCGCAGTTCCGCAGTTCGTTCGTCACACAACGCTAGGCTTCCAAGGCCTTTTCCTCGGTGTCGTAGATTTCAAAGATCGTCAGGAGCCTCGATAGCTGCAGCACCTCGTGCGCGATAGGGCTGAGGCCAAACAAGATCAGACGCGAGCCCACGTCGCGAGAGGCTTTCAGGCCTTCGACCAAAGAAGCTACGCCAGAGCTATCGATGTAATTCACCTCGAGCAGATTGAGAATCACCCTCGGCGTGCGTTTCTCGCGGAACTCGGTCAATACAATCCGGCGAACCTCGCTCGAATGCGCCAGGTCGATGTCGCCGGAAATGTCCAATATTGTCGTCTTGCCCATTCGGCGGGCTGAGATTTGCACCGTTCACTTTCCTTTCGCGATCTGAGGCTTCGATTTTGCCTTGGGCAAATACTTCACCAAACGAAGGCGATTCTGTCTAGCTTGGCTCCTGTATTGCATGACGTCGACGCTGTCCTGAATGAAATATAGCCCCAGCCCCCCGGGCCGGACATCGTTAAGAGAACGTGAGCGCAGTTTCTTGCGGTCCGCAGCGACGCCATGATCGATCAGCACGATCTCGAGACCCCATCTCTGCTTGCCGCTGGTTCGAGCTTGCATGCGGCGGCACGACAGTTCAATCGGCTGTCCCGGCCGGCTGCCATAAGCGTGGCAGATAATGTTCGCTAGAGCTTCATCGACGGCGCGGGTCAGGGCCCGGCATTCCCCGGCAGGAAAGCCTAACTCCTCGGTTAGTCGCATCATCGCGCTGCGCACGACACACAAGATTTCTGGATTGCTGGGCAGTTCCAGTCGGAGGAGCCAGCCTGTGCGACGCAACCCGAGGCCTCCCTTCCAGGGCGAGCAAGCTACGCTGTACGGATGGGATCTGGTGTCGCGAGAATCATTTGTTCTTTTATTCACTGAATAACCTTTGGAGTGAGGCGTCAAGTCTATGTTGTCGCATCGAGGGTCCTCTCGAAATCAAGAATCATATGAACGACGGCCTCGTCTCCGATCGCGGTATTGATCATGGTGTGATAAATGGCTCGGTCAGGCCATTCGACGTGGAAATACTTCTGGATGAAATCGGCTCGCTCCCGATCGACAGAATCCACAAGCTGTTCGGCTTCGCTCTGGCTCTTGCCGCGAGCCATCACGCGCCGGACTTTAATTTCTTTGGGGGCGTAAAGAAATACGCGCAGCGTGTCGGGGCGGTCCCTGAGAAAATGCTGCGACCCCCTCCCGACGATGACAGAATTGCCTTTCTTAGCAGCGTGCTGAACGACCTGTTCGGTAAGCTTCAAGATTCTTTCGCTGTCCACTAGGTTGAGCTTGTGCGCATTGAGGCTGCCTTCGTAGCTTCCGCGTAAAAAGGATTTGAAAAGGCGGTAGTAGAGGGGATCGGTGCGTTCCTCGCGAACTTCGACGGCGGCTTTCGAGCAATTCGCGAGTCTGGCGATCTCCTCGGTCAGTAACTGATCCCAAAGCTTCCAGCCCAGCCGCGTCGCGAGCGCTTGAGCGATTTCGCCTCCGCCGCTTCCGTACTCCCGTTCAATTGTTAGGATTTTGATCATGTAGGCCACCACGCCGACGATTGGCCGTACGCCGTCCTATTTGCATATCGTTCCACTTCGTTTACCCCGCCGGTGCTTAGTCGACCGCCACTCTCCCGCCGCCACCGGGATCATTTTTCTTTAGACCAAAAGCCAGAAAGAACATGATCGCCGCCCCCACGGCAAGGACCATGAAGGTATCGATATAGGCGAGGCTCGCTGCCTGTGCTTGCAAGCCTTCGTAGATACTGGCGTAAGCCCGCACGCTCGCCTCATGTCTGCTCAGTCCGGAGTGAGCGAAGTACTGGGCAAGGCCGTTAGCAGAATTCTGGAAATTAGGGTTGTCGGGTCTGGCGTATTGGACCAGCCTTCCCTGGTGGAATTGCGCGCGACGCGCAATCAATGTCGTGACCAATGAGGTTCCGACACTACTTCCCATATTGCGCATGAAATTGACGATCCCGGCGACCGCGTTGTTCTTCTCCGGCGAAATTCCGATGTAAGCCACAAGCGTAATCGGCACGAACAAGAACCCCAAACCAATCACCTGGACGATGCGCAGCAATACGGCGGCCTGGAAGCTAATCTGCAGGTCAATTCGCTTCGTGGAATAGAACATGGCGATGGACAAGGCCAGCCACCCAAAGGCAATCAAGTAGCGTGCCTGAAGCTTCGTGGTCAATTGGCCTATGATGGGCATTTCAATCAGCAACACAACACCTCCAGCCGAAAGTGCAAGCCCGGCCAGTTGAGAGGTGTATCCCAGAAGCGTCTGGAGGAACTGCGGCATGAGGACCAGGCTGCTGAATAGAACAATTCCCAGGACGAACATCATCAAGCTCGAACTGGCGAAGTTAAAACTCTTGAACATGCGCACATCAATGATCGGCGCCTTTTGAAAACACTCCCAGATCACCAGCGCGATCAGGCATACGGCCGCCACGACGACTAAAGTCGTTATGAAGTGCGAGCCAAACCAATCGTCTTCCTGTCCTTTGTCGAGCAGCACCTGCAACGCACCGATGCCCAGAGCCAGAAGAGCGATGCCAATGTAGTCCAATTTAACCCCAGCCGCCTTGAGCCGGCTTAAATAGGGCGGATCTTCGACAAAGTGCCGCACCAGAAGCCATGTCACTATGCCGACCGGGATGTTGATGAAAAATATCCACCGCCAGGAATAGTTGAATGTGATCCATCCGCCCAGAGTTGGCCCGATCGTGGGCGCCATGACTGCGGTAATGCCATAGAGTGCGAACGCCAAGCCTCGCTCCTGCGGCGGAAATGTGTCCGCCAGAATGGCTTGCGCCATCGGCTGCAGCCCGCCGCCTCCCGCACCTTGCAAGACGCGGAAAAGAAGAAGAACTTCGAGACTTGGCGCCAATCCGCAAAGCAAAGAACTCATGGTAAAAATTCCCAAACAGGCCATGAAGAAGCGCTTCCGTCCCAAGGTGCCGGCGAGCCAGCCGCTGATCGGCAGAATGATGGCATTCGAGACCAGATAAGAGGTGAGGACCCAGGTGCTTTGGTCGTTGCTCGCCCCTAGACTCCCGGCCATGTATGGCAGGGCCACATTAGCGATGCTGGTGTCGAGGACCTCCATGAAGGCGGCCAGCGCCACAACAACAGCAATCAGCCAAGGATTGTATTGGGGCCGCCAAGCGTCCTGATCGATTGTGAGAGCAGCGGAACTCATGGGAGGTAGACGTCCGGCACGACGTTCATGCCGGGCCGAAGCTGGCGATCCCGGTTCTCGCCCGGCTCGAGAACAATCTTAACCGGAACCCTTTGTACAATTTTGACGTAGTTACCGGTGGCATTCTCCGGCGGAAGCAAACTGAAGAGGGGACCCGTTGCACCCGCAATGCTGTCTACATGACCCTTCAGAGTCCGGCCAGACGAATCCACGTGGATTTCCGCTTTCTGTCCAACGCGGACGTTTCTGAGCTGCGACTCCTTGAAATTGGCGGTGATCCAGACTTCGTCAAGCGGCACGACTGTGAGGAGTTGCTGTCCAGGTTGAACGTTCAACCCGACGACAACGGTTTTGTTCACTTCACCGGTGACCGGCGCAATGATTTTGGTGTATCGGAGGTTGAGCTCGGCTTGCTCGAATAGCGCACGCTTTTGCTCCACATCGGCGATAGCCGCACGCACGCGAGCCCGGGTGGAGGATACCTGTTGCGGCCCGGTTTCCGCGGATTGGTGATTCGCATCCGCTTGCACCGTACGGCTCTGAGCCTGTTGTACGAATTGTTGCGCGGCTGACTCACTGGCACTGGCTGCCGCCACCGCCGCGGTACTGGATTTGGCCACGGCCAAGGCCTGATCGTAAACCTGCTCGGCCACTTCCCGTTTATCGACCAGCATCTTGTAACGACGGAGATCGGCTTGCGCCCGCACGTCGTTGGCCTCGGCCTCGTCCAACTGGGCATGGGCGGCGGTGAGCTGCCGTTGGGCAGCGATGACTCCGGCATTGGCATTTTCGATGTCTGACGCCGTCGACTGCAACTGGCTCGAAGTGGTCACCGAAGTGATAGGGACCGTGATATTCAGCGATTGGGCGGTGGCCTCGGCGCTGGCCAGATTGGCTTGCGCCTGCGCGACCGCAACCTCATAGTCTTTCGGGTCGATCTCAACCAGGACGCTGCCTTTCTCCACCCACTGGTTGTCATCCACGTTGACGTTCACCACATAGCCGGAAATACGCGCGCTGACAGCATACATGTGAACATCCGCCTGGGCGTCGTCAGTGGATTCATAGCTGTCGAGGTAGCGCCACAAAAACACGCCGCCAACAAGGATCACAAGGACGACGCAGATCAGAATCACGAGGTTCCTGCGGCGCCGGGGCCTGCGGTACGACGGCGGCGCATACGCTGTGGCCTTGAGGGGTGACGTCTGGACCTGGGATTCTTTGCTTGCGTCGGGCACCGAATGGGCTGGGTTCTCGTCTGCCATGTTCATTTTCCTTTGAAATATTCCTTGACGCCCTCTTCAGCTACGCCCAGAGCTCGAGCGAGTGAGATTTTTGCAAGGTTGTAGCTGTAGAGACTCGATATGAACTGCTCGTGGGAGCTCGCTACGATCTCTTGCGATTGCACCACCTCCACGGTATCGGTGACACCCGCGCCGAAACGATCACGCGATTGGGCCAGCGTCGCTTCCGCCAAGTCAATGTTGCTGCGCGCCACGTCGACTTGATCGGCCGACGACTGAAGGTTCAGTAGCGCGGCGCGAACGTCGGAGTCGATCTGCGCGCGGAGATTGTCCAGGAGCTCGCGACTCTGCTCGAGTCTTGCATCGGCCTGTAAGACGTCACCGTGAACGCTGCCTCCTTGGAAGATGGGAATCGACAGTGTTCCGCGCACGTCGAATACTTGCGTTGCCGTGGAGGGGTGCCCTCCTGCCGCGCCATAGTCCGCGTTAAAGGCGAGCGACGGGAGATAGCCGGCACCCGCAGCCTTCCGGGAGAATTCGGCCGCGAGGATGTCCGCCATGGCCGCTTGGTAATCTGGACGCGAAGCGTACGCGCGTTTCAGAGCATCATCAACGGTGATCCCCTCAAACGGCTGGTAGGGCGACTTGTCCGTCAATTCGAATTCCTGCCCGGGGGCCAAGCCGATCACGCGCGCTAGGGTCAGCTTTTGGATAGCGAAGTTGTTCTTTGCTTGGATCAACTGCTGTTGCCGGGTCTGGAGTTCTACCTTGGCGCGCAGACCGTCGATGGCTGGCGAAGTGCCGGCAGTCACTTGGTCCGTTGCCTGATCGTAGAGCGCCTGCGCCGTCTCAACTTGCGCTTCCGCCGTTTCGATGCGTGCCTCGTCAGCGATGGCCTGCAGATAGGTGTAGCCGACGGCAAGGACAACGAGATCGCGCGCGCTTTTATAGGTATATTCGACGGATTTCAAGCTCTGGTTGGCCGCGCGCGCAGCGTTGATCGATTTCCAGTCAAACAGCGACTGCGTCACAGCTGCGCGCGCATCGAAATAAGAAAAAGGGCCCACGGACGGCGTGATGCTGACCCCCGAAATACTGGTAATACCAAGCTCGCCGAGGTTGATCTTCGAGGCAGCCACATAAGGTGCTGCCGTCATGTGCGGAAGGAGAGCACTCAATTGCTCCCACCGCTGCCCGCGGGCCGAACGAGTATCCGCATTCGAAAGGAGCAGTCCGAGATTTTGTTTCAACCCGCGGTCGATGGCATCTTGCAACGAAAGCGGCGTGACCCCCGGAACGAGCGTTGACGACACGCTGCCTGCAAACGGGCTCACCCCGAGTGTTCCCGGTATGGCTTGGCCCGGAGTGCTCAAACTGGGTGCCTCGGTTTGTGCGAGCGACGTGGCTGTTCCGCATAATAAGACCCCGGCCAGCAGGAACGTGCGGCCGGGTGTGTAGCTGAGCCTCAAGGAAGCCTCCTTGGCCGCGACTTCTTGCTGCGGCGACGGCGGACAGGGACAACACCCTAATCCGGCCGTATATTCCCAACAACCGATATCTACCCTGCTAACACAGTCGAGACGACCTTTACACGTGCGTTAGGCAAGGGCGCGGTCATTGCTTGCAATGACGAACCGGGTTCACTTATTTCTTCAGCTCTTGCTCTACAACCTCGGACGTCTGTGATCGCTCAGCCGAGCAAAGAGGGCTACCACAGAACGCGGCCCAGCTAAATAGGTGCAGCTCTTGACTGTTGGCGCGGCCTGCCACTCGACAATATCGTCGGGCGAGTCGAGGTTAGTGTCGATCCATCGGTGCCACGAATCGTCATCGTGGCTCATCGGCGGCAGCTCGAATTCAAGCGGTTCCCAGTAAGCATTCAGAATCAGGTAGAGGAAGAGATTCTCGTTCGGACATGTCACGCTGGTCGCAAGGCTGTGCGAACTGACGCTCCAATCGGGTTCGCCAAGTCTTACGCCGTGCCAAGCCCTCCGGGCCTCCTGCAGTAGTTGATTCAGGCTCTGACGCTGACGCTCCGGTCGAAAGCCTGCCATAAGACGTTGTGCGCTAAGCAGCGTTACGAACCGATGCACGTCGGCGTGCTTTGCGACCAGCGTCCAGTCAAACCAACTGATCTCGTTGTCCTGACAATACGCGTTGTTGTTTCCCCGCTGGGTCCGCCGCACTTCATCGCCCATGAGAATCATGGGGAGACCCAGCGAGACCATTGTCACTGTCAGGAAGTTCTTCACTTGGCGACTTCGCAGTTTTTCCACCATAGGATCGTCAGTTGCACCCTCGACGCCCCAATTCTGGCTTCGGTTGTCGTCCGCGCCATCCCGGTTGTATTCACCATTCAGCTCGTTGTGCTTCTGGTTGTAAGAGACGAGGTCGTTGAGCGTAAAGCCATCATGGCACGTCACAAAATTCACACTTTCCTCGGCCTCGCGTTCCTTATAACCATAGATTTGGGGGCTACCGACCAGCCGGTCAGCCATGGGTGCCACGGAGCCCTCATCCCCACGGAAAAAGCTGCGCACATCGTCGCGAAACCGACCGTTCCACTCTGTCCATTTGTCACCGAGAAAACTGCCAACCTGGTATAGGCCGGCGGCGTCCCAGGCTTCGGCGATGAGCTTCGTGTCGGCCAGCGCCGGATCTGAGTCCACATCCCAAAGGACCGGCGGATTCGGCAGTAAGTTGCCCGACTCGTCCCGCTCTAGTATCGAGGCCAGGTCGAACCGAAAACCATCAACGTGCATTTGTTCTACCCAATAGTGAAGGCTATCAACGATCATGCGACGAACGACAGGATGATTGGCGTTAAGTGTGTTCCCGGTCCCGCTGTAATTCACATAACGCGAGCGGTCTGGTCCGAGAATGTAATAGGTGTTGTTCTCCAGCCCGCGAAAGCTGAGGGTTGGCCCGTCCTCGTTGCCTTCAGCGGTGTGATTGAAAACGACGTCGAGAATGACCTCGATACCCGCCCGGTGCAGCGCCTTCACCATGTCCCGAAATTCATCCACCGGGCCGAGCACATCTCGACGTGAACTGTAACCATGGTGGGGCGCGAAGAATGAGATCGGCGCATATCCCCAGTAGTTGACGAGGCCACCCGGGGCATCCTGCGCATCGAATTGAAACACCGGCAGGAGTTCAACGGCTGTGATGCGGAGTTGTTGGAGATACGGAATCTTCGCAACCAAACCAGCGTAGGTCCCGCGTGTCGGTTCCGAAAGGCCTGAATTAGGATGGCGCGTGAAGCCCCGCACGTGCATCTCGTAAATGATTGTTTGGGAGGCGGGGCGGTGGAGGGGAGTGTCGCCCTCCCAATCGTAGGCACTGGGGTCCACCACAACGTTCTTCATCGCCGTCGCAGTATTGTCGCCTTCCAGGCGCGCCGCCTCCCGGGTGTAATTCGTGGGAACAACGACGCCGCGACCGTATGGGTCCAGCAGGACCTTGGAGGGATCGAACCGCATTCCCACCGCGGGATCAAAGGGCCCCTGGATCCGATATCCGTAAAGCTGGCCCGGCTTCACGCCCGGCACAAATGCATGCCAATAATTGTAGGTGCGGTTGGTTACCCCATCGATCGTGATCACCCGCGCTGGGCGCGCATCCTCTTCGCGATCAAAGAACACCAACTCCACGCCGGAAGCGCTTCGCGAATAGACGCTGAAATTGACACCGTCGGGAATAACTGTGGCGCCGAGAGGTGAGCTTTGCCCGGCACTCACACCACTATTGGTGCCTGCGGACACGTCTCTTCCGACGAGGGGCCGAACGAAGGGAACAACACTCATGACTTACCCCTGCCCAACAAATCTCTCGCTGCCGCGACGAGTCGGTCGGGCTCGAAGCCGAATTTGTTCTGCAGTTCTTTGAGGGGCGCGGAGGCTCCAAAAGTTTTCATCCCGATGATTTGGCCGTAAGAGCCGACGTATCGCTCCCATCCGAACGTCGAGGCCTGCTCAATCGCGATGCGCGTGCTCACGGCCGGCGACAGCACACTGTCGCGGTAATCCCGGTGAAGCGCCTTCCATGCTTTTCGCCTCGTCAGCGGTTCAACACCCTTAGGTGTGGCGCTTCGTCTTGGGCCCGTCGCCATTTTCATGCCCCTCTGTATTCCCTTGGTTTATTGAGCCGCCGCCCGGTTGAGCGCGGCGCTCTTGTCTTTGATCACCGCCATAAGGTCGTTCCAGGACTGAACGAAAGACTGCGCCCCTTGATGCTGAAGCTCGGCCGCCAAAGCCTGAATATCGATGCCCGCCTTACCGAACTGTGCCAAGACTTCCTCGCAGTCGCCACCGTCCGCAGGCAGGATCGCCCCAATTTCGCCGTGATCAGCCAGCGCCTTCAATGTGGCTTCAGGCATGGTATTTACGGTGAGCGGCGCAGCGAGCGACTTGATGTACAGGACGTCGGATGCCTTGGCATCCTTGGTTCCGGTACTGGCCCAAAGTAGGCGTTGAGGACGCGCCCCGGCATTGAAAGCGCGCTGCCAGCGCGGAGAATCGAGCAGGGCCCGATAGGCCTTGTAGGTACGCTTGGCGATCGCGATGGCGAGCTGGTCACGCAACGAGTCGGGCACCTTGCCGGTAACGGCGACGTCCCAGCGGCTGATGAACACCGATGCAACGGAGCCAACTACGGGTTTGAGTCCGGCGTTAATGCGCCGCTCAACGCCGCGCAGGAACGCGTCGGCAGCTGCGAGATACTGCTCGCGGGAGAACAATAGGGTGACGTTGATCGGAATCCCCGCAAAGATCGCCTCTTCGATCGCTGGCAGACCTTCCTTGGTACCGGGGATCTTGATGAACACGTTCGGTTGCCCAGCTTGTGTGTATAGATCCTTGGCCGCACCCAGGGTGCTGGTTGTGTCGTATGCCAGCAACGGTGAGACTTCTAGGGACACCCAGCCGTCCACACCATCGGTGCGGTCGTAAACCGGCCTAAACAGCGCAGCGGCCCGGGTAATGTCCTCCAGCGCTATTTCGAAGAAGATCGCCTCGCTCGATTTGTTCTGAGGCAGATTTTCGCGAACAGCGGCGTCGTAAGCAGTACTGTTCTTGATTGCGTGATCGAAAATTGTCGGGTTTGAGGTCAGGCCCGTTACAGACAATTCATCGATATAGTGTTTGAGAGTGCCACTATCCAAAAGGTTCCGTGTGATGTTATCGAGCCAGATGCTCTGGCCCAAGTTATGGAGCAGTTGCGTCGCTTTCATCCTCTCACCTCCGTCCTGGGTCCAGGCAATACGAACGGATCAATCACAACTTCTATCGGTAACGTAATCCCGTTCAGTTTCTCGATGTGGCCGCTAATATTTTCGAATCTGTAGCTATCAAGACTCTCGACCGATTAGCGTTTTTCGTCAGATCACGCAGCCATTCGAAGGCCGGATCAGACAGCATTTCTTCCGTGCAGCGCCAGCGCCAATTACCGTCAGGACGGCCTGGGACATTCATTCGCGCCTCTCTGTTGAGATTTAGTAGATCCTGCAGTGGAGCCATCGCAAGCGCAGCCACGGAAGACCAGGCCAATTCCATCAACGCCCGTGAGCCCTCGCCGCTCTTGGTTGCTCGTCCTCTTAGGTACTTCCAGACGTTCTCTCTTTGGTCGCTCGGCAAATCTTCAAACCAGCCGCGAGTCGTCGGATTGTCGTGTGTACCGGTGTACACCACGGTGTTTGTCACAAAGTTGTCGGGAAGATATGGATTGTCAGAGTGACCGTCGAAGGCGAACTGTAGGATGCGCATGCCCGGGAGATGAAATCGATCCCTTAAGCTATATACATCCGGCGTGATCATTCCCAAATCCTCAGCGATGAATGGCAGCCTTCCCAACTCTCTCTCTAACGTGAGGAAAAAATCGGCGCCTGGACCTGGCATCCACGTTCCAAACTGCGCCGTGGCCGCCCCTGCTGGGACGTGCCAAGCCGCCACGAACGCGCGGAAATGATCCAGACGAATCAGGTCGACGTGCGTCAATAGCGAACGCAAACGACTTAGCCGCCAACCATAGCCGGACTGGCGAAGGCGATCCCAATTATAAAGGGGGTTGCCCCAGAGCTGTCCTTGCGCACTGAAATAATCCGGCGGGACACCGGCGACGAACTGAGGGCGCAGCTGTTCGTCCAAGAGAAACAGCTCTGGATTGGCCCACACGTCACTCGAGTCTGAAGAGACGAAAAATGGTAGATCGCCAATCATTCTTAGACCCTTGCTATCGGCGTATGCCTTAAGCCGTTCAGCCTGCCGGAACAGCAGAAATTGTGCAAAGCAAGTTCGGCCGATTTGATCGGCAAGCTCACGTCGGAGGCGGTCGAGCGTCGCTGGCTTACGTTGGACTAACTCGATCGGCCATTCGAGATAATGCGCGTTGCCGAATTTCGCCTTGAGCGCACGAAAAAGAGCATACTCCTTCAGCCAATGATCATTGTCATTACAGAATCGTTCATACGCTGGTCGCAAGTCAGAGCGGACACCCTTCTTGAAGTTGTCCCAAGCTTTTTCCAGCAGCCGATACTTAAACGGTATGACAGCGTCGTAATCAACGACTTCTGCCGAGAAGGGTTCGTGGGCGCAATCGCTCGTTCCAAGAAGCTCATCATCCATCAGCCAATCGGGGCTGATCAGCAGCGCATTACCGGCGAAAGAGGATAAGGGTTGATATGGTGAGTTGCCGTAACCAGTGGGACCGAGTGGCAGCACTTGCCACCAGCTTTGGCTGGCTTGATAGAGACGGTCGATCCACGAGATCGCGACGGGTCCGAAATCGCCGATACCGTAGGATGACGGCAGCGAAGTAACATGTAGCAGTATCCCAGATCCGCGATGATCGAGAGGAAAGCCCGACACGTCGATACCTTCATGGCTCATTCTTGCCACTCCGATTTTTGAAGCACCATTCCCTCACCGAGCATCAGAGTCTGGGTCCATGGCTATCCCGTAAATCGAAGTCTCTTATCTCCACAGAGGCGAGTCGTGCCACAAAATGAAAGGCGCCTCTAACGGTATGAACGCACCGGGGTGAGAGGGAACAAGGCGCGGGGTGTAGTCTGCTGCGGCTCGGTTCGCCGGAATCTGGGCTGTGTACATGAAGCCGTTTGCGGAACCCACGATGCGCTCGCCGCGACTCATGGGGTGGCGCAAAGCTGTGTTACCGTTCTGTCCTTCGGCATAAAGCTCGACATTCACGGACTCAGGGTCGAGATCGCTAAGAAAAACCTGGGCCTGAAAGACGAATTGACCGCTCTTCTGTTCAACTGTCGCGAACCCAAAACTCAACGTCGGCCAGTGCTTCGCCAATTGAGTTTGCCACCCGAGCAATTCCACCCCGACTGCACCTCGGTTCGTCGCGCGCTCCTTAAAGGCAGATGCAGCGGATAGATAGCCTTCTTCGGTGTACTGGCGGACCACTCGGCTTGTCGAGAAAAGGGGCGTCAATCGAGCCATGCTCTCTCGCATGCGAGCCACCCAACCATGCGGGATTCCCCGATCGTCGCGCGCATAGAATTCAGGAATGACCTCTCGCTCGAGCAGTCCATAAAGAGCTTCGGCTTCCGACGCGTCCCATACGGGATCGTCACCATGTTCCTGCATGTCGCCGATGGCCCATCCAACTTCCGGCGAATATGCCTCAGCCCACCAGCCGTC
>Ga0207021_1079_pt1 | contig 25120 bp, 20 predicted proteins | sample Alteio_BWMinCont_49_FD_153496 | JGI IMG/M metagenome (GOLD analysis project Ga0207021, IMG submission 153496) | Enriched cells from forest soil in Barre Woods Harvard Forest LTER site, Petersham, Massachusetts, United States -... | ecosystem: Environmental > Terrestrial > Soil > Temperate forest >... | reverse complement strand
ATCAACTCCTCCCTTCAGGCTCATCTTGTATTGGACAAGACTTAGAGTTGCACATCGATAATCCCGGGTGTAGGATACTGACTCGGATCCCCCATCCCCGGTTTCGTTCGCGGAATAGTACGGTAGTCCCCTGACAATTTCTTGCTGAATGGGAGAAGGAGCATGATCTCGTGCAGGATCATCGTGACCTCAGGCCTGGCATTCGCAATGGCAGTTTGCTCTCCTTTTGTTAGTGCCCAGACCGTAGTCCTCCAACAAAAGCTCGAGGCGCAATACACCCCCACAAAGACGACCGCAGACAGGAGCGACATTGTCACCGCTGGCGCCGTTCTGGTGCTCCAGAAAGACGGCCTGCTCATGGACACGGTCACGTCGACAGCCCCGATCTCGAACACATACAAGAACGGAAAAATCTCCCATGGCATGGGCGACTTTGTAACGTGTGCCTGGTGCAGGAAGATCAATCCAGTCTCCTCGCCCCCAAACGTCGATTCGCGAACTTTTGTTTCTGGGGAAAAGTTCTGGGTTACCAAAATTGAAATGCACGACGACGGCGTCGTCTTCTGGCTGTTCAGTGATCCCATTTCGGACGTTCGCTACTACGCGACCCTTAAGTTCCCGTATCCGAAGGGCGGATCGTCCGACACCGATAAGATGCTGAGCCAGGTCGCCGAAGTGCTCAAGGTAGATGATTCCGGCGGGGATTCAAAGGAGCAGGCTGCCGCTCCGGCCTCGGGGGGGAAACCTGCTCCTCCTGCTGCTCCCGCTCCCGCAGCTGCGTCGCCACCCCCGACTTCGGCGATGGCGCCAATCGCGCCTCCTCCTCCGCCGACGGATGCCCCTCCGCCGCAACCCAAAACGGTTGCGATTGGTCAGACCAGGGATCAGGTTGTCGCCATTTTCGGACAGCCTACGAAGATCGCGAATCTCGGCAGCAAGGAGATCGACTACTACCCCGATTTCAAAATCACGTTTGTCGGCGGCAAAGTCACAAACGTCCAGTAAGTCCCCTGATGGTTGCCAGGGCAGGCCCCCCCCCGTGAAGCGCCAAAAAGGAGATTGTTGTGTTCAGATCATTTGCTCGCACATTTAAGTGTTTCGGCTACCTGGTTGGAGTCCTCGCCTTTCTCGGATTCTTCTGCTGCGCCGCGCATGCTCAGAAGAAGTCCTCTTCGGCGCCAGCCCCGCATGCCTCAGCCCCAGCCTCTCACGCTTCAGCTCCCGCCAGCCATCCGGGCGGCTCAACGGCAAGCCACCCCGGCGGTACCACCACTGCCAGCCATGGACCGACAACAGGCGGTTCGACGGCCAGCCATGGCCCGACGACCAGTAGTCCTCATGGCGGTACGACAACGACGACGGCAAACCATGGTGGCACGACAACTACGACGGCAAACCGTGGTGGCGCGACTACTACGACGGCGAACCATGGCGGTGCGAACACCGCGGGTGGTGGCGGCAAGGCTACGACCGCAGGCGGCGGCAAGGGGACAACTGCCGGCGGGGGCGGCAAAGTTACGACGGCTGGTGCTGGCAGCAGGTCCATGCCCAAGGGAGCCACGGTGGCCCACACCGCGAATGGCAGTTCGATTCAAAGAAGCGCTAACGGTCGCGTCAGCAACGTGCATGACGCCAATCGCAACATGGATATTCACCACAACCTGAATGGGAATCGGCGCGTGTCGGTCGAGCGGGCCGATCATTCCCGAGTCGTCGCCGAGCGCGGTGGCCGCGGATATGTGCAGCACCCTTACAACTACCACGGACGCGAGTATGGCCGTCGCACTTACTACGATCACGGACGTTACTACAACCGCTACTACGGCCGCTACGGCTACAGGGGCGGTTATCTGGACGTGTATGCCCCAGGTTATTATTATTCGCCCGGTTTCTACGGATGGGCCTATAACCCGTGGGCGGTGCCAGTTGTCTATCCCTGGGGCTGGGCAGGCAATCCCTGGTATGGATATTACGGCGCTTACTTTACGCCATACGCGGTCTATCCGAGCGCAGCGTTCTGGCTGACGGATTACCTGGTCGCGGCGAGTTTGCAGGCGGCCTATGCGGCGCAAGTGGAAGCGGCGCAAACTGCAGCTCTGGACGCCAACGCTGCCCCAATGACCCCGGAAGTGAAGAAAATGATCGCCGACGAGGTGCAGCGCCAGGTTGCGCTGGAGAACTCAGAGGCGCAGCAGAATGCGCAGAATCAGGATATTGATCCCGGATCGAGCGGAATTGCCCGTATGCTGAGCGACAATCAGCCGCACGTCTTCGTTGCCGGGAGCGATCTCGATCTGGTCGCCAGTTCCGGACAAGAGTGCGCTGTCAGCCTGGGGGATGTGATCGAAGTACCGTCTTCGCCTCCGGATAGCGCCACTGAGGCGTCAGCCGTCGTTCTCACCAGTAAGGGCGGCAAGGAATGCGCGAAGAACACCAATGTCTCGATAGCTTTCAATGATCTGCAGGATATGCAGAACCACATGCGCGAAACCATCGATAAGGGCATGGGCGAGTTGCAGCAGAAACAAGGCAAGGATGGATTGCCAGCTGCTCCACCCTCTGCCCAGGCAGCGCCTGTTCAGTCTTCCTTCGCCGCGGTGGCTCCTCCACCAGATCCGAACGCTGCCGCTGAAATCAAAGCGCAGCTCCAGGAAGCGGACAAATCCGAGCAGGAGGTGGCCAGCGCCGCGCAGCCCGAGTCTGGAGTGGGTGTTGCTCCGCCGTCCCCACCGGCGGCAGCACCTACTGTGAACATCGCGCTCGGACAGACAGTGGACCAGGTGGTGGCGGCCATGGGTCAGCCCAAGAGCGTGGTCGATCTGGGAACTAAGAAGATTTACGTCTACCCGGATATGAAGGTGACATTCAAAGCCGGAAAGGTCAGCGACGTCCAATAGCCTGAAATTCACGGAAAATGAGGGCGGGTTGAAATTCAGCCGGCCCTTGTTTTTTCCGGTGCTCGCTTCTTTGAAGAAACGATTCTTCAACGTCCGGATCGATGCCCAATCTAATTCTGGCCGATAACTACTTTATTCTTAATGATTCCTGTCGATTTAACGGTTGCGCAGAGGTAAACCCCGGCGTAGCATCTTATTCGCAGTGCAACTCTCGGTATCGCCGCATAGTTCGGATCGTTAAGGGTTTAGGCATTGCAAGGAAAAGTTAATTCCCCAGAAACACGAGAAAAAGGAGATGGCTTTGTACAGCTCATTCGTTCGCTCGATTCAATCCTTTGTCTGTTTGGCCGAACCCGAAGCAGGTGCCGGTAGTCATCATGACCCAAAAACGAGTCCAGATGTACCGGCCGATCTTACCGCAGTAGCCGACGCTGCTCCGGCGGCTGAGAACGCGGCGCAAGAGGAAGGCGGAATATCCGCTCACGCAATTAGAAGCGCACCCAGTTCGGGCGCCAGCATCCATCCAGTCGGTTAGCTTTCAGGTTCTGACTGAAGACTAATCCTGTTTGTTCTTCACGTAGGTCTCAAAATGCCATAGTAGCCGGCTGAAAAGCTCGGTCTGTGCGATGGGGCCAGCTACAGAGTGTGTCTTGCGCGGGAAGATGTTGTAGTCATACGGAATGCCGTTATCGAGCAGTTTCTGGATGAACTGGACCGTATTGGCAAAATGCACGTTGTCATCGCCTGTGCCGTGTAGGATGAGGATGTGCCCCTTTAGATTTTTCGCGCTGTTCTGCACTGAGTCGTCGTGGTAGCTATCGGGATTCTCTGCCGGCAGCCCCATATACCGCTCCGTATAAATCGAGTCATAGTTGCGCCAATCCGTTACCGGCGCGCCCGACGCCCCCGCGAGGAAGCGATCGGTGTGGGTGAGCGAGTAGAGCGTGAATGTCCCGCCCCAGCTCCAACCCCACCAACCCATGCGGTGAGGGTCAAGCTGCGGATACTTCGCCAGCACCTGATCCACTGACGCCATCTGGTCGGCGAACTGCGGAGGCCCGAAGTTGTGATATGCGGCCTGCTCAAAATCGCGCCCGCGTCCCGCCATGCCGCGATTGTCCACATGCAGCACGGCGAATCCGTGCTCGGCCATCAGCTGATCGAAGAGGAACCTCCTGCCCCCCCAGGAATTTTTGGCCGCATCGATGCCAGGGCCCCCATAGGGATTCACGATGAGCGGTACGCTGCCCGGGGCGTTTGCATTTACCGGCAACTGCAGCGTGCCGTACAGCGTTGTCACGCCGTCTGCGGCTTTCAGTTCCAGTAGTTCAGGTGCGACCAGGGTATGACCCTCGATGGCATGGGATTGCCAGAAAGGCGTGCACTCGCCCTGCGATGTGCAATAGCTCACCGAGTCGGGAACCATGAGGCTGGACGCCTTATCGATAAATGATCCGCCCTTCTCCGGAAAGTCGGGATCGTGGACGCCGGAAGTCTTCGTGACTTGGCGCTTGCCGGTCCCATCCAGCTGTACCGCCCATACCTCCTCGTCGCGCGAGTCGCCTTCGTTCGAAATATAGTAGACAGTGCTCGTGCTCTCATCCACCGTCTTGATGGCCTCAGCCTCATACGGCCCGCTCTCCAGCTGATTCGCGAGCTGCGCCTCAGCGGCGAGCGGATTCCCGGCATTGAAGGTGTAGCGATAGATGTGCGTGAATCCATCGCGCCAGCTTTGAATGAGGAACTGATGATCGCCGACGAACTTCACATCGTAGGTCATCGTGAAGTACTTGGGTTCGGACTGCGCGAGCACTAACTTCACATCGCCGGAGTGAGTATCGGCAAAGTAGAGATTCAGATGCTTATGGTCGCGGGTCAGCATCTCCACCCATGCCGTGCGAGCATTCACCCAGCCGAAGCGCGGAATGTAGTCGTTTCCCGCATCGAGCGGAACCTTGAGCCAGCGTGTTGAACCCCCGCCGGCATTGACAACACCCACGCGCACCGACGGATTGGGATCGCCTGGTTGCGGATAGCGCTGGTCGTCGACCGTGGCGTGGACCGGAATCCAGTCGGTGATTGGATAAATCGGCACCTTGGTTTCGTTCATCTGCAGATAGGCGATCTGCTTCGAATCCGGCGACCAGAAGTAGTTGCTGCGCACGTTCAGCTCTTCGAGATATACCCAGTCGATCTCGCCGTTCAGAATCGTGTCTTCGTGCGTGTCCGTCAGTGCCTGCGGCGAGGAGCCTCTCCCAAGTGCTTTCTGCACAAACAGGTTGTGATTGCGCACAAAGGAAATGAAGTCTCCGTTGGGCGAAAACTTCGGATCGTCGCCGCTCTGCATGTCGGTGTCACCCACCTGCACGCCGATACTCTTCGACAGATCGTAGAGCCACAGCTGGCCATTGGTATCGAAGAGAAGATGCTGCGAGTCAGGCGACCAGATGTAGTCCGGCTCATCGTATCGTCCGCGGTGGTCGCGGTCCTTCTCGCTGATGTTGGCATTGAGCAGGGTGCTGATCTTGGTGTGGTCGAGCAATGGCTTCAGCTTTCCATCCGCCACTTCGATCTCCATGACATCGCCGTTTTCCGCAAGATAAGTGGCACGCGTTCCATCCGGCGACCAGCTTATGCCGTCCGGTGGATATCCGGTGAGGCTTGCGCCCGCGAAGATCTCCTTTACCGTCCAGGGTTTCGTCGGTGAAGTCGATTGCGCATGAGCGATGGAAAAAGATGCGACCAGAAGAAGACAGGCAGATACGGCGCGAGTGTGGCGCAAGGAAGCTCCAGGCAGAAGAATTCTTACCTCAAACCCGCATTAGGGGCCCGAAAAAAGCAGTTTGAGGCAAAAGAGCATTCTACAGCGGGAGGGGGCCATCCAGCGCGGACCGCGCACGAATTCGCCAACAAATGCGCATGTTGATTGTGCCGCGTCAATACAGCCGAATAAGGCATCCCTTCCTATATGCTGGCCGCAACAAGTACGCGCCTGTTATGTGGCGCGATTGTTTTTGAGAGGAATCTGAACATGGCAATATATGGGAGTCGCAGTCGGCCATCGTTTGCTGGGACATGTCTCGCGGCCGTGCTTCTTTTTATCCAGGCGCCACCTACGCTATCGCAGGATGTTGCCGCGGTGCCGGTCGTACATAAGCGCCCGACCCTGGGCCTCGTGCTCGAAGGCGGAGGCGCGCTCGGTCTGGCCCATATCGGCGTGATCCAGTGGCTCGAGGAGCATCGAATTCCAGTGAACTACGTCGCTGGAACGAGCATGGGCGGCCTGGTGGGAGGAATCTATGCCACCGGCCGATCGCCTGTCGAAGTGCGCGACCTCGTGAATACGATCAACTGGGACGAAGTACTGCGCGGCGTGACGCCGTTCGACAAGCTTTCCTACCGGCGAAAAGAGGATGCCTATCAATATCCCACCCAGCTCGAATTCGGATTGCGCAAGGGCATGCAACTTCCCGGGGGATTCAACTCCGGGCAGGATGTCTCTTTCATTCTCGACCGCGTAGCGCTGCCTTACTCCGAGATAGACAACTTCAACCAGCTGCCTATTCCCTTCGGGTGCGTCGCTACTGATCTGGCCATGGACAAAGCGCACGTGTTCCGCGATGGATCTCTGTCGCTGGCGCTACGGTCGACGATGTCGTTGCCGGGAATCTTCACCCCAGTGCGGGATGGCGATCATCTCTTTGCCGACGGAGGATTGGTCGACAATCTCCCGGTCGATGTGGCCAAAGACATGGGTGCGGATGTCACGCTTGCCGTGCATCTACAGACTAAACCGCTCGATGTAAATGAACCGATGTCGATCTTCGGCGTGCTCGGCCAATCAGTCTCAGTGGTCGTCGCCATGAATGAGCTCAGAAGCATGGAGAAAGCGGACCTTTTGATCGCGGTTCCTTTGGACAAGTATTCGTCGCTGGATTATGGCGCCGCGGACGCCATTATTAAAGCCGGGTACGATGCTGCACAGAGCAAAGCCACGATGCTCTCGTCGTTGTCGGTCGATGAAGCAACCTGGCAGCGCTATCTGGCGGAGCGAGCCGCGCGGCGCAGAGAGCCCCCGGTTCCAAAGTTTGTAGAGGTGGCGGGTACAGACAAGCGAAGCGCTGCTGGAATCGAAAAAGACTTTGCCGACCAGTTGAACAAGCCGGTGAATACGGCGGATTTGCAAAATCAACTGCTGACCATTCGTGGAGATGGCCGCTACTCCTCGTTGGACTATCAGATGGTCACGAAGAACGACGAGCAGGGCCTGCAGATTAACGCGCAGGAAAAGCCCTATGCTCCTCCCATTGTTCGGCCCTTGGTCCTCATAGATGGCTCGCAGTACAACAACGTCCTGTTCAGCCTGGGAGGGCGCATCACGTTCCTCGATATAGGGGGCTACGGCTCGGAGTGGAGAAACGACGTGATCTTCGGCACCGAGTATGGAATAACGTCCGAGTATTACCGGCCTTTTCGGCCGGGGGGGAAGTGGTTTGTCGCGCCGCGCCTGGCGGCGACGAGCAGCGAGTTTAACGGCTATACAAGCGACAACAGTCTCGCGGCCCTCTATCGGGAACGCCAGGCCGGCGGAGGGGCTGATGTCGGGTATGAGTTTGGCCGGGCAGGAGAGTTGCGTCTCGGATACCAGGCCGAATACTTCAGCTACTCTCTCGAAGTTGGCGAAAAAGGGATCGAGCCCACCGTCGCCGGTCGTCAGAGTTTTTCCCGGATCAAATACCAACTCCTGAACGTGGACGACCCCGTGGTTCCCCGGACAGGACAACTTGCGAATTTCAGGACACAATACTTCGACGCTAACCCCGGCGGATCTTCGAAGTTCTTCCTCACGGAAGGACAGTTCACGAACTTCACTCGCATCGGAGAATTGAATTCGATTTTCCTTTCGGGCGGCGGAGGGACCACTTATGGCGATAACACCGTCGGCTTACCGGTATTTGCGCTCGGTGGCAGTCTTCTCTTTCCCGCGTGGGGCACCGACGAAATTCTCACCAACCAGTACTCCATCGGCACAGCGGGATACTTAAGACAATTGGCGAAATTGCCCCCGTTAATCGGAGATAAGCTCTATTTTGAAGGTAAAGCCGACGTTGGCCAATTCAAAACGGTGACGAACGGAATGCGGGTGCCTGCGGATGCCTCCGCGGCATTGGTCGTAAACACGATCTTTGGCCCGGCTGTGGTGGGGGTGGCAGTCGGTGACAGTGGCCATCACAGATTCTATTTCGGCGTAGGCAGAGTGTTTTGATAACAGTGGAAGGGGGGGGGCGGCTTCAGTGCATCGCCATTTCGCTCTTGACCGCCTTGCGCTTCTTCATGAAGAAGACCAGCGGAATCATGCAGGCGCTGCCGATCGCGAGCACGGCGATCACGTCAAGGTAAGCCAGCACCGTGCTCTGTGTAACCAGCTGTCCATATATATTTCCCTGGGCCATTTGTCGCGCCTGGGCCATCGACGCCGTCCTGCCGCCCACATGCGTTAGAAGAATCGCGACCGCCTCCACCTGCTGGCGAAACGCCATGTCGAGATCGGTCAGGTGCATCGTCAGGCGGCTCTGGTGGAACTGCGCCCGACGCGCCAGTTCAGTGACGAAGAACGACGTTCCGACACTGCCTCCGATGTTGCGAGCCAGGTTGGTCAGGCCGGAGACGTCATTGTTCTTCTCCCGTGGGACATCTGTGTAGGACAGCATATTGATGGGCACGAACAGGAAGGCCAGGCCCGAAGCCTGAAAGATACGCAGCCACGCGAGGTAGCTGTAGCTGGACAGGGCATCGAGGCTGTGCATGTGTGCGAGCGCGGCTGAGAGCATTGCGAATCCAAACGCGACCATGTAGCGCGGGTCAACGCGCCCTGCGAGGAACCCGACCAGCGGCATTAACAGCATCACCATCACGCCGCCTGGAGAAATGACGAGCCCGGCCTGTTCAGCGGTGTAGCCCATAATGGTCTGCGCAAATTGCGGAATCAGCACGGTGGTACCGAAAAGCGTAAAGCCCAGCACAAACATCAGAACGAAGGAAATCCCAAATGTCCGGTTGCGGAACATCGTCAGGTCCAGGATCGGCTTGTGCTTGTTGCGTATCTGTCGAATCTCCCAGAAGACCAGCGCAACCAGAGCAGTCACACAGAGAACAATGAACGTAGTGATGAGATGTGAGCCGAACCAGTCGTCCTCCTGTCCTTTATCGAGGACGAACTCCAGCGAGCCGAAGCCCAGCGCCAGCAGCCCAAAGCCGGTGTAGTCCAAATTCAGACCGCGCTTGCGCATCTCCACGACTTCTTTCTGGATATGCGGTGGGTCCTCGACGATGCGGGCCGTAAGGAAGAGAGAAACGATGGCGACCGGGACGTTGATGAAGAAGATCCATCGCCAGTCGAAGTTATCCGTAATCCAGCCGCCCAGCGTTGGTCCGATCGCCGGAGCGAAGACCACCGCCATTCCATAGACGGCGAAGGCCTGCCCGCGCTGCTTGGGAGGAAAAGTATCCGCCAGTATGGCTTGCTCGCTCGGCGCCAGACCGCCCCCTCCCACCCCCTGTAGGACGCGGAACAAAATCAGCAGCGGCAGCGAGGGCGCAAGTCCGCACAATGCCGAGCTCAACCCGAACAGCACCACGCAGATCATGTAGAAGCGCTTGCGGCCCACAAACGAGGTAAGGTAGGCACTGGCCGGGAGGATGATGGCGTTCGAAACCAGATAAGACGTCAGAACCCAGGTTGCTTCATCCTGAGACGCGCCCAGGCCGCCGGCAATATGGGGCAGCGCCACGTTGGCTATAGAGGTGTCCAGCACCTCCATGAAGGTCGCGAGGGTTACGGTGAGCGCAATCGCCCAGCGATTATGCCTGGGCGTCCACTGGCCCTCTGCAGTCTGATCCGTCATCGGCAATGACTCTTAGATGCCGGATAGATTCAAAGTTGCAGAATCTGAAGCCCGATGTCATATCTCTTGCGTGGTTCGTTACGTCTGTATGGCCGAAACTGCTAGACTTCAGTTTCGATGATGAATGCCCAATTAGAAACGCTCATGTTCGTGCAGGAAGCCGATCAGAGCATCGCCCGCCTGCGCCGGGAGATTGCTGCGTTGCCCAAGCACCTTGCTGAACTCGAAGATAAGTTGGTGAAGCAGAAACTGGCTGTCGAGCAGTCCGAGAAGGCGATGAAGGAAGAAGAGGTAAAGCGTCGGCGCATGGAAAGCGACCTCAGGGACCAGCAGCAGAAGATCGTAAGGTTTCGCGACCAGTCCAGCAGCGTAAAAACCAACGAGCAATACACCGCGCTGCAACATGAGATCGGTTTTGCCGAGGCCGAGATTCGCAGGATCGAAGATCGCGAGATCGAAAGCATGGAGCGCTCCGAACAACTGGAAGCGCAAATCCGTTCCGCCCGGCAGGAATTCGCCGATCAAGCCAGAGTGGTCGAATTGGAAAAAGAGGCGGCCCAGGCCACTTCGACCAAACAGCAGGCCCAGTTGGCTTCTCTTACCGATGAGCGGACCCGACTGAGGGCCACGATCGACGAGAATCTCCTGGCCACCTTCGACCGTATCTCTGGAGCGCGCGGCGGCACCGGTTTGGCGCGGGTCCAGGGGCAGCGCTGCCTGGCATGCCAAATGGCACTCCGCCCTCAGATGTGGAACCAGGTACGCATGGGGGATCTTCTGCCCTGCGAAAGCTGTGGACGGCTCCTCTACTACGATCCGGCGCTCGAGCCCGTGCCCGAAGCTCCCCCTGCAAAATCCGCGAAGAAAAGGAAGCCGGCGGAAGAGCAATTTGGAGAGGACGCCGGAGCATAGTTCTGCGATGAAACGCATCTGCGTGGACATGGACGAGGTACTGGCCGACACGCTTGCCGAACACATCTTCCGTTACAACCGCGACCACGACGAAGCCGTCACGAAGGCAGATCTCGAAGGCAAATGGCTGTGGGAGATTGTTTCGGTTGACCGCCAGGAGCGCCTCGAAGGCTATTTACGCTCGGAGGACTTCTTCGAAGACCTGCCCGTCATGGAAGACAGCCAACGCGTGGTCCGCGAACTGGCCAGGGAATTCGAGGTTTACATCGCCACAGCGGCCATGGAGTTCCCAAACTCCTTCGGGCCTAAATATCGTTGGCTGCGCCGCCACTTCCCCTGGCTTCATCCCACGCACTTCGTATTTTGCGGCGATAAGGGGATCCTCAATGCCGACTACCTGATCGATGATCAGCCGTTTCATTTCCGCCGATTCGCGGGAGAAGGCATTCTCTTCACTGCGCCCCACAACCTCGTCGTCTCCGGATTTCGCCGCGTCGACAACTGGCGGCAGGTCGCGCAGATGTTTTTGCCGAACTTGAGGATCGACTAGTTTCGTCTGGCCCCGTGTGGCGGGCTTGTCGGCCTCGGCTTCACCATGGTTGCCGTCTGGTTGGCGGGTTGCAATGGTGCCGGCATACCCGTCTGTGAACCCGACGGAACACGAGCGCCCAGGGCCGTTCCCAGCGGCCGCAGATTCATCGCTGGCTGCGGAAGATGCTGCTGATGCATGGTCACGATCAACACCACCGCTGAATTCTTGCCCACGCAGCGATACGAGTGTGGCGTACTCGCGTCGAAATAAACGCCGTCGCCCGCTTCCACGGTATGGGTCTTGTCCCCGTGCCGAATATCAAGCTCCCCCTCCAGCATGAAGAGAAACTCATAGCCGGGATGCACATGGGGTCGCACGTCGATCGTGGCCTTGAGTGGGATGAACTCCGCATAATAGGGGTCGAGGTGCCGGTCAGGCACCATGTAGGCCAGACTTTCAAAGTAATAGGTTGGATCATCGACGCCGGTCTGCGGCAGCCGCACGCGCTCATGCTTCTTGTGAACGCGAAACAGGGTATGTGGCTCAGGCTCGAAGAAATGCGACAGGTCTTTGCTGAAGACCATTGCGATACGGGCCAGGTTGCGGAGCGTCGGAACCACCCGTCCGGTTTCGAGCTGAGAAAGAAAGCTCGCCGACAATCCCGTATGCCGTCCCAGCTCCACCAGCCCCATCGACTTTTTCAGCCGGAGCCGCTTGATGCGTTCGCCAATCCGCCGTTCAGCGATAAACGCCTCGGCAGTCGCCGGATCGATCAGGGAGTTCGTCAGATCCATCCTTGAGAGCGCCGGATCGTTTCTTGAAATCGTCTGGTCGGTTCTCGGGATCGCCGGATCGCTTCCTGAATTCGCCGCTTCAATCCCGGCTTCCTTGTGCTTCTTTTTCTGCTTGGTGGCCATTTTGCAACCTCGTGACCTGTTAGACGCGAGTGCCCTCAGCAATGTTACACAATAACAATAGATTTTTACACTGTGAAATCAATTTTCCATGCTTGACCCCCCCCACCCCCGCATTCTCACCCGATAACCCAGCTGTCCAAAGCTGGTTGTGCCATATCTGTGAGATAGAATCGCGCTGAGTCGCGAGGCTGTTCATCTGAGGAGGGGGTTTCAAGGTAACGCCATGACTTCTTCGCCCGGAAAGATCCTGTTTAGCGGCGCTTCCGGATTCATCGGTACATCCCTGGTACGAGCTGCGGAGGCTGACCGGATTCAGGCGGTGCAACTCGTTCGCCACCAGCCCGGCAGCGCTACGGAGATCCAGTGGAATCCTGACGCTGCAACGCCCCTGCCCGATTCCGCGCGGCTCGAGGGCATCGGCGCCGCAATTCACCTTTCCGGCGCAAATTTGTCGAGCCATCGGTGGAAGGCCGACTACAAGCGCCAGATTCTCGAAAGCCGTGTGAACAGCACTCGGGCCCTGGTAAAGACGTTGAAGTCCCTGAAGCAGCGGCCGTCGGTTTTTCTGTGTGCCTCCGCGACCGGCATCTACGGCGGCTGCGGCGACGAGATCCTCACCGAAGAATCGAATCCTGGCCGAGGGTTTATCGCTGATACCTGCCTCGCCTGGGAGGCAGAAGCTGCGCAGGCCCGTTCGCTGGGAATCCGTGTTGTGCATCTGCGCTTCGGGGTTGTGCTGGCCGCGGAGCAGGGCGCACTGAAGCGAATGCTGCCCATCTTCCGGCTCGGCCTGGGAGGCAACCTCGGGAGCGGACGTCAATGGATGAGCTGGATCGCGCTGAGCGATGTGGTCCGCGCCGTTTTCCGTCTGGTTGACTCGACAATCGACGGCCCGGCCAATCTCGTTGCGCCCAATCCGGTGACGAACGCCGAATTCACCCGCGCCCTGGGCCACGCCATGCATCGGCCTGCCATTATCCCTGCTCCTGCCTTCGCCCTTCGTCTCGCGTTTGGCGAGATTGCCGACGAAGTACTGCTTGCCTCCACCCGCGCCATGCCGGATTGCCTGTTGCGGGCCGGCTTCGCCTTCGAGTTCCCCAACCTCGAGCCAGTGTTGAAGGCCGTTCTCTGAAGCGTAACCCTGCACCCTGACCCCTGCCTTCGCCGCTCTGCTACGCTAGGTTTGGCATGAACGTTGCATTGCGCGCCGCGGCATTATTAACGTTGTCGCTCCTGATGATGACCGGTTGTGGCACACCTGCCGCTCCGCAGCCTCCCAGCCTGAAATTGCCTGAACCTGTGGTCGATCTCAGAGCCATTCGCTCTGGCGACCAGGTCAGCCTCACATGGACCATGCCCAAGCGGACTACTGACAACGTCATCCTGAAGGGCGAACAGGAGGCGCACGTATGCCGCCGCGTCGAAACCGGCCCCTGCGAAACTGCCGCCGACCTGCAGTTTTTGCCCGAAGCGCCCGCTCATTTTGTGGACCGTCTGCCCGTCGCTCTGACCTCCGGGCCGCCAAAGCTCATGGCCTATATCGTCGAGCTGCGCAACCACGCAGGACATAATGCCGGCCCATCGAATCCGGCATGGACGGCAGCCGGAGCGCCTCCGCCGCAGGTTGAAGATCTCACCGTGACCGCGCGGGCGGAAGGTCTACTGCTCCGATGGCAAACTGCGGACGGAAACGGACCGATCCGCATTCACCGCACGCTGGTTCCTGTACCGCAGGCACCCAAACCCTCCGAAACCAGCGGTTCTCCCACACCGCCGGAGCAGACCCTCGAAGTCACCGGCAAGGATCAGGGCCAGGCGCTCGACCGCGACGCGGCGTTGGATCATACCTATCAATACTTCGTCCAGCGTGTCGTCGAGCTGACCCTCGAAGGCCACGCCTTCGAAGTCTTTAGCGCGCCCAGCGACACCGTCACCATCGACGCACGCGATGTCTTCCCGCCGCGAACGCCTACGGCGCTCCAGGCTATCGCCGATCCCCAGGCTCGCGCCATCGACCTTTCGTGGGCGCCGAACACCGAGTCTGATCTCGCCGGCTACATCGTCTACCGCCGGGACGCGGCAACGAGCAGCCCGGCTGTGCGCGTCTCGCCGCCCGGAGAGGCCGCGCCTTCTTTCCGCGATGCCAGCGTTCTTTTCGGACACCGCTACGCCTACTCCGTTAGTGCCGTCGATCGCGATGGCAACGAAAGCCCGCGCTCTGCCGAGACCGACGAGAGCCTGCCACAACAGCAGTAACGCCTGGGAGGATTTTGATGAAGTATTGCCGCTTTGAAACCGATCTCGGACCCCAGTATTTCGGGCCACAGTATGGCGAAGTCGTCGACCGCGCCGGGGTGCTATGGATCGAGCGCCTTCTGCCTCCCCCTGAGGAAGACCCTTGGACGAAGTTCGCAGGTGACGTCATTGAGCCTTTGCCATTGATAAAGGCGAAGCTCCTCGCACCCGTTGTGCCCCGCAAAATCGTCTGCATCGGACGCAACTATCGCGACCACGCCGCCGAATTGGGGAATGAGGTCCCGAAAGAGCCGCTGCTTTTCCTCAAAGCCCCGTCCTCCGTCATCGCTCCTGAGGAGGCCATCTGTATCCCCGCCCAATCGCAGCGCGTCGATTTCGAGGGCGAGCTGGCTATCCTTATCGGCAACCGGGCCTCGCGCATCGGGCCCGATGAAGACGTCACCCGCTACATCCGCGGATACACCATTGTGAACGACGTGACCGCCCGCGATCTCCAGAAGTCCGATGGTCAATGGTCGAGAGCCAAGGGTTTCGACACCTTTTGTCCCACAGGCCCGCTCGTGACCGACGAGATCGACCTGGTGGCGGGCGTCACCGTCGAAACCCGTCTGAACGGCGAGCTGAAGCAGCACGGCCACACCCGCGACCTCATCTTCCCCATCGATTCCCTTTTGCGCTACATCACCGCAGCCATGACCCTTCATCCCGGAGACCTGATCCCCACCGGAACCCCCGCCGGAGTCGCGCCCATGCAGCCCGGCGACCGGGTCGAAGTCACTATCGAAGGCATCGGGACCCTGGGCAATCCGGTCATTTAGCGCCCATTCTGGCGACGCCCGCATCTAAGCCATGGAAAGCCGCAGCCAAAATTCTCACGAAACTATAAACAAAGTCCTCTTACGCTCCATTCCATTCCGTCCGGCGATGACGGATAATGGGAGCGGGAAGTGGCAAGGAGGAAAGATGCCGAAGACTCTGCTCCAACAGTTGCGCACTATGACCACGGTGGTCGCCGATACCGGTGACATCGAAGCGATTGAGCAAGTGAAACCGCAGGACGCGACCACGAATCCGTCCCTGATTACCGCCGCCGCGCAGATGCCGCAATACCAGCCCATCGTCGACGGCGTGTTGCTGGATGCCAAGAAGAAACTCGGCGAAGACGCCAGCGATAAGGATGTCGCCAAGGAGGCCTTCAAGCATTTGGCCATCGCCTTCGGCAAGCAGATCCTCGCCATCGTGCCCGGCCGCGTCTCCACTGAGGTCGACGCGCGTCTCTCCTACGACACCGAAGGCACAATGAAGATGGCGCACGACATCATCCAGCTCTACGCAGATCAGGGCATCTCAAAGGAGCGCATCCTTATCAAGATTGCCTCAACCTGGGAGGGCATCCGCGCCGCCGAGCAGCTTGAGAAGCAAGGCATCCACTGCAATCTCACTCTGCTCTTCGGCCTCCACCAGGCCGTGGCATGCGCTGAGGCCAAGGTAACCCTGGTCTCCCCCTTCGTCGGACGCATCCTCGACTGGTACAAGAAGGACACCGGCAAGGATTATCAGGGTGCCGACGATCCTGGCGTGCAGTCGGTAACAACGATTTACAACTACTTCAAGCACTTCGGATACAAGACAGTGGTCATGGGCGCGAGCTTCCGCAACATCGGCGAAATCCGCGAGATCGCCGGATGCGACCTGCTCACCATCTCACCGCATCTCCTCCATGAGCTCGACTCCGTGCAAGAAGATCTGCCCCGCAAGCTAGATCCCGAAAAGGCGAAGTCCCTCGAGATCGAAAAGCTCACCATCGACAAGGCGACCTTTGAGAAGATGCACGCCGCCGACCGCATGGCGCACGACAAACTCAAGGAAGGCATCGAAGGCTTCACCAAGGCCCTCGAAACCCTCGAGCTGCTCCTCGCCAAGCGCGTTTCGGAACTCGCCGAAACCGAACCCAAGCCGGTCGGCGCAGACTGACCATTACCGCTATTGATTCAGCAGGGGCGAGCACACCGTGCTCGCCCTCTCTGCATGCCGGCGAAAATTCTTTTTTTCTCTCTGGAATATGTGAAATCAAATGTCCGGCAGACTCCATGAACAAGAAAATCAGCGGCTTTCACCAGGACGAGGAACTCCACTGGGTTGCCGACCTCGCCTGCGGACACTCCCAGCACGTCCGCCACAACCCTCCATGGCAAAGCCGCCCCTGGACACAAACCGAACAAGGCCGCGCAGCAATGGTCGGCCAGATTCTCGATTGCAGAAAATGCGATGACGAGATCGTGACGTAACTCATTTGAAAATCGATTAATCTTCCAGAAGTGAAAGCGCCTCTCACCGATTTCCGGTCATCGCCGGTCCCTGCTGTGCCAACGCCGCCCCTGGTTCCGTTGTCCTTTTTCCAATACGTCCGGACCGTGCAGGACAACGCAATCGCTGCCTATCACGAAGACGTCTACGCGCAATGGATTGTCGAGACGAAGCTCTGGAAGCTTCACACCTTCATCGTCAACGAACCGGCAGGCATCAGGCACGTGCTGGTCGATAATGCGGACAACTACATCAAGGGCAACATCGAACAACGCATTTCCGGAACACCGTCCGACAAAAGCTTTCCAACGAAGGAAGATTGGCGCGAGCGGCGTCGGACGATGTCTTCCTCCTTCGACTATCGTTCTATCCTCGGCAACTCATCGATCATCCTCGACTCCGCGCAGGCTCTGCTGGCCAGATGGAGCGCCTTGCCTGAGAGAGCGGTCATCGAAGTCTCAGCGGAAATGGCCCAGCTGACGCTGGAGACCATCTCGCGCATTCTCTTTTCCTCCGACGGCGCCGAGTTGGCGCCGATTATGGAGCACACCTTCGCGCATCGGCCTGAAAAGATTTTCGCCCTTCTCGATTTCGTTCCGCTGCTCGATCGCCCATGGGCCGCATACAAGCGCCACAAGGGCCGGCGCCAGTTCAGGGAGTTTAACGATTCCGTCGACCGTCTCATCGCAAAACGCACGCGTGAAGGAACACAAGCCGACGATCTACTTGGACGGCTCATCCGGGAAAAAGCCGCCGAAACCAGCCGCGTCCTGAGCGCGCAGGAGATACACGGCCAGATCATTACCGTCGTCGGGGCCGGACATCAGTCGGTGGCCCTGGCCCTCACCTGGATTTGGTATTTGCTCGCGCAATATCCGCTGCAGGAAGCCCGGTTGCACGCCGAGCTTGACCAGGTACTGGCCGGCCGTGCACCCGCGCTCGACGACATCCCCCGGCTTCCATACACACGCATGCTCATCGAAGAAGCGCTCCGGCTGTACCCGCCCTTTCCCATCATGGCGTGGCGCGAAGCCCTCGCCGAGGACAAAGTCTGTGGCGTGAAAATTCCTAAAGGCGCCACCGTATCTATCGTTCCCTGGGTACTGCACCGGCACACAAAGTTGTGGGACCACCCGGAGAGTTTCGATCCCGAACGGTTCTCGCTCGAGCGCAGCGGAGAACGGTCACGCTACGCATATCTGCCTTTTGGCACCGGCCCACGTGTCTGCATCGGTGCATCCTTCGCCATGACCCAACTGACGTTGATCCTCGCAACCCTCGGCCAGCATTACCGCCTGTGCCTCGTGCCCGGTCACAATATAGAGCCCCAGGGTCTCATCTCGCTCCGGCCACGATTTGGATTGAAAGCCACGCTGGAGAGCCGCCACCCAAGGCCATGACCGAGCCGGATCTGTCTCGGACGAAGAAGACTGACAGTTTCGGAGACGCCCCTATTGCTTCACCCCCACGACGGCAAGAAGGGAATCACAGATTTCATAACGCGTTTCAGCGAAGCCGGCCTTCACGAAATAGGCAATCAGTTCATCTGGAGTCGACGCGGTCGGAATATATGGCGGGGATTGGAGGCCAGCTTTCACCTGCGCAAGGTTGTTCTCGACCATGTGCCATCCCTGCTCCGAGTCCAGTGCGATTGTGTCGATGTAGAGCCTTCCCTGGGAACGTAGGATGCGGTATGCATCACGCACGTATTGGAACCGCTCTTTCTGATCCATATGGATAAGGGCATTGGTGCAATACACCACGTCGACGGATGCCTCTTCAATCTGATCAAGGTCGCATCGACGCAAATGAACCAGGCGGATGTTATGAAACTTCGCAAGGCGTCGGCGCGTGTGAGAAATCATATTGCCTGAGATGTCACAACCGGTCCAGGTACGGCAGCGCGGAGCCATCGCCCAGCCAACACGCCCTACGCCACAGCCGATCTCGAGAACATCTTGCGAAGGTTGGAGAGAGACGGCATGCGCGATGCGAAAGGCAACCTCTTCTCCAGTGGTGCGCAGATCCCTCTCTTTCGTACAGCCTGCCGCTGCCCTGCCGGCGCTCTTGGCTGTCGGGCTCAGTGCGTTCCAGACGTCCGAATAATCTGAGCGGCGCAGGCTGGTTAAGCGTGGCCAGTCGAACGAGACTTTCAAAAGCCGGCCGCATGCGAAAGCACAAGCGGCCCAGGCAAAGGCATAGAGGAAAAGTGAACCCGGCCGACCTAGCCCTCTTAAAGCGAAGGCGTAGATAAGTCCTGATCCAATGAAGACCGGAGCCATCATCCACGGGTGGGAGTAAAGTAAAGCCCGCAGCTTGTACATTGGCAAAACCTCGGTCAACGGAGTGATCGCTTGCGCGATCCTGGGGGTGTTACACCTGGTACTGGGTTGAGGATAACCGGATGATGTTTAACCTCCCCAATGAGCGACGCGGGCATTGCAAAGAAGTTACACATTGCTGACATTTGGTTGAGATTGACAATGGGAAGGAGCACTGTACGGCTCCAATGCGGTCAGCCGCGAATCGCAAAATGCGCTCATCCAGGACGCGCTAAAGAAGAAAACAGCATAAAATCGGCAAGGAAACGATCCGAACAAGATTGAAGGGCACGACCTCGCCGCACGAATGACCATCCGACTTTTCAACACCCTCACCGGCCGCATCGAGGAGCTCGCTCCCACCGACGGCAAGGCCCTCCGCATGTACGCCTGCGGGCCGACCGTCTACGATTACGGCCACATTGGCAACTTCCGGACGTTTCTCCAGGTCGACGTGCTGCGGCGCTTCCTCAAGCTGCAGGGAATCACCCCCCGCCACGTCATGAACATCACCGACGTCGACGACAAGATCATCCGCAACGCCGCCGCCGCCGGGGCCGACATCGGCCAGTACACCCCCCGCTTCGAGCAGGCCTTCTTCGAGGACCTCGACGCGCTCGCCGTCGAGAAACCGGAGATCGTCGCCCGCGCCACCGAGCACATTCCCTCGATGGTCGCCCTCATCCAGAAGCTAGCAGAGCAGGATTGCGCCTACCGTACCGACGACGGCTCCTGGTACTTCCGCATCGCCTCGTTCCCCGAGTACGGCAAGCTCTCCAAGAAGGACTTCAGTGGCATCAGCGACGGAGCCCGCGTCGATGTCGACGAGTACGACAAGGACTCCGCACGCGACTTCGCCCTCTGGAAGTCTCCCAAGCCCGGCGAATACCATTGGCAGACTGCCCTCGGCCCAGGCCGCCCCGGCTGGCACATCGAGTGCTCCGCCATGGCTACCGAATACCTGGGGGACGCCTTCGACCTGCACGCCGGGGGGGAGGACCTGATGTTCCCCCATCACGAAAACGAAATCGCGCAATCCGAATCCGCCTCGCACACGACATTCGCGCGACATTGGTTCCACGTGCGCTTCCTGCTCGTCGAAGGCCGCAAGATGTCGAAGTCCGAGGGCAACTTCTACACCCTTCGAGATCTCCTGCTCAAGGGATACAAAGCCTCAGCGATCCGGATGCTGCTCATCTCCGTGCCTTACCGTCAGCAGCTGAACTTCACCTTCGAAGGCCTGGCCGCCGAGACCGGCGCCATCGACCGCCTGCGCACGTTCCACCAGCGCGTCCTCACGGCCGCCTCGGTTCAAAAGCTGAATGCCGAACTGGCCGCAGAGACCGCCCGGGCCGGGCAAGACTTCTGCGAAGCCCTCGCGAACGACCTCAACACCGCCGAGGCGCGAGCAGCGATCTTCGATCTCGTCCGCGCCGCCAATGCCGCCATCGACGCCGGCACCCTCGGCGCAGAAAACGTCCGGCTGATCCTCGAAGTGCTCAGCCAATTCGACCAGGTCTTCGCTGTCCTCGAAGACCATGACGCGGAGGCAACCCGATTCGCCCTCGACTGGGCCGAGCGCGAAGGCCGCCTCGATCAGGCCGTCCCCGAGCTGCTGGCCCAGCGCGATCTCAGCGATGACCAGATTCAGGCCCTCGTCGACAAACGCACTCTGGCCAAACGAGCCCGCAACTTCGCCCTCGCCGACCAGATCCGCAACGAACTGGCCGAGAAGGGAATCGTCATCGAGGATTCCAAAGACGGAGTAAGGTGGAAGCGCAAGTAAGTCTGTGTGCCACTTCACCCCGTCACTCAGCCCGCTCTTATACAGCCGAAGACGGAACCTGTTTCGGAACGCCCGCATATCGCTGCTCAGGCCACCGTTGAGCCTGGGCAATGCAGATGATATGCAGGATCAGCAGTAGCGTAACTGCGAATGTCGGAATCAGACTCATCGGCAGAACCAACATTGCGCTCGTCGTGATCCCGTGTGGCTCAATCAGCCGGGCAGACGTTCCGAGAGTCATCGCCAGCACCAGGTCCAAGATTCCAAGCACTTGCCAGAAGATAAAGCTCCTCCGATGGCCGGGGTTCGCAAGTAACATCGCCACAAAAGGTGCAGACGCTCCAATCGCGATGTCTCCCCAACCCGCTGGCAGGGCAAGCAGGCCCGGTAGGATGCCATAGGAATAAAGCGCCAGGAAAGCAAATCCGGCGAGTCTCCACGAATGCACCAAAGTCAGCGTGCGTGGATTCAGGTTCGACACGAACTGCCGAAACCCCTTCGACGCCGCAAACCAGATCAGGAACAGGCCGATCGGAATCACCACCGCCAGCCCCAGTGGAAGCGGGGGGCGGCTGGGGTCAGTCTGGAATACATGCAGGGCCGAGGTCGTGAGAGAAACGATGAACCAGGCGACGATGAGCCCGGCGGTGAGCTTGCCATATTTCGCGGTTGTCATAACAGTTCTCCTCATTCCGTAAGTGATTTCGTTACTTCATTCGTCAGCGTCATCAGGTTGTCTGAAAGCCGGTTGCCCAGCTGTCCGCGTAACCTGTCCTGCGCCTTCTGCCAGTTGGGTAGCGCGATTTTGAATTGGGTCTCGCCCTTTTTTGAGAGCCGCATTCTCCATTCCCTGCGATCCTCACCGTGCTGCTTCGCAATCCAGCCTTCGCGGCTCATGATGGTCAAAGTCCGGGTGAGAGTTGTGCTGTCCATCCCGAGCATCTGACCTAACTGCCCCTGGGTCACCTCTCCCGCCAGAGCAAGCGATTGCAGGATCGTGAACTGTGTGGCCCGCATTCCCAGCGGCCTCAGCGCATCTTCGTAGAGCTGGCTGAGCAACCGTGATGCGCGGCGAAGGCTGGCGCACATGCAGGGAAGGGCTGGGATGAATGGCTTCGTCATGCTATTTGGATGCATATACATCTAATGGACTCAGAAAAAGTGACGAATGGAAAATGGAGCCTGATTGAATCCGGGCCGGACGCTGGCCAGCTAAACTCAGATTTGCACCCATGGCCGACAACTTCGCCCAATCCGTAAAGCAGCAGGCGGACATCCTCAAGATCATCGGCGAGTACGTCCGCCTCAAAAAGGCTGGAGCGCAGAACTACACCGGACTCTGTCCCTTCCACTCCGAGAAGAGCCCGTCGTTCTCGGTCAATGTGGGGCGCCAGTTCTACTACTGCTTCGGGTGCCACGAAACAGGAGACGTTTTCACCTTTATCCAGAAGATCGAGAACGTCACCTTCCCCGAAGCCGTGAAGACCGTCGCCATCAAGTGCGGCATTCCGCTGCCCAAACGCGAATTCGCATCTCCCGAAGAAGCCGCCGAGAGCCGCCAGCGCACCAAGCTGATCGAGCTGCACGAGATCGCCACGGCATGGTTCGAACAGCAGCTTCGCTCGCCGGAAGGAGCACTTGCCCGCGAATACCTCACCGGCCGCGGACTCAACGACGAAGGCATCGCGAAATTCCGCATCGGTTATGCACCGGAGTCCTTCCACGCCTTGCGTGACCGGCTGCAATCCCTGGCCGACCCCGAAACCCTGCGCGCCTCTGGCCTCTTCTCTTTCAAGGAGCAGGAAGACGGCAAGCCCGGACCGCTCTATTCCCGCTTCCGCAAACGCATCACCTTTCCCATCGCGAATGAATCGAGCCGTATCATCGCCTTCACAGCGCGTGCTCTCGAAAGCGGCGACAAGGCTGGCCCGAAGTACATGAACTCGCCCGAGACCTCGCTTTACACCAAGGGGAACGTCCTCTTCAATCTCGACAAGGCCCGCCAACCCATTCGCGAGGGTGCCTTCGCAATCCTCGTCGAAGGCCAGATGGATTGCATCTCTGCATACCTCGCCGGGTTCACGAACGTTCTTGCGACAAGCGGAACGGCCTTCACCGAGGCGCAGGTTCGCCTGCTTAGCCGCTACACCACGCGCGTCATCGTCAACTTCGATCCCGACACCGCCGGAGCCAATGCCGCCGAGAAGTCCATCGCCCTACTTACCGAAGAGGGATTCGAGGTCAAGGTCGTCACTCTTGAAGGTGGCCTCGATCCCGACCGCTACCTTCGCGAGCGCGGTGTGAAGGAGTACACAGCCGCCCTGCGGGCCGCGCGTCGCCATCAGGACTATCTCATCGACCGCGCTCGTCAGCTTTTTCCGCCCCGTACACCCGAAGCCAGGATCAAGGCCCTTAACTTCCTCCTGCCGCATATCCGGCGCATGCCCAGCCGCATTGCGCGCGACGAATTCGCCGCCGACGCCGCGCAGAAGCTCGGCATCGACTCCGCCCTCGTTCGCCAGGAACTGAAGGAAGCCGCATCGAAGCGCCGGGATTCAATGACTGCCCAGGCTTCATCCCTTACCCGCGCCGAACAGATCCTGCTCCAGGCATTTTCGTCTCCGCAGAAAAGCGACATCTACCGCGTTGCCGAAGCCGCCTACCGCGAATGTGAACCCGACTTCGCGAAGATGCGGGCCGACGTGCACGACATTCTCACCCAGTTGCGGACACGGGAGGAAAACTCCGACCCGCTGCAGTCGCTCTCCGAGCCGGAACACCGCCAGTTGCTCGCCGGAGTATTCGTTTCGGTCCATGGGGCCGAGCCGCAACCGGAAAACGTGGAAGAAGCAGTCGCGACGATCCGGAGAAATTTCCTCGAACAGCAGCAGCGCATCCTGCGTGCAGAACTGCAGGAGGCCGAACGCTATGGACGAACCGACGAAGTGCTAACCTTGACCCGTCAAATCCACGATATTGCGCGGAGACTCCGCGCACTCGACTGAGGAAGCTCACATGTCCATCCTGAAGTCCACTGCAGCCGCCCTTCTGGGTATCTTCGCGTTCTCCTTATCCCAAGCCCAGCAGACCGCACCTTTGCTGCCCATTCAGCAGGGCGACTACATCGCTCACAACTTCAAATTCGCATCAGGAGAAACGTTCCCGGAGCTGCGCCTTCACTATCGCACGCTCGGCGAGCCGAAGAGCGATGCCAGCGGTCGTGTATCGAATGCGGTGCTCATTCTGCACGGCACGGGTGGCACTGGGGCGCAATTCCTTGGACCGCAGTTTGCGGGCGTGCTGTTCGGGCCGGGACAGTTGCTCGATGCCGCAAAGTACTACATCATTCTGCCCGATGGCGTTGGCCACGGAGGGTCCTCCAAGCCCAGCGACGGCATGCACGCGCATTTTCCGAGCTATGACTACGACGACATGGTCGCGGCCCAGCATCTCTTGCTCACCGAAGGACTCCACGTCGACCATCTGCGCCTCATCCTCGGCACGTCAATGGGCTGCATGCACGCCTGGGTCTGGGGAGAAACCTATCCCGGCTTCAGCGATGCCCTGATGCCGCTGGCCTGCCTGCCGGTCCAACTCGCCGGACGCAATCGCATGATGCGCAAGATGGCGATGGATGCCATCCGTAACGACCCGGCCTGGAACAACGGTGAATACACCGCGCAGCCTCCCGGCCTGAGGACATCGCTCGACATGCTCCTCATCATGGGATCGAGCCCTCTACAGATGCAGGAGCACTACCCCACCCGCGATCAGGCCGATGCTTACCTCGACAACTTCATCCGCGCGCAGTTTGCTCATACAGACGCCAATGATTTTCTCTACCAGTTCAATTCGTCGCGCAACTATGACCCTTCGGCAAAGCTTTCCATCATTACCGTGCCTGTCATGGCCATCAACTCCGCCGACGACTTTATCAATCCGCCGGAGCTGAACATCATGCCGGAGGCCATCAAGAAAGTCCCGCACGGCAAATTTGTGCTGCTGCCCATCACGGAGCAGACGCGCGGTCACGGCACTCACACCTTACCCGCCGTATGGCAGGCTTATCTGGCGGACCTCCTCAAAGAGTCGGAGCCGGGGCCGGCAAATTGAACCGCTCGATCTCAGGATAAGCCACATATTATGAATGAATTATAGAGAGATTTGGCTGCTCCGGAGCGGCTAAGCGTATCGTAAACAACAGAATCCCATGAAACTCCTGGCCTGGTTGACCGAGACCTTCATTGCCACGTTCGGCATCACCCGGCCCCGCCCCGAGCAGGAGCG